>Ga0326733_1000251_pt1 | contig 16659 bp, 16 predicted proteins | sample 14_GP2_308_FD_207946 | JGI IMG/M metagenome (GOLD analysis project Ga0326733, IMG submission 207946) | Glacier ice microbial communities from Ngari, Tibet, China - 14_GP2_30.8 | ecosystem: Environmental > Aquatic > Freshwater > Ice > Glacier | place: China: Ngari, Tibet | collected 2018-07-17 | reverse complement strand
ATGTCGTCCAGTCAAAACCACCCCCGCTGCTGCTGCGGCGGGCATTGCCCTGCGCAGGTGCCGGCAGGTTTTCGCCGGTGATCCGCGCCATGATCTGGTCTGCTGCCGCATCCAGGCCGCCGGCAAAATCACCCTGTTTAAAGCGCGGCGTGATGGCGGTGTCAATGATCTGGCTTGCTACCAGGTCGGGAATCGCGCCTTCCAGCGTTTTGGTAGTTTCAATTCGGACGGTGCGGTCATTTTTGGCGACAACCAAAAGCAGGCCATCGCCGATGCTTTTGCGGCCAATTTTCCAGCTGTCGCCAATGCGCTGCGCATAGGCGGCAATGTCTTCGGGCTGGGTGGTCGGCACGATCAACATAACCACCTGCGCGCCGCGCGACTGCTCAAAGCTGCTGAGCTTGGTTTGTAGGGCAGACAGCTGCGCCGGACTCAAGGTGTTGGTAGCGTCCATCACATGGCCGGTTAGGGCGGGTACGGCTTGCACGCCTTGCGCCCAGGTCATCAGGGAAACACAAGAAAGCCACACTGCCAGCAGCAGAGCCCGGAGCAACAAACTCACCGTCATGGATGGAACAGCCGCTTATTTTTTATTGAAATCAACTACCGGCGGCGCTGAAATCTGCGCTTCATTGGCCACCGCAAAACTTGGTTTTACGCTGTAGCCAAACACCATCGCCGTCAGGTTGTTTGGGAAACTGCGCGCCAGCACGTTGTATTCCTGAACTGTCTGGATGTAGCGGTTGCGCGCCACGGTAATGCGGTTTTCGGTGCCTTCAAGCTGCACCCGCAAATCGCGAAAACCCTGGTTGGCTTTCAAATCAGGATACCGTTCGCTGACCACCATCAATCGGCTCAACGCGCTGCCTAATTCGCCTTGCGCGGCTTGAAACTTGCTGAAAGCCGCTGGGTCGTTCAATGTTTCTGGGGTAACCTGAATCGAGGTCGCCTTGGCCCGAGCTTCAATTACTTTTGTCAGCGTGTCTTGCTCGAAAGCAGCTTCGCCCTTGACGGTGGCCACAATGTTCGGCACCAGGTCAGCCCGGCGCTGGTACTGGTTCAGCACCTCGGACCAGGCCGATTTACTTTGTTCGTCCAGGGTCTGAAACTGGTTGTAGCCGCAGCCCGACAAAAGCAGGCCAAAAAAAGTAGTCAATAACAAACGAGATAGACGAGATGTCATGCGAAGCCTCCAATATTCAGGCCATGACACTACCATACGCCTGTGCTGTTCAAAGTCAGCCGCTTGCCCGCACAATGGCAGTCTGACGCCAGCGCCATCGCCTGTTTTTATCGACTGAACCGACCAATCCCATGCGAAAACTCAAAGCACTTCTCACCAATACCGGCAATGCAGACGACACCGAAGCAGCTTTTTATGATGCGCTGCAACAAGGCGACATTGAAAAGCTGATGGCCTGCTGGGGTGATGAAGATGAGATGGTCTGCGTGCACCCCGGCGGTGCCCGGCTGGTCGGCCCCGGCGCCATACGCAGCGCATTTGATGCCGTATTTGCCAATGGCACCCTGCGTGTGCAACCACTCAAGGTGCATAAACTGCAAACGTTGGGTTCGTGCGTGCACAGCGTGGTCGAACGGGTGGAATTGCTGACCGACGAAGGCCCCCGCCATGCCTATGTGCTGGCCACTAACGTCTACTTTCTCACCACGCAAGGCTGGCGCATCGTCGCGCATCATGCCAGTCCGGGCAGCCTGCAAGAGATGCAGGAAATGTCCGAATCACCCCTCGTTCTTCACTGACGAATGCAACAGTCGATGAATTACCAGGCGCCGTGGTGGCTGCCTGGCGGCAACCTGCAGACCATTTGGGCAGCCAGACATGCGCGTCGTTATGCAAAAGGGGTGCCAGTTTTTCGCCGCGAACGTTGGGTTACGCCCGATGGCGATTTTGTGGATGTGGACCATACAGATCAAGCCCCCACGCTCCCCGCTTCGCGTGGTTCGCTGCCCCCCGAGGGGACGCTGCGCCTGTGGCCCGGCGAAGCCGGTTCCACGGCCCTTGCTGGTGGGTGGGCAGCTCCGACACTGCCCAATAGGCAAGCTTCACAGCCGCCCTTGCTGGTGCTGTTTCATGGCCTGGAAGGTTCCTCTGGCAGCCACTATGCCCAGGCTTTTGCTGAAGTGGCCGGCCAGCGAGGTTGGGCCTTTGCGGTACCGCATTTTCGGGGCTGTTCGGGTGAACTCAATTTGGCACCGCGGGCCTACCATTCAGGCGATTTTGCTGAAATCGACTGGATATTGAGGCGATTTGCAGCCGCGCATCATGGACCGGTGGTGGCCGTGGGGGTGTCCCTGGGCGGCAATGCGCTGATGCGCTGGGCGGGCGAATTTGGCCAGGAAGCCGGACAGGTGGTGGCTGCGGTCGCCTCGGTCTGCGCTCCGCTGGACTTGTCTGCCAGCGGCCACGCGATTGGGCGCGGCTTTAACCGGCAGGTGTACACCCGGATGTTCCTTAAATCCATGGTGCCCAAGGCATTGGAAAAGCTGGCGCAACACCCTGGCCTGTTTGACCGCAAGGCACTGCTCGCCGCCCGGGACTTGTACGCGTTCGATAATATTTTTACTGGGCCGCTGCACGGCTTTAAAGGCGTAGATGATTACTGGAAGCGTGCCTCGGCCAAGCCCCATCTGGGCCAAATCGCCGTGCCTGCCTTGGTCCTCAATGCACTGAACGATCCGTTCATTCCGGCCGTCAGCCTGCCGCAACGGGTTGATGTCAGTGCGCAGGTCACACTGTGGCAGCCGGCGCATGGCGGGCATGTGGGTTTTCCTGCTTCAGTATTTCCAGCGCATGTCCGCGCCATGCCTGAAGCCATCATGGATTTTTTTGCGGCACATCTTTAGTTCCGTATCACCCCGAACCTGTGTGCGCGAGCAAAGCAGCGCAGAATAGGCTGATGGATGACATTGTTCGACAAGCAATCGCAAAATGGCCCAACGTGCCCGACTGCTATGGTTGGCTGGGCCTGGATGCACGCGGCAACTGGTTCCTGCGCGACGATGGCGCTCAGGCCGCCGGTCCTTTCGCTCAGGCGGGGCAAAGCGAAAATCTAGCTGGCAAGGGCTCGCGGCTTGAGCATGAAAAGCTGATCGACTTTATCCAGCGCAATTATGAAAGCGATGCCGATGGTCGTTGGTTTTTTCAAAATGGACCGCAGCGCGTTTATGTAGAGCTTGAATCGACACCCTTCATCTGGCGGGTAAGTGCCGCTCCAGATTTCAGGGTGACCGCGCACACCGGCCAACCAGCGCGGGTGCAGCGCTGTGTGCTCGACGAACGAGGTCGGCTTTATCTGGAAACCAACCTGGGCTTTGGCCTGATTCATACACAGGACATGACGCATGCTGCCGATGCAATAGAACAAGGTCTGTGGGTGCCGCAAGAGCTGAATACTGATGTTCTGCCAGTGTGTTTTGGCTATATGTGCAGTCCTCAGCAGCTACAAAAAAGATAGCTCACACGTGTTGCTTGGTGACGAGAAAAGTAACTTCAAATTCATGATGCAAAAAGCCGGTCACTGACCGGTTTTTTGCAAATTTGACTGGGTTTTACTTTGCCGCATCAACCATATAGACAACTGCCGAGCGAATGTCTGCATCCGAGCCTGCAGAACCTCCTTTGGGCGGCATTGCGCCCTTGCCTTTGATCACGCTGGCAGTCAGTGCATCAATGCCGGTCTGAATTCGCGGAGCCCAAGCTGCCTTGTCACCAAATTTTGGGGAACCTGCCACACCCGCAACATGGCAAGCCGCACAGGCCTGCTTGTACAAAGCTTCACCAGCGCCCGAATCAGCCTGGGTTACTTTAACAGCGGTAGCTGGGGCAGCTGGTTGTGGGGCAACGGCGGCCACTACAACAGCCGGAGCTGCTGGCGTGGCCACTGCTGCTGCCGGTGCGGCAGCAGCAGGCGCTGCATCACCAACTGCAGGCACTGCAGGTTCGGCAAACTTGCCACCCGCTGATGCTGTCAAGTACACCACGGCGCGGCCAATTTCGATATCCTGATAATCTCCACCTCCTTGAGCACCCATGGCGCCCTTGCCTTTTAAAGCAGAAGTGAGCAAGGCTTCATAACCCGTAGTGATTCGGGCTGCCCAAGCAGATGTATCGCCAAATTTTGGAGCACCGGCCGCGCCTGCTGCATGGCAGGCAACGCACTGGGCTTTGTAAACCTCTTCGCCGGCTCGCAGTGGCCGGTTGGCATCGCGAATTTCAACCATCCCAACTTTTTGAATGCGCTGGGCTACTGCTCGTCCACCATCGTCAGTGCCAGCCATTGGCTTGTCGGCTGAACTGACATAGTAGACCAAGCCGATGATGGCAAAAACTGGGATGACAAAAGAGAGAAAAACCACCGTTAGAAGTTGCTTAGGTGTCTTTATCGGGCCGCTGTGGGCGTCATCATGGGCTGTGGTGTGGTCGTTTGCACTCATGGTATCCTCAAAAAACATCGAATCGGTGCTGCAGCAGGCTGCTCCAGCAGTGTGGCATTATAACGGCGGGCCATAAAAATAGAGACTACGTCAGGCGGGCTGATAGAATTCCAGACTCGTCGCTGTAAGGACTTTTTTCCCCGACAAGATTCGCGAATGTCCGGATTTTGAAGTGTGACGCAGATGATTTTCAACGTTGCGGCTGTAGCTCAGTGGATAGAGTATTGGCCTCCGAAGCCAAGGGTCGTGGGTTCGATCCCCGCCAGCCGCACCATTCAAAACAGCTTAAAACTTTTGCGTTTTTTGGGCAGTGCGCCAACCACTTTGGTTGGCGTTTTTGTTTCTGGTTAGTTTGACGATTTCCAAGCCTTGAACAGTCAGAAGTTTGGACAATAAATCAATCAAAAAAGCTCAGCCAGATAAGCATTAAGCCTTTTTAGCCCAGGCACTGCACCACGCTTTTGCAGAAACATGCTTGCCCGCGAACAAGGGGCAGGGACCTGCAGCGTCAGTCGGCTTCGCCGCGTACAGCGCACAGTTGGCGCAGTTCTGCCCGGCCGCGTATTTTGGGAATTTGGCCTTGTCGACTTTGGTGGGGTCGTTCTTGTACCCGAGCGCAATAGCTTGCGGTTCAGACTCTTGAACCAGCGGCAGGGCAGCTTGCGCCTGTGCCAGGTTGGTCAAGGCAAGAGCACTGGCACCGACAACAGACTGAATGACAAAAGTTCTGCGATTTGATTTCATGTGGGTTCTCGATAGTTAAACTGGACCTGAACAGGGCGGTGAAAGAAGCAATGATTGCTTCACTAAATTTTGCGAATTAAAAAAATTCAGAAAATCAGCTCATCCGCCAGATTAGGACCTGTTTTTTGGAAGCCAAGATAGGCGATTTTCAGTTTACAACCAAGTTCTGGCAATTGCTTTTGTTTGGACACTGATTCCCTTACGCAACCTATTCAATGACGTGAAACAATTGGCAGGGGAACGTGCTTTCGGATTGTCATTTCGAAGAAATTCGTGAATCAGGACACATTATGAAATTTGTTCGAACAGATGCCTGCTTGATTGCCGCTGCCCTAGCTACCGCGGGATGTGCGTTCGCTCCGGTGCAGCCTGGCATGTCGAGCAGTCAAGTCGTAGCCAACTACGGCACACCCACGCGGGTAATTGCCAATGCCAGTGGAACCCGGCTGCAATATTCCAGGCAGCCCGCAGGGCAAAGCGCAGTAATGGTTGATGTAAACACTGCGGACAAAGTTATTGCGGTGCGGGAAATGATGACGCTGCAAGAGCTTTCAAAAATTGAGCCTGGCAAATGGACACGTGAAGATGTCGAACGTGAGTTTGGCCCACCTGCGTGGGTCGACAAGGTGGCATCTTGGTCTGGCGACATCATGAATTATCGCTGGCGCGATTCGCTTCAGGATATGTTCTTCTGGGTTTACCTGGATGCTGGCCAGGTGGTAGGTCGCACCGGGCAGGGCATGGAAATTCCCATCAGGATGAACGACGACTGAGTCATGGGTTCATTCCACCGCCCGGCCAATTTCTGGCCAACGGTGGTGCAGATAGACCCAGGCCACCAGGCCGATGCACATCATGCTCAATGACACGGCAGCCAAAGCCGCTGTCGAATGCATGACCCACGGGGCAATGACGCCGGCTACCAGGCCATTGGCCGCAGAGCCGACAAACGCCTGCAGTGAAGACGCCATACCGCGCCGCTCGGGGTACAGGTCAAGCACCAACAGCGTGACAACAGGCACCATCAAGGCCCATCCAAACGCAAATGCCGCGATAGGGAAAAGCGCCCACGAAACATGAGCGGTAAAAATCACGTTAGCCACTAAATTGACAACCGAAGTGACGAGCATGATGACAAAGCCATGGCGAATCTGCTGCTTGGGCGGAATTTTTCCCGCCATTCGCCCGCTCAGCCAGGCGCCCGACATGATGCCCGAGATGGTCAACACAAAAAACCAGAAAAACTGGGTGGGTTGCAAGGCCAGGTGGTCGCCTAAAAACGCTGGGGCCGACAACACATAAAGAAACATGCCATTGAAGGGCACGCCACTGGCGAGCGCCAGCAGCAAAAAACGCGGACTTGAACCAAGCTGCCAATAGCCGCGCATCAGGTGCCGCACTTCAAAAGGCTGACGTGCATCAATTTGCAAGGTTTCCGGCAAGAATTTGTAATTGGTGACCCAGAGCACCCCACCAATAGCAGTCAGGAACCAGAAAATGCTGTGCCAGCCCAGGTACACAAACAGCCAGCCGCCGATGATGGGCGCTATTGCCGGCGCCACTCCGAAATAAATAGTGACCTGACTCATGACCTGCTGCGCCTGCGCAGGTGGGAACATGTCGCGGATTACAGCGCGCGACACCACAATGCCAGCGCCAGTGGACAGGCCTTGCATGGCTCTGAAAAATACCAACTGGGCAGCGTTTTCCGACAAAGCGCATCCAGCTGATGCCAGGGTGAACATGGCAATGCCCCACAGCACGACCGGGCGGCGTCCGAAACTGTCAGCCAGAGCCCCATGAAACAGGTTCATGAAGGCAAAGCCGAACAGGTAAGCCGACAGCGTCTGCTGCATTTGCACTGGCGTTGCACCGAGTGACTGGGCCATGCCGGAAAAGGCTGGAAGGTAGGTGTCGATGGAAAACGGTCCGAGCATGCCAAGCACGGCCAGCAAGGCAGCCAGTGCCCAGCGTGGGCCGCGCCACAGTTGATCGGCGTTGGGGTTCATTCTTGCTTGAGCTTTAGGGCCGTGTCATAAAGCTCATTGCGCGGTGCGTTGGTAATTTGAGCAGCCAGTTTGACCGCAGTTTTCAGCGGCAACTCTGCCAGCAGCACTTTGAGGATGTGCAGGCTGTCGTCAGGAACTTCAAGAGAAATTGACGAATGCACCACCAAGGCAAACTCACCCCGGGTTCGCTGCGCTCCAGCATCAAGCCAGGCAGAAAAATCCTGGGCGGGCAACGTCGCAATTTCTTCGAATTGCTTGGTCAGTTCGCGCCCGACCGTGACCAGCCGCCCTTGCAGTACCCCCAGCGCTTTTGCCAGGGCTTCGATACGATGTGGCGCTTCAAGAATCACGACTGCCCGTGTGTCGGTCCGCAGCAGTTCGATGGCCTGGTCGCGTTCACCCGGTTTGGCCGGCAAAAATCCGGCAAACACAAAACTGGTGCCGTTGTCTGAACTGCCAGCGACGCGGGTCACGCCAGCGGCACTGAGCACTGCAGTCACGCTGCTGGCACCCGGCAACGGCATTACCCGAAACCCCGCCGCCCGCACTGCCGCTACCAGCCGCGCGCCAGGGTCACTGACAGCCGGTGTGCCGGCATCGCTCACGTAGGCAATGCGTTCACCGCGTTGGAGTCGCTCAACCACGCCCCCGGCAGCCTCCGCTTCGTTGTGCTGATGCACGGCCAGCAGGGGTTTGTCGATACCATACTGGCGCAGCAGCGGCTGGGTGTGCCGCTTGTCCTCGCAAGCAATGGCCTGCACCAACTGCAGCACATGCAGCGCGCGCAAAGTGATGTCAGCCAAGTTGCCAATTGGCGTGGCCACGACATACAAAGTTGCGTTGGGATAATGCTGCATCCCTGCTACGGCACGTGCGGTGTCCAGTGCTTGTTCGAAAGAAGCGTTCAATGTGGTTTTCCAAAAAGCAGGCGGTCAAGGTGCCATCACAGGACGCTGCGGGCGAGGCCGCAGCAATGCCAAGTCAGATTACCACCAAGTCACGTGGCGATTTGGCTGAGGCAGCAGCGCGGGCTTTCCTGGTGGGCGCTGGTTTGCGTTGGATTGAATCGAATTACCGCACGCCGGGGCGCGGCGGTGGCGAGATTGACCTAGTCATGCGCACGCGCGATGAAACCCTGGTGTTTGTTGAAGTCCGGTACCGCTCGACCGCCACCCATGGCGGCGCGGGGGCAAGCATCAGCGCGGTCAAGCAGCGGCGTATTATTTTTGCGGCGACTCAATACCTGATGCGCTTTACCCGCCCGCCGCCATGTCGTTTTGATGTTGTGCTGGTTCAAGGTGCCTTTGCAGACGAAAAAAGTTTGAAGCCTGTCATCGAATGGCTTCCGGCAGCCTTTGATGCTTCCCAGGCCTAAGCAGATTAATTACGACCATACTTTGGAGGAGCTTTGCTCATGCCTTCTGACAGCCAGGCACTGCACAATGAACCGCTATCATCAGCCGATGCTTGAACAACGAATCGAACAGCAATTTATCGACAGTGCTGACCTGAAATACCAAGCTGCGCAAATCCTGTCAAAACCGGTTGCTGCAGCGGTTCATGCCATCTTGGCAAGCGTGACCAGCGGCAACAAGGTGCTGGCCTGTGGCAATGGCGGTTCAGCTGCCGACGCTCAACATTTCGCGGCCGAGTTTGTTGGCCGCTATGAACGCGAGCGGCCTGAACTTGGTGCGATTGCCTTGACGACGGACAGCTCCATCATCACGGCGATTGCCAACGACTATGACTTCAGCGTGATTTTTTCAAAGCAGGTGCGTGCATTGGGTGTGGCTGGCGATGTGTTGTTGGCCATCAGCACCAGCGGCAACTCAGCCAATGTGCTGGCCGCTGTTGAAGCAGCGCACGAGCGAGAAATGACCGTGGTGGCATTGACCGGCCGGGGCGGTGGCCAGATTAAGCTGGCTTTGCGGGAAACCGATGTTCACATTTGCGTGCCGCATGACCGCACTGCCCGCATTCAGGAAGTGCATTCTCTCGTGATCCACTGCATCTGCGATGGTGTGGATACCCAATTACTTGGCGACCAGGAGCCTTCAGCATGAACCATGGTGTGATGAAAACTTTAGCCGGTAGGGCCGGTGCGGCTGTGCTGCTGTGCAGCTTGCTCTCGGCTTGCGTAGGCCCTTTGTTGGTAGGCGGTGCCATGGTTGGCGGCACCCTGGTGGCGGTGGACCGCCGCACCTCTGGTGCCCAGCTTGACGACGAAGCCATTGAACTGCGGTCTGCGAGCCAGATCAGGTCTAATCTGGGAACCCGTGTGCGGGTAAGCGTCACCAGCTACAACCGCCAAGTGCTTTTGACCGGCGAGGTGCCTAACTTGCAGGATAAGCAGCGGGTCGAGCAGGTGGTCAAATCTGTGGACAACGTCGCGTCGGTGGTCAACGAGCTGGCTGTTCTCAACAGCCCGTCACTCATGGACCGCTCTGCCGATGCGCTGTTGACAGGTCGCGTCAAAGCCGTGCTGCTCGACGCACAAGACCTTCAGTCAAGTGCTTTTAAGGTGGTGACCGAGCGCAATGTGGTCTATTTGATGGGGCGTGTGACCCAGCGCGAAGCGGACCGGGCTACCGAGGCGGTGCGCGCCACGTCGGGTGTGCAAAAAGTGGTCCGGATGCTTGAAATCATCACCGAGCAAGAGCTAGAGCGCCTTGGAACCCAGCCAGCGCGAACCCAGCCGCTCAATTCACCGAAGCCGCCAGCGAGTTGACACCTTGGGGTTGGGTACGTTGAACCGCCAGCGTCTAGCTGCTGGAGCTTGTGGTTGCCGGATTATTTAAGGCGTTTGATCAAACTGGAAGTATCCCAGCGCTGACCACCCATGGCCTGCACGTCCGCGTAAAACTGGTCCACCAGTGCTGTGACCGGGAGCCGAGCGCCATTGCGCTTGGCCTCATCAAGCACCAGTCCCAAATCTTTGCGCATCCAGTCCACCGCAAAGCCAAAATCAAACTTGTCGGCCACCATGGTCTTGCCCCGGTTGTCGAGTTGCCAGCTTTGCGCCGCGCCTTTGCCAATCACATCAAGCACCTGGTTCACGTCCAGACCAGCTTGTTGTCCAAATGCGACTGCTTCGCTCAAACCCTGCACCAAGCCGGCAATACAGATTTGGTTGACCATTTTGGTCAACTGGCCCGCACCGGAATCACCCATCCGGGTAAATGCTTTTGAAAAAGCCAGGCCCACTGGTTTGACCGTGTCAAAAGCCGGTGCTTCGCCGCCACACATCACCGTGAGCATGCCGTTTTGCGCACCTGCCTGACCACCAGAAACCGGCGCATCAATGAATTGCAAACCCATGTCTTTTGCAGTCGCATACAGCTCGCGGGCAATCGTGGCCGATGCGGTGGTGTGGTCAACAAAAATAGCGCCAGGTTTCATGCCGCCAAATGCGCCATTGGCACCTAGTGTCACCGAACGCAGGTCAGTGTCGTTGCCCACACAGCAAAATACGATGTCTGCGCCAAGAGCGGCTTCGCGCGGCGTGGCAGCCAAAGAGCCTTTGAATTCATTGCCCCAAGCCTCGGCCTTGGCAGGGTTGCGGTTGTACACCGTGACCTCGTGACCCGCCAGCGCCAGGTGGCCGGCCATCGGAAAACCCATGACGCCAAGGCCAACAAAAGCGACTTTGCGAGCGGTCGCGAGTTCATAATTTTTTGTAAAAGTGCTGGTCATGGTCGCCTGCAGGAAAGGTTAAAAGATTTCAGACAATTGCAAAATGCTCAGTGCCAGCCGACAGGTCGGTAGTCTTGGCGCGTTGCGAATAGAGTTTGATTTGCAAACGCAGGTCGTTGACCGAGTCAGCATTGCGCAGCGCATCTTCATAGGCAATGTGATGGCCTTCAAAAGCATCGAACAGTGCCTGGTCAAAGGTTTGCATGCCCATGTTCCGGCTTTTTTTCATGATCTCCTTGATTTCAGTGACATCGCCTTTGAAAATAAGGTCGGAAATCAAGGGCGAATTGAGCATTACCTCGACGGCTGCAAAGCGGCCTTTGGAGTTTTGCCGGGGAATCAGTCGCTGCGACACCACTGCCTTGAGGTTGAGCGACAAGTCCATCAGCAATTGCATGCGGCGTTCGTCAGGGAAAAAATTGATGATGCGGTCCATCGCCTGATTGGCGCTGTTTGCATGTAGTGTCGCCAGACACAAATGGCCGGTTTCAGAAAATGCCAGCGCATGCTCCATGCTTTCCCGGTCGCGGATTTCGCCCATCAGAATGACGTCAGGAGCTTGGCGCATCGAGTTTTTAAGAGCTGCTCCCCAGCTGTCTGTGTCCAGCCCGACTTCACGCTGGGTCACCACGCAGTTCTTGTGCGGATGAACAAACTCCACCGGGTCTTCAATCGTCAGAATATGGCCATAAGACTGCTCGTTGCGCCAGTCCAGCATGGCCGCCATGGTGGTCGACTTGCCCGAGCCAGTGGCGCCTACCAAAATCGCCAGGCCCCGCTTGGCCATTACCACGTCTTTGAGAACCTGCGGCAAACCCAAACCGTCTACGGTGGGAAGCACCGCCGGAATAACGCGCATGACCATGCCAACCTTGCCCTGCTGCATGAAAGCATTTACCCGAAAGCGGCCAATACCAGGCGGCGAAATCGCGAAATTGCATTCCTTGGTGCGCTCAAACTCGGCGGCCTGCTTGTCGTTCATGATGGCGCGCGCCAGCGTCAAGGTATGGCTGGCATTCAATGGCTGGGACGACACCTTGGTCAGCTTGCCATCAACCTTGATGGCAGGTGGAAACTCGCCAGTCAAAAACAGATCACTGCCGCCCCGGCTGATCATCAAGCGCAGCAGATCATTGGTGAATTTACTTGCCTGATCGCGTTCCATGTGCGAATCCTTTAAAACAACCGAAATACAGTTTTAACAACGAATTTGAAGCGATTTTCCAACCGACCGTTAGCAGGACAGATAGCTTTTTGAGAGGGCAACAAACCCCATGCAGCAACCCATATGCAGCGAGAACCGTGGGGGCGTGATCTCCCCGCTCGTGCCAGCACCGGCCGCGGAACTGCCTTCGCCAGGCCGCAGGCGGGACGGCCCCCTCGGGGGGGCAGCGTAGTACACGAAGTGACAAGCGTGGGGGCCACATCCCTAGCCTGGAAAATTGTCCGGAATCTTGGCTTTGCCGCGTGCTTCTGCTGGAGAAATGATGTTGCGCTTGACCAGATCGGTCAGGTTTTGGTCGAGCGTTTGCATGCCCACGCTGTTGCCGGTCTGGATTGACGAGTACATCTGCGCCACCTTGGCCTCCCGGATCAGGTTGCGGATGGCGCTGGTGCCCAGCATGATTTCATGCGCCGCCACCCGGCCCTGGCCGTCCTTGGTCTTGCACAAGGTTTGCGAAATAACCGCCTGCAGCGACTCGGACAGCATCGAGCGGATCATTTCTTTTTCCTCGGCTGGAAACACGTCAATGATCCGGTCCACCGTTTTAGCAGCGCTTGAGGTGTGCAGCGTCCCGAACACCAAGTGGCCAGTTTCGGCAGCGGTCATTGCCAGGCGAATCGTTTCCAGGTCGCGCATTTCGCCGACCAAAATAGCATCGGGGTCTTCGCGCAGGGCTGACTTCAGAGCCGCGCTGAAGCTCAGCGTGTGCGGGCCGACCTCGCGCTGGTTGATCAGGCATTTTTTGGACTCGTGGACAAACTCGATCGGGTCTTCGACCGTCAGGATGTGGCCGTATTCGGTTTCGTTCAGGTAGTTGACCATGGCTGCCAGCGTGGTCGATTTGCCCGAGCCGGTCGGGCCGGTGACCAGCACCATGCCGCGCGGCTTTAAGGCCAGTTCGCCCAAAATTTTCGGCGCGCCCAATTGCTCAAGCGTCAGGATCTTTGACGGGATGGTTCGCAGCACGGCGCCAGCGCCCCGGTTGTGGTTGAAAGCGTTCACCCGAAAACGCGCCAGGCCGTCAATCTCAAATGAAAAATCAACCTCCAAAAACTCCTCGTACTGCTTGCGCTGAGTGTCGTTCATGATGTCGTACACCATGGCGTGGACTTCTTTGTGGTCCAGCGGGTCGATGTTGATGCGCCGCACATCGCCATGAACCCGGATCATCGGCGGTAAGCCGGCTGACAGATGCAGATCGGATGCTTTGTTTTTGACGCTGAAGGCCAGCAACTGCGTAATGTCCATTCCGGCAAAATCCTGTAAGTTAATTCTGAGTTTACAGTCGGATTATGACCACGATTGCACACCAACTCCGACTCGTTCACGACCGAATTCACGCCGCCTGTCTGGCTTCAAACCGCGATCCGGTAAGCGTTCGATTGCTGGCCGTGTCTAAAACCTTTGATGCCCAGGCAGTGACCGAAGCCGCCTTGGCCGGTCAGTTGGCTTTTGGCGAAAACTATATCGCTGAGGGTGTGGAAAAGATTGAAGCCCTGCGACGCGGTCATGTCGCTAGAACCGGCCAGACCAGCTCGCCCAAAGCGGCGGTAGGCGCGCTGGAATGGCATTGCATCGGACCGATTCAAAGCAACAAAACGCGTTTGGTGGCCGAGCATTTCGACTGGGTCCATTCGGTCGACCGGCTCAAAATTGCGCAGCGGCTGAGCGAGCAGCGGCCAGCCGGCTTGGCGCCACTGCAGGTCTGCCTGCAGGTCAATATTGACGGCGGTGCCAACAAGTCTGGCCTGGCACCCGGCGAAGTGCAGGCGTTGGCCCAACAGGTTGCGCAGTTGCCGCAGCTGGTGCTGCGCGGGTTGATGGCGATTCCAGAACCTGCTATTGATTTTACAGCTGCTTACGCAATACATACATGCGCAAAAGCACTTTTTGATCAAATAAATGCATCTGGCGTGCTGGCCGTGCCCATGGACACGTTATCGCTTGGCATGACAGCGGATCTGGAGGCCGCCATTCATGCGGGCAGCACCATGGTGCGTGTCGGCACGGCGATTTTTGGGGGACGCGGGTGACTTGCTAAAACGCCCGACCTGCTAGGGCAGCTGGCTTGATGTCGCCCGGGGTTTGTTTTTCGGTGCCTGCACTGCAAGATAGGCTTCGAATTGGGCAATCGGCAGCGGTGTTGAGAACAAAAAACCTTGAAACTGGTCGCAGCCTTCGGCAATCAAAAAATCATGCTGTGCCTGGGTTTCCACGCCCTCGGCAATTACCTTCAAGTTCAAGCTGTGGGCCAGCGTGACAATGGCGCGACAAATGGCGGCATCGGCTCGGTCAGTCAGCACTTCGACCATAAAACTTTTGTCGATTTTGAGCTGGTCCAGCGGCAGGCGCTTGAGGCTGGAGAGCGATGAATAGCCCATGCCGAAATCGTCCAGCGCCAGCGTGACACCGAGCGCCTTGAGCGTGCCCATGCGCGCCAGGGTGACGTCCATGTCGTCGGCCAGCAGGGTTTCGGTCAGCTCTAACTTGAGGCGCTGCGGCTTGATGCCGGTGCGCCGGATTTCGGCCATGACCTGGTCGACAAAGTCCGGATGCCGAAACTGGCGCACGCTGACATTGACTGCAATGCTCAAACTAGCGGCCTGCGGCCATTTCGCCCAGGCGGCCAGTTGTTCGCAAACCGTCGCCAGTGCCCAATGGCCTAGCGGCAGAATCAGTCCGGTTTCTTCGGCCAGCGGAATGAAATCGGCGGGCATCACCAACGTGCCCCGGGGGTGCTGCCAGCGCAGCAGGGCTTCCACACCAATGACATGTCCATGGCGGTCAATCTGGGGCTGGTAGTGCAGCACAAACTCGTGCTTGCGCAGCGCTGTGTGCAGCTCGGAGCTGACCGCGGCGCTGGCAGTGACAGCGGCCTGCATCTCGGGATCAAAAAAACACACGGTGTTGCGGCCGGTGGTTTTGGCCTGGTACATCGCCAGGTCCGCCTGCTTGAGAACTTCACTGACGCTGTCATGCGGCCCACTGAGCGAGGTCACGCCAATGCTGGAGGTGGTGTAGTGCTGGTGCCCGGCCAGGTCGAACGGCTCGCGCAGTTGCGCCAGCACGGTGTCAGCCAGCTTGCGGGTTTTGGCAGCGGCAGCAATGCTGTCGTCGCCCAGGTCTTCAAGCAGCACGACAAATTCGTCCCCGCCCAGCCGCGCCACTGTGTCAGTGTCTTCCACGCAACTCCCCAGGCGTTGGGCGACCTGCTGCAGCAGCAGGTCGCCCTTGTGATGGCCCAGGGTGTCGTTCAGCGCTTTGAGCTTGTCCACGTCGATAAACATCAGCGCGCCGTTACGCCGTAGGGCCACGCTTTGGGACATGACCTGCTCAAGCCGGTTCAGCAGCATCAAGCGGTTAGGCAGGCTGGTCAGCGGGTCATAAAAAGCGAGCTGATGAATTGCATCGGCAGCCGCTTTGCGCTGGGTAATGTCCCGGCCTACGGCCACCCAGTGGACCAGCTCGTCGGCGGTGGCCGCCACCTGCACAATTTCAAGCTCAAGCCAAAAGCAACTGCCATTTTTGCGATAGATCAGCAGTTCGCTGCGCGGCTGCTGGCGGCGCGTCAGCATCTTGGTCATTCGCTGAAATTCATCTTGCGCCGCACCGGGTCCAAGAAGTTTATTGGGCGTTTGACCCATCACTTCACGCTGGCTGTAACCGGTGTGCTGCTCAAAAGCCTGGTTCACAAACACGATGTAGGGCACTTTCTTGCGAGCGGGTTGGGCCTCGGCAATGAGCACGATGTCGTTCAAGCGTGAGATGCAGGTTTGCAGCAGCATGAGCTGCTCCTGCGATTTACGTCGCTTGCTCACATCCCTAAAGTACACCGCCAGGCCTTCGACGAACGGACAGGCTCGCACTTCGAGCCACTTGCCCAGGCCCGGATAGAAATCTTCAAATTCAACCTGGCTGCCGGTGGCTATGGAGCGCTGGAGTTCTTGGCGCAGGCGCTGGTTTTTATCGTTGATCAGAACTTGCCAAATTTCCTTGCCAAGCAGCTCGGCCGTGGTGTGGCGTAGCAATTGCTCGCTTTCCTGGTTCAGGTAGGTAAAGCAACATTGAGGATTGAGGGTAACAAAGGCTTGCGTGCTGCTGCTCAGGGTGGTGGTCAACCGGATAGCCAGCTGAAGTGATGCCTGCTGGTCTTGCTTGCGCGCCACAATGTCTTGCACCATGCCCTGCAAGCCCTTGATTTGGCCGCGTTTGTTCAGCACCGCCTGGCAGACCATGCGCACCCATTTGCGTCCAGACAGTGTGTCGATCTGCATTTCCTCGTCAAAACCCATGCCATGACGCAAGCACTGCTGCAACAGCCACCCGATACGGTCCCGGTTTTCAGGCGCAAAGCGGCCCGCTAGTTCATCAAGGGTGAGCGACATCCCTGCCAGCAGGCCAAAGATGGCTGCGAATTGGCTGGAGCCGGCCACCTGCTGCGGGCTGCGCAGGTCCAGTGTCCAACTGCCAATATGCGCAATGCGCTCGGCCATGGCCAAGTGATGGCCGGCCTGTTCAAAAGCTGCTGACATG
>Ga0326733_1000250_pt1 | contig 16690 bp, 14 predicted proteins | sample 14_GP2_308_FD_207946 | JGI IMG/M metagenome (GOLD analysis project Ga0326733, IMG submission 207946) | Glacier ice microbial communities from Ngari, Tibet, China - 14_GP2_30.8 | ecosystem: Environmental > Aquatic > Freshwater > Ice > Glacier | place: China: Ngari, Tibet | collected 2018-07-17 | reverse complement strand
TTCGACGGGTGCGGGGCTGTAGCTCAGATGGGAGAGCGCTGCAATCGCACTGCAGAGGTCAGGAGTTCGATCCTCCTCAGCTCCACCAACCACCCGTCGGTAGTGATCAAGCAAATCGGGGGCAGCTGGATCGCAGGCTGTCGGAGTTTCTCGGCGACGCCAAAAGCGCCTTCACGCGTGGGGGACGGATCCGGACAGGCGGTAGCCGACCGCGGCTTCGTTGAGGAGCAGGCGCGGAGTGGCGGGGTCGACCTTCAATTTCTTGCGGGTGCTGCGGACCGCGATCCGCAAATATTCGAGTCGGCCGCGAGATGCGGCGTTCGGATCTGACTTGGCCCTCGCCCCCATTACCTTGCCATGCGACAAACGAGCGATCGCATAAAATTTCGGGAAACTCGGCCGGGATAGAGGCGACCGTAATCGATGGTGACGCGCGCGCCTGGCCTCGCTAGCGTGACGCAATGAGCGAAGGACCATTACTGGCGGGGATCGAGCTTGGCGGGACCAAGGCGATCGCGGTGCTTGCGCGGGGCGGTGTGATCGTCGATCGGCTGCGGCTTGCCACGACCACTCCCGCCGAAACGCTCGGCGCCATTGCCGCGCGCCTCGCCGAGTGGCGGCCCGATGCGCTTGGCATTGCCAGCTTCGGCCCGGTCGCGATCAATCCCAAGGATCCGCTTTACGGGCATATCCTGGCAACCCCGAAGCCCGGCTGGAAAGGTACCGACCTCATCGCCGCGTTGAGCCGTGATGTGCCCGTCGCGCTCACCACCGATGTCATTGCCGCCGCTTTGGCTGAAGGACAATCGGGTGCGGCGGTCGGCCTTGGTGACTTTGTCTACGTCACGATCGGCACGGGTATCGGGATGGGGATCGTCAGTCACGGCCGCCCGCTCACGGGCCACCTCCATCCCGAAGCCGGGCATATGTTCGTGCCGCGTATGGTCGGGGACCAATTTCGTGGCACTTGCCCCTTTCACGGCGATTGCCTGGAGGGGCTTGCCAGCGGTCCGGCCATACAAGCGAGAAAAGGGCAAGACGCCGCCGCCGTGGCGGACGAGGACGATGTGTGGGTACCTGTCGTCGACGCTTTGGCCAAAGGCTTCGCCAACCTTTGCCTGACGCTGGCATGCGAGCGGATCGTCATCGGCGGCGGCGTAGCGGTTGCGCGTCCGTGGATCGCCGAGGCGATCGAAACGCGGATGGCGCAACTTCTCGCCGGTTATTTGTCGGAGCCTTGTGCTATCGTCCCAGCCGCACTGGGCGCCGACGCCGGCCCGCGTGGCGCACTGCTGCTGGCCGCCGCAGCGCTTGACTGATCGATCACCTGCCTGATGTTACCAAGGCGCTGAGGCCAGACCGAAGGAGGTCCGCGCGCCTAACCCGCTGGTTGACCGCACACCATGGCTCGCGTCAGGGACGCAGCGATGCCACTTGAGAGATCGTCGGCGGTAAACGGCTTGTCCAAAACCTGTTCGCCGTTGAGCTTCTGGCGGTCGGCATGTCCGGTCATGAACAGGATCGGCAAGTCGGGGCGAATGCTCCTCAGCATCCGCGCAAGAGCAAGGCCGTTCATGCCAGGCATCATGACATCGGTCAGGACGGCATCGACCCTCGATTGCTCATTGATCATCACCAGTGCAGCCGCGCCGCTCGACGCGGCGATGGTCTGATAGCCAAGGTCCTCAAGCTGCGAGCAGACCACCGCTCGCACCTGATCGTCGTCGTCCACGACGAGCAAGGTTGCGCCCTTGAGCTCGTCACGGGTCATGACAGGGGCAAGCGCAGCCGGCGCGGTTGTACTTTCCGCTTGCGCATCCTCATCCACAAGACGCGGCAGGTAAATCGTCGCCGCAGTCTCCTGACCCAAGATGCTTTCGATCCGGAAGACGCCGCCCGACTGCTGGGAAAAGCCGTGAACCATGGCGAGGCCGAGACCGGTTCCCTTGCCTGGATCCTTGGTCGTGAAAAAGGGCTCCATCACTCGAAGCAAGACGGCTTCCGAAATGCCCATTCCATTATCCCGCACCCTGATCGCAATCGCTTCGTCGGCATTGAAGCCTTTTGGCCAGTCACGATCGCCGGGCCGTGTCACGCGAGCTTCGATCCGCAAATCCCCTCCATCGGAAGTTGCGTCACGGGCATTGATGGCGAGGTTTATGAGTGCTGCTTCGAGCATGATCGGGTCTATTCGCACGCACCCGATATCGATCGGACATACCACTTCCAAACGGAGCAGCGGCCCAACCGTACGTTCCAGAAGCGGCTTTGTTTCGATAAGCAATTCGCAAAGATCGACGATCTTGGGCGCCAGAACCTGATGCTGCGCAAAAGCCAGCAACTGCTTGACCAGCCCGGCGCCCCGCCCGGCGGCTTTCAGCCCGTGACGCGCGATTTCCTTGATGCGTGGATCGTGGGTACGATGTTCGATGACGGTAAAACCGCCTGCTGCCGCGGCCACGATATTATTGAAATCATGCGCGATGCCTGCGGTGAGTTGCCCCAATGCCTCAAGCTTTTGCGCTTGCGCCAAGGCCGCCATGGTTTCCTCGCGCCGGGCGATCTCGTCTTGGACCAAGACATTGGCGGCCTGCAGTTCTGCTGTTCGCGCGGCTACACGTGCCTCGAGTTCGTCATTGGTATGCTTAAGTGCATCACGCGACGCGACGACGGTTTGCATATCGGTCGCCGATCCGACCCACTGGACAGGCGCCCCGTCGGCGTCCCGCATCGGGCTGATCGTGACCAGGAAATAGCGATCATTTCCGGCTTTATCGACGAAGCGACATTCGTCCATATGCACGGTCCCAGCGCGCTGGGACACGGTCCAGGACGCAAGCGCCCGATCATGATCGTCTGGATGGACCGCGCCCAGCCAGCCGTGCTTGAATATCCGATCAGGGGTGGATCCGGTATATTGGTGGAACGATGGGCTGGTGTAGGTGGTAACGCCTGCGGGATTGCTGACGAAGATAAGTGCCGGGATGGTATCGACGAGCGTACGGTATCGCTCCTCGCTTTCAGTAAGCGCCTTCTCCCAGCGCTGGCGTACACTCAGGTCATAGAAGTAGCAGACCGCACCATATTTACCGTTGGGAAGCGTGACGCGGTCAATGCGCCAGTCATAAGCTTCTTCCTCCTCGATATCGAAGCGATGCGCGCTGAAACCCGGTGCCCGGTAGGATTCGCCGGTAGCAAGCGTCGTCCGAAAGCGCCCTATCACTTCGCTGGAAAAAGGTTCTGGCCAGATAATGCGGATGGCTTCGCCAAAATCGCGGCCATGGAGCGGGCGGACGCTCTCGAATACTTTTTGTGCGCCAAGGCTGACCGCAACGAGCTTGAAGTCCGTATCGACCAGATAAACCCCAAATGGGTTGCGCTCGATCAAGTCGAAAAAGGGTTCCGCATGTCGTCGTTCTGCGTCGCCGTCCTGCTGCTCGCGAAGTGGCAAGGTCAGCGAGCCCGCACGCAAGAATCTGTGGGGGTGCCGCAAGCGCAGTGAGCCAATCTCGACATTAAGCGAACCTCACTGCTCCGGTCCCCCCGGTGCGATTGAGCGATTAACACACCCGCGAATTCCTGTCCCATATAAATGCAGACGGTTGAGGCCTCGTCAAACCGGATCGGAGGCTGGCGATCATGCGCCGGCCGGGTCAATTCTCTGGCCGATGACTTCGACACAAAAAAGGCCCCGCATTGCTGCGGAGCCTTTTCGTTTCAGCCTTGGCTAAAGTCCTAGTCGTCGTCGCGCTTGAGGAAGGCGGGGGCGAATTCGGGCGCTGGGCCTTCTTCGCGATTGCCTTCCGAACGAGGGCGATCGTTGCCGCCATCACGGCGTGGACCACGGTCGCCACCTTCACGGCCCCGACCTTCACCACCACGCCCGCGATCACCGCCGCCACCGCCGCCGTCACGGCGCGGGCCCCGACCTTCGCCGCCGCCTTCACGGCGTGGGCCACGACCTTCGCCGCCGCCACCTTCACGGCGCGGGCCGCGATCGGGACGGTCGCCGGCTTCGCGCGGGGGACGGGTATCCTCCAATGCCGCACCGGTTTCCTGGTCGACGACGCGCATCGACAGACGCACCTTGCCGCGCTGGTCGACTTCGAGCAATTTGACCTTGACCTCCTGGCCCTCGCTCAGCACGTCGCGCACGTTCTCGACCCGCTCACTGCGGATTTCCGAGACGTGGACGAGTCCGTCCTTGCCCGGCATGAAGGTCACGAACGCGCCGAAGTCGACGATGTTGGCGACCTTGCCGGTGTAGATCGTGCCGACTTCGGGCTCGGCGACGATGCCGTGGATCCACTGGCGAGCGGCTTCGATCTGGGCGACGTCGCTCGACGAGATCTTGATCACGCCCTCGTCGTCGATGTCGACCTTGGCGCCGGTCGTCGCGACGATTTCGCGAATGACCTTGCCGCCGGTGCCGATGATCTCGCGGATCTTGTCCTTGGGCACCGTCATCGTTTCGATGCGCGGTGCGTGGGCGGACAATTCACTGCGCTCATGGTCGAGTGCCTTGGCCATTTCGCCGAGGATGTGGGTGCGGCCTTCCTTGGCTTGTGCGAGCGCGACCTTCATGATCTCCTCGGTGATACCGGCGACCTTGATGTCCATCTGCAGGCTGGTGATGCCTTCGGACGTACCCGCGACCTTGAAGTCCATGTCGCCAAGGTGATCTTCGTCGCCCAGGATGTCGCTCAATACGGCGAAATCCTTGCCTTCGAGGATCAGCCCCATGGCAATGCCCGCGACCGGACGCTTGAGGGGAACGCCGGCGTCCATCATCGCCAGCGAACCGCCGCACACCGTAGCCATCGACGAGGAGCCATTGCTCTCGGTGATGTCGCTCAAAACGCGGATGGTGTAAGGAAATTCTTCCATCGTTGGGAGCATCGGGCGAAGCGCGCGCCAGGCGAGCTTGCCGTGGCCGGTCTCGCGCCGCGACGGAGCGCCGAAGCGGCCGACTTCACCGACCGAATATGGCGGGAAATTATAGTGGAGCATGAAGCGCTGGTACGAGAGGCCCTCGAGCCCGTCGATCATCTGTTCCGATTCCTTGGTGCCCAAGGTGGTGGTGCAGATCGCCTGCGTCTCGCCGCGCGTGAACAAGGCAGAACCGTGGGTACGGGGCAGGAAGCCGACCATGGCCTCGATCGGGCGCACCGTCTTGGTGTCGCGGCCATCGATGCGGATACCGTCCTTGAGGATCGCGTTGCGGACGATTTCCGCCTCGAGCTTCTTGGTCAGCTTGCCGGCCTTGATCGCGGCATTGGGTTCGGCGCTGACGATCCAGTCACGCAACGGGGTCTTGGCGGCTGTCAGAGCGGCAACGCGCTCGGCCTTGCCGACCAGCTTATAGGCCTGCTCGATTCCCGTGCCCGCAAGCTCGCGAAGCTTGCCCAGGATGGTGTGACTGTCGGTATCCTCCGGCAGCTCCCACGGCTCCTTGGCGGCTTTTTCGGCCAGCTTGATGATGCCTTCGACGACCTTGGCACTTGCACGGTGGGCAAACATGACCGCGCCGAGCATGACCTCTTCGGAAAGCTCCTGAGCTTCGGATTCGACCATCATCACCGCGTCGTGAGTGCCCGCGACGACGAGGTCGAGCTGGCCTTCCTTGACCTGGGTGTTCGTCGGGTTGAGGATATATTCGCCGTCGATGTAGCCGACGCGAGCGCCGCCGATTGGGCCCATGAAGGGCACGCCCGAGATGGTGAGCGCAGCCGACGCGGCGATCATCGCCAGGATGTCGGGCTCATTCTCGCCGTCGTAGCTAAGCACTTGGGCAATCACGAGGACTTCATTGTAAAAGCCTTCGGGGAAGAGCGGGCGGATCGGGCGATCGATCAGGCGGCTGGTCAGCGTTTCCTTTTCGGTGGCGCCGCGCTCACGCTTGAAGAAGCCGCCCGGAATGCGTCCGGCAGCCGAATATTTTTCCTGGTAATGGACGGTCAGCGGGAAGAAGTCCTGGCCCGGCTTGACGGTCTTGGCGGCAGTCACCGCGCACAATACGACGGTTTCGCCAAGCGTCGCGAGGACGGCGCCATTGGCCTGGCGCGCAACGCGCCCGGTTTCGAGCTTGAGGGTCTTACCGCCCAGATCGATTTCGACAGTCTTGATATCAAACATATTATTTCCTTCGCTTGGGCGCCGAATGCGGCCAAGTTCATCTGGTGCGGGCAATCCGGCCCGCGGCGGGGTGGGGCATCTTTAAAGCCCCGTGAGCGAGCCACCGGAATGCGGCGCGCCCGAATGGAAAAGGGCGCCCAAAGGCGCCCTTGAAGTTATTTACGGAGGCCGAGCTTGGCGATCAGATCACTATAACGCGACACGTCTTCACGCTTGAGGAAGTCGAGCAGCGAGCGGCGCTTGTTGACCATCATGAGCAGACCGCGACGCGAATGATTGTCCTTGGCGTGCATCTTGAAATGCTCGGTCAGCGTCACGATTCGGCTGGTGAGGATCGCAACTTGGACCTCGGGCGAACCCGTATCGCCTTCGGCGCGGCCATGGTCCTTGATCAGTTCGGCCTTCTTTTCAGCGGTAATCGACATCGTCATACTCCTTGAAATCAAATGTTGAACCCGCGCACGACCTTGACGTCGCCGGCCGCGACCTCGACCAAAGCGATCGGCCGACTGGCTTCGATCGCAAGGTAAAGGCCCGACTGTGCGGGGTTCCCCACGAGCCGCTGCCCCACTCGGAGCAGCTGCGCATCGTCGGGAGTGACGGGGAGGGCCGGGATGTCGTCCAGCCCCGCGATGAGCGGGAGAACCGCCCCATCAAGCTCGCGCGACTTAGCCGCAGCGTCGAGAAAGTCCAGTGAAATCGCCTGTTCGAGGGTGAACGGACCGGCCTTCGTGCGGCGCAGCATGGTGACGTGGCCGACGGTGCCAAGCGCCAGCGCGATATCACGCGCGAGGCTGCGGACGTACGTGCCTTTGGAGACGGTTGCGGAGAGTGTGACCGAATTTAATTCGTCATGCTGAACTTGTTTCAGCATCCATTCTGGAGACCGCGGTGCGGGTGGCGATATGGACCCTGAAACGAGTTCAGGGTGACGGATCGCTAATTCGTGGACCGTCACTGCGCGGGTCTTGAGTTCGACTAATTCGCCGGCCCGCGCCAAGTCATAGGCCCGCTTGCCGTCGACTTTAAGCGCTGAATAGGCTGGCGGGACTTGTTCGATGGGGCCGGTGAAGCTCGGCAGGATCGCCGCGATGTCAGCGCGCGTCGGGCGATGGTCGCTGGTCGCGATGACCTTGCCCTCGAGATCGAGCGTGTCGGTCTGCTCCCCGAACCCGATGGTAAAATCGTAGGCTTTGGTCGCATCGAGCATATGCCCGGCAAGCTTGGTCGCCTCGCCGATCGCGATCGGCAGTACCCCGGTGGCGAGCGGATCGAGCGTTCCGCCATGGCCGACACGGGTCTTGGGCTCGCCCGCTTCGCGAAGCGCACGCTTGACCCAGCCGACGACATTGGTTGAGCCCATGCCAAGCGGCTTGTCGATGATGATCCAACCGTGAAGCGCCATGGGCCGCGCGATAGACAAGGGGGGGCGGTTTGACCATAAGCCAGCCCAGTGCCCGAACCGCCCAGCGATCCGCCCCCGACCCGCCTTGGCCGCGCGCTGCGAGCGATCAATCCGGCTCGCCTGCTGCAATTGTCACTACGCGAATATCTTCCGGCGACGGCGACGATTGCCTTGTGGGCGATCATCGTGGCGGCAATTGGTCACGCCGACACCGCGCGGCTGTTTGCAGCGACCCTGATGCTGCGCGCGATCCAGATGCTGACCCGGATGGCGACCGCCAAATCGATCAAGGCGCGCGTATCGACACCAAAGGCCATTCGCCGGCAGGCGCGAAATTTTGCGCGCGTCGTCCAGTTCGTCGTGCTGGTGGCCAATGTCGCAGTCGTCGCTGCACTGTTCGTGGGATTGCGAGCGATCGGCCAGCATCAGCTTGCGTTCTTCCTCCCTTTGGTAGCGGTCGGAATGCCGGCGCGGATCCTGCGCTATTCGGACATGCGCACCGACTCCCCGTTCTTCCGGCTGGCGCTGTCGGGTGGCGGGCTCGTCATGGTGGCGGTCGGATGGGCAGCGGGGCTTGGCGCGGTCGGGCTCGCGCTGGCCTTCGGAATGCGCGAATGGATCGCTTATGCCGTGATCCGATATTGGCCCAAGGCAGCGCACGTGCCGGAGCATATGATAACGGCTCCACTCGCCTTTGCCGAAGTCGCGCGAAACACGGCGGTCAGCGGGCGCCGCTTGTTGACCTATCGCGTGACCAAGATCGTGCTGACCGTCTTTGGGCCAGCGGGCAATTTCGCGGCGCGAACCGGGCGCGGGCTTGGCTGGCACGGCAAGATCGAACCATATCTGCCGCATCGGTTGAGCGGGTTCGTCCTGATCATTGCCGTGACCGTGGGAGGCGCCGCCTTGCTCATATTGCGAAGCGGCGAACCGGCCGCGATGATCGGCGCTGCAGCACTGATGCAGATTGCCGGGGCGTCGGCGAACATCGCACTCCTGTGGCCCTATCTTCCCGATCGCGAAGACCCCGGTCTCGTCGAGGACGACGACGACGAGTGAAGCTCAACGGGTCGGAAGGTCGAACCTGAGCTGGCGTGCTTCGCTCTCGCGCAATCGCTCGAAGAAATGGCGGCGGCAAAATGCGACATAGCGGTCGTTGCCGCCAATCTCGGTCTGTGCGCCCGCCGCGACCGCATGCCCGGAGGCATCGATGCGCAGGTTCATCGTCGCCTTGCGCCCGCATTCGCACACCGCCTTCAATTCGACGAGCGCGTCGGCAAGCGCAAGCAACGCCGCCGAGCCGGGAAACAGCTCGCCGCGGAAATCGGTTCTAAGGCCATAGCATAGCACTGGAATGCCAAGCTCGTCAGCCACGCGACACAGTTGCAGGACGTGGTCGCGCGTCAGGAATTGCCCTTCGTCGACCAACACGCAGTCGAGCTTGCGCTTCAGCAACTCGCGCGACACGGCTTCGTGCAAATCGCTCTCGGCGTCATATGTGGCCGCAGGTGCGGACAGTGCGATGCGCGACCCGATCGTTCCGCGACCCGAGCGATCGTCGTGCGCCGCGGTCCACAGCATGGTCTCCATTCCGCGTTCGCGATAATTATAATCGGCCTGGAGCAGAGTCGTCGATTTGCCGGCATTCATCGCGGCATAATAGAAATACAGCTTGGCCATCAGGCGGGCCACTCGTCCTTCAGGATCGAGAAAAGCACTGTGTCGCGGACGTAACCGGTCCAGGTGATGCGGTCGGCACGGAGCACGCCTTCTCGCGTGGCTCCCAACTTCGCCATTGCCGCCTGGCTGCGCGCATTGCGGGCGTCGACGCGGAACTCGACGCGGCGAACACCCCGGTCAAAGGCGCGCGCCAGCATCATGTCCTTGGCGCGGCGGTTCAGGCCGGTGCCGCGCAGGTGGGGGCGATAGTAAGTGCCGCCGATCTCGACCGTTTGACGCCCATCGTCGCGGCCAAGAAAGCTCGACATTCCTGCAAGCTCGTCCCCATCGAACAGGACGAAAGAGCGATTGCGCGGGTTCTGCACGTAGGAATCGATGCTTGCGTCGAAGCCAGAGGGAGCGAAGTTGTTGGCGTAGATTGCCCAGATATCGCGATCGTCGGCGCAGGCGGCGCGAAGGGCATCGCGATATTGCTCGGCGAACGGCTCGGCGCGGCAGCGCTCGCCCGTCATCGCTCCGCCAAGGTCGGTCATTCCTTCTTGGAACGCGGGCGGGTGTCCTGGGTGACGTGCCGCGAACGCAGCAATTTATCGATTTTGCCGCCTTCGTCGAAGCTCTCGTCGGAGCGAAAGCGGATCTTCGCGGCATATTTGGTCGTTACCCGGCGCGCGACTTCCTTCTGGAAGAAAGCGGTGTTGGTGCGCAACGCCTTCAGCACTGCTTCCTCATTGGCGCCGAGCAAGGGCTTCACGAACACGGTGGCCAAGCGAAGGTCGGGTGACATGCGCACTTCGGTGACGCTGACGAGGTGGCTGGCGAGTGTGTCGTCATGAACGTCACCGCGCATCAATATGTCGGACAAGGCGTGGCGCACCTGCTCGCCGACGCGAAGCAAGCGGACCGAGCGACCTTCGGGAGTTTCGACTTTTTGCATTTTTTTATGCCTAGCTTCCTTCGGTCGCTGAGCCTGCACTGGCCCGCTCCCCCCACCCAGCCTCCCAATCCCTTTACGGTGTAGGAGGTCTGGGGGAGCGGGCCGGTGCCGCACTTCAAATCAAAGCGTACGCGCGCGCTCTTCGACTTCGAACACTTCGAGGTTGTCGCCTGCCTTGATGTCGTTGGTATCGGCCAGGAGCACACCGCACTCCATGCCCGCACGAACTTCGGCGACGTCGTCCTTGAAGCGGCGCAGCGAGGAGATGGTCGTCTTGCTGACGATGACATCGTCGCGCGTGAGGCGAGCGTGCAAGCCCTTGCGCATGATGCCCTCGAGCACGAGCAGGCCGGCGGCCTTGTCGCGCTTGCCGGCGGGGAACACGTCCTTGACTTCGGCGCGCCCGACGACGGTCTCAATGATCTCGGGCCCAAGCTCGCCCGCCATCGCTTCCTTGATCCAGTCGGTGAGGTGATAGATCACGTCATAGTAGCGCAGTTCGACCTTGGTCCGGTTGACCGCCTCGCGCGCCTTGGCGTTGGGACGGACGTTGAAGCCGATGATCGGCGCGCCGGTGGCATTGGCAAGCGTGACGTCGCCTTCGGTGATCGCGCCGACCCCGGCCGACAGCACACGCACCTTGATCTCGTCGGTCGAGATACGGTTGACGGCGGTAACGATCGCCTCGGTCGAGCCCTGGACGTCGCCACGCACCACGATCGGAAATTCGATGATCTTGGAGGCACGGTCGGCGAACAGATTTTCCAGGCTGACTGGTGCCGTGGTGGTGCGCTTGGTGTCGAGCAGTCCCTGGCGATAAACCGCGACTTCGCGGGCGCGGGCTTCATTCTCGACCACGGTCAGCGGGTCGCCCGCCGACGGCACTGCGGCAAGGCCGAGCACCTCGACCGGGAAGGACGGGCCAGCTTCCTTGACCATCTTGCCATTGCTGTCGGTCAGCGCGCGGACCTTGCCCGCGGTGGCCCCGGCAACGAACACGTCGCCGACCTTAAGCGTGCCGCGCTGGACGAGCACGGTGGCAATCGGGCCACGACCCTTGTCGAGCCGCGCCTCGACCACGGTCGCTTCGGCGGCGCGGTCGGGATTGGCCCTGAGTTCGAGCAATTCGGCCTGGTTGTGGATCGCTTCGAGCAATTTATCGAGATTGGTCTTCTTGAGCGCCGACACTTCGACGTCCTGAACGTCGCCGCTCATATCCTCGACGATCACTTCATACTGAAGCAATTCCTCGCGGATTTTCTGAGGGTTGGCGCCGGGCTTGTCGATCTTGTTGATCGCCACGATCATCGGCACGTCGGCCGCCTTGGTATGCTTGATCGCTTCAATCGTCTGCGGCTTGAGCCCATCGTCGGCCGCAACCACCAAAATTACGATGTCGGTGAGACCCGCGCCGCGCTGGCGCATCTGGGTAAAGGCTTCGTGGCCCGGCGTATCGAGGAAGGTGATCTTCGACCCGTCGGGAGCGGCGACTTGATAGGCGCCGATGTGCTGAGTGATGCCGCCGGCCTCGCCCGCCTGGACGTTGGCGCCGCGGATCGCGTCGAGCAGTGACGTCTTGCCATGATCGACATGGCCCATGATCGTGACCACCGGCGGGCGCATGACAAGCGTCTCGTCGGCATCGACGTCGACCGACGAATCGATGTCGACGTCGCTGTCGCTGACGCGCTTGATGTTGTGGCCAAACTCGGTGACCAGCAATTCGGCGGTGTCCTGGTCGATGGTCTCGGTGAGTGTGATCACCGTGCCCATCTTGAACAGCACCTTGACGAGGTCGGCGCCACGTTCGGCCATGCGGTTGGCGAGTTCCTGGATCGTGATCGCTTCAGGCACAACGACATCGCGAACCTGCTTGGCGGACGGGCCCGACGAGGCGTGAGCACGCTTTTCCTTTTCGCGGGCGCGGCGAAGCGCAGCCAGGCTGCGCGTACGGCTGTCGTCTTCGCCAGTCAGAGCACGGGTGACAGTCAGCTTGCCGGACTTGCGATGATCTTCGCGGCCGCGGCTGGGGCGCGCCGGCTCGGGCCGCTTGGGCGCGTGGCCGGGGGCAGCAGGGCGAGTAAAGCGGCGTTCGTCGTCGCGGCCGGCATCGCCGGCTCCGGCACCCGCAGCAGGGGCGACTTGGGCGTCGGCCGCGGCCCGGCCGGCGTCGGCTGCGTCCGCAGCAGCACGCATGGACGATTCTTCCTCGGCCCGGCGATTTTCCTCGGCCCGGCGCTTTTCGTCTTCGCTTTGATCAATCTTGGCGCGATCCTCGCGACGGCGGGCCTCCTCGAGCGAGTTCATGCGCGCCTCATCGGCCTCGCGGAGCAGCTTTTCCTGAAGTTCGCGGCGTGACAGGATGTCATCGACCGGCGCTCGGCGCTGCGGCACTGCGGCGCGCGTCGGCGTTGGCGCAGGACGCGCTGGAGCGGCAACCGGAGCGGGGGCGGCAGCCGGAGCGGGGGCGGCAGGCGCCGCGGCTACAGGAGCCTCGGTTGGGGCCGGTGCCAAGGTAGGTGCCGGTGCCTGGGTCAAGGCCGGTGTCGGGGCTGGGGCCGGAGCCGGGACTGGAACAGCGGCCTGTATTTCAACCGGCTCGGCAGCAGGAGCATCGCCCGGCCTCGCCAGGATACGGCGCTTCTTAACCTCGACCACTACGGTATTCGATCGGCCATGGCTGAAGCTCTGCTTCACCTTGCCGGTCTCGACCGTGCGCTTGACGCCCAGTGGCGGCCGGGTGCCGAGCTTGGGCTTGTCGGTCTGGTCGGTCATGAATTTCCTTCGTCTTCGTAGTCGTCGGGCGAGCCCGGCCCAACGGCATTGGCGCCGTCTAGCCCAGCATCGGGGTCAATGAAAGCTTGCCACCGGGCGATGGCAGTCGCCACGCGCCGAGCAGCTCCAGCGTCTGTCAATGCGATGTGTACCACATTTTCGCGACCCAGCGCTATCGACAAGATGGTGCGGCCGAGTGGAAAAACCAAGCCGCGCGAAAAGCCGCGCTCTTGCGACCCGCCGACGCGCCACGACTGGTCGAGCTTGCCATTGCCGTCCGCGCCAGCGTCGGACGCGTGGATGAGCAAATGGACCTTGCCCAATCGTGCCGCAATGTCGATCTTCTCGGTGCCGCAAATGAGGTTTCCGCCGCGTGCTTCGAGGCCCAAGCGGTCGAGGGCGGCTTGGCGAAGTGCCGATTCGATGTTTTCGGAGAGGTTGGCGGTGATGACGAAATCGGTGGTCTTGAAGGCCCGGGCAAGGGCGCCCTTGAGCTTTCCCTTGACGTAAGCGGTATCAAGCGCGGCGCGGCCGACCCCGATCCACGCGCCGCGGCCATCGGCGCGGGCGCGGACATCGGGCGCGACCTGGCCGTCGGGGCCAAGCGCCAAGCGGATAAGTTCGTCACGCGACGCAGTGCGGCGGGTGAGGACGCACGTGCGCTCACCACTGTTCGCCGGAGGTTGTGGAGCGCCTAGCGTGTCATTCTGGGGTTTCCGCAACGGCGTCCTCCCCGGTTGCTTCGTCTTCGGACCCCGACGCGGGAGCGTCATCTTCGAACCAATGTGCGCGGGCGGCCATGATGATCTCATTGCCTTGTTCTTCGCTCAGGCCATAGTCGGCGAGCACGCCGCCCTTGTCCTCGGTGCGCTGGCTGTTTGCGGCGCCCTCGGCGCGGCGGCGCGGTTCGGCGCGCTTTTTCTGGATCAGTTCGTCGGTCGCTAGGTCGGCGAGATCGTCGAGGGTGAGGATCTTCGCCTTGCCGAGCGTGACCAGCATCGCCTCGCTGAGATGCGGAAGTTCGGCCAAGGCATCCTCGACGCCCAATGCGCGGCGTTCTTCACGAGAAACGCCTTCGCGCCGCTCGAGCGCTTCGGTGGCGCGGTTCTGAAGCTCGCCGGCGATGTCATCGTCGAGGCCTTCGATCGAGGCGATTTCGTCAAGCTCGACATAAGCGACCTCTTCGAGGCTGGTGAAGCCCTCGGCGACGAGCAATTGGGCAAGCGTCTCGTCGACATCAAGGTCCTGTTGGAACAGGCTCGAGCGCTCGACGAATTCGCGCTGGCGCTTCTCCGACGCATCGGCCTCGGTGAGGATGTCGATCTGCGAATTGGTCAGCTGGCTGGCGAGGCGAACATTCTGTCCACGGCGACCGATAGCAAGCGAAAGCTGGTCGTCGGGAACGACGACTTCGATACGGCTTTCCTCCTCGTCGATCATGACGCGGGCAACGGTGGCGGGCTGGAGCGCATTGACGACGAAGGTCGCGGTGTCCTCGCTCCACGGGATGATGTCGATCTTTTCGCCCTGCAACTCCTGGACGACGGCCTGGACCCGGCTGCCCTTCATTCCGACGCAGGCGCCGACGGGGTCGATCGAGCTGTCGTAGCTGATCACGCCGATTTTCGCGCGCGAACCCGGGTCGCGAGCGGCGGCCTTGATCTCGATGATGCCGTCGTAGATTTCAGGGACTTCCTGAGCGAATAATTTCTTCATGAAATCGGGGTGGGCGCGCGACAAGAAGATCTGCGGGCCCCGCGCTTCACGCCGCACCGACATGATGAGGCTGCGGATGCGGTCGCCGACGCGGACCATTTCGCGCGGGATCTGCTGGTCGCGGCGGATCACGCCTTCGGCGCGGCCAAGGTCGACCACGACGTGGCCGAACTCGACGCGCTTGACGACCCCGGTGATGACTTCGCTGACGCGGTCCTTATATTCTTCATGCTGGCGCTCGCGCTCGGCGTCGCGGACCTTCTGGAAGATGACCTGCTTGGCGGCTTGAGCGGCGATCCGGCCGAATTCGATCGGCGGCAAGGGATCGACGATAAAGTCTCCGACGGTCGCGTCCTTTTGCAGCTTCTGAGCGCCCTTCAGATCGACCTGCTTGAAATAATCCTCGACCTCCTCGACCACTTCGACGACGCGCCACAAGCGCAGATCGCCCGTGACCGGATCGAGCTTGGCGCGGATGTCGTTTTCGGCACCGTAGCGAGCGCGGGCGGCGCGCTGGATCGCGTCTTCCATCGCTTCGATGACGATGGCGCGGTCGATCAATTTCTCGCGCGCGACCGAGTCGGCGATGGCGAGCAATTCGGCGCGGTTCGCGGTGGGGTTGCCGGTGGTCGGGGCTCCCGTTTGTGCGGTAGTGGCCATGGTCAGATCAACCTTCCTTGCTTGCGGTCTCGGCCGGTTCGTCCAAGGTGGACGATTGATCGACTTCGATATCGGCGCCCTCGGTACTGAGCGGCGCGGTGGCGTTTATGAGCGCGTCGGTCAAGACGAGCTTGGCCGAAGCGATGTTGGCGAAGTCGACCAGCCGCTCGCCCTTGGGCGTGGTGACGCGGATCGTTTCGCCGTCGATGCCTTCGATGATGCCGCTAACCTGCTTGGCGGCGTCGATCGGAGTGACGAATTTTATCCGCGCTTCATGCCCCGCCCAGTCGGCATAGTCGCCGCGGCGGGTGAGCGGACGATCGATCCCGGGGGACGAGACTTCGAGGCGATAGGCGCCATCGATCGGGTCGTTACCGCGTTCTTCCAGAGGGTCGAAGATGTCCGAGATCGCGCGCGACAGATCGGCACAGTCGTCGATCGTCAGCTGGCGGGTGTCGGGGCGTTCGGCCATCACCTGCAAGGTCGGATCGGACGTGCCGCCCATCATCGCCACACGCACAAGGTCCAGCCCCAGCGCCTTGGCGGCGGGTTCGATCAGGCTGGCGATGGCGACGATATCGGTCAAACTTCCTCCGGTGCGAAATCACGACCTCTCGCTGCCGGACCGACCCGGCCCGGCCCCAACGTCTTGACGATGTCGAGGAGAAGTGAGGGCGATATAGGCTGGACGGGGCTGAGTCGCAAGCGATCAAGTTGCCCTCTTCCGCTGGGAGAGGGAGGGAGGAGCGGAGCGACGGAAGGGTGAGGGTGCGCCCTTATCCGATCGCGCGGTCACCCTCACCCAACCCTCTCCCACAGGGAGAGGACTTCAGAGGGCCGCGGCGGTGGGGGTGTCAGTCCTCTGATTTAGCGAAGCACGCATGTCCGCTTCCGACCCATTGTCGACATAGGCGTTCGCGCTATTGTCTGACGATGAAAGCGCAAAACGATCAAGGCAGCGGTACAGTTGGCGGCAAATGGGGTTGCGCACTTTCTGCGCTCGCAATCATTCCGCTGCTTGGTGGTGCCTACAGTATCGCGTGGATCGGCCAATGTGCTGACGAAAACAGGCTCGACTGCATACCCGACTGGCTCTTGTTCGTAGGTGCGTTCGTGGTGGCGGCTGGTGTCGGCCTTGGGGCGCAAGCGGCAATCAATGTGGCTGTGAGGCGCTGGCGGAACGACCGATGATCACTCTTAGCGGACATTCGCCATAAAAGTCTGGCTCGCGCAGATAGTAGATTTCAGCGGGTTTTGCTCCTTCATCACCAGCCGTCCCGATTTCGTCGAAGGATCGCGGTTGTGACGGGCGGGCAAGTGCAGTCCTTCGACAGGCTCAGGACGAACGGTTTTGCTATCGGAGGCTTGAACCCCATGGCGCGGAG
>Ga0326733_1000249_pt1 | contig 16716 bp, 24 predicted proteins | sample 14_GP2_308_FD_207946 | JGI IMG/M metagenome (GOLD analysis project Ga0326733, IMG submission 207946) | Glacier ice microbial communities from Ngari, Tibet, China - 14_GP2_30.8 | ecosystem: Environmental > Aquatic > Freshwater > Ice > Glacier | place: China: Ngari, Tibet | collected 2018-07-17 | reverse complement strand
ACCGTGGCCAGGGCGGACCCGACCCGAGAACGGGCGTCGTCAGCAGCGGTGCCCAGCGCCCGGAAGTCAGCCGCCGCAGCCGCAGCCTGCGGTGCCCCGCCGCGGGTGAGCTGCGGAGCACCGGGGATGCCGCCAGCCGGGTTGCCACCAGGCAGCGCGATGGGGCCGTTGCCGAAGAACGGCGTCTGGTCGCCGGGGACGAGCTGCGGCCTGAACAGCCCCGAGGACCCGAAGCTGTTGCTGCTGCCGAGCATCCCCTTCGAGGCCAGCGTCTCGTACTGGTTGTAGAGCGTGGCGAGCTTGGCGTCGAGAGCGGCCTGCAGGCGAGCCGGGTCCACTGCGGACGCCGGACCGTCGCCGTTGCCGGGGTTCAAGGCCAGCGGCGACCCGGTGGACGCCGCACGGAAGGCGTCGAAGGCGGCGGTGCTCGGCGGGGCCTGGGCCAGCCGCTGCTCCAGCGCGTTGTACTCCGTGGAGAGCTGCCGCAGCCGGATGATGTCGACTTCGGGGTTGTAGTACCCGAGAGGCTGCGACGGGTCGACGGGACCGCGGGAGATGCTGTCCACCGCGAAGCGACCGGAGGTCAGGAACTCCTTCTCGCTCTCGAAGGAGTTGTTCGGGTTGGCCTTGTTGAAGTCCAGAGCCCGCGCACCAGGGGCCAGCTCGAGCATGAGCGGGTTGCCGCTCGCACCACCGTTGGTGGCGAACCCCTTGGAGATGTCCCGGTCGCTGGAGAAGCCCGAGAACGCCAGTCGCAGCTCACCGAAGGTCTTGGCCTCCGCGAGCAGATCCGAGGCGTAGGTCGGGCTCGCACCGAACTGCGAGTCCTTGACGCCGCGGGTCAGGATCTGCTGCGTGAGCGGGCTGGCGTTGATGCCGCCGAGCAGCGCACGCGCGTTCGTGGCGTTGTCCAGACCGCCGATGCTCTCGCCGCGCATGAGCTGCTCGAACCGCTGCTGCGAACTCTTGGTGTCGCCGCCCTGGTAGTTCTGGATCGCAGGCTTGAGGTTCGGGTTGTTGAGCCCGACGAAGGCCTGCTGCTGCGCGGCCAGTGCGTTGACCTGCGACTGCACCGACGACGACGCGCGGTTGATGGCGTCGGCGGCACGCTGAGCGGCCTGCGACAGGGCGCTCGTGCCAGAGGCGAAGTCGTTGAGGCCCGCGGCGTTGGTAGCGGCCTGCAGTGCCGCCTGAGACGGCTGGAGCTGGGCGAGAACGGCCGCTGGCGGCTGGATGGCACCGCTGCCGACCGCACCGAGCGCGGTGGTGTTCTTGGGCAGGCCGACTGCCTGGATGACCTGCGAGAGGTTCTGCTTGGAGTCCGCGGCCGCGAAGGACTGCTGCACCGCCAGGCCCTTGGCCGTCTGCACCGCGGCCTGGACAGCGGCCTGCACCGCGGCGTTGGTCTGGGTGACGTTGACCGAGCCGTCGCTCTTGAGGATCGGGCTGCCGAAGGCCTGCGTGACCCCCGGCGACACCTGGCCGAAGCCACCCACGGAACCGGCCGCACCGATGGCCTTGACGGCACTGGGCGTGAAGGCGAGCCCGCCCTCGGGGGTCTTCTGGATGACCGTCTTCGGCACCGCGAGGTTGGCCAGCACGGAGATCTGGGCCTGCGTGGTGGCGAGCTGCTGGTTGAGAGCCATCAGCTCGTTCTTCGCTCCGCTGGCGAAGGACTGCACGTTGCTGAGCGAGCCGAGCGACTGCGCCGAGATGAGCGGCTGGGTGACGGACGGCAGGGACAGCCGCACTCCGTCGAGCACCTTCTGCACGTCCGCGACGTACTTCTGCGCACCGCCCTGGTCCAGGCTCCCGAAGACCCGCTCGGTGATGAGCGAGGCGATGGACCCGTTGAAGGTCAGGCCCAACGCCTCGGCCTGGAAGCCCGCGACCAGGGCGCGCGACAGGGCCTGACCCTTGGCCCGGAAGACGTCGGGGTTGCCGATCTGGAGCTGGTCGAGCTGCTGTCCGACAGCCTCTGCGACCGACACCACCTCGGGCATCGTCTGCACGAACTGCTCGAGGCTCTGGAAGTCGACAGCGACCTTGAGCAGCAGAGAGGAGATCTCCTCCTGGGCCATCGCGGGTCCTCCAGCTATCGGTACTGCTCGGCCATCTCGTTCTCAGTTGTCGGCACGTCTTCGAGGTCAGACGAACCGCCAGTCCCTGCCTTGCGCCGCTCCCGCACGTCCTCCCAGTGCTCAGCCATGCGTTCGTCGTGGTGCCAGATCAACTCGTCGGGGATGTCCTCCTCGGGCAGCTCCAGGAACCCCAGGACCACGAGCGCCGCGGTCACTGCTGAGACGAGGTCCCACCCTGCCCGGCAGACGTCGCGTCCGGGGTAGAGGGTGTCGACGCCACCACCGCGCTTGCTCGCTCCGACGACGCGGAGGAACTCGCCGGAGCGTCCGAGTTTCCCGCGTCACGCGGGCTCATGTTGAGGAGGGTGATGGCCTCGCGGACCTTCTCGATCAGGCCACCGGGCAGCTCTCGCACCTCGGCCCGCGAGCCGCACAGGCGCTCGCGGTGGGAGCACTTGGCGTGGTCCCAGCCGAGGTTCTCGTTGGGCGTCGCCACGCAGTCGCGCAGGGCGTAGTACAGCTCCGTGGTGCGGTACTCGCTCAGGAAGCCGTTGCTCCCGGCCTGGTCCCGGTAGCTCTTGCGGTAGTCCTCCTGCAGCTCGTCCACGGACAGCGTCTGCAGCTCGGCCACGCGCTTCGCCTGACGCTTGTCCACCAGCTCTGCCAGGTGCTTCATGTACGCCTGGTTGAGGTCCGCGAGACGCTTCTGCTCGTCGTCGTCCATCGGGATGCCCGCGTCGGCCATCTGTGCGTCGCCGCGCTCGAGCAGCTCGACCTTGGGCTTCCACTCCTCGTCGGCGCGGATGTCATCCAGCGCGGCGACGTAGTCCTCATTCTGCTTCACGTAGGCCAACGCCTGCGCCAGGTTCTCCTGGTCTCGGCCCTCGATGGCCTGGTCGAACAGCACGCTCTCGGCGCTCTCCGGGTCGTCCAGCCGCAGGGAGGCGCGGGCCTTGCCCACGCTGCCGTCCTTGCGGGCCTCGTCCATCTCGAACGGGTTGATCTTGTTCACCCACACCAGGACCGGGTCGTCCGGGTTGTCGTCCAGGACGACCTCACGGCCCTCCTCGAACAGGTCGGTGACCCTCTTGAAGCGGGTCACCTTGCTCTTGCTCTGCGCGGCGCTCATCGCTGTCCTCCTCCTGGTCCTGTCGCACCCGACCTGAGTGCGACGACGGCCCGGCTCCTCCCTCGTGGTGAGAGAGGAGCGCGGGCCGTCCGTCCTGTTCCTGGGTGGTGCTGACGTGCGTTCTCGCGTGGGTAGAACCTACGCCTGGAAGACCTTCATCGTGCCCTCATCGGACTCGAAGTTGATCGTGTTGGTGAAGCGGGAGTTCGCCCGACCGGAGAAGCCGGGGGTCGTGAAGCGCGCGTCCGGGACGTGGATGCGCTTGAGCGTCGTGACGTTGACCGCGTCCTTGATGACGATGTCGAGCGCCAGCGGCACGGCCTGGCTCGGGCCGACCGCCTTGAGCGGGTCGGTGACCCCGGCGAGCTTGCGGATCAGGGCGAACAGCGCGGTCGTGTCGGCGGGCTTGAGGTCGATGCTGCCGGTGACCGCAGGCACGTCGAAGTCGTTGGCGACCGCGTAGTAGTTGCCGAACTCCTCGTCCTTCTCCAGGGTGACCCGGTAGTCGGCCGAGATGCCCTGCACCGAGGCCAGCTTGTTGGCCGCGCTGTTGGCTGGCGTGACCGGGTCGTAGCCACCCAGGTAGACGTCGATGTCCTTGCCGCGCACCGCAGCGGGCTTGACCAGCGCACTCGGGTGGACGGTCTGGGCGTAGGTCCGCACGGACGGGCTCGCGTACATGAGCCGGACCTTCTCCGTGGTCGGGATGGCCTTGGAGAAGGTCAGCGTGGTGACCGCGGCACCAGCCGTGACGACGCCGAAGGACTCGGTGTAGTCGACGCCCTTGAACAGGCGCTTGGTGCCCTGGGTCACCGACAGCACGCGGCGGGTGCCACCGTCGTCGGTGAGGTACGCGGGCTGGGTCGTGATCACGGCCTGGTTGGCGACGGCGGTGCCCGCGAACTCGTCGACGTAGGTCGCGCCCGGGTTGTAGAAGATCGAGTCGCCCCGGAGGGTGACCGTCTGACGGGCGTTGTCGCGCAGGCCGAACCGGTAGCCGATGCTCTCGGCAACCAGGAAGGGCAGGCCGACCGAAGCCACGACGGCGAACGGGCTGGCCGCGCTCTGCCCCGCCTTGAACTGGCTGGCCAGGTCGAGCGGCTTGGCCAGCGACAGGTCGTAGCCGTTGGCCGCGACGTAGGTCGGGTTGCCGAGCAGCATGGCCTCGATCTCCGTGCTGGTGTCCAGAGACTCCAGCGAGAAGGAGAGGTCCGGCACGTCGCGGATGGTGGCGACGCTCTTGTAGTTGCCCAGCTCGAAGATCTTCTCGGTGGGGATGTTCAGGTTCCCCGGGCCTGCCGTCTGGATGCGGTCGATGACGACCGTGTCGTTCCCGACGTGCAGGATCTGGCCTGCCTTGATCGCCATGCGGTGCTCCTCCTCAGTGGTCCTGCTGGATGTCTCGGCGCGGTTTGGCCGAGAACGTATGTGGTCGCTACCTCGCGGGCGGTAGCGCCTTCTGCAGCACGGCCTTCACGGCAGCCGTCGTGCGGCTCGCGGCGTTGAAGTCCTCCCACCCGCGCAGGAAGTACTGCTGCGCGGTGATGGGCTGCTCGATGATGCTGGCGACCTTGGCGTTGGTCCGGCGCTTGCCCGACTTCCGGGCCTTGGCGAGCTTGGCGTAGGCCGACTTCTTGCCCAGCGGCAGCAGCCGTCCGCCCGTGCCCGCCCCGATGGCCGTGAACGGCCCACCGGCCAGCGGGTAGGGGCCGTAGCGGCTCTGGCCACCGAAGGCACCCGTCAGGGTCCCGCCGAACACGCCGCGGATCTCACGACCGACGTGGCCGCTGTAGCCCTGGTCGATCTGCCGCCAGTACTTGGCCTCGCTCTTGTCCAGGAACTCGGGACGGCCGATGCCGTAGCCCTCCTTGACGCCCACACGGTTCTTGGGGTTGAGCAGGGCCTTCTGGAGACGCCCCGTGGACACGCCGGGGCGCAGCAGGGAGGCCTTCGCCGCGTCGGCCACGCTCTCGGCCAGCTCCAGGGCCAGGCTTCGGCCTGCCGCGGCGACCTCGGCCTGTGCCGAGACGAAGAAGCCGGTGACCGGGTCCCGGATCAGGCTGGAGCCCTTGTAGAAGTCAGTGCTCACCGCGATCAGGCCCTTGCCTGCCGCGAACTTCCCGGCCCCCTTGCCGAGGCCCCGGAAGAAGGCCCCGGTGTCGAAGTCAGCCACGGGTCTTGTCGATCTGCTTGTCGAGCTTGTGGTTGATCTCGGCCAGCATCTCCAGGGCCACGTTGTTGGTCACGCTGCCGTCCGACACGCTGGCCTTGAGCACGTCGAGGATGAAGTCGTGGTAGGCCCCGACCGAGGCGAGCACCTTCTGGCGCAGCGCGGTGCGCTGGTCGGGCGGCAGCACCGGGTAGACGTGGCGCTCGAGGTGCTCCATGAGCGAGCCGACCAGGCGCTTGCGCTGCTCGACGGCGAGGTTGCGGACGAAGTCCTGGGACATCAGACCTCTCCTGGCATCAGCACGAGGACCGTGGCGCGGACGATCTGCCACCGGACGTTCGGCAGCTCGCGGTCGGCGGGCTCACGGAAGACCTCGTCGTACTCGGCCAGGTATCCGAGAACGTCCGTTCCCGTCACCTGGTCCTTGACGCGGAAGTACCTCGAGCCGAAGCGACCGGCGAGCAGGTCACGGACGTCGCAGGCCAGACCCACGGCCACGGCGTCATTCTCCGCGTAGACGTCCACGAACATGACGTGCTCCTGGGAGATGAGCCCGCCGCCGAGCTGCTCGTCCTCGTCGTCGGTCTCGCCCCCGAAGGACACGGCCACCAGGTTCGGCTTGAGGCTCTGGAGGATCGACTCGTCGGGGCGCTGGCGCTGGAACACCACGGGCAGCGCGCCCAGCAGCGGGACGAAGCCGACCGTGCCGTCCGTGAGCCAGCCCATCGTGACCAGGTGGGCCTCGACCTGGTTCTGGATGGTCGCGTGCAGGTGCCGGGCGAAGTGCCTCATCAGGCCTGGTCCTCTGCGGTGCAGTAGATCGTGAAGACGCCGACCGACACGAGCCCGTTGGGCGGGGCGGTGCGCGAGTACCAGTAGCGGTTGCCGTGGATGACCACGTACTCGAAGCCGCGGATCTGGACGTACTCCTCGTCCAGGACGGTGATCTCGATCTTCGACGGCACGATGATGCCGAAGTTCTCGATCTTCCCCTGGTTGTCGAAGTACTCCACGGCACAGGGCACCCGCACCGTGACGGGCGGTGCCAGCGTGCGCTTCTGGGTGAGGTCGAAGGGCACCTCGTCCTCGTCCGCGGGGCCGGTGGTGGTCGACGTGCGCGGGAAGAAGAAGACCGGCTGGTCGGCCAGCACTGGCGGCAGGCCGACCGTCATGGCGAACCGGAGACCGGCACGCACGTCCGCGGCATTGAAGCCAGGGACCACGCCCGCCATCAGTACAGCCCGGAGGTCGCGCTGCCGTACTCGTGCGGGAAGAAGCCACCGTAGAAGTGCCAGCTCGATGCGCGCTGCAGGTAGGCGTCCAGCACGAAGACGCTGCTCGCACCACGACCCGCGCGCACCGCCTGGCCAACCAGCTCCTGGCGACGGCGCTCGAGCTGCTTGAGGTCTTCCGTCAGGGCCGCGGCGCTGCTCTGCGTCTCGTACTCCGTGGGACCGGCCTTGTACCGCTGCACGGTCTTGAGGACCCGGAGCTGCTGGCGCGTCATGCGCAGCCCGGCGTAGAGCACGATCAGGCTGGCTCCGGCCACCGACAGGTCCGGGGTGACGACGCCCGTTGTCACGTTGAACTCGGTGGTGCCGAAGAAGCCGTCCAGGCGCGCCATGCCGTAGGCGTCCTTGAGCGCCTCCTCGAGATCGTCGTCGCTCGTGCTCGGGAAGTCGACGGAGAACGTCCCCGGAACGGCGACCTCGCGCTTGAAGGCCTCCACGAGGTCCACGAGAGTGCTCATGGTCTGGATGTCGGCCTCTCGTCGTGTGGAACGGACCTGCGAACGTGCGTTGCTGGCGCGACATCCGCGCCAGCTAGGGGAAGTCCTTGCCGAAGATGCCGAACCCGGAGTCCGCCCCCAGGGTGCCGCCACCCGTGCTGAACATGCTGACGGCCTCGATCTGCTCAGTGGTGTTGCCCCACTCGCCGCTCAGGATCTGCAGGGCGCTGATGACCGTGGCGCTCGCGGTGATGGTCGTCATCTCACCGATGACGTTCTTGGTCGAAGCGAGGTCATTCATCACCACCGCCATGCCGACCTTGCCGGTCGTCGCTGCGACCCCGCCGAGCCGCAGCGAGGTACCGGACTGGACGGTGGACTCCGCGAAGGTCGCCCCGCCCGCGGCTGCCGTGAGGTTGCGGTCCCAGTAGTTGGCCCCGGCGTCGTCGTTGAAGCGCAGAGCGGGGATGCCCGCGACGCTCAGGCTGGTGACGCGCACCATGATGAACAGCATGTCCCGGGGCCGGAAGACGACCGGCCCCAGCGTGGCCACAGCGGCATTGGCCTCAGCCCCACCGAGGTACTCCATGCCCTTGGCGAACTGGTCGAACTGGCTGTTGCTGTAGCCGCCCAGCGACGAGTCCGGGTACCTGGAGGTCATCGGTGGTTCCTTCCGAAGATGCCGAGCGCAGTGCCTGGCAGGAACATCGACGCGCCGCCGTCCGTACCGAGCTGGAAGCAGCGGAGCTGCTTGCTCACGTCGCCGCAGTACTCACCCCATCCCGCCCCGATGGGGCCGTTGGTCGCCGCCGTCCCGGTGGACCGACTCACCAGCCAGGTCGCCGTCTTCGCCATCCCGACCCCATTGTTGGCGGTGATCAACAGGGCGCGAGCGTTGGCGCTGCCCGTGTCGGTGTTGCCCTGCAGGAGCCAGCGGTTGACCGATGTCTCCTTGGTCCCGAAGAACAGACCGCCGTCGCTGTTGCCCAAAGCACCAGTGTCCCGGCCTCGGCTGATGACGTTGCGGGACCAGCAGTTGCCCACCGCGTCGATGACGCCCGGCACGGTGCCCATCTGGATCAGCGCACGTCCGGCAGTCGCTGGAGTCCACACGCAGCGGATCAGGATGACGACGGTGTCACGCGCTGGCACCGACATCACGGGCGAGGCGTTGACCGCCGCCGCTCCCTCGGGGTGCTTCCAGCCCGCGAGGTACTCGAGCCCGCGCAGGTTCTCGTCAGTGCTCTCGGGTCCCAAGAGCAGCAGCGGCGGCACGTCGGGGTCCATGCCGATGACCTCTCCCCCGAGGCGGTCCAGGCCCATCAGGGGAAGTTCCGTCCGAAGACCTGCAGGCCACTGCCTGCCGGGAAGGTCGTGGCGACCGCCGAAGTCATGGCCACCGAGGTGATCTGGGTGGTGGTGTTGACCATCTCCCCGGAACCGATGACGACGACCGGCACGGCCGCAGCACTGCCGGTCGACAGGCTGGGCGAGAAGAACAGGCCCTTGCTCGTGGCCAGTCGGTTGCTCACGACCGCCAGGAATGAGCCAGGCTGCACGGTCGCCAAGTGCCACAGCTCGGCCAGCGTGGCGCTGGGTGTCTGCCTGTTGGCGAAGGTCAACTGGCCCGCGAGGTCACCCGCCGAGAACTGCCGGTGCCAGTAGGTCGCCGTGCTCACCCCGTTGAAGCGCAGGCCGGGGATCGCGGCCGCGCTGAGCAGACCCCAGTTGCCGAAGATCATCAGCACGTCGCGGGCGGCGAACGTCGGTGTGGCCAGCGACGCCACAGGGCCAGCGGCCTTCGCGCCACCCAGGTACTCCAGGCCGGTCTGGTTGGGACCCATCGCCAGCAGGCTGACCAGCGGGGACGGAAGGCCCGAGATCACAGGCGCACCAGCTCCACGAGGGCCACCTCGGCGCGCATCACGTTGGCCGCGACCGCGGTGCCCATGAACATCGCCATGTCGATCTGCTGTGCGAGCGTGGTGTTGAAGGTGCCTGCGTTGACGATGGGTGAGTCGATGTTGACCGCGGCGGTGAAGGTCGTCGCAATCTCGTTGGTCACCTGGATCGAGCCCACGACCTTGCCCGACGCACCGGCCAGGCGACAGGTCAGTAGTGCTTCGGCCTTCCATGCCTTGCCTGTTCCGGCAGTGGTCACGGAAGGGACCGAGACCGTCGCCAGCGTGACGCCACCCAGGCGCAGCACCCAGTTGAAGGTCGGGGAGGCAGCCGAGTTGTCCACGGTGCCCGACGCGGCGATGCGGTAGCTCGAACCCGCGGCGAGGGTGTTGGCCGGGATGATGTAGGACACCGCGTTGGTGACGGTGGCGACCGCCGAGACAGCCGCCTGGGAGGTGATGGCGTTGACGCCACCAGGCGTGCGGTACGACGGGCCGGGGATCTGCGCGAGACCCATCAGGTAGTCGTCACGCCGGTGATGGTGACGGTGAGAGCACCCGCCGTGGTCTGCAGCCCTTGGATCGTCTCTCCAGCCGCGAGCACGAACAGGCCGGTGATCTGGGTGATCCCGTTGGGCGGCACGGACACCGAGCTGGCGATGATGTTGGTAGGCCCAGGAGCGCCCGCCGAGGCGACGGTGTGGAGCGTGAAGACCGCGACCGCCGCGGTGGTGTTGGCGACGTGGATCTGCTGCACGTTGAACTGCGTCGCCCCGGGCACGGTCGCCAGGACAGCCACCGCGGTGCCCGGCTGCCCCTGGTAGTGCCTGGCGGTCACGTCAGGCATGGCTCACAGGCTCCTGAACTTGGTCAGGGTGGCGAAGCTGGGAGCGCCGCCACCCGCCGAGGGACCGATCCTGGTCGTGGTGCCGTCCGCAGCCCGCATGTCCAGGCTCTTGCCGTCCGCCGTCCACTCGAAGGAGTCACCCGCAGGCGGGTTCACCCCGGCCGCGGGAGCAGCCGTCAGCGTGCGCTCCAGCGTCTGCGGAGCGTTGGTGTCGGAGTACGGCTCTGCCCCACCGCGGTCTCGGATGGGAGCTACGGCGCGGGGCATCAGCCGTGGACGACGACGCGGTAGGAGTTGGTGGCCGGGGCCACCGCGAACCGGATGATCACCGTGTTGACGGTCGGGTGCTCGATGTCAGGGATGACCTCCTCGAAGGTCCCGGAGTTGAGGTAGACCCCCACTGTCACGTCCTGGGTACCGAGGTTGTGCGTGATCGTGAACGCCACCGCTGCGCCGTCACCGAAGGCCTGCACGAACTTGCGGACCACCACGGCCGTGTCGATCAGCACCGAGTCGGCCGTGACCGCCAGGCCGAGGCCGGGCACCACGTCGTAGGTGTTGCTGACCAGCGTCAGGCCGTTGCCCGCGATGGGCGCACTGCCCGTGGCACCGACCTGGGAGAACACCAGCGCCGTGGTGCCCAGGGTGATCGGGTTGTCGGTGGTCAGCACCCACTGCTGGTTGCCGACCGTCGTGCCCTCCTCGACGAAGACGGCCAGGCCCGAGGTCACCTCCACCGAGGCGTCCGCGTCGGTCGAACGCACGGCAGCGCCCGTCGCGGGGACGATGTAGAGACCGTTCTCCGAGCCCGTCGTCTGGTTCTTGACCAGCACCCGGTTGCCGGTCGCCAGCGTGACGCCGTCGAGGACCACGGCGGCAGCGATGCCACCAGTCGCCAGCGCGACGTTGGCAGTGGTGGCCGCGCGGACGCTGGCCTTCCAGTCGAAGCCGTTGACCGCGGTGTCGACGTACCGCTTGTTGGCGGCGTCGGTGTCCAGGGTCGGGTCGGCCAGGTTGGTGATCTTCTGACCACCCAGCGACACCGCGGCGGTCGGAGCCGCGAGCTGGTCCAGGCGGCTGGTCCGCACCTGGGTGTCGAAGTCCGAGATGGCCGTGGCCGGGCGGACGCCGGTCGTCAGCGAGAAGTCGCGGACCTGCGCGAGCGTCTGGCCACCGAGCTTGTCGGAGTCGGTGGCGAACAGCACGAAGGCCGTGCCGTTCCAGATGAACAGGCGGTTCACCGAGCCCGTGGTCTCCACGTAGATCTGACCCACGACCGGAGCGGCCGGTGCCCCAGCGAGGTTCTGGACCCGCGCGTTCTGCAGCTCGTTCTTCTGGAGGTCGAGCGGAGTGACGAACTTCCTGGCCATGGTGTCCTCCTAGGACAGGGTTGCGCGGCCACCGAAGGACGCTGTGAAGGTGAGGATCAGGGTGTTCTCGTTGACGTACTGGGTGTCGCCCTCGACCACGCTGCCTGCGGAGTCGATGACCGTGACGTTGGGCTCGAAGCCCAGGTTGTGGACCACGGTCCAGACCGACTCAGGCACCGCCTGGACGTGGCGGTAGAGGCTGCCCGAGGGGCCAGGTGCGCCGGTCGGGCCAGCCGCGCCAGGCGGACCCTGCGCGCCGGGCACCAGGATCTCGATGACCACGCTGGGCTCGACCACCAGCTCGAAGGACTGCTCCAGGAGCTGCAGCGTGATCTCGCCGTCCGGGTCCAGCTCGGTGACCAGGTCGGTCTCGACGACGACGGTCGTTGTCGCCTCGATCTCGACGATGCGGTCCAGGGCCAGCTCGAGCACCGCGGGGACGTCGCTCACGGCGGTGTCCCGGGAGGCCGAGTCACGTTCGGCTCGATGACGACCGCGCCCTTGAACAGCCGGTCGACGTCACCGGCCGGGCTCTCGATCTCGAGGTCGTAGACCCCGGCCGCGATGGTCAGGGCGGTGGTCTGCGCCGCGGTGGCCCGGACACGGCAGCGACCCACGGCGTCGAAGGTGAAGCCGCCTGAGAGATCCAGGGCGACCACCTCGCTGTCGAGGGTCGCTCGAACCTGCATCCGGCCCACGTAGCCGGTGAGGTTCAGGAAGACGCCGAGTTCGTCCTTGAGGCGCAGGTTCAGCCGGAAGGTCGCACCCTTCTCGATCACGATCTTGCGCTTCACCGCTGCCATGCTCTAGGTGTCGGTGCGCGCGCCCCGTGATCGGAGTGCCCTACGCCGTGACGCTGGCCCCCTGCGGCCCGGCCGTCAGCTCGCGGTAGGTCGGGGTGTCGCCCTCCTGGCGGAACTTGGTCACCAGGTGCTCGCGCAGGAAGGCGATCTGCGAGGCGCTGGCGTCGGCAGCCTCGGCCATCTCGTGCAGGCGGCGGAAGTTCAGCTCGTTGAGCTTGCGCACCTTGCCCTGGAAGGCGTTGCCGCTGCTCTTGAAGTAGTCCATGAGCTGCTCGGTGTCGATGACCTGCTCGCTGGCCGTCTGCGGGTCCTGCTGCTGGTCGGCGTCGATCCGCTTGAGCAGGCCGTTGGTGAACGGGTCGCTGTCGTCGCCCAGGATCGCGTCCTGGCAGATCTCCCGGTCCAGGCTCTTGATGCGCAGCCGCTGGCCCGGCGCGCCGCCGACCCCGACCGACTTCTCCTTGCCGCGGTCGTCGGTCGTGAGCACCCACACGGTGCCCGCGGTCGTGCTCTCCCAGATCTCCTCCCCGTCGCGTGCTCGGGGCGTGTGCGCGGTGCGAGTCCGTCCTGCCATGTCTCCTCCTCCTGGCCAGTGGCCCACCGGTCGGTCCCGGTGCCTACGGGCGTTGTCGTCTCACAGCAGAGTAGAACGAAACGAGCCCCTCGACCCGAAGGCCGAGGGGCTCGTTCCGCTGCACTTCTTCGCGGTCCCGCTGAGCGGAGACTACGCGATCTTGATGCGCCGCGCCTGCTCCGGGTGGTGGATCAGACCACCGATGTCACGCCGACCCGTGTAGTGCCAGTACGGGGCGGTGTTCTCCATCCACTGGTGGGTCTGCAGGCCACCGTAGTTGGCGAACATGCCCACCGTGCCGCCGAAGACCCAGACCTCGTCCTCGGGGATGTAGCTCGCGCCGTTCTCGTCCGTGTAGTTGATCACCTGGACGATGTTGGCGGCGCGGTAGGAGCCGAGGCGACCGCGGATGCGGACCTCCTCGAGCGCCTCGTCGGCGTACCCGGCGAAGTCGCTGATCTGGTCGACGCCCGCGGCGCGGCCGATGATCGTGACCGGGACCGGACCCTGCCCGTTGGGCTTGATCGAGTCCTTGACCTGGCGCAGAGCGAGGTCCAGCACCGGCTTCGTCAGGCCCGTGGCAGCGGCGTTGACGTAGAACGGCGAGGACGACGGGACAGCCTCCTGGAGGAGGTTGAACATGCGCCGGTTGACCTCGGCCTCGAGACGCTGCTCGGCCAGGCCGACGAGCGTCTCGATGGTGTCCGCGAAGTTGGCGCGGATCTTGTCACCGAACTCCGAGACGTGGAAACCGAGCGTGTCGCGCGGCAGCTCCCAGTCCTCGGTCGTGAGCTGCGACTCCTCGATGTACCCACCGCGGTGGGTGTAGAAGACCCGCAGGCCGCGACGCTCGCGGACGTAGAGCTTCTCGAACTCCCCGACGTTCTTCACCTGGAAGTAGGTGCCGAACAGGTTGTCGAAGGTGAACTGGTAGTCGAGGGTGGACTGCAGGGTGGCCGCGACCTCGCGGGTCCACTCGTCGTCCTTGAGGAACTTCTCCTTGGCCTCGGCGTTGAGCGCGGCCTTGATGCGCTCGTACTCCTCGATGTCCGCGCGGTTCCCGAACCAGGGAGACGCGGCACGACGAGCGCCGAGCATGGCGGATGCGGTGCTCATGTGGATCTCCCTTCTCAGCGGAGCCGGGTGGCTTCGACGTAGTCGAGGCCGTTGGACAGGGTGACGACGAAGTGCGCGAGCGCGTCAGACGCGACCTCGGCCCACTTCGTGCCATCCCAGCCGAGGAAGTCCCCGGCTGCGATGGTGGAGGGCGACACCAGCAGGCCCGCGGCGGCGATGACCCGACCGTCGACCCGGTTCTGGAGCGCCGTGTTGCGGAACCAGACCTTGGTGCCCGCGCCGGACCAGATCGTGGCCAGGCGGTTGTTGAGCACCTCGTCGAGGGCGAAGGAGTCGAGCACCTGACGGCCGTAGTGGCTGCGGTCCCAGACCTCCTCCTGGACGAGCATCCCGGAGAAGCCCGCGATGGCGGGCTGGTTGGCCACACCGCGCTTGAGGAAGCCGGGGTTGGCGGGGTCGATGACCACGCACTCGCCCTGCTTGAAGGTCCCGGTGGCCGGGACCTTCTGACGACCCTCGCGGATCGCCATGGTCTCGTCGCTGCGGCGGAAGCCGAAGTTGCGACCGTAGTCGGAAGCCATGGGTCAGCCCTTCTTCTCGGGGCCGCGCAGCAGCGTGCCCAGGAGCGAGCCACCGGACGGAACGCCAGCGACGGAGGTGCCCTGCATGGCCGTCTCGCGGGGCGGACCCTGCTCACCGGTCACGGCGACGACGCCCGTTGCCAGCTCGGCCATCTCCTTGACGTACAGCTCGAAGGCCGCGTCGTCCTGACGCGCCCAGCGGTCCGCACGCTCGGCGGTGAAGAAGTCCTCCTTGAGAGCCGGGTTGGCCTCCTTCACCTTGAGCACGCGCTCGTCCTTGCGGGCGAGCTGCGCCTTCTCGGTCGCCTGGCCAGCCAGGACGGCCTCGTGCCACTCGATGGCACCGTCTGCACGGGCCTTCTCAGTCGCGGTGCTGGCATCGGCCAGCTCCAGCTTCTGCTCCAGCGCGGCCTTCTCCGAGGTGAGCGTGTCGATCATGGCCTGGCGCGCAGCGGTCTCCCGCTGCACGTTGTCGGCCACGAGCGCGTACGCCTCAGACTCGGTGAAGGTCCGAACCGGGGTCTTGTCGACGGGGTCCGGCATCTTCCCTCCTCCACTTGGGTGACCGGAAGACCCGGCCTGTCTGTCGTAGGGACTATCGACACGGAGCCTACGAAACCGAGAACGCCCGTTGACGGACCGGGTTCCGCTGCAGACTCCTACCGGCCGATGAAGGGGCATCACCCTGTCGCTGATCAAGGAGCCCGCATGAGCACCAACAACCAGGTCGCCTACCAGGCGGCAGCGTTCAACGCCGAGAGCGCCACCGAGGGCGCGCTGGACACCACCGCCGCGATCTACTTCACCTGGCTGCAGGCCCAGCCCTCCAGCACCTCGCAGCTCGTCGGCAACGCCCAGTCGGCGCTGCTGGCCGCGGTCACGGCGTACGCCAAGTTCAGCCAGGGCGACACCGACGACGTGAAGACGCTCGCCGGTCGGATGCTCGTCAACATGAACGCCCAGTCCATCGGGCTCAACGACGCCCACACCCACGCGGCCCCCGCCGCCGACATCCCGGCCCCGACCGCGCCGGGCGCGGCCTACTCCCAGGCCGAGGCGCAGTCGGCCGTGACCGCGATCAACTCGATCCGCGCGGCGCTGGACGGCTACGGCATCACGCTGTAGCTCCCCGGACCACGAAGGCCCGTCACCCTCCTGGGTGGCGGGCCTTCTGCGTGACCAGGGCCAGGGTTCGGTCGATGGTGGCGACGGCGACCGTCAGGCTGCCGACCACGACGAGCCCGCCTGCCATGAACGCGGCGACTCCGAGGAGCACCAGCGCCCCGGTGGGCGTCAGATCCTCGGAGTCGTAGCTCATCGCCCGGACCGACGACGCTTCTGCTTGGCCCGGTCGCGCTTGGGCCGACCCGTTCTGGGAGGAGCGGGTGGCTGCGGCCAGGTGCCGCCCATGCCGTAGCAGACCGGCATCAGGTGCGCCGGGCGTACTCGAGCACCTGCTGGACCATGGCCTGCGCCTCGGCGTCCTCCAGGCCCTTGGACAGCAGGGCGTCACCCTCCAGCGCGGCCGCGGCCTCGCGCACCACGGTCAGGTCGGCGCTGGCCCACCCGGGCGTGACGGGCGGGACGATGATCGCGCCGCCCTGGAAGATCGGGTCGACGAAGCGCCGGACGGCCTCGCGGTTCCTGATATGGGTGCAGGCCGCGCCCTCTCGCCGCAGCGCGTCGAGGTAGGGCATCTTCGTCCCGCACCCGTGCGTGCCCGCGCACTCCACCTCGGGGCTCACGCACTCCATCGAGTACCAGAGCTTGCTCTCGTCGGCCGCGCGCTCCACGATCCGGGCCTCGACCGGGTAGAGCCAACGCCACAGCGTCGCGTCGGCGGTGATGTGCGGGCCGATGCCCGACGCCGCGGCCATCTCGCGGCCGACGAAGGCGGCGTCGGAGAGCACGCCGACGACCTTCTTCTCCTCGTGGAGCCAGTTGAGCGGGCCGTACGCCACGGTGGGCAGGCCGACCTCCAGGTCCGCGGCGGACCAGTAGGCCCCGTTGCCGTTCGCCTTCTCGGCCTCCACGAAGCGCCCGCGCAGCTTCATGTAGAGCCGCTCGGCCATCTGCTTGCCCAGGCCCGCGGCCTGCTCGCTCTGGAGCAGCTCGGTGACCGGCGCGGTCAGCGTGATCCGGTCGTTGCCCTCGGTGACGATGCACGGCGACTGCTCGACCTGCGGGAGGACCGTCACGGTGGGCGGGGTGTAGGGCAGCTTGGGCATCAGGCGGTCACGCAGGTCGAGGATGCTCATCAGGACTTCTCCGGGGTCGCGTTGCGGGGCTTGGGCTTGGTCGCGTTCTTGGTCGGGGCACCGCCGCCAGTGGGACGGCCACCCTGCGCACCGGACACGGCCGCGGGCGGGGGCGGCGGGGTGCCACCCGCGTTCCCACCCCCGCCCTGGCCGTCGAAGGGCACCGCGGTCTGGAAGACGTCGTCCAGGCCGGAAG
>Ga0326733_1000248_pt1 | contig 16778 bp, 15 predicted proteins | sample 14_GP2_308_FD_207946 | JGI IMG/M metagenome (GOLD analysis project Ga0326733, IMG submission 207946) | Glacier ice microbial communities from Ngari, Tibet, China - 14_GP2_30.8 | ecosystem: Environmental > Aquatic > Freshwater > Ice > Glacier | place: China: Ngari, Tibet | collected 2018-07-17 | reverse complement strand
GTCTTGCGCACTCGATTGACGCTCCATCCTGCCTCCAGAAGGCGGGTTGATAACCAGCCTGCAAAAAGCGCGCCAGCGCCCGACCCGAAAAATGCGATGGCAAGCGGAATTGCGAGCTCGCCAGTCGTCAACCCGAACTCCTTGCGATAGAAATCGGGCAGCCAAAAGTTGATAAGCCACCATGTCGCGTCGGAAAGCGCTTTGGCGATGACGATTGCCCACGTCCGCCTTTCCATCAAAATCGGCCCATAAGGTGCACCATCGTCAGCGAAATCGCGCTTGGCATCCTCGGCTTTATCGTCGAACCGCACGCCTCGCGCGAACCACAGCCATAACGCCAGCGTGATAAACCCGCCGATGCCGCCAAAAATCAGCGCACCGCGCCATCCCCAGATGGCAGCAATCACCGGGATAAAAAACGGCATGATGATAGTACCAATTCCAGCGATGGCAGTACCGACGCCGAACGCAAATGAACGCTTGTCCGGCGGGAACAGCGTCGCGACGGTCTTGATGGTCAACGGCGTCTGCACCGCCTCGGTCGCGCCAAGGCCGATGCGAGCGGCAACAACATGCCAACCAGCGATTGCCCAGCCATGCGCCATCGCGGCGAGGCTCCAGGTCGTCACACCAGCGACCATCGAACGCATCACGCCGATCCTGTCGACGAGCCAGCCGGTGAATAGAAAAGAGAGCGCTGCCGAAATCTGAGTTACGAAAGCGAGATTGGCAAAATCGCTGTCGTTCCAGCCCAGATCGGCCGATATGTCAGGTTTGAGGATTGCGATAACCGGCCGGTCCATGGCATTGAAAATACCGGCGACACAAAGCAGCCCGAACAGGATCCAGCTCAGCGTTGGCGTGATCGATTTCATGTCGGTGCTCTCCTGTCCCAGCTTGGCCTACAGACCGTCTTGCTTTACACTGGAACTCCTCTCACAGATGCCTATAGAACGCCATATGACACCGCAAGACATAAACGCGAATTACATCGCTGACCTGTACGGCGAGACCTATCTTGCCGAGGATATGGCTTCGCCAAAACGGCGGTTGGCGGTGCGGGCATTGTTTCCGGGGTTAATCGTTGTCGGAATCGCGTCGGTCGCTGCGACGTGGTTTTCAGAACATTATGCAATGCCGGTGATCCTTGCTGGACTGCTGATCGGGCTGGCGCTCAACTTTGTCTCTGCCGAACAGAAGGTCCATCCCGGTCTCGATTTCTGCGGCACGTCTTGCCTTCGTTGGGGCATTGTATTGCTCGGCACTCAGGTAACCGTGATGCAGATCGGCAGCCTTGGTGCGCTTGCGTTTATCGGGCTGGTTTTCATCATGGCGCTGGTCGTCGGGGCTGGACTGTTTGGCGCGAAGCTTGGGGCTCAGAGCAATCTGACTGGCTGGCTTGCTGGCGGCGCGACCGCCATCTGCGGGGCTTCTGCGGCGCTCGCAATTTATGCGCTGATCGGACGTGAGCGGCTGAACCAGTCGCAGTTTACGCTCACGTTGGTCGGGGTATCGCTGGCGAGCGCGGTTGCGATGTCCTTTTACCCGATCATTGCCGACTATCTGGCGTTCACTGACCGGCAAGCGGGTTTCCTGATGGGGGCTGCGGTGCACGACGTTGCCCAATCGCTCGGTGGTGGGTATAGTTTCAGCCAAGGCGCGGGAGAAGTCGCAACCATAGTCAAACTGTCGCGCGTCGCCCTCTTGGCCCCGGCTGTTGCACTGATAGGTCTGGCAATCGGCAGCATCGATGGTTCTAAACGAAGCCTTGCGGCGAAGCTGAAGTTGCCGTGGTTCATCTTTGCCTTCTTTGCGGTCGTTGCCATCAATTCACTAGTCACCGCTCCCGAATGGGTGCGCGAATACGGGCTGGTTGCTTCCAAAGCGATGCTGCTGTTCGCGGTCACCGCTACTGCGATGCGCTCCCGACTTGATCTGCTGCTGAGTCAAGGCTGGCGCGCGTTGCTGCCGGTTATGCTGGCGACGATCACAGCCTTCGTGCTCGCCTGTGGTTTTGCGTGGGGCTTCCTGTGAGCGACGATGTTTACGATCTCGCGGTTATCGGCGGCGGCATCAATGGTGCGGGCATCGCGCGTGACGCAGCGGGGCGCGGCGCAAAAGTAGTCCTCCTCGAACGCGGCGACCTGGCGCGCGGGACGTCATCGGCGTCGACGAAATTGATCCACGGCGGGCTTCGCTATCTGGAGCATTACGAGTTCAAGCTGGTTCGCGAATCGTTGATGGAGCGCGAGCGGCTGTGGGCGATTGCACCGCACATCATCTGGCCGATGCGTTTTGTGCTGCCCTACCAAAAAGGCATCCGTCCGCGCTGGCTGGTTAGGCTCGGGCTGTTTCTTTACGACCATATCGGGGGACGAAAACGCCTTCCCGCGACGCGAAGCGTCAATCTGAAAACCGAACCAGCGGGCACGCCGCTACTTCCATCATTCACGAACGGCTTTGAATATTCGGATTGCTGGGTCGACGACGCTCGGCTTGTCGTGCTGAACGCGTTCGATGCGGCAGAGCATAACGCCGATATCCGCACCCGCGCCGAAGTCACGCATTTCGAACGCAAAGACGGTGTCTGGCATATCGACATCACCGGGCAAGGCAGCATCAAGGCGCGCGCCATTGCGAACGCCGCTGGTCCAGCCGTGCTCGAATTGCTCGCGCGTTCGGCTGGCCATCAAAGCGGTAGCGGCGAACGAATCCGGTTGGTGCGCGGATCGCATATCGTCGTGCCCAAGATGTTCGATACCCCCCAAGCATATTTCTGCCAGAATGCCGACGGACGGATATTCTTTGCGATACCGTATGAGGATGATTTCACACTGATTGGCACCACCGATGCCGACCATGAAGGGTCTCTAGATAACATCACCGCAACGCCAGAAGAAATTGCGTATATCTGCGACTCTGCATCGGCCTATTTCAAACAGCAGCTTACCCCCACCGACGTGATTTACAGCTACGCCGGGGTCCGCCCGCTGGTCGACGACGGCTCCGGCAAGCCCGAAACTGCATCGCGCGGCTATCATTTCGAAACCGATTTAGACGAGCGCGGCGGTGCCCCGATATTGTCGGTGTTCGGTGGCAAGATCACCACTTACCGCCATTTGGCCGAAAGCGCTGTGGCCGAACTGTCGGGCCATTTGCCAATGCTCGCTGGCAAAGGCTGGACTGCTTCGCGGCCCCTGCCAGGCGGGGACTTCGCAATGGACGGCATGCCCGAACTGGCAGCCGCGCTTTTGGCGGAATATCGGTTTCTCGGCGGTGCGGTCATTTCCCGATTGGTCAGAAGCTACGGAACCAGAGCCCGGGTCTGGCTGGCCGACGCCCAGTCAACCGCCGATCTTGGTAAGGATTTCGGCCACGGCCTCTACCAAGCCGAGGTCGATTATCTGATAAACGCCGAATGGGCCCAGTCAGCGGAGGACATATTGTGGCGGAGGAGCAAACTCGGGTTGCGCTTCACCGATGCCGAGCGCGCGAACTTGAGCGAATATGTTGGCACCGTTGCGAATAAACTATCGGTTTAACCACATCTAATATCGTGTAAACTGTATCGCATCACTCTGGGGGAGGGTGCAATGGGGGCGTCGGGCGATATTTCTGTCAAGCAGCCAGCGGGTGACCGCCGGTTCGCTGCATTTATCAGCTACAGCCATGTCGACGCCGTTGCGGCTTCAAAACTCCAACGCAAACTCGAACGGTACCGGCTACCCACGCGCATCGCCGACACGCGCGGGCAAGGTCGATTGCTTGGTGCGATTTTCCGTGACCGCGAGGATCTTGCCGCTGCAACCAGCCTAAGTTTAGCTATCCGCAATGCTATCGCTCAGGCCGACTCGCTGATCGTGATCTGCTCCCCCGACGCGGCCGCATCGCCTTGGGTTGCCGCCGAGATCGATCTGTTCCGCGAAGTGCATCCTGACCGACCGATATTGGCCGCTATACTTTCGGGCGAGCCATTGGCGTCGTTCCCGGCAGCCCTCACTACCGGCGGGCACGAACCGCTGGCGGCCGACTTCAGGCCTAAAGGAGACGGGCCGCAACTGGGTTTCCTGAAAGTTGTCGCTGGCATTGCAGGCGTCCCGCTTGATGCGCTCATCCAGCGCGATGCCCAACGCCGTATCCGCCGCGTGACCGCCATCACGGTCGGTGCACTGGCAGCGATGCTAGTGATGGGCGTAATGACAACCCTCGCCCTCCAGGCCCGTAACGAAGCAGCGCGGCAACGCGTCGAAGCCGAAGGGCTGGTCGAGTATATGCTGACCGATCTGCGCGAAAAACTGGAGGGCGTCGGCAAGATTGAAATCATGGAAGGCGTTAATCGCCGGGCGATGCAATATTATCAAAAGCAGGGCAATCTTGCGATCCTCGCCCCTGACAGCTTGCTGCAAAGAAGCCGGATCATCGAGGCGATGGGTGAGGACGACGAAAAGCGAGGGAACTTTAACGCCGCTGAAAAGAAATATGCTGAGCTTCATCGGGTTACGGGGGCTTTGCTAAAGCGTGCTCCCCGAAACACTGACCGCATTTTTGCCCACGCTCAGAGTGAAAACCGACTTGCCTTGCTTGCTCATAGTAGGGAAAACCCTGACAGGGCATTTTCAGGATTCAATGCCGCAAGCGCCTTGTTGGAACCCCTGTTGAAAACAACTGTGGCAAAGCCCGACTGGCTCCAACTCGCAGCCTATGTGAACGGCAATATCTGCGCGGTTTCGCTGGAAACAAAGCGCGCGGCGACGGCGGCCTTGTCGCATTGCCAGCGAGCCGTTGCTCTTAATGAACGTCTGATTGCCGCAAAACCAGGTAAACCAGGTCCGATTTACGACATGATTTTTCATCTTGCCTGGCTTGACGACGCTTGGACTGCCGCCGGAGACCGCGAAAGTGCCGCTCAAGCCAGCAAACGCGCTTTAACCCTCATAAGGCAATTGGAATTGATCGACGCCGACAATCTGCTTTGGCGCGAGCAGGAAATGCAGATCTATGTCCGGCTCGCCGACAAAACCGACGATCCCGCTAAGCGCGTGGAGCGTGCAGCATTTATCGAAAAGGCATCACAGCTAAACCGAAAACTTTTGGCCCGCGAAAGCGAAAATGCCTTATGGCTTCGATACCGTGATCGTCTCAAAGCCTATCAACAGGAGGAATAGTGATGGTTACAAAGCATATTTTGTTCGAAGTTGGCAATTTGGTGACCGGTGCCGATAGGGACTTCGCTGGCTACACAAATTATGGGCAGTTTCCCGATGCCAACGCCGTCGCGGTGTATCTGGAAAATGCGACCCGACTGCGCTCGGCTGGCAAACGACCGACACGGCTAGGCAAACCGGGCGGACAGTTCGACGGACCGCTCGACATCGTTGCCGAAGCTGGATGCAACCGATATTATCTTGCGCTGGAACAGTGGTCTGGAACCGAATTTGCACAAGGCGAAACACCAATCGTTCCTATCGGCAAAGCCGGGGCGTTAATCCACACTATTCAGGTATGGAAAAATGAGAATGGCAAACTCAGCCTGCTGCCCGCGATACCAGCCGGTGATCAGAGTGATGTAGTCATATCCTTCGAATTCGACACGCCGGCTGCTGAAAAGGACCCCGTTGCGCAAAAAATCAAGCATAGCGCTCACGGTACAGCGTTTAAAATTCCATTTTACCTGAACCTCATCGACCAGTATTTTGGCGCCCCTCCATGGACATTTGACGATCATCGTTACGAACCGGTTCATGGCCTAATTGAGCATTATAATTCTCAACAAGATGATGACCACGGCCACGATCATGACGAAGCACCGGAGAGCTCGATCGGTCTCAAAACGCACGGTGGCATTCATCCCGACCGGACGAATAAACTGCTCACTCACGGTGGTATCCATCCGGATGAGGCCGCAACGTTGCTAACGCATGGCGGCATCCATCCGCGCGGAATGAGTTCGTTTGTTATTGTTGATCTAAGTTGAACGATTGGCTTTCATGATCTGGTGCAAAAGCCGTTGACACATCTGGCTCCCATTCTTGCCCTTGCTCGCGCTGGTGCTACCAGTCGAGCGTGGGAGGCTTTTGCTTCGGCTGGATATGCCCACGCTACAGCCGAAGCAAAAGTCCTGACATTAAAGGGTCGGCTGCTTAAGGACCGCGCGCGCGTTGCCAGCGGCGAAGATCGGGCTCGACTTTTTCTGGAAGCTGCGCACGCTTACATCGACGCCGCTGCCCTTGGCCCCGACAGTTATCCGCTGATTAACGCCGCCACGATGTCACTGTTTGCCGGACACACCGCCCAGATGCGGGTGCTGGCGGATGAAGTGCTGGCGCTGATAGAGACCGGCGCCGGGCGGGGGGAAACGCCGTATTGGCATGCCGCCACGCGCGCCGAGGCGCTGTTGCTGGTCGGTGACGCCGACGCCGCAAACGTGGCGATTGCCGAGGCTATCGACTGCGCACCTTCTGCGTGGGAAGACCATGCGACAACGCTTCGTCAGTTCCGGCAGATTCTGGCTTTCCGAAACGAGGATCATTCTTGGCTTTCTCGTTATTCACCGCCACTAAGCCTCTATTTTAGCGGAATGATCGGACTGGCCGCTGTCGACGCGGTGGCGATGTCTGAAATACAAAACGCGATAGCGGATATCAACCCTGGCTTCGGTTACGGAGCGCTTGCCGCCGGTGCCGACATTTTGATCGCCGAGGCGCTGGTGAGCAATGGCGCAGAGCTGCATGTCGTGCTGCCTGCGATTCCATCGCTTTTCAAAGCGGTATCAGTCGATCCTTTTGGAGAAGAATGGGGCGCCCGGTTTGATGCGCTATTTGAAAAAGCCGTAACCATAGAGATTATCGACGGTGGACCGAACTTGTCGGTTGCTGCGGTCGATATCGCTGCAAAAGTTGCGAGGGGACGCGCAGTTGACAATGCCGTCCGGATGGAAAGCGAAGCGGCCGATCTCTTGGTCACCACAGCCGCCCAATTATCTCCGTCGAAAGCTGCTGAGTATATGTTAGTGCTTGAGCCGACTGCGGCTGTGGGCGAGCGATCGACACTCGCGCCGAATGCACAGTTGGTTCTGGTGGCGATTGCATCCGGCGCACTGGACGACATATCGATAACCGCCTTTGCCGACATCGCTGAGGCCGAGCAGGTGCTTATAGACCACCGCGCGACTACACCGGAGGCAACTATTGCCGTTTCACTTGGTGTCGATCATGGGTCACCGGACGCGCGGCGAGCGCAAATTGAACGGATGCTGCGTTCGGCCGCAAGCGGTACCACCATTGCTTCAACCGAAGCGGCCATGGCATTGAGAGCGCGCAATTCAAAAATGTGGATAGAACCAATTGGCGAGTTGCCCGATGCGGCGGGAGCGATTAGCCTATATGCAATAGTCGTGACGTAATTCCGGGAAGGGGAGTTTAGTGCCGAAGAAACAGGGACGCCAAAATGCAAAAGAGCCAAACGGCTAACACGATAACAAAAAAGACCGAGCCTGAAATCGAGCCGGCGTACATCGCGCCAGAGAAAATCGACTTGGTGCAGTTTGTACCGCCTGCCGAGCTCGCACCTTTCGTAACTCAGATTTACTTTTTCCGATGCGAAGAATTGCACATCCACGACCGGCAACCAGCCGCTCCGGGTCACCTGATATTTCTTCTACGCGGTGAAGGCCATTTGCAGTTTCACGATGGCCATATCGGTTCGATAAAAGCAGCAACCCTGTTGGGTCCAGGCACAGCGGCGGCGGAATTTACCTTCTGCGGGCCGGTGTCTGATTTCGGTTTGGCGTTATCACCATTGGGCTTTGTCGCGTTGACGGGCTCGGCAGCGAACTCCTGCACCGACCGCGCGATTGCGGCAAACCAATTTTTTGGCGCGGAAATTGATGTGCTGGCTGAACGGTTTCGCGTTGGGCTGATTGACGGCAGCGTGCGGCTTACACAGATTGTTGACGAAGTAACGAAGTTTTTGCTGGAACGGGTGCGCCGTGTTCCACCGCAACATATCGAACTGATTCAAACCGTCACAAAATGGCTTTCACGCGATCTTGATCCCAATGTCGAAGAACTTTACGCCAGCTTGCCAGTGTCACGCAGCACTGCGGTTCGGCTGATCGCCAAGTATTTCGGATCTGCACCCAAACCGTTGATGCGCAAATACCGTGCGCTGCGGGCCGCAACGTTGTTATGTGACCCTGCTTGCACACCAGAAATGCGCGCCAAGATCGAATCGTTGTTCTATGACCAGCCGCACATGATCCGCGAGATACGGCATTTTGCGGGACGAACACCCGGCGCGCTTGACGGCGACGACTGCAAGATATTGCGGCTTTGGCTCAGCAAAGAAAACTTCCGCGATCTAGAGGCCTATCCGGGTTGATTTTCAGCCATTAAGCGCCCATTTAGAAATCAGACTGATTTTGTCCGATTAGGGTTGATTCGATGCGGCTGTCCAATATGGCAGATTATGCGGTGGTGGTAATGAGCGCGGCTTCGCGGCATTGCGGCTCCGCGCGCGTGTCCGCGACCGAGCTGGCAGCGGAGACCGGGCTAGCTTTGCCAACGACCCAGAAACTGGTGAGCATGTTAAGCAAAGCGGGCCTGTTGCGGTCTGTGCGGGGTTCGGGCGGCGGCATAAAGCTGGCGCGGCCGCCGGCGGCGATTACGCTGGCCGATATCATCGAGGCGGTCGAAGGGCCGATCGCGCTGACAATGTGCGCAGATACCGAGAACCATGACTGCATGATGGAGGGCAATTGCCGCGTCCGTCCGCATTGGGCAGTCGTGAATAACGCTGTGCGCGGCGCGCTTGCCGGGGTTTCATTGACGAGTTTGAACCGATGACCGAAACGATTCTCAAAGATCAGGCAGCACATGATGCCGCCGCCAGTGTTGCCGATTATGAGCATGGTTGGTCGTCGGATATCGAAACCGAATTTGCGCCGAAGGGCCTGACCGAGGATACTGTCCGGTTTATTTCGGCAAAGAAGAACGAACCCGAGTGGATGCTCGAATGGCGGTTGAAGGCGTTTCGCCACTGGCTGACGATGGAGACGCCCGATTGGGCAAAACTCAATATCCCGCCGATTGATTATCAGGATGCGTATTATTACGCCGCGCCGAAGGTGAAGCCGAAACTTGGCAGTCTTGACGAGGTCGATCCTGAAATCCTGCGCGTGTATGAAAAGCTTGGCATTCCGATTGCCGAGCAGAAATTGCTCGCCGGTGTCGAGGGCGGCGAAGATGGCGGGCTGCCTGCACGCCGGGTTGCTGTCGATGCGGTGTTCGACAGCGTCAGCGTCGCTACGACATTCCGCGCCGAACTCGAACGCGCAGGCGTTATCTTCCGCAGCATCTCCGAAGCGATCAAGGAATATCCCGACTTGGTGCGCAAATGGCTCGGCAAGATCGTGCCGATGCACGACAATTATTTCGCCACACTCAACTGCGCGGTCTTTTCGGACGGGACGTTCGTTTACATCCCCGAAGGTGTTCGCTGCCCGATGGAGCTTTCCACCTATTTCCGGATCAACGCGGAAAACACCGGCCAGTTCGAACGTACATTGATTGTCGCCGACAAGGGCAGCTATGTCAGCTACCTCGAAGGCTGCACCGCGCCGATGCGCGATGAAAATCAGCTCCACGCAGCCGTGGTCGAACTGGTTGCACTCGATGATGCCGAGATCAAATATTCGACCGTGCAGAACTGGTATCCAGGGGACGCCGAGGGCAAAGGCGGCATCTATAATTTCGTTACCAAACGCGCTTTGTGTCAGGGTCGGAACAGCAAGGTTTCGTGGACTCAGGTCGAGACCGGCAGCGCGGTGACGTGGAAATATCCAAGCTGCGTTTTGAACGGCGAAAACAGCGTCGGCGAATTTTACTCGGTCGCGGTGACCAACAATTACCAGCAGGCCGACACCGGCACCAAAATGATCCACAATGGCAAGGGCAGCCGCTCGACCATCGTGTCGAAGGGCATCAGCGCTGGGCACAGCAACAACACCTATCGCGGGCTTGTCCGCGTCGCTCCGACCGCCGAGGGCGTTCGCAACTTCACCCAGTGCGACTCGCTGCTACTGGGGTCTTTGAGCGGCGCACACACCGTCCCCTATATCGAAGTCCGCAACCCCAGCGCGCAAATCGAGCATGAGGCGACGACGAGCAAAATTTCCGACGACCAGATGTTCTACGCGATGCAACGCGGCCTGAATGCCGAGGAAGCCGTGGCGCTGATCGTCAACGGCTTTGCCAAGGAAGTGTTGCAGCAACTGCCGATGGAGTTTGCGGTGGAAGCGCAGAAGCTGTTGGGGATAAGCCTTGAGGGGAGTGTGGGGTGAAAGTTCCCCGCTGGTATCTTGTCGAATGGGCAATCTGGCTATGCACAGGATTGCCATTCCAATGGTTTTTCACCGCATTTAGCGGATTACCGTTCTTTTCACTGCCCGATGCCCCCGGGCCCGACGGCTCACCACTCGGGTTGTGGATATTAGCTATCTTGTTTCTCTATCACCCCTTGTTTTTGGCACCGGTGGCGCTGTGGCAAAGCTGGACGCACCGTGTGAAGGTTGACGACTAAATGCTCCAAATAACTGACCTCCACGCCAATGTTGGCGATAAGCCAATCCTCAAGGGCCTCACCCTCTCGCTGGGTGCGGGTGAGATCCATGCGATTATGGGGCCGAATGGCGCTGGGAAATCGACGCTGGGGTATGTGCTGGCTGGGAGGCCGGGGTATGAGGTTACGGGGGGTTCGGTTACTTTCACGCCCACCCCGTTCGCCTCGAGCCCTTCGACTGCCCGCAGGGTGGGCGCTCGGGATAAACTTCAGCCTTTGGCTGAAGACGAGAGGCCCATTGGTGGTGCGCAACCTCACGGTGTCTCGTCTTCGCTCGACACGAACGGAAATGGGGCGGTGGACCTTTTGGCGCTCGACCCCCATGAACGCGCCGCTGCTGGGTTGTTCTTGGGCTTTCAGTATCCGGTCGAAATCCCCGGCGTGTCGAACGTGCAGTTTCTGCGCGAGGCACTGAATGCACAACGCAAACATCGCGGTGAGGCTCCGCTGTCGGGGGCCGAATTCCTGAAGGTCGCGCGCGAACAGGCGGGTGCGCTCGGTATGGATATGGATATGCTCAAACGCCCAGTGAATGTCGGCTTCTCGGGCGGCGAGAAGAAGCGCAACGAGATGGTGCAGATGGGCATCATCGACCCAGCACTCGCGATCCTCGACGAAACCGATAGCGGCCTCGACATCGACGCGCTTCGCATCGTGGGCGACGGCATCAACCGGATCATGCGGCGGCCCGACAAGACGGTGCTGCTGATTACGCATTACCAGCGGTTGCTCGATTATGTGAAGCCCGACTTTGTTCATGTGCTCGATGGCGGCCGGATTACGCGCACGGGTGGTGCTGAACTGGCGCTCGAGCTTGAGCGCGACGGGTATAAGGAACTGGCGGCTTGATGGTTGCATTCCTCTTACTTGCTGCGGCTCCCGATTTGACAGCGTCGCCTTCGCCCGAAGCCGAGCGTGAAATTGTCGTAATCGGCCAAAAGCTTAGAAATTGGCGGGGTGTGTTTAAGCAGCGCAAAGGTAATTACGTCTGCACGACCAAGCGGTCGACGGGTGATAAAATGATCGACCAGATTGGTTGCAACGCATTGCTGAAATGTGCTGCGCCGCGCGGTCTAGAAATAAGCGCTATCTTTTCCTCCAATAAGGACAGGAAAACACGTGACCAGCAAATGAAGCCAATTAACGATAGTATTGGCGCGTGCCTGTTTGAAACCCGTAACGATGGCATTGCTGCACTTGCGGAAAAGCGCGCTGCGGGGATGTCGAAATGACGGCCCTGCCCACCCGCAACGACGAAGCATGGCGGTATAGTGATATTGATGCGCTGGCGCGGGTTTGGCCATTGCCGGCCCCTGAGAGCATCATAGTGCCCGCTGGTGGCAACTTCGCCAAGACCGTCCTCCAGGACAGCGGCACTATTCACCAACTCGACATTGCCATCGGCAAAGGCGCGACTGCCGCGATCCATGTCCTTAACATCGGCGGCGATTATGGGCGGGTTGAATTGAACGTCACGCTGCACGAAAAAGCGGATTTCAAACTCGGCGCGGTGCAGATTGGTGGCGAGCAGACGCTTGAGATCGTTACCACCGTTACCCATGCCGAACCGGGGGCGACGTCTTCGCAGATTGTGCGCTCGGTGCTGGCTGACAAGGCGACCGGCACGTATCTCGGCAAAGTCGCCGTGGCGCGCGATGCTCAACTGACCGACAGCGTGCAGTCGGTGAAGGCCATGTTGCTCGACCGGAGTGCCACCGCCAATGCCAAGCCCGAACTCGAAATTTATGCCGATGACGTCAAGTGCGCGCATGGCTGCGCGATTGGCGAGCTTGACCCGATGGGGCTGTTTTACCTGCAAGCACGCGGCATTGCGCCTGCGGATGCGAAAAAATTGATGTTGCAGGCCTTTGTCGCTGGCGTGTTCGAGGGTGCGGCTGATGAGGACATGCTGACCGAGGCGGCGCTGAAAAAGTTAGGGGAACTGGTGTGATGGAAACCACCACCTCTCCGTTCGTGTCGAGCCCAGTCGAGACACCCGTCGGCCATGCACAACTTTACGGTGTCTCGACTACGCTCGACACGAACGGGGTCAGGGGTCAATTCCCCGGTCTGGCCAATAACTGGCATTATCTCGACACTGCGGCGACCGCGCAGAAGCCGCAGGTTGTCCTCGATGCGATGATGCGCGCTGGCGGAGCCGACTATGCCACGGTGCATCGCGGCGTCTATGCGCGCTCGGCGAATATGACGGTTGCGTTTGAAGCCGCCCGCGAGCGGGTTGCGCGTTTCATCGGCGCAGCTTCGCCTAACGAAATCGTCTTTGTGCGGGGCGCGACCGAGGGCATCAATCTGGTCGCGCAGAGCTGGGGTCCGGCGAATTTGAAAGCTGGCGACCGAATTATGCTGTCGCAGTCGGAGCATCACAGCAACATCGTGCCTTGGCAGATGCTGGCCGAAAAAGTCGGAGCGCATATCGATGTGTGTCCGTTGACCGATGATGGCCTGATCGATCTCGATTGGCTGGAAGCGAACCTTACCGAACAGCATAAGCTGGTCGCGTTAGCGCATGTCTCGAATGTGCTTGGGTCAATCCTCGGCGCAAAACGTGCAGCCAAAGCTGCGCATAATGTCGGCGCGAAGTTGCTGCTTGATGGCTGCCAGGCGGCACCCAGGATGCGGCTGAATATGGCTGAACTCGGCTGCGACTTTTACGTTCTGTCGGGCCACAAGCTTTACGGCCCAACCGGCGTCGGTGTGCTCTGGGCGAAGGCTGAAACGCTGGACGCTATGCCCCCGTGGCAGGGCGGCGGCGCGATGATCGACCGGGTCACTTTCGATAAAACTACTTACGCACCCGCACCTGCACGGTTTGAAGCGGGGACGCCGATGATAATCGAAGTTATCGGCCTTCATGCAGCAATAGATTATGTCGACGCTATCGGTCCAGAAGCGATATTCGCCCATGAAAGCGCGCTGGCCGCACAAACCCGTGAGGCATTGCGCGCAGTTAATTCAATTACTCTTTATGGCCCCGAAAAGTCGGCTGGTATCGTCTCGTTCTCGATGGAGGGGGTGCATCCGCACGACATCGGCACTATCTTGGATGAAGATGGCGTGGCTATCCGCGCCGGGCATCACTGTTGTCAGCCATTGATGGACTATCTTGGTGTGCCCGCCACAGCGCGGGCGAGCTTTGGAATTTACAATGACGAAAGCGATGTCGCTGCGCTCGTGCGCGGTCTGGATCGCGTTCAAAGGATTTTCGGATGAACGAGATTAAAATCGAAGAAGTAGACAGCGTTGAAGCACCGCCCCGAGCCCGCGTCGAAAGTGCAGTTGAAACCTTTGAGCGCAAGAAGGATTATCTCGAGGGGTTTCTGGCGCAGAAGCCGACCACCCCAGCAACTGGCGAACCTGATGGCGACCTGTACGAAGCTGTCATCGCTGCGCTCAAAGACATTTTCGACCCGGAGATCCCGGTCAATATTTACGATCTCGGCCTGATCTATAATGTCGAGATCAACGGCGGCCACGCGCTGGTCACAATGACACTGACCACGCCGCATTGTCCGGTCGCCGAAAGCATGCCCGCCGAAGTCGAGATGCGAGTCGGCTCGGTGCCTGGGGTCGGTGATGCCGAGGTCAATCTGGTATGGGAACCCGCTTGGAGCCCAGCCAATATGACCGACGAAGCGCGGTTGGAGCTTGGAATGTTATGACCGAAGTTAAAACAAGAGCGCGTCCCGCCGCCGTTAATCTGACCTTTGCATCCGAAGCCCGTATAGCCGACCTGATGGCCAAGGCACCGGCAGATGCCATCGGCGTAAAGCTTTCCACCCCGCGCCGCGGTTGCTCGGGGCTTGCTTACTCGGTCGATTATGTGACCGAAGCCGTCGCCTTCGACGAGAAGATCGAAACCCCCGGCGGTGTGCTCTACATAGATGGTGGCTCAGTGCTTTATCTGGTAGGATCGACAATGGATTGGGTCGAGGACGACTTTGCCGCAGGGTTCGTTTTCAACAACCCGAACGCAACCGGCGCCTGTGGTTGCGGCGAGAGCTTCACCGTTTAGCCTTCCCATCAACGCATATCTCTGATGGAGCCCGATTAAAACGCAAACTGAAGCCTGAACGCCACGCCCAAGTCATCAGGTGCCGTTTCAAAATGCCCCGGCTCTTGACGCCAAAACAGGTTCGACGAGAAATAGCCGCCGTTAATCGGCATCACCCATGCCAGTTCGCTCGATATTTCCCGACCGGTCGGCGCAAGACTGAACCGGCGGACGCCAAAGGTTGGTGTAAGCGTCGCGTAATCGTATGAAACCGGCAGATTTAGCGCCAGACCACCGCTCGTCACGCGAAGCGGTTGTGCCACGCGAAACGCCAGTCGGTCGCCGCGCGTTACCAAATTGGCACGCGCCAAATCGAACGAGAACGCATTGCTTTTTAACAAGCTCTGTCCGGTAAGCGTTGCGGAGCGATTGGCATATGTCCAACCCTGCCGCCAGCTTGCACCGAGTGACCAGTTGCCGCCGAGCTCCATTTCGCCATTGCCATCGACAAACAGGGTCCTGGAGCCATTCCGGCCGATAAAGTCGGCGAATCGGGCACCCAAAATCGTCTGGTCTTCACGCTGCCAGTTGACGCCCAGCGCCAGTTTAGCTGGCCCAATTTGCCGGTCCGCTGAAAGCCCAACGCCCGAATAGGCATAACGGTGCGTGCCGCTGCGGGTGAATTCCAGACCAGCACGCTCGAACAATTGCGCCTCGCCGGACTCAGCGCTTGCCGTTAATCCGAAGCTGCCTATTTGCCGCCGGAGCGCGAATGCGGTTCCGGGAAGACGTTCGAACCCGCCCTCCATCCGGGCCTCGCCAGCGGTCAGAAATGCGCCACCCTGCATTTCTTGCAATGCCGCGACTTGCCCCGCTGCCGTCTGCCGGATGCCAAGGCTAAACCGCATATCCTTGGTAATCGCAGCGCTTACTCGACCGGCCAGTACACGCGCTTGTTGTTGCTGATCGCCGGTAAGCGCCAACGGCACCAGATTGCTGCGGCCGTTGCCGTCGCCGCTGATCGAAAACGCCAGTTCGGTGGTGCCAACGCTTGCGCTCACCGAGCGGCCTTGATTAATAAGCGCTGGAGTCAGCCTTAAGCGCGGTGCGGTCGCGGCTAAGCCATGCGTCAAGTCGAGGTCGTACGCGCGGCCATATTCGTCAAGTATCACAGCATTTACCGGGCGATTTGACAAGGCAACGTCGCCCATAGGGCCGGAGGTTGTGCCGCCGTTTCCGGAAAGCGGCACAGCCGTCGTGGTTCCGGCAAGCGATGTTGTCCCGGCCGGTGCAAAGGCGCGTCCGATATCCAATATACCGCGCCCGTAAATTGCATCAGTGCCAACAGCGCCTGCCTCGCGAGCGCTTGTCAGCAGCAGATTGACGATATTCGCGCCCGTAAGGTTCGGGAACGCTTGCGCCAAAAGTGCTGCAGCTCCAGCGATCTGCGGCGCTGAAAACGATGTGCCGTTAAAGACGCGAACGAAAGTTTGCCCGTTTTCGACAAATCGCAAAATAGTATCATTTTCGTACTTACAGCAAATGCCTTGGCCCAGCGCTGACAACACACTTGCTTGCGAAACGCCTGCCTTGTTGCTGAAATCCGAAATCATATTCTGTTCGTTGACCGACGTCGCAATTATTACCAAACCGTTGCCATTGGCGAGCAACGCTTGAGCAAACGGGCTCGGATTATTCGGATCGTATTTCGGTGCGGTGTCATTGCCTTCATTACCCGCCGATACGACTATTACGATTCCCGCTAGCGTCGCTCGACTGATTGCGCTGCGCAACGCAGAGCTTGCCCCGCCAGCGCCACCGAGTGAGATGTTGATGACGCGGGCTCCGGTATCAATCGCGCGATTAACGCCTGCCGCAATCGAGGAGTCGAAGAATGAGCAATTGGCTTCCTCCTCGCCCGGATCGACGGTAGTGCAACTTCCCGGTTGGTCCGCACGCAAAGCCAGTATCGTCGCGTTGAAGGCAATGCCGTGGACATCGCGGTCATCCTTTGCTGCGGCCAGAACACGCGTAACCGCGGTGCCGTGACCGTCTTCGTCACCGAGCGCGCGTCCGCCGGTAGTTACATCTCCCGATTGCGGATGGATCCGCCCTGTAAATTCATGGCTGTTCGGGTCAATGCCAGAAT
>Ga0326733_1000247_pt1 | contig 16835 bp, 14 predicted proteins | sample 14_GP2_308_FD_207946 | JGI IMG/M metagenome (GOLD analysis project Ga0326733, IMG submission 207946) | Glacier ice microbial communities from Ngari, Tibet, China - 14_GP2_30.8 | ecosystem: Environmental > Aquatic > Freshwater > Ice > Glacier | place: China: Ngari, Tibet | collected 2018-07-17 | reverse complement strand
ACCGAGAGGGCGTGCTGGCGGTGGGCGGTTCCGATGCAGTCCGCTCCGGTGTCGCCGCCGCCGAGCACGACGACATGCTTGCCGTCGGCGGTGATCTGGTCGAGCACGGCGTCGCCGGCTCCGACCCGGTTCTGCTGCACGAGATACTCCATCGCGAAGTGCACGCCGGAGAGGTCGCGGCCGGGGATCGGCAGATCGCGCGGCACGAGGGCGCCGGTAGCGACGATGACGGCGTCGTACCGGGCGCGCAGGTCGCTCCAGGAGATGTCGACGCCGATGTTGACGTTCGCGCGGAAGCGAGTGCCCTCCGCCTGCATCTGGCGCAGGCGGGACTCGATGTGCTTCTTCTCCATCTTGAAGTCCGGGATGCCGTAGCGAAGCAGCCCTCCGATGCGGTCGTCCCGCTCGAACACGGCCACGGTGTGGCCAGCGCGGGTCAGCTGCTGGGCCGCGGCGAGCCCGGCCGGGCCGGAGCCGACGACCGCGACGGTCTTGCCGGTGAGCCGCTCCGGCGGGTGCGGCTCGACCCAGTCGTTCGCGAAGGCCTGGTCGATGATCGACACCTCGACCTGCTTGATGGTGACGGCCGGCTGGTTGATGCCGAGCACGCACGAACTCTCGCACGGGGCCGGGCACAGGCGCCCGGTGAACTCGGGGAAGTTGTTGGTGGCGTGCAGGCGCTCGATGGCCTGGCGGCCCTCGCCGCGCCAGGTGAGGTCGTTCCACTCCGGAATGAGGTTGCCGAGCGGGCAGCCCTGGTGGCAGAACGCGATGCCGCAGTCCATGCAGCGACCGGCCTGCGTGCGCACGGTCGCGGTGTCGCCCTGCTCGTAGACCTCTTTCCAGTCCATGAGCCGCAGCGCGACCGGCCGGCGGGGCGGCAGTTCGCGTTCTTTGATCTTCAGGAACCCTTTGGGATCAGCCACCGGTCACCTCCATGATTCTGCCCCAGGTGACGTCTCCGTCGGGGTCGATTCCCTGTTCAATCGCGCTCGCCCTGGTGGCGAGAACGGCGGCGAAGTCGCGCGGCAGCACCTTCACGAACTCGCCGACGGTCTGCTCGAACGAGTCGAGCATCCGGGATGCCAGCGGGGACTCGGTCTCGTCGGCGTGGCGCTGCAGCAGGTCCCGCAGGATCTCCGCATCGGCGGCGCCGAGCGGATGCAGCTCAAGCTCGCCGCTCGCGAGCGAGTCGGGATTCACGTGCTCGCGGCGCAGGGAGTGGATGTATGCGGTGCCGCCGGACATGCCCGCCCCGAGGTTGCGGCCCGTGTCGCCGAGGATCACGGCGAGTCCGCCGGTCATGTACTCGAGCGCGTGGTCGCCGACGCCCTCGACCACGGCGGTCGCGCCGGAGTTGCGCACGAGGAAGCGCTCACCGACGATGCCGCGGATGAACATGCTGCCCTGGGTCGCCCCGTAGCCGATGACGTTGCCGGCGATGACGTTGTGCTCGGCGGGGAACACGCTCGCCCGGTCGGGCCGCACGACGATCTGCCCGCCGGAGAGCCCCTTGCCGACGTAGTCGTTGCTGTCGCCCTCGAGCCGCAGGGTGATTCCCGACGGCAGGAAGGCGCCGAACGACTGGCCGGCCGAGCCGGTGAGGGTCACCTCGATGGTTCCCGTCGGCAGGCCGTTCTCGCCGTGGCTGGCGGTGACCCGGTTGCCGAGCATGGTGCCGACGGCGCGCTCGGTGTTGCGGATCGGCAGGACGATCGAGACGGGTGCCCCGTTCTCGATCGCCGCCTGGCTCAGCCGGATGAGTTCGACGTCGAAGTGCGACTCGAGCTCGTGGTCCTGTGGCACGCCGTAGGAGCGGGGCACGCTGTCCGCGAAGTCCGGGCCGATGAGGATGGGCGACAGGTCGAGACCGTCCGCCTTCCAATGCTGGATCGCCCTGTTGGTGTCGAGCATCTCCTTGTGGCCGATGGCCTCGGCGAGCGACCGGAATCCGAGTTCCGCGAGGTACTCGCGCACCTCTTGCGCGAGGAACTCGAAGAAGTTCACGACGAATTCCGGCTTGCCGGTGAATCGGGCGCGCAGCTCCGGGTTCTGGGTCGCGACACCGACGGGGCAGGTGTCGAGGTGGCACACCCGCATGAGGATGCAGCCGGAGACGATGAGCGGTGCGGTGGCGAAGCCGTACTCCTCCGCTCCGAGCAGGGCCGCGACGATGACGTCACGCCCGGTCTTCATCTGACCGTCGGCCTGCACGACGACGCGGTCCCGCATGCCGTTGAGCATCAGCGTCTGCTGGGTCTCGGCGAGGCCGAGCTCCCACGGGGTTCCCGCGTGCTTGAGGCTGTTGAGCGGGCTGGCCCCGGTGCCGCCGTCGTGGCCGGAGATCAGCACGACGTCGGCGAGAGCCTTGGTGACGCCCGCGGCGACCGCGCCGATTCCCGACTGGCTCACGAGCTTCACGTGCACCCGCGCGGCGGGGTTGGCCCGCTTGAGGTCGAAGATGAGCTGCTTGAGGTCTTCGATGGAGTAAATGTCGTGGTGCGGCGGCGGGCTGATCAGGCCGACGCCGGCGGTGGAGTGCCGGGTCTTGGCGATCCACGGGTACACCTTGTTCGGCGGCAGCTGACCGCCCTCGCCGGGCTTGGCCCCCTGCGCCATCTTGATCTGGATGTCGGTGGCGTGCGTGAGGTACATGCTCGTGACGCCGAATCGTCCGGACGCGACCTGCTTGATCGCGCTGCGGCGTTCCGGGTCGAGCAGCCGGGCCACATCCTCGCCGCCCTCCCCCGTGTTGCTCTTCGCGCCGATGCTGTTCATGGCGACCGCGAGCGTCTCGTGCGCCTCGGCGCTGATCGAGCCGTAGCTCATCGCCCCGGTCGAGAACCGGGTGACGATCGAGGAGACCGGCTCGACCTCGTCGATCGGAACGGCGGGACGGATGCCGGTGCGCAGCGACAGCATCCCGCGCAGGGTCATCAGGTTCTCGGCCTGGTCGTCGACGAGGCGGGTGTAGTCGCGGAAGATGTCGTACCGGCGCGTCTTCGTGGAATGCTGGAGTCGGAACACGGTGTCGGGATTGAACAGGTGCGGCGGCCCGTCCCGGCGCCACTGGTACTCGCCGCCGGTCTCGAGACGCTCGTGCGGGTTGGTGCCGCCGTCCTCGGGGTAGGCGGCCTCGTGGCGCGACGCGCTCTCGGCCGCGATGACGTCGATGCCGACGCCGCCGAGCAGGCTCGACGTCCCGGTGAAGTACTGGTCGACGAAGCCCTGGCTGAGGCCGACGGCCTCGAACGTCTGCGCGCCGGCGTAGGAGCCGACGACCGAGATGCCCATCTTTGACATGATCTTCAGCACGCCCTTGCCGAGCGCCTTGATGAGGTTCGCGACGGCCTTCTCGGCGGTCACCGAGCTCAGCATGCCGCCGCGGACGAGCTGCTCCGCGCTCTCCATCGCGAGGTACGGGTTCACCGCGGAGGCGCCGTAGCCGATCAGCAGCGCGACGTGGTGCACCTCGCGCACGTCGCCGGCCTCGACGACGATGCCGACCTTCATGCGGTTCTGCTCGCGGATCAGGTGGTGGTGCACGGCGGCGACCATCAGCAGGGACGGCATGGGCGCGAGGTCCTTGTTGGAGTCGCGGTCGGACAGCACGATGAACTTGCAGCCGTTCGCGATGGCGTCGTCGACCTCGTCGCACATCTCGGCGATCCGCTTCTGCATCGCGAGCGGCCCCTGGTCGACCCGGTACAGCCCGCGGATGGTGGTGGTGGTGCGGCTGCCGGGACGCGGGTCGATGTGCTGGATCTTCGCGAGCTCGTCGTTGTCGATGACGGGGAAGTCGAGGATGACCTGGCGGGCGTGCTCCTCGGTCGCGTCGAGAAGGTTGCGCTCGGGGCCGAGGCCGACCGTGAGGGAGGTCACGACCTCCTCCCGGATCGAGTCGAGCGGCGGGTTGGTGACCTGCGCGAAGGCCTGCGTGAAGTAGTCGAAGAGCAGGCGTGGCCGCTGCGAGAGCACGGCGATCGGGGTGTCGGAGCCCATCGCTCCGATCGGCTCCGCGCCGTTGGCCGCCATCGGCATCAGCAGGATGCGCACCTCCTCCTCGGTGTAGCCGAAGGTGCGCTGGCGGCGGGTGACGGATGCCGGGGTGTGCACGATGTGCTCGCGCTCGGGAAGGTCCTTGAGGTTGATCCGCCCTGATTCGAGCCAGTCGCCCCACGGCTTAGAGGCGGCGAGGGAGCTCTTGATCTCCTCGTCCTCGATCAGGCGGCCCTCGGCCGTGTCGACGAGGAACATCTTGCCGGGCTGCAGGCGGCCCTTGCGCACGACCCGGCTGGGGTCGATGTCGAGCACGCCGATCTCGCTCGCGAGCACGACAAGCCCATCGTCGGTGATGAGGTACCGCCCGGGGCGCAGGCCGTTGCGGTCGAGGGTCGCGCCGACGAGGCTGCCGTCGGTGAACACGAGCGCGGCGGGGCCGTCCCAGGGCTCCATGAGCATGGAGTGGTACTCGTAGAAGTCGCGGCGGGCCGGGTCGATGTCGACCTGGTTCTCGTACGCCTCCGGCACCATCATCATCATGGCGTGCGGGAGGGACCGCCCGGCGAGGTTGAGGAGTTCGACGACCTCGTCGAACGACGCCGAGTCGCTCGCTCCCGGCGTGTTGATCGGCAGGATCGTCTCGATGTCGCCGAGCAGGTCGGACTGCAGTTGCGACTGGCGGGCGCGCATCCAGTTGCGGTTGCCCTGCACCGTGTTGATCTCGCCGTTGTGCGCCACCATGCGGAACGGCTGCGCGAGCGGCCACGACGGGAACGTGTTCGTCGAGTAGCGCGAGTGCACCAGCGCGAGCTTCGAGGTGAAACGCTCGTCCGACAGGTCGGGGTAGAACGGCTCGAGCTGGAGGGTCGTGACCATGCCCTTGTAGACCATGGTTCGGCAGGATAGCGAGGGGAAGTAGACCTCGAGCTCCCGCTCGGCGCGCTTGCGCAGCCGGAACGACTGGCGGTCGAGCGCGATGCCGGCGACGGGCTCACCGCTCGCGGTGGTGCGCTCGCTCGAGAGGAACAGCTGCTCGAAGGCCGGCATCGCCGCGCGGGCGAGCTTGCCGACCTCGTCGGCGCGCACGGGGACCTCGCGCCAGCCAATGACCGTGAGCGACTCCTGGCGGGCGAGCGCCTCGATACCGAGCTTGACCTCGGCGCGCTCGGCGTCGCCGTGGGGAAGGAACGCCATGCCGACCACATACCGGCCCACCGGCGGAAGGTCGAACCCGGTGACGGCGCGCAGGAACTCGTCGGGGATCTGCGTAACGATGCCAGCGCCGTCGCCGGTGCCGGCGTCCGACCCGATTGCGCCGCGGTGCTCGAGGTTGCGCAGCGCGCCGAGGGCCGCGTCGATGATGTCGTGCCCGGCGGTGCCGCGCAGCGTCGCCACCATTGCGAGCCCGCAGGCGTCGCGTTCATTGCGGGGGTCGTAGAGACCGCTCGCTTCAGGGTTGAGTCCGAAGCGGGAAAAAGTTGGCTTGAGTGCCATGAGCAACCGTCCTCACGAGGAAACAGCTTCGCGGGACGTCAGCGGCCCTGGGATTGGCGGCCTTCCTCACGAAGGCGTCGCAATGGGTGTGGGATTCTCGCGGGGCTTTGGTGCGGCCCAGCGCATTTCCCGTCGTGCCTATGCTTTCGCACCGACCCCGCTTGTGGCAGGTTTGCTGGCGGGTGTTCCGGCATCCTCCGCAGCACCGTTGCCATCGTCGTCGGAGTCCGAATACCTCTCGCCAGAGTCTACCCCAGCGGCGTCGGGAGACCACTCCCGGCCCGGCAGGTACGGGCTGGGCTCGACGCCGGGGTGGCGGCGGTTCTGCACGATGACGATGACCAGTCCGACGATGATCGCGGCGAACGCGGCCCACACGTTGGTGCGCACACCGAGGAAGAGCTCGCTCGGGTCGACGCGGATCGACTCGAAGACGCTGCGGCCGACGCCGTACCAGATGAAGTATCCTCCGATGAGCTTGCCCCACTGCACGTGCCGGCGGCGGTCGATGAGCAGCAGCAGCGCCGCTCCGGCGACGTTCCAGATGATCTCGTAGAGGAACATCGGGTGGAACAGCGTTCCCTCCGCGAGGCCGATCGGGAAGGCGGGGTTCGTCGAGGCGACCTCGAGTCCCCACGGCAGGTCGGTCGGGAGCCCGAAGAGCTCCTGGTTGAAGTAGTTGCCGAGCCGGCCGAACGCCTGCGCGAGCAGCAGTCCGGGAGCGAGGGCATCCGCGAAGCTCCAGAACCGCAGTCCCGCCTGGCGGCAGCCGAGGTAGGCTCCGACGGCACCGAGGATGAGCGCGCCGAAGATCGCCATACCGCCCTCCCAAATGTAGAGGGTGCGGGCGAGGTCGGCACCGGGGAAGAAGTAGTCGTCCGGGTGGGTGAGAACGTGGAAGATGCGGCCGCCGATGATGCCGAACGGCACCGCCCAGATCGCGATGTCGAGCACGACGCCGGGGTCGGCGCCGCGTCGCTTCAGGCGCGCGCTCGTGAGGGCGGTGGCGACGACGATGCCCAGCAGGATGCAGATCGCGTAGGCGTGGATGTTCACGTCGAACGGGAAGAATCCGAGGCCGATGTCACGCAGCCACTGGCCGAGGTTGAAGACCTGCCAGTCGGGGCTGGGGGCAGGGATGCTGAGGGGTGCGAACATTTAACCGGTCGCCTTTCTGGTGGGGGAAGAACGAAAAGGCTCAGGGCCCGGTGACGGCGGGCCGGGTTCCGGCGGACAGGGCCGCGGCGGTGGCCGCGACGGCGGGTACGCCGCCGTCGGAGAGCGCTTTCACGAGGGCGGATCCGACGATCGCGCCGTCGGCATAGGCGAGCACCTCGCGCACCTGGTCGGCGCTGGAGATTCCGAGGCCGACGCAGGTGCTCGTGGCGCCGGCGTCGCGGAGCCGTGCGACGAGCGCCTTGGCCGCGGAGTCCACGTCGCCGCGGGCCCCGGTGATGCCCATGGTCGAGACGGCGTAGACGAACCCGCGGCTGGCCTGCACTGCCTGCTCGAGGCGGGCATCCGTCGACGACGGTGCCGCGAGGAAGATGCGGTCGAGGCCCGTGCGCTCGGAGGCGGCGAGCCACTGGGCCGCCTCGTCGGGGATGAGGTCGGGGGTGATGAGTCCCGCACCGCCGGCCGCCACAAGGTCCTCGGCGAACCGGTCGACGCCATACTGCGCGATCGGGTTCCAGTAGCTCATGAACACGACAGGGGTGGAGACGCGGGCGGTGATCGCCGCCATCACCTCGAATCCGTCGCGCAGGCGGAAGCCTTGGGCGAGGGCGGTCTGGGTCGCCGCCTGGATGACGGGTCCGTCCATGACGGGGTCGGAGTACGGCAGGCCGAGCTCGATGATGTCGACGCCGTTTTCGGCGAGGGCGACTGCCGCCTCGATGCTCGTCGGGATGTCGGGGAAGCCGGCGGGCAGGTAGCCGATGAGGGCGCCGCTGCCGGCCTCGCGGCGGGCGGCGATGACGCGTTCGACCGGGCTCGTGGCGGTGCTCATACCTGCTCCGCCTCGCCATCGAGCACACCGAAGTAGTTGCCGATGGTGACCATGTCCTTGTCTCCGCGCCCGCTCAGGTTGACGAGGATGACCGCGTCCTTTCCCAGTTCCTTGCCGAGCTTGATGGTGCCGGCGAGGGCGTGCGCCGTCTCGATCGCGGCGATGATGCCCTCGGTGCGGGCGAGCAGGCGCAGCGCCGACATGGCCTCGTCGTCCGTGATCGGCTCGTAGCGGGCGCGGCCGATGTCGGCGAGCCACGCGTGCTCCGGTCCGACGCCGGGATAGTCGAGGCCGGCGGAGATCGAGTGCGACTCGACCGTCTGGCCGTCTTCGTCCTGCAGGAGGTAGCTCCTGGCTCCGTGCAGCACGCCGGGGCGGCCCTTCGTGATCGTCGCGGCGTGCCGCGGGGTGTCCGCGCCGTCGCCGGCGGCCTCGTAGCCGACGAGCATGACCTCTGGATCGTCGAGGAACGCATGGAAGATGCCCATGGCGTTCGAGCCGCCGCCGACGCAGGCGGTCACGGCGTCGGGGAGCTTGCCGGTGAGCGCGAGGAGCTGCTCGCGGGACTCCTCGCCGATGATCTTGTGGAAGTCGCGCACCATGACGGGGAACGGATGCGGTCCCGCGACGGTCCCGAGCAGGTAGTGGGTGGTGTCGACATTGGCGACCCAGTCGCGCAGCGCCTCGTTGATGGCGTCCTTCAGGGTGCGGGAGCCGGCGGTGACCGGGATCACCTCGGCGCCGAGCAGGCGCATCCTGGCGACGTTGAGCGCCTGACGCTCGGTGTCGACCTCGCCCATGTAGACGACGCACTCCATGCCGAACAGTGCAGCGGCGGTGGCCGTGGCGACACCGTGCTGGCCGGCGCCGGTCTCGGCGATGAGCCGCTTCTTGCCGAGCCGCCTCGCAAGCAGGGCCTGGCCCATGACGTTGTTGATCTTGTGCGATCCGGTGTGGTTGAGGTCTTCGCGCTTGAGGAAGATGCGCGCCCCTCCGGCGTGCTCGGCGAACCGCGGCACCTCGGTGATGATCGAGGGGCGGCCGCTGTAGGTCGCGTGCAGGGCGGCGAGTTCCGCTTGGAACTCGGGGTCGACCTTCGCCGCGAGGTAGGCGGCGTCGAGCTCGTCGAGCGCCTGGATGAGTGACTCGGGTACGAATCGGCCGCCATATTCGCCGAAGTAGGGTCCGACTTGGTCGCGCAGAGCCATTAGGCCTCCAGGAATCGCTGCAGGGTGGCGACGGGGTCGCCGCCGGTGACAAGGGCCTCGCCGACGAGCACGATGTCCGCGCCGGCCGAACGATAGTGGGTGACGTCAGCGGCGCTCAGGACGGCGGACTCCGCCACCCTGATCACGCCGGACGGGATCTGGTCGGCGAGCCGCCCGAACAGGTCGCGGTCCAGCTCGAACGTCGACAGGTCGCGGGCGTTGACGCCGATCAGCCCGGCGCCGAGGTCGAGCGCGCGGCCCACCTCGTCGGCGTCGTGGGTCTCGACGAGCGCCGTCATGCCGAGCGCGCCGACGAGCTCGTACAGCTCGGTGATGGTGGGCGTGTCGAGCGCGGCGACGATGAGAAGCACGAGGTCTGCTCCCGCGGCGCGCGCCTCGAACACCTGGTATGGGCTCGCGATGAAGTCTTTGCGCAGCACCGGGATGCTGACGGCCGAGCGCACCGCCTCGAGGTCGGCGAGCGAGCCGCCGAAGCGTCGGCCCTCGGTCAGCACGCTGATCGCGCTCGCGCCGCCGGTCTCGTAGGAGATCGCCAGTGCGGCGGGGTCGGGGATGTCGGCGAGGGCGCCTCGAGACGGGCTCGCCCGCTTCACCTCGGCGATGATCTTGACGCGCTCGGCCGGGGCGAGCAGCGCGAGGGCGTCGAGCGCGCGTGGACGCGCGAGAGCATCCGCCTCCACGGATGCGAGGGGGCGGGCGACTTGACGCTCCGAGGAGTCGGCGAGGGCCCCTGCGGTGAGTTCGGCGAGCACCTGGTTAGTGCACGTTCTTGGGCAGTTGGCGGGATCCGCCGACGCCGTAGCCCAGACGCGCGAGCACGATGCCGACGATTAGGCCGATAACTACAAGGCCGGCCGAGGCCCAGACGAGCCAGGCGATTGAGAAGAAGAATGCGATGGTGCCGATGGTGAATGCCACCAACATGATGATGACCGAGGTCCACGCCGCAGGCGAGTTGCCGTGGCCTGGATCAGAGTTATCGTGCGTCATGTCGCTCCTGTGTTGTGGGTGAATGGCAGGATTTCGAGTCTAGCGTGACGTCGGATCGGCGCCGTCGCTCAACGCGTCCCAGTCGCCGATCGCGTCGGGCTCACGGGTGGGCGAATCGGGCCCCGCGCCGCCGGCCGAGCCATCGCGGGTGCCCGCGCCGACCGGAGTCCCGGCAGTGGCGGTGAACTGGGCGGTCTGGTATTTGCGCGTGGCAGCCGGCCAGCGGCGCACCGTGGCGATGATCGCGATGCCGATGGCGAAGCTGACCACCCCGACCGCCGCGGCGAAGTAGGGCCACGCGGTGAGGGTCGCCGACTCGACCAGGCCCTGCACCGACGCGTCGCCGGAGACTCCGGTGGCATCGGTGATCGCACGTGCGGCGGCACTGGCGGGGGTGCCGATGGCGAGCACCGAGGTGATCACGACGGTGGCGCCGATGAGCGACTGCAGCGCGCCCAGCACGACCCGGAATACCGGCCCGGCAATCGACAGCGCGCCGACCAGTGCGAGCCCGGCTAGGGCGAGTGCGGCCAGTCCGCCCGCGGCGATGTCGCCGCCGACGATTATGCGGGCCCCGCCGACCTCACCGGCCGCAAGGGTGACAATCACCCAGGTCTGCGTCCAGGCGAGGAGGATGAGGGCGCCCGCGACAACTCCGGCGAGGAGGATCGTGCTCTTCAGACGCCGGGGAGACACTCAGGTCACCCGGCGCATGGCGTTGGCCACGGCGATCGCCCGCAGCGGCGCGGCGGCCTTGTTCTGGGTTTCCTGCTCCTCGGCGAGGGGATCGGAGTCGGCGACGATGCCGGCTCCGGCCTGGACCCGGGCCACTCCCCCGGCGATCGTCGTTGTGCGGATCGCGATGGCGAGGTCGAGGTCGCCGGCGAAGTCGAAGTAGCCGACGACGCCGCCGTAGACGCCCCGCTGGGCGACCTCGAGCTCGTCGATGATCTCGAGGGCCCGGGGTTTCGGTGCGCCGGAGAGTGTGCCGGCTGGGAAGGTCGCCCGGAACACGTCGACCGAGCTCGCCCCGGGGCGCAGGTCGCCCTCGACCGACGACACGAGGTGCATGATGTGGCTGAACCGCTCCACCTGCATGAACTCGGTCACCTCGACGGAGCCGGGTTCGCAGACCTTGAGCAGGTCGTTGCGGGCGAGGTCGACGAGCATGAGGTGCTCCGCGCGTTCCTTGGGGTCGCGTTCGAGGGTATCGGCGAGGGATTGGTCCTCCTCCGGCGAGCCGCCGCGGGGCTTGGACCCCGCGATGGGGTGCATGTAGACGCGGTCGTTCTCGACCTTGACGAGTGCCTCCGGCGAGGAGCCGACGATCCAGTACGGCTCCCCCGCGGCATCCTCGAGCGACAGAAGGTACATGTACGGGCTGGGGTTGAGGGTGCGCAGCACGCGGTACACGTCGATCGGGTGCGCGGTGATCTCATGGTCGAAGCGCTGCGAGATGACGACCTGGAACACGTCGCCGTCGACGATGAACTTGCGGGACCGTTCGACGGCGGCGTGGAAGTCCTCCGGCCGTATGCGCGGGGTCGGCCGCGGCGCCGTGCCGAGGTCGACCTCGGCGAGCCAGGCCTCTGCCGGCTCGGCCAGGCGCGCCTGCATCGCGTCGAGCCGCGTCTGGGCGAGGGCCCAGAGCCCGTCCGGCGTGTCGACGCCGTCGTTGAGCGCGGTGGCGATGAGCAGCACCGATCCGGTGCGGTGGTCCACGACGACGAGCTCGGAAACGAAGCTGAGGGCCTGCCCCGGAGTGGCGAAGTCGGCCGGAGGGATGTTCGGCAGTCGCTCGATCTGGCGGATCGCCTCCCAGCCGATGAACCCGACGAGTCCGCCGGTCAGCGGCGGGTGGCCGGCAACGTGCGGGGTGCCCCAGCGCTCGTAGAGGTGCGCAAGCGTCTCGAGCGGACGGGTCGGCGCGTCGGTGCCGAGCGCGCGGTCGGCGGAGAGCCCGTAGTCGAGCCACACGGACTCGTCGCCGGACTGGGTCAGCACGCCGAAGCTCGAGACGCCGATGAAGGAGAACCGCGACCAGATGCCGCCCTGCTCCGCGGACTCGAGCAGGAAGGTGCCCGGCTCGCCGGCGGCGAGCTTGCGGTAGATGCCGACGGGTGTCTCGCCGTCGGCGAAGAGCTCCCGGATGACGGGGACGACGCGGTGGTCGCCCAGGAGCGCGTCGAACTGCGCTCTCGTGGTGGTGTCGTTCACTTGTCGTCCTCGTCCCGGTCGCCGATCGCGGGTTCGAGCGGGTCGACGTCGAAGCAGGCGTGCGCGCCGGTGTGGCAGGCGGCCCCGACCTGGTCGACGGTCACGAGGATCGTGTCGGAGTCGCAGTCGAGCGCGGCTCCCTTGACGTACTGGCGGTGGCCGGATGTGTCGCCCTTGCGCCAGAACTCCTGCCTCGAGCGGGACCAGAAGGTGACGCGCCCCTCGGCGAGAGTGCGGCGCAGCGCCTCGGCGTTCATGTAGCCGAGCATGAGCACCTCCCGGGTGTCCCACTGCTGGATGATCGCCGGCAGCAGCCCGTCGCGGTCGAAGGCGGCGCGGTCGAGCACGGCGTCGAGTGCGGTGTCGGTCATCTCGTCCTACCTCGTGATCATCCCCGCCGCGGCGAGGCTTCCCTTGATGTCGTCGACGGTGAGGTCGGCGTCGTGGAAGACGGATGCCGCGAGCACGGCATCGGCCCCGGCCGCGATCGCGGGGGCGAAGTGGTCCAGCGCGCCGGCGCCGCCGGACGCGATCACGGGAACTTGGCTGATCGCGCGCATCGCCCGTATGAGTTCGAGGTCGAACCCGCTGCGGGTTCCGTCGGCGTCGATCGAGTTGACGAGCAGCTCGCCCGCGCCGCGCTCGATGGCCTCGCTCGCCCAGTCGATGGCGTCGAGGGAGGTGTCGGTGCGCCCGCCGTGGGTGGTGACGATGAAACCGCTGGCGGCGGCATCCGAGCGGCGCACGTCGAGCGACAGCACGAGCACCTGCGCGCCGAACCGGTCGGCGATCTCGCCCACGAGTGCTGGCCTGGCGATCGCGGCGCTGTTGACGCCGACCTTGTCGGCGCCGCTGCCGAGCAGCCTGGCCACGTCGTCGGTGCTGCGCACTCCCCCGCCGACCGTGAGCGGGATGAAGACCTGCTCCGCGGTCGCGCGGACGACCTCGTGCATCGTCTCGCGCTGGTCGATCGTGGCGGTGACGTCGAGGAAGGTGATCTCGTCGGCGCCCTGCTCGTAGTAGCGCGCAGCGAGCTCGACCGGATCGCCGGCGTCGCGGAGGTTCTTGAAGTTGACGCCCTTGACGACCCGCCCGGCGGCGACGTCGAGGCACGGGATGACGCGCACGGCGAGGGACACGGTCAGATCCTGGCCGCGTGGATGGAGCTGACGAGGATCGCGCGGGCACCGAGGCTGTACAGCTCGTCCATGATGTGGTTGGTGTCCGTGCGGGCGACCATGGCCCGCACGGCGACCCATGCGGGGTCCCGCAGCGGCGAGACGGTCGGCGATTCGCGGCCGGGCGTGATGGCGGCGGCGGCCTCGACGAGTTCGACGGGCAGGTCGTAGTCCATGAGCACGTACTGGCGGGCGACGAGCACGCCCTGCAGTCGGCGGTGCAGCGTGTCGATGCCGGGCAGCGCGCTGCCGGAGCTGATGAGCACGGCGGTGGAGTCGAGGATGACGGGTCCGAAGATCTCGAGGTTCTGTGCACGCAGGGTCGATCCGGTCGAGACCACGTCGGCCACGGCATCCGCGACCCCGAGCTTCACGGCCGACTCGACGGCGCCGTCGAGCCGGACGAGTTCGGCCTTGACCCCCTGGGAGGCGAGGAAGTCGCCGACGAGGCCGGGATAGCTGGTCGCAACGCGGATTCCCTCCAGGTCGGCGAGGGTGTCGAAGCGGCCCTTGGGTCCGGCGAAGCGGAAGGTCGAGTCGCCGAAGTCGAGGGTCGCGATTTCCTTCGCGGTCGAGCCGGAGTCGAGCAGGAGGTCGCGGCCGGTGATGCCGACGTCGAGCGCGCCGGAGCCGACGTAGGTGGCGATGTCGCGGGGTCGGAGGTAGAAGAACTCAACGTCGTTGCGCGGGTCGACGGCGCTCAGCGCGCGCGGGTCGCGGCGTCCGACGTAGCCGGCCTCGACGAGCATGTCGGAGGCCGTTTCGGCGAGGGAGCCCTTGTTGGGCACTGCGATGCGCAGCATGGGGGTCGACTCTTTACTCGCTGCCGGTGCAGCGTGATCGGGGTGGTGCGGTAGTCAGGACGGGGACGAGCGGCGCAGGGTCACAGGTGTCGGTAGACATCGGCCGTCGTCAGCCCCTTCGCGAGCATGAGCACCTGCAGGTGGTAGAGCAGCTGGGAGATCTCCTCCGCCGTCTCATCGTTCGACTGGAACTCGGCGGCCATCCACACCTCGGCGGCCTCCTCGACGATCTTCTTGCCAATGGCATGCACGCCGGCGTCGAGCTGCGCTACGGTGCCGGAGCCGGCGGGCCTGGACTTGGCCTTGTCGCCCAGCTCAAGGAAGAGTTCGTCGAACGTTTTCACCTGACAAGGCTACCGTGGCGCGGAGGTCGGCTCCGCGCCACGGTGCCGTGCCCGGTCGGGCCCGCTCAGCTGCTGGCCCGTCGGGTCAGCGGGTGCCGAGCAGGTCGATCACGAAGATCAGGGTGCGTCCGCTGAGCTGGTGGCCGCTTCCGGCGGGACCGTACGCGAGCGCGGGCGGCACGATGAGCTGGCGGCGGCCGCCGACCTTCATGCCGGGGATCCCCTGCTGCCAGCCGGAAATGAGCTGGCCGAGCGGGAAGTTGATCGACTGGCCTCGGCTCCACGAGGAGTCGAACTCCTCGCCGGAGGCGAAGTCGACGCCGAGGTAGTGCACGTCGACGGTCGCGCCGGGAGCCGCGGACTCGCCGGTTCCCTCTTCGATGTCGATGATGACGAGCTCGGTGGGCTCGTCGCCGTCGTAGAACTCGATTTCTGGCTTGGTTTTTTCTGTCATGCTCCCATCCAACCAGACCCGGTCAGTGGCGGTGCGATGCGGCGGCGGCGCGCAGGGCGGCGATCTGGTCGGCGGGGTGGTCTGCTCCGAAGACCGAGGAGCCGGCGACGAAGGTGTCGGCTCCGGCCTCGGCGGCGGTGAGGATCGTCTCCTCGTTGATGCCGCCGTCGACCTGCAGCCAGACCTCGTGCCGGGAGTGCCGGATCGCGGACCGGAGCCGCTCGATCTTCGGCATGGTCTCCTCGATGAACGACTGGCCGCCGAATCCCGGCTCGACGGTCATCACGAGCACCTGGTCGAACTCGTGCAGCAGTTCGAGGTACGGCTCGACCGGGGTGCCCGGCTTGAGGGCGATGCCGGCCCTGGCTCCGATGTCTCGCAGCCGGCGCGCGAGAGCGACGGCGTCCGTTGCGGCCTCCGCGTGGAAGGTGACCGACGCGGCCCCGACCTCGGCGTAGCCGGGCGCCCAGCGGTCGGGGTCCTCGATCATCAGGTGCACGTCGAGCGGGATGGGCGACACCTGCTGCAGCCGCTCCACCATGCCGACCCCGAAGGTGAGGTTCGGCACGAAGTGGTTGTCCATGATGTCGACGTGCGCGAAATCCGCTGTCGAGATGCGGGCGAGGTCGCGTTCGAGGTTCGCGAAGTCGGCCGCGAGGATGCTGGGATTCAGGCGCATGTCCATGGGGCGAGCCTATTGGGCGGGCGGCCCTAGTCCTGGACCTTCTGCAGCAGGCAGATGAACATGGCGTCGGTGCCGTGCCGGTGCGGCCACAACTGCACATGTCCCGGCATCCGCTCGCCCAGGTCGCCGAGTTCGAGCGGTTCCACCGTCACGCCGGCGAGCACCGCGGCGGTGTCGAGGCGCTCGATCCGGCCGGCCTGGCGCTTCAGCGCGCCCTCGACGACCCCGCTCGTCTCGGCGAGGTGCGGCGAGCAGGTGACGTAGGCGAGGACGCCGCCGGGTTTGAGCGCGTCGATCCCGGACTCGAGCAGCCTCGCCTGCAGCTTCTGCAGCTCGGCGACGTCTTTCGGCTGCTTGCGCCAGCGTGCCTCTGGGCGGCGGCGAAGCGCGCCGAGGCCGGTGCAGGGCGCGTCGATGAGGATGCGGTCGAACTGTTCGGGAAGCGTCTGGCCGATGGTGGTGCCGTCCTGCACGAGCACCTGGGGCGGGTCCGGGATGGCCGCGAGTGCCGAGCGGACGAGCTCGGCGCGAACGGGGAGGATCTCGTTGGCGACGAGGGTCACGCCGGCCGCGGCGGCCTCGGCGGCGAGCAGCGCCGCCTTGCCCCCCGGGCCGGCGCACATGTCGAGCCAGCGTTCCCCGGCGACGGCCGGGCGCGCCCGGCTCAGGGCCAGTGCGGCCAGTTGGGATCCCTCGTCTTGCACCCGGGCGTGCCCGGTCTGCACGACGGGCCACCGTGCCGGATCGCCGCCCTCGCTCACGACGCCGAGCGGCGAGAAGCGCGCGGGCCGCGACCTGGGCAGGTCGTCGGTCGTGGACAGGCCGGGAAGCGCAACGAGGCTCACCCGCGGAGCGGCGTTGTCGGCGTCGAGGAGGTCCTCGAGCTCGATCTCGCGCCCCTCGGCGGCCAGTGCCCGGCGGAACGCGCGAACGATCCAGACCGGGTGGGAGTACTCGATCGCGAGTCGTTCGTCGTCGGAGCGGGGCTCTGCCATCACCTTCTCGTGCCAGTCGGCGGGCTCGCTCCTGGTGATCGTGCGGAGCACGCCGTTGACGAAGCCTGTGGCCGACTGGGAGCCGACCTCGCGGGCGAGCGACACGGCCTCGTCGACAACGGCGTGGTGCGCTGTGCGCATTGACAGTAGCTGATGGGTCGCGAGGCGCAGCACGTCGAGGATGGGCGCGTCGATCCTGTCGGTGTCGCGGCCGGCCGCGATCCGGATGACGGCGTCGTAGTAGCCCTGCATCCGCAGGGTGCCGTAGGTCAGCTCGGTCGCGAGTCCGGCATCCGCTCCGCTCAGGCCGGCACGCTCGAGCCGGGTCGGGAGCAGCAGGTTCGCGTAGGCGTCGGATTCGCTCACCGCGCGGATCACGTCGAACGCGACGCGGCGGGCCGGCTGCACCCGCTGGACCTGGGGTGCGCGCGGGGAC
>Ga0326733_1000246_pt1 | contig 16892 bp, 11 predicted proteins | sample 14_GP2_308_FD_207946 | JGI IMG/M metagenome (GOLD analysis project Ga0326733, IMG submission 207946) | Glacier ice microbial communities from Ngari, Tibet, China - 14_GP2_30.8 | ecosystem: Environmental > Aquatic > Freshwater > Ice > Glacier | place: China: Ngari, Tibet | collected 2018-07-17 | reverse complement strand
AAAAAGATGAACTTACTATTAAACACGAAGAAAGCGAAACTCTCTCCGAGTTAGATGAACGCGTTCGCGAAAAACCTGAAGAAACTGTCGAAGCACCTATCGAAGCACCCGTTGCTAACGAACCAGAAACGGAATTAGCAGCCCCAGAAGTAACAGTTACACCGTCGCCAGGGGCCCCAAGGTCTGAAGATGTGTCGAGCGTGTATGCACTAGACGACGACGATACTGCACCTTCGCTTGGTGGAACTTTAAACGCAACGAGCGAGCAAGCTGCCGAAGATGCTCGCCGCGAAGCCCTTGGTGGCCAAAATAAAACAATTTTGTCGCACGCTTATATTGGCGGGCAAGCAACTCAGGTCAGTACTCCTATCGGTGATACGCCAAGTGGTTTCCCAGGAACACCACCGGTCGCACCTGGCTCGATTGGCATTAATACAACCGCTGATGAGGTTCATTCTGCCTACGCCCCTGGCGATAGTGCCAGCCAAAGTGATACTTCGGCCGCTAATTCAGGCCCAACTTTCGGTGTTGGTGGCGGAAGGGTAATTACGCCACTTTCACCAGAACCTGTGGCAGCCCCGGTTGCTTTAGTAGACCTCGGTTTACCGCTACCTCCACCGCTTCCTGACTTTTCTCAAGGCGTAATGGCACCGCCTATATTCCCCGAAGTAGTCGCCCCAACCCTCCCGCCTGTTTCGCCCTTTAGTATTACTCCAGAAGCAACCACTCAAACAGAAATTTTAGGCGATATCTTGGCACCTGAACCAGCCAGCGCCTATTCATTTGAAGAAATTCCAGCCCCAGCCCCTTCAAACGACCCAGGCCAGTTCAAAATCCCTAGCTAAAGCGAGTAGGGTATACTAGTCTTCATGACTGAAGACGGAATGCTCCTCGTAGATAAACCAGCTGGTATTACCAGTTTTGGTGTTGTTGCTCGCGTCCGTCGGCAACTTACCCAGCAACTTGGCAAAAAGGCCAAGGTTGGACACACCGGCACACTCGACCCGTTTGCAACTGGCCTAATGATTATTGTTACTGGAAAAGAATGCCGCAATGCCGGTACTTATTCAAAGCTTGATAAAGAATACGAAGCAACCATTACCCTAGGCTTTAACAGCACCACCGGAGACCCCGAAGGTGAACTAACACCAGTATCCGACGAACAGCCAACTGAACAAGCTATACAAGCCGCTTTAATGCAGTTTACCGGCGAAATTACCCAACGCCCGCCTATCTTTAGTGCTATTAAAATAAACGGCCGCCGGGCCTACGACCTGGCCCGTAAAGGCGAAGTAATAGAAATGCCCGAACGGCAGGTAACCGTGTACGCCCTAGAACTTATTGATTTCACGTACCCTGAAATAAAAATTCGCATCCACGTAAGTAGTGGTACATACATCCGCACCATCGCCGAAGACGTCGGCAAGGTACTTGGTACTGGCGGGTATTGCTCTGAACTAAGGCGCACCAAAGTGGGCGAGTGGAGCGTTGTGGGCGCGTTGGCTATACAACCGTAGGCGGCGTTGTAGTATCGTCGTTGTTGTCAGTTGCATCGCTAGGATTTGGTGTTACGGCACTCTGTTTGGGTAAGTCTACATTTGCATAACTATCAGCATCAAACTGAAGTGTGAGTTTTTCGCTTGGTAGAGGCGCTACTCCGAACGCCTTAGCGAGCTCGCCTTCGATAGTACGTAGGAACGATTCACGGTCTCGCATAGTTGCCAAAGTATCTTTGTTTTCGAGTGCTCCTCGGACGGTCTTGAAAGCAGATTCTAGGCTTGCCTCGGCCATGGTTCCGGCTTTAACCTCATCTTTGGTAGCGTCATTTTTCCTACCATTCTGAACTTCACGAAGGACAGCTTGAATATTGTTGTGGAGATTTTCTGGCTCAGCTAAGCTATTGGCAACCCAGCCAAATTTCAGTCCTGCCAGGCCAGTAGAGTTGGCATTTGCCAAGTTAGATACACGTTGAGTACTAAGTGCTTGTTTAAACTCTTCCTCGGTGCTGAAGTTATCGATGTTAAGAGTAGGGTCGTCTACTAATCCAAATGCACCTGCAGCCTTTAGGGCTGGGCCGTTAAGAGCAAAGATCTCTCTTAGCATCGCTTGGTCAATTAATCTACTACCCTTCATACGCTCCAATAGTGGTACGTTCTTCTCTTCGGCCTGTGCCTGCGTTGCAGCTTTTATCATTTCAGGAGTAATAATTTCACTATCGTACATGAATTGCCCAGATAGCACGGCATCAAGAATTCCATTTGAGTAGCGCTTGATATTTGTACCTCTCTGCTTCGACTTCTCTTTCAATAACTCAACGTTAGAGCTGAGTGCGTCTTGTTCAAGTGAAGTTGCAGCTTTGACAAACTGGGCTTGAGCTCGGAAGCGTGCAGTATCACCGCCAACCCCTTGTGCAATACCAAGCATTTTGTCTGAAAGTGGATCGCCCTTTTTCATGACGTCAGCAATATTACGTTGAATTTCGTATTGAGCAGAGTTGCTGGCTTGTTTCTCGGCAGCTAACATAACTGTATCGGCATTCATCTGGTCGCTAATAACTTGAAGCTCTGGCGCCATGGTTAATACCTCAGGCACAGTAAACCCTGCCCTGTAGTTGTCGATAACTTTAGTAAGACGAGCGTCGGCAATTTGAGCGCCTGACTTGGCTTGTTCCGCCGCTATAACATTAGTATGTAGTTCTGTGCCCATGGTAGACTTTTGGTTACTAATAAACTTAGCGGTAAGCGACTTTGACCCCTCTGCCTTAGCCTTGCTATTCTCAAGCTGTGAGGTACTTGCATACAAGCCAGTACCAGCCGTACGTCGTTGAACATCGAACAGTGCTTGAACATCACCCTGGCTTCCTTCAAGAATTTCTTTGCTTGATTGCGCACCTTGGGCTACGTGGTACATTTCCGAGCTCGGGTCAAGCTTCATACGCTCAACCATATTGGCGTATTGATTCTGCGTCGATTCGGTGCGTAGTTTGCTTCGTTCTAGCGGTTGCACCGTCCTGTTTAGCACGCTGCCGGCCATTAGGCGTTGTTGGTTCAAGTACGTCGTTTTATCGTTCTCACTCGTTTCAAGGCTTGCTTTGCTTGCTTCTAGGTTATTTAAAGATGTGTTAAGCGGATTTCCTTCTATAAAACTTCGTTCATTATAATGTTGAGTCGTACGGTTTGTTGCAGCGTCTAGGTTGGATTTGCTGGCCTGAGAAATAATTGCGCGGTCATACAGTGATGAGCCTGGCGTCGTTTTTAAGTGTTCGATATGCTTGGCGTTGCGGTTTTGGACGGTGTTTTTATCAAATTCAGCACCCTCAGCTAATTCGTGGATTTTTTCATATTTTCCAGATGCGTGATAGTTATTATCACCCATTTGCTTATAAGCGTTTGTGCGGTCTTGAAGCCGACGCTTGCGGAAGTCGCTATTACGTACCATACCAGCACCCCAGGTAGTTGGGTTGAACCTACGTCCTTCACCAGCTAAGTTTCGTTCTTTGGTAAGTGCAGCACGGTTAGTAGCCCAAGCCTTGTTGCGGTCCAAAAGCCCCTTGCTTGGGTTGTTGGTAATTTGAGCGATTCTGCCAAGCAGGCTACCGCTGAATTTCAAGATAAGTGGCGTAATAACTAATGGGGCAATTTGTACGGCCAATCCGAACAAGAAGACGACAATATCATCACCGGCATTTTTGATGATAATTTGACCCGCTAATTGTGAACCGCCAAATACTAACGAGAAAGCTGGGAAGAACAAGAGCATGGTGAAGAATAAATCTTTCCATTTATCAAACCATTTTTCCGTATTAGGCAGTAGGTTAGCCACAAAAGCAAGCGGCGCAATAATTACTAAAATAACGATAATCGCTTGTCGAGCGGCTAAAACTACGACAACAAGGATAAGTACAGAGAGCAAGCCAAGAAGAAGGGGAATGAGCAGCCATAAACCACCGCTGGCCGCGTATGCAACGCCCCCAACAACGCCGCCTCCGGCTAAAATAATACCCGTAACTTCAACCCATTGGCCACTGACCGCGTTAATACCACTCACGTCGTCATTCGTTAGGCCCCCTAGGTTTTCTCTAATGCCAACAAATATATTTTGAACTGAGTATCCTAATATATTTGATATATCGATGGCGAGCGCCGAAATTATAAACGAAATGTTAACTAATATCGCCGCAATGATAAGTCGCGGTATTAACTTCTTTAGGCCATAGTTTGAAAGACCCAAACTTGTAAGTTGAGAATAGATAATGATGAGAAAGGCGATGACGAATGCAACGTTCGCAATGTTGCGAATAACATTCCATGCAATAAACATACTATCATTAGGGTCGCCAAGCACCGATGGCTTAACCTCGATCATAGGCGATAGCACGTCGTCAAATAGGGTATCCATCCCTTTAGCAGCAAATTGACTTACTGGACAAATAATCCAACCAATACCTTCAACAGAACAAGAGCTCAATAAGCCCTCGTCGCCCTTAATGGTAAGCTTTATGTCCTTGGCGTTTTGTGCATTTGAAGTTTCGTTGTCATTTGAAATGTTAAATTCAACATACTGGGCAGTGGTTGCGGTTGGTGGGTCAACACCAGAGCTAAAGTAAATAATAAACACCTTTTTCGCACTTGAACCCGCTGTCGTTTGTGGGGGTGATTGGTACACCGTAGCGCCATCTGGGATGGTGTTGGTAGCATCTTTGAAGGTTGTGGTGAGGTTGTATCCGTGGTTGTCGAAGGTAATTGACTCGCCTGTCCAGTTTGCTTCTGGGTCGGCAGCATACGCCGTCTGACCCCCGATAGTTACCCATAAAAGAGTCGTGATTATTACGACCAGGACAAATGTAAAGACACTACGCACGGAGAAAACCCGGTGCGAAGAGGACCTAAAACGTTCCATATCGTTATGAATTATACCACGTAACAGATTAAAAGTCAATGCGTAAGCGGCATTTCGCAATAATTTCGCAATAATATTTCTACCCCCTTGAAACCTGTGTAAAACTCTGGTACAATACACTTCAATGATTACTGCAGAAAACAAAGCCCAGGCATTCGCCCTGACACAAACGCACAAAACCGACGTTGGAAGCCCACAAGCTCAATCGTCAGTTCTTACTGTGCGCATTAAAGAGATTACGGAGCACCTAAAGGTCAATAAACACGACCACATGGCTCGCCGCGGTCTTGTGCAGATGGTAGGACGCCGAAAACGCCTTCTGAAATATCTTGAGGCGAAAGACTTCGAAGCTTACAAAGCTGTTGTCGCAAAACTAGGACTCCGCAAATAGCGGGGTTCTTTTTTTATAAAGCTATCTACTAACACGCTATAATAACCAGATGCCACGACGTAAACCAGGGAAGTCCGACCGCAAATTAAATACGCGACAAAAAGCATCGGGTATTGCTCGTGTTGCGGCTATTACCTACAAAGCATCGCCACTCGCAGTGTTCGTAAAACTGGCCGGCACATTAATTACCTCAATCCTCCCAATTGTTACAACTTATTTTGCCGCCCTCACTACCACCTCACTGGCCAATGCCTATGCTGGCGACCAACAGGCTGGTGCCCAAGCCATTGAATACGTGCTTATTACCGCTATATTAGGTGTCGCACTCACGGCATGGGGTAGTGTCGAGCAATACATCAACCAGTTTGTACGTTATAAAATTGACGCAGCCATAAGCGACCAACTGTATCAACAGTTTCTTGCCTTAGATTTTTGGCGCTACGATGACAAGCAAACTGCCGATTTATTTGATAAATCTCGGCAATTTGCCCGTCTATTTGCGTATGTCTTTGATAAACTGGCTTCAATTTTTACCGCCTTTATTTCGTTAATTGCCGGTTTGGTAGCAATGGTATTTGTAAGCTGGTGGCTGGCGCTTATTTTGCTTGTCGCCGTAATACCAGGCGTAGTAATTCAGTTTAGGCTATCTCGAAAACAAATCGAGCACTGGAACAGCAATGTTGAAACTCGCCGTGCTAAAGACATGATTGAATGGAACATGTTTCAAATTTCTGCAATTGCCGAACTTCGCTTGTATGGCATGGTGCGGCACCTTTTAAACCTGCGAATGAAACTGCGCGACAAAGACGAAAAGGTGCGCATTGAATTTGAACGTAAATACATCGGGCAACAGCTTGCCGCCGATGTATTAGAGGCTGCCGCCGAGGTAGTGGCGCTTATTTATATTACGCTGCAAATTATTGCGCACTTGCAACCAGTAGGGCAGTTGCTGTATGTCCAGCAAATTGTTTCACGGTCGTTGGGTGGGGCCCGAAGCTTTGTGTTGCAGCTTAGTAGCATCGATGAAGATATTGCCAACCTGTTTGATTACAACGAGTTTATGCAATTACCAACATCAGAGGCAGGGTCAAAACGTATTAAAAACCAGCCTCAAGCTATTCAGTTTGAAAATGTGTCCTTCAATTATCCAAACAATAAGCAGAAAGTGCTTGAGGACGTTTCGCTCACTATCTATCAAGGCCAGCACGTAGCAATCGTCGGCGAGAATGGTGCTGGCAAGTCGACGTTCGTAAAATTGCTTTTGGGGCTGTACCGGCCTACCGAAGGCACAGTGTATTTAGATGATACTAACCTGGCCGATGCCTCAACAGACGATTGGCATAAGTATTTAGGCGTATTAACTCAAGATTCAAACCAGTATGCTTTTGCGACAGCGCGCGACAATATTTTACTAGGAGATGTTAAGCACCCTGTTAGCAACGAGCGTTTTGAAGCTGCCTTAGATGCGGCCGAAGCGCGAACATTCTTAGAAAAGCTACCTAAAGGGCTGGATAGCTACGTGGATCAGTGGATCGAGCATGATGATGGCACGCCAGGTGTCGATTTGTCTGGAGGCCAGTGGCAGCGTTTGGCCTTGGCTCGTAATTTCTACCGCGACAGCCCAATACTTGTCTTGGATGAACCAACTAGCGCCATCGATGCGCTGGCTGAATCGCGCATTTTTGAACGTCTTCTAAAAAATAAAAATAAAACTATCATTACTATCAGCCACCGCGTAACGACAATCGAAAAGGCCGATGTTATTTATATGCTTGAAAATGGCAAAATTGTCGAGCAGGGCACACACGATGAATTGGTAGCAAAAAATGGCCGTTATACCCGAATGTTTAAGAGCCAATTAAGAACCGCTAAGTAAGCTTTTTGACCTTGACAAAAATAGCATATCGCAGTATAGTTTAATTATCTAAATAACGTGTGTGCAACAGGAGTACTTGTTAAAATGGCCAATACTGTATTAAACTTCGGTTTTTTGAAACATAATTATTCGGGCCTAACACCCTTAACGAGGTCAATTTTATTTATAGTCGTCGGCGCATTAACCGCTGGTTTGCTTGTTATGTTGTTGTCATTTGCTGGCACAAAAGCTGATGCCGCTACCTTAGACCAGTTCGACATTGCCCGCCAACGCCATTTAAACGATTTAGTCGGTACTATTGCCGGCGCAGATCAAGTGGGTGATTTAAGCGTTGCCAGTGAAAAAGTTACCACTACCGCACAAGCTGCATGGTCAACACTTACTATTACAGCACCTGCCTCGGGTGAACTGTGGACCGATATTCCAACAGCAACATCCAGCCAAATGATAAACGCTGCGTATAAGAGGGTGTTATCAATGGCAGTAGCGTATAAAACGCCAGGTTCTAGCCTGTATGGAAACCTTGGCCTCGCCACTGACACTATTGCTGCTGCCGACTGGCTCATCGAGAACCGCTACAATAGCGCTATCACCAAAGATACTGGCTGGTGGTTTTATGAAATAGGTATTCCGATGGCACTCAACGACATTACTACGCTGCTTTATGATGAGCTATCATCTGCACAAAAGTCCACGTACATGAGTACGATTACTTTCTTTGCTCCTATAGTAAAAAACAGTGGTGCAAACCGGGTATGGTCATCGTACGTGGTTGCCACAACTGCAATGCTTACAAAAAATAGTACAAAAATCGCCGAAGGCGCTGGCGGTGTTGATAGGGCTTTAGCAATTATAAAAACCGGTGATGGTTTTTATGCTGATGGCTCTTTCGTACAGCACAATTACTTTGCTTACACTGGTGGATATGGCCTATCGATGATTAATATCTTGTCTAAGATGTATTACTACCTGCAAGGTTCAGCTTGGGAAATCAAAACTGTTGCCGGGCTGAGTATTTACGACCGTATTAACGATGCTTATGCGCCGGTAACGTGGTGTGGTTCTGTACATTCATCAGTTCGAGGCCGAGAGATTGCTCGCGAAGCCGCACAAGATGATATGAGCGGTATTTTTCTTCAAACCGCAGTGCTTCGCCTCGCCTCAATAGCGCCTGCCAACAAAGTCGACCTGGCAAATGGTTGGGCTAAAACATGGCTGGAATGTAACAAAAATAATCCTAATACAATCGAAAACCAAGGCTCAATTTCAGATATAGTCCGTGCCCGTTTGATGCTTGCTAATAATGCAATTGTCACTAACCCGCTTGGCGCTGGCTCACACTCGTTTACGGGCATGGACCGCTATACCTATATGACAAATAATTATGGCTTTGCCTTAGGTATGAACAGCGCTCGTATTGCTGCCTTTGAATCACTCTCAGGTGAAAATAAACGCGGTTGGTACACCAGCGATGGCGCTACTTACTTTTATAGCGGTAATGGACTTCAATATGCAAATAATTACTGGGCAACTACTAATTCCTACCGAATTCCTGGAACTACCGAAGATACTATGAAACGCGGAAGCTCGGCTGGTGCAAGCGCTCGAAGCGCCAAGACGTTTGTTGGCAGCCTATCAACGCCTTCTGCTCACGCCGGCGTCGCTGCAATGGACTTTAAGTCGTATACCGGTAACCTAAGTGCTAAAAAAGCCTGGTTCAGTTTTGATGGCAAGGTAGTAGCACTTGGTTCTGGTATTACAAGTTCTAGCATGACTGGCTACGGATACGACGGCAAAGATCGCCGTATTGAAACCACTGTCGACAACCGCCAAGCTCTTACCGCTGACGAGACACTGCGAATTAACGGAACTGCCGTTGCGAACGGAACTACGAATACACAAGCAACTACTTGGGCTTCAATCAGCGGGCAAGGTGAGTCGATGGGGTATGTCTTCCCGACAGCGGCAACAGTGAGTGCTCAAAATGAAACCCGCAATGGCACTTGGTACGATATTGGGCAGAGGTACGGTAGCACCGAAGTTCAGACTAATCGTCATATGACATTAAATATCAACCACGGTGCAAACCCGACAAACGGCAACTATGCATATATTGTTCTTCCGAATGCAACCGAAACTCAAACTGCAGTTTATGCCCAAAACCAAGATGTCAGTATTTTGGCAAACACATCACAACTAATGGCCGTCTACGATACCATCAGTAAAACAACTGGCGTAGTGTCGTACATAAACGGTACAAACCAGGCTGTAGAAAAACAAGATGGTTCGTTGTCGTTTGCAGTTAAGGGCGCTGGGCTTGTAACTGTTCAGCAAAGTGGTTCTAACGTTATTATCACCGCTTCAGACCCAACTCAACTTTCAACAACGCCAATATGTGTAGCGCTTAACCAACAAACCAATGGTATTGTCAGCAAAGCTTCAACGTTCACAGTTCAAGAGAACGTTGTGGCGAGTGGTTCAACCCAAGCAGTAACTACGGCCTGCTTTAACCCAACAAGCACAAAAGGCAAAGCATCTTCGGTTACGTTTGTTTCACCTAGCCCAGACCAGCAAGCGCCAACCAATCAAAACTTTACTTTTGACGAAACATTTAACGCCTCAATATCAGGTACCTTGACCGTTGGAAGCACTGTAACTGCAAACGTCCCAACTCTTTCACCTGCGCCTTCAAGCGAAACATACCAATGGTTTCGAAATGGTGTAAATATATCTGGTGCTAGTTCTAAAACCTATACCATTGTTTCGGCCGATACTGGTACCACACTAAGTTTTAGCTACGCAGCATCACGAACAGGCTACGTACCTTACAGTACAAGTGCAACGGCAACAAGTACTGTAACAGCACCAACAACCAATACCTTTACTGCTACTCCTAAACCAGGTATTTCTGGAACATTAATTGTAGGCTATAAGCTCACAGCTACCACAGCTGGATGGAGCCCCACACCAACTTATTTTACATACAAGTGGCTACGCAATGGTGTAATAGTTAGTGGCGCAACCGCCAGCACCTATACACTTACAAGCGCTGACTATAATACGAAAATATCGGTAAGGGTAATTGCTTACAAAACTGGCTATGTAACGTCAAATCACCAAACCAGTGCGCAGACAGTTGCTATTAGGAATTCGTAAATACAAAGGTAAGTATTGAATCAACATTTATTGCAATATTTTTATAATAAAGTCATGACAATCACAACCACACAAAAAATCATTCGCATCGGCTCAAGTAAGGGCACTACTTTGCCGGCAAAAGAATTAAAGGCACTCGGGGTTGATGTGGGGGATGAAGTGCGGGTTACAGTTGAGGCAATTCGCCAAGAAATCCCTCAACAAGATCTTATCCGCGAATACAAGGCGTTTCGTTGAACAGTACAACGAAACGCTAAAAAACCTTGCCGATAAGTAATTGGTTATGAAGTACCTGACTTTCGAAGAGATCCTACGGCTTCACTTTCAAGTAGTTGAAGACTACGGTGGCTCGCACGGCGTGCGCAGTGAAGACAGATTTGAATCTGTTGTTGAGGCGCCTACGGTTGAAGTATTTGAGGTCGAACAATATCCGGGCATGTATTTAAAAGCAGCCGTTTACTTACGAAATATTGTTAAAGACCACCCGTTTGTCGACGGTAATAAACGTACGGGCATAACGGTGTCTACAGTTTATCTTATGAGAAATGGTACAGTGCTAACCACCTCACCTAAAGAACTTGAAGATTTCACCATCTCTGTAACCACAGAACACCTCGACGTTCCAGCTATCGCCAGCTGGTTTGAAACCCATAGTCAACCTCGAGGTTAATTTTTACAGTAGATAAAACCACGTTTACAGGGGTAACTATTGACAAATACGCTTTTTTATGTATAATACTAACCATGAGTTTAATAGAAAACGCACCACAAAAACAAAAATCATATAACGAACAACAAGATCACGGCACTGCTGGCGAACAAAAAGGTCACAGCAAGCCCATTTACGACAATGACGTCCAACATAAAAAAATAGCTGAGGTTGAAGACAATCAATTTAAACAAGCGATAGCTGACACAGAGGCTGACTACTATTCAATGAATCCAGAGGAGCTTGAAGCTGCAGCCGATACTCTACTTGAGGAAACCGCCCCGCACACCACATCTTCCCTGCGCTTTATTCCATCAATTGAAACCACTGCGCAGCCGTTAAAGTCTGGCGAAGAGGAAGATGAAATTGATTACGACAAAGATAGGTTCCTGTCTGAAGCTGAAGTTGATCAACTTTCTAAGAAGAGGATTAGGGATAAGCTGGCAAAGCAAGCTACTCTCGACTATGATTCCGATAAGGAAGACGATTTTGGTGATGATGATTATGCATCTCCAATGAGAATTAAAAACCAGCTATAAAATTTAATCGTTGTCAACCGACTCGTAAGTGCTTATGACACTTGCGAGTTTTATTTTACAAACAAAAATGCGTGCCTTTCGAGCAGGGGAGCAGCCTACAATCTGTTATAATAGTTACAACCCACGCGACTAAGTGCTGGATAGAGTGCTTCGAGAAATTACCTCGAAACACTGTACCCGTTACTTGCTCGCTCCCTAGTAGACAATCTATGGAGAGGTGGGTGAATTTAAACAAGGAGGCCTTATTATGCCAACAATCAACCCTTACGGTAAGGATATTATTAAAGTAACCACCGAATTTGAAGGCAAGCCTTTAACTCTCGAAGTGAACCGCGTTGGGTTCCGTACTTCTGGTTCAGTATTGGTAACGTATGGCGACACAGTTGTTCTAGGAAGTACTCAAATTGGTACACGCCCAGTTGTACTCGATTATTTCCCGCTCAGCCTCGATTATGAAGAAAAGTTTTATGCAGCCGGCAAAATTAGCGGTAGCCGTTTCATTAAACGTGAAGGCCGCCCAAGCGACGAAGCCGTGCTTATTGGCCGTCTTATCGACCGTCCAATCCGCCCACTGTTTCCGAAGGGCTACCGCCAGGAAGTACAAGTTGTTGCAGCTGTATTAAGCCTCGACCCTAGTTTCCGTCCAGACATGATTGCCATGATTGCGGCTTCGTGTGCCATTATGCTTACAGGTGCACCGTTCGATGGCCCCGTTGCTGGCCTTCGTATTGGCCGAGTAAATGGTGAGTTTAAAGCTTTCCTAAGCCCTGAAGAACGCGAAAACAGCGACCTTGACCTCGTTGTTGCTGGTATCGAAAGCGGCATTACTATGGTTGAAGCTGGTGCAAAAGAAGTACCCGAAGAAGTTATTGCCGATGCTTTGGTGTGGGCCTTCGAGCACTACCAACCAGCTATTAAGTTGCAACAAGAACTCGTTGCAAAAATCCAACCGGTTGCTCAAGAATACACTTTGGTTCTTCCAGATGAAACGCTACAAGAGCTTGCTAACGTATGGGTGGATGGAAAACTTGGTGAAGCGATTCGTAAGCCATACCCAGAACGTAATGAAATGGTCAACCAACTTCGCCGCGCTTTCCACGCTGAAATGTTAGAAAAGTTTGCTGAAGAATATGCGCACGGCAAGTACGACGAAGCCTTCACAGCTGCGCTTCATAAAGATGTCCGTAAGGGTATTGTTGAACACAACGTTCGACCAGACGGTCGACAGTTCACCGAAATTCGCCCACTTTCAAGTGAAGTAGGGGTATTACCACGAACACACGGTTCATCAATCTTTACCCGTGGCATGACACAGGCGTTAAACATTATTACATTAGCTCCACTTAGCTACTCGCAAATTGTTGACACTATGGAAATTACCGATGGCGAACGCCGCTACATGCACCACTACAACGCCCCTGGCTATACTGTTGGTGAAGTACAACGCCTCGGTGGCCCAGGCCGCCGCGAAATTGGCCACGGTTACCTTGCGGAACGTGCGCTTATCCCTGTACTTCCTGCCGAAGAAGATTTCCCTTACGCTATCCGTAGCGTTACCGAGATTATGAGCCAAAACGGTTCAACTTCAATGGCAGCAACCTGTTCAAGCTGTTTAGCACTTATGGACGCCGGTGTCCCACTGACCGCAATGGTAAGTGGCATCGCTATGGGCCTTATGGTGGACGGCGACAAACACTACGTATTAAGCGACATCGCTGACGCCGAAGATTTCGCTGGCGACATGGACTTCAAATGTGCAGGTACAAGCAAGGGCCTTACGGCGCTTCAAATGGACATGAAAGTTCACGGTCTACCTGTTGAAATCTTGCGAGAAGCATTGATGGCTGGCCGAATTGGCCGAGCGCATATTCTTGAAAGCATGGTTGAAACGCTCGCTGAACCTCGTACCGAATTAAGCCCGTACGCACCACGTATTGAGAAAATCAAAATCAACCCTGAAAAAATTGGTGCAGTTATTGGTAAGGGTGGAGAAGTTATCAACAAGATTACTGCTGAAACTGGCGCCCTTATTGATATTAAGGAAGACGGCCTCATTACTGTTGCTGGTTCCGACCCAGCTGGTATTGCACGGGCTATCGAATGGATTAAGAGCCTTACCGAAGAAGCTGAAGTAGGAAAAATTTACCGCGGCCAAGTGGTAAGTATTAAAGACTTTGGTGCTTTCGTAAACATCATGCCTGGCCAAGATGGCATGGTGCACATTAGCCAACTATCGAACGAGCGCGTCGACCAAGTAGGGGACATCCTCACTGAAGGCGAAATGATCAATGTGAAACTTGCCGGTATCGACGAGCGTGGACGCCTGAGCCTTACGATGATTGACGTTGAGCAGTAGGTTATATGGGCCGGCCGTTCATTGTGGCGTTTGTAGGTGTGCCGGGTTCCGGTAAAACTACCTTTGCCAAGAAGCTCGCGGAACGCTTGCAGGCTGTTATTCTTTCGAGTGACGGCCTGCGGATGGCGATGTGGCAAAGCCTTGAAGCTATCGCTGAGGCGCATAGTTCACCGTCAGAACGGAGCAAAAACAACAAACTGCTTTTCAACGGTATGAACTATACAACCCAGCAAATTTTAAAAGCTGGCAACAGCGTGGTTTTCGATGCAAATTCTAATCACCGTGCTGAACGCCAGGAAAAGCATGATATCGCCCTAGAGCAAGGCGCGATATCTGTTGTTGTTCGCATACAAGTTCCTTATGAAGTATCGCTTGAGCGCCTTCAATCTCGTAAAGAGGGACACGATAGCCGTCGGTTCGACAAAGAAAAAGCCGCAGGAGTAATCGACCATTTCGCCGCTGAAATCGAAGAACCTAACGAAGACGAAAATGTTATTTATATTGATGGCGAGATGTCATATGACGAGCAGTATGCACATTTCGAGGCTTCATGTAAACAGCTTTTCGAAGCCAGCGAACAGGCCGATCAACAAGCATAAAACAACTTGCAGACATTGACTTTTTATAGTTTTTATGCTAAAGTAGTACACAAGCTCTCTCACAAAGTTGTACTGATAATAATCAACGAGATAACACTCTAGACGACGCGTACAAGGACTGCGTCGTAGTCCTCAAGTTGGACATTTATCACGGTGGCCCGCTGTCATCAAAAAATACGGCAAGCCGACGAAGAGCCAAGAAGGCTCTCTCTGTTTTGAAAATGAACAAAAAGCTTTTTAGGTACGTTGAAAAGGTGAGCGGTGAGCCTTTTATGTACGCCGCATGCTATACTGTAATTATACAGCTCAACCGAGCACTTCTCGTACAAATAAAACTAGACGTTCCAACTGTTACGCCTTTTCGTATTTGGCCAAGAAATTCTTGAGCTAATCTTGTTATTAAAAATTGTCCGGCAGCTTTGCCTGGCAACGGAGTTATATCCGCAAAATCTCACAAGGAGAAAAATGAAAAATATAAAACAATTTAAACAAAACAAAGTCGGGCGAGCAGCTCGTCAAAAATCCGACAGGGCAGCTAGCCGCCTACGTGATTTCCGCAAAAAAACCGCTAAGGTTACGGCCTTAGGTGAAAAGACACTCCGCATTGTTCCGCTTGGCGGCCAAGACGGTATTGGCGAAAAAAACATGATTGTCGTTGAATACGGTGATGATGCAATTATTCTCGATGCCGGCTTCGAGCTAGGTATCGACTTGCCGGGCATTAACTACGCCATTCCGGTAACCGAATACCTCGAAACTATTCGTCATAAAATTAAAGGCTACGTCATTAGCCACGGACACATGGATCATATTGGTGGGTTAGTGCATGTTGTTCCGCAGTATCCTGCACCAATATTTGGCAGCCAGTTTACCATTGGCATGGTTGAAGCCCAGTTTGAAAAGCTCGCCGAGCGCGGTACGACCTTTGAACCGGATACACAAGTTGTTCAGATGGATGAGCACCAACGTATTAACATTGGCGAGTTCACAATTGAACTTATTCGGGTAACGCATGCTATTCCAGAATCCTCAGCTATTGTCATTGACACTCCTGTTGGTCGCCTCATTAACACTGGTGATTTCCGGCTCGACCCTGAACCGTTAGACGACAAGCCTACTGACATTGCACGCTTAAAGCAGCTTGGCGATGAGGGTGTGTTGCTACTGATGAGTGAAAGTACGAACACTACTAAACTTGGCCGCACCCCAACTGAACACACGTTGCAGGATAGTTTTTATGAACTCGTTGAAAAAACAAAGGGTCGGCTAGTCGTGGCGGTATTCTCATCGAACATGAATCGTGTTCAGATGATTATTAATGCAGCCCACAACAGCGGGCGTAAGGTTGCCCTAGATGGCCGTAGTATGATGATGGTCGCCGAACTGGCTGTTCGCTTAGGTAACTTAAAGATCCCCAAAGGCACGCTAGTACCAATGCGTGAAGCTACGAACGTAGCCGACGACCAACTGATAATTATTTGTACTGGCGGGCAAGGCGAGCCTGGCGCTGCCTTAAGCCGGATGGCTGTTGGTGAACACTCTGTGATCAAATTAAAGAGGGGAGATAGCGTGGTTATTAGCAGCACCCCAATACCTGGTAACGAGCAAAGTTACGCCAAAATGGGCGACAACCTGGCGCGCCTAAAGGTAAAACAATTCCGCCACCCGACCCATGAAATTGACGGCTCGGGCCCACTGCACGTTTCGGGGCACGCTTTTCGTGATGAACATGCCGAGATGATTCAACTCACAAACCCAACATATTTGATGCCAATTTACGGCGGGCCACTACCGCGTTTGTATCACCAAGAAATTGGTATTGCCCAAGGTATAAAGCCGACGAATATCATCATGGCCGAAAACGGTACCGTGATCGAATTCCGTAAAGGCCTAAAGCCGAGCTTCCCAGGCTACGTAACAAACGGTTCAATCCTTGTCGACCAAACCGGTGCGATGGTACCAGAAATTGTTAGTCGCGACCGGTTGCTGTTACAAGACAGTGGCTTTATTGTCGTCATCCTCACTATCGATATAACTGGTCGATTAGTAGCTAGCCCGGATATTATCACCCGCGGGCATCTTGCCGTAAAAGACAACGCCACTATTATGAACGAGCTTCGCATTAACCTCAAAAAGTACGTTGCATCAAGTGGAAAGCCGCGTTCAAGAGCGGCTATCGATATGATGAAGATGGGTATTCAAGAGCTCACGCAAGAGTACATGTTCGACAAAGTTTCAGCTACGCCAATAGTGATTCCGGTCATAAATATTGTTGGTCGGCATGGCGCAACGAATGTCTTGTCAAAGCCAGTTGCTGACGTGCATTCATAAGAGCGCTTATGGGTATAAATCAATAAGTTAAATTAT
>Ga0326733_1000245_pt1 | contig 16916 bp, 17 predicted proteins | sample 14_GP2_308_FD_207946 | JGI IMG/M metagenome (GOLD analysis project Ga0326733, IMG submission 207946) | Glacier ice microbial communities from Ngari, Tibet, China - 14_GP2_30.8 | ecosystem: Environmental > Aquatic > Freshwater > Ice > Glacier | place: China: Ngari, Tibet | collected 2018-07-17 | reverse complement strand
TGATTATATCCGGTAGCGTTACTGTTTTTTAAGCCAGTAGGATATCTCAATCTTTGCGGGAAGTTTTTCACGCTATTGATCATAAAATTACCTAATGATAAATTCGGTAAGTTAACCAATGGATTTTCAACCGCCGGATTCTCAAAAAATGGAAGCCCAAGTCTGCGGTGATCACTCCATGTTTCTAACGGCAGCCACGGTGTTTGTGCAATAAATTTCTGCGTTATAATTTTAGTTAGTAAATCATTCTTTACCGCGCCCGCTTTATAGATTGTATTGTCCGGATATTTAATCTGCACAGTACCAGCAGCATTGGAATAACCATCTATAAAGTTCATTGTATACGTAGCAGGTGGCTCAGCTAGATGATCCCAACTTACCGAAGTCCCAGAGTTATTATAGGCTGTAGAAGTTAAATATGCTGCACTTTGCGCACCAACTCCCCAATAATCCAAGTTGGCTTTAACACCTGCTTCATAGGCAGCCTTTGCCGACATGGGTGCGGCCCAACCTCTCATTGCTCCTTCAGCCAATAGGAAATAAGTTTCCCAGTTGGCCAAAAATATTCTAGAACTCGCACTTGTCCTAAACTGGTTCGATGTACGCGGCATAGCACCATTATACGCTCTCACGTTATTTTTGGATCCTGGAACTCCCCAGTCGCCACTTGTATGCGCATTCCAGGTATATTTTGCGTCGATTGTTTTTATAGTAGCTGTTCCATTTGTAAGGGTGTTGATCGTAGTTTTTGCACTATTATCCCAGGATGGATAGGAATTAAAATTCGGATTAGTTACATCACCCGGAATAATAAATGCTTTAAATGCTCTTGGATCTACTTTGTTTGGCAAGCCATCTAACCAATAGCCTGCAAAAGGATCGTTGGTCTTCATTGTAAAATGATCCTGAAAACGAAGTCCAATATAATTATCCGGCTTTACAGAGGGTTGTAAAGCTGCACCTACCTGGCTGGCGGTTGGTAAACCGCCCAGGTTGTAAGTTAGATTACGATAGGTTGCACTCATAATCTGAGCATTCCACTCCCTGCTCATAACTCCTGTTAAAGCATCCCATCCATTTCTCTCTGCAACCTTAAAAGTCTGATCAGAAGTCAGTAATAATTCTCCGCTTGCGGCTTCTTCAAAAGCCGATTTAGCTTTGGCAGCATCCACCTCTGATAAGCGCATGGCTAATCTTAAACGCAGTGAGTTTGCATATCTTCTCCATTTATTATAATCATACTGAAAAGCAGGATCCTGTTTTTTAACAATATCCGGATTAACAATAGTCATATCTAATTTCGAACTGGCGTCTTTCAACTCATCAAGTAAATGATAGTACACATCTTTCACACTAGCAAATTCCGGATTTGTGCCTTGAAAGCTGTTGATTGGGACAGGCCCAAAATTATCAGACAACTCACTCATCAAATATGCACGCCATATCCGGGAAACCTGGATTAGGTTTTTTGTGTATAACTTACTTGTACCCTTCGCGATTTGCTCATTTCCAACCTGGATAGCAGAATTAGCCGCGTTCAACCAGCTGGACATGTAACCGCCATAATAATCAGACGACCATCCATCGTTGTAGCCACCGCTCGAAATACCTCCGCCCACTTGCTGGCGGCCTGCAGTTTTCCAGTATAGTATAAAAACACGTTCCGCTATATGCGGATCCATTTGTGTCGCTATGATACTGTTATTGATAAAATAATCTACCTGCACCTGATCCCCATTCGCCGCCAGCGGGTTGGTATTAATTTCGTCGAACTTTTTACATGATGAGGCCATTACTAACACAGTAATCAGCAGCCCCATTCCTTTATATCTCGTTTTCATAATTGTTATTATTAAATGTTAAAATCCTAATGCCAGGTTAATTAAGAAAGTACGCAAAGTGGGTAAACCTGCGTTTTCGAATCCGGTTGCATTGCTATTAGTTGCATAAACCGACTCAGGGTCGATACCATTCATATGGCTTTTAATTAACCAAACATTATTGGCTGAAACTCCGAACTTGGCATTTTTAATAGGGGTATTAGCCAAAAGCTTACGAGAGAGTGTATAACTTAATTGAACATTTCTCAGACGTACGTTACTTGCATCATACATGTTCGCCTCAGTAATCCCTAAATTATTAGCGGTTGCTACGGCTAACCAGTATTCCTGTGGAGTTACGTCCTTGGTGTTATTAACATAGCCACCGCTACCATTGCTCACTACACCTTGCGGAACAAATCTTTCTCTTAAACCATTCGGAGCAGTAACTTTTCCGGCGCCGCTTGCTTGTAGTGCAACGTGGGTAGCAGAGAAAATTTCGCCACCAATTCTGGCGTCAACCAGGAAAGAAAGACCAACACCTTTATAATCAAAAGTATTGGTAAAGCCTACAAGTGCCGTCGCTTGTTGGTTACCCAGCTTTACAATTTCCGGGTCGCGGGTTGGTACTCCATTTGCGTTTAATAGGATCTGACCAAAAACCGGGCTAGCCTTATCTTTAACCCTCGAGTACCTGGTACCATAAATCTCTCCGTATTTCTCTCCAACAACTGCCAGAACTGCAACATCGTCAAAGCCACCAAGATTGTATCTGGTAATACCTGTCGACAATTCTTCTACGGTATTGTTGTTATGGGAGTAATTAAATGAGGTATTCCAATTGAAACCATTTGGTTTGCCAAATACCTTGCCGTCAACTACCAATTCAAAACCAGTGTTTTGTATATCACCTGCATTTACTTTTCTGGCAGAATAACCACTCAACGCGTCCATCGGTAAATCGATCAACTGACGGGTAGCATTGGTTTTATAAAAAGAAAAGTCTAATCCAATACGGCCTTGCCCAAATCTCATTTCAGTTCCCAATTCAAGTGATTTAATAAGCTCACTGCGTACGCTTGGATCCAACAGCACATTATTTCTTCCTGCAGTGGTATTTCCATTTGGATCTTTACCGATGTTAAACGTGTTGTACAATTGATACGGGGCAAGGTCATTACCAACCTCTGCATAAGATGCTCTCAACTTACCGAAACTGAACCAATTTGGCAATTGCGCCCCCATATTCTCTAGCATATCTGAAAATACATAAGATAAACTAACTGAAGGATAGAAAAAAGAACGGTTTTCACTGCTCAAGGTTGATGACCAATCGTTTCTGAAAGTAGCATCTAAGAAAAGATAATCATCATAACTAATTTGAGCAGTGCTATATACAGAGTTAATTCTGCGTCTCGAAATGCCTTCACTAACACCGGCAGGACCTACACCATTGTTCAGTGAAAAGAGATTCGGCACAACTAATAAACCAACACTAGAACTTAATGAAGTAAAGTTCGATGCCATTAAGTTACCTCCCACGGTAAGCATACCTCCGAATTTACCAACTAGATTGTCTTTTCGGGCTGACACCAATGTGCTAAAGTTGGATTCTGAAAAAGTCTGTTTCCCCATTCCGTAGCGTCCTGTAGGTGCTATCGGGCTTCCGCTATATACATTAGATTGGGTGTTAGTGGTATATAGATCGGCTCCGCCTTTAACCTCTGCATTTAACCAGCTGTTAAAATTGTATTTCACTGAACCGTTCACAATAAACCGGTCCCTCGAGTCTTCGTTTAAATTATATTGGTTGCTCCAATAAGGGTTAACCTGACTGCCAGCACCCTGGAACCACAGCATATTGCCTGCATTATTTTTTGCATTCTCGAACGCAGTAATATCCATCGAGCGGGGCAACATATAAAGCGTGTAAGCGCTGCTATTGTCCCTGCCGCCGATTGGCCTGTTATTAGCTTTTGTATTACTATACTGAATTTTTGTATCGGTTACCCAACGGTCATCTGAACCAAATTTACTCACGGCCCTTGCAGTTAGATTATTACGCAAAAGCTTAGTTCCGGGTACTATACCTTCATCTTCCAAACGGTTATATGAGGTATATACAGAGGCACTTTTGTACATCTGCTGAAAGGAAATGCTATTATTGATATTGGTACTTTGCTGCATGTAATTATCTACGTTATCGTAAGTAGATAATGGAGCTTGCTGGCCATTCCAACCGGTTACCATCTGGCCTTCAGCTTTTGGTCCCCAGCTTGCTGTTTCAGTCGCATTAAAAGTATTGGTACTACCCTGGCCAAATGAGTTCTGAAGCTCCGGATTGGTAAAAATATTTGACATGCCGTAGGAGGTCGATGCCATGATCCCTAATCCGTCTTGTGCACGCCCTGATTTGGTCGTGATTAATATTACCCCGTTTCCAGCTCTGGATCCGTATAATGCCGCAGCTGAAGGGCCTTTTAATACTGAAAGGGTCTCAATATCGTCCGGATTGATATCGGCTATCCCATTACCCATATCTAAGGATCTGTTCCAATAACCATTATCCGGCGCACCGGTAAAGTTATCAATTGGCACACCATCAACTACTATTAAAGGCTGGTTGTTTCCTGTAAGTGAATTACTTCCGCGAAGTAATATTTTAGACGATCCGGCTGGCCCGTCACTAGATCTGATCACCTGTAGGCCAGCCACTTTTCCTGTAAGCGTATTAGCCAGGTTAGGTTCTTTTGCCGACACTAATGTCTCGCCCTTCAGTTCCTGCACCCCATAACCTAACGATTTTTTCTCTCGCTTGATGCCTAGAGCAGTTATAACTACTTCACCCAACTCACCTTCTGAAGAAGCAAGTGTTATATTGATTGTTTGCTGATCTCCCACTAAGATCTCCTGCCTCGCGGACCCTACCATGGTAAATACAAGTAAATCCGCCGGGCTGGCCGAAATTGAAAATTTTCCTTCGGCATCCGTCTGGGTTACTCTTGACGTGCCTTTTACAGCAACGTTAACACCGGGCACCGGTGCCGAATTTTCTTTTACGGTTCCGGTAATGGTTTTTTGCGCAAATGCAGTGATGCTAAACAATGTTAGCAGCAGCACACTCAAACACTTTAAGTAGTTTTTTTTCATGTTCTCTTTTTTTTAGTTGTTTGTATTTGATTAAATTGGATTTATTAACTTTTTAATTTTAGTAAAGTCAAATGTTTTGACTGATTTTTCGTCAAATTGACTGTTTTCTACTACCAAACTGGCCGCTGCTAGTAATTCCGCATTATCTGCCAGTGTTGATAATGCAATTGTTGTTTGGTCCGCAATGCGGGGTATACAAAATTCATTAATAGCTTGCTGTATGGCAGGAAGCAGCATCTTACCTGCCCTTGCTCCTCTACCGCTGAGTACGATACAGGCTGGATTCAAGATATGCATTAAGGTAGACAAGCCTTTTCCTAATTGAAAGCACCCATCAGACAATATTGATATTGCCAAAGGATCTTGCTGAACAACTGCATCTAAAAAATGATCGCCGTAGTGCTTTGATTTATCGTTAAAAAGCTCTTCCAAACTTGATTCAGCACCCTTAGCCAATGCTGTTTTTGCTTTTTCAACCATCACCCATAAAGAGGTATCTACTTCCAGGCAACCTCTTTTACCACATGCACAAAGATTATCAGTTTTTGACAACGGAATATGACTAAACTCACCTGCATAGCCGCTGCTGCCCCGGTATAAACTCCCTTTGATAATGATTCCCAAACCTGTTCCCCATCCTACATTCACCACTAAGGCATCCTGCATCCCTACTGCCTCGCCGAAATGAAGTTCGGCTAACGTGGTTAAACTTGAATCGTTATCGATAAAGACCTGCAAGTCTAGTTCTTTCATCAGGTAATCACCTAAATGAGCACCATCAGGTGTAGGTAAATGAGTATTGTTAATCCCTTTTTCGGCATTTACGAGCCCTGGCATCCCGATTCCGATACCTATTAAAGATTTTCTATCTAAACCAGATTTTTGAATACTAGAATTTATAAAAGTTATGAGAGTGCCAACGGCCTGTTCATCTTCATTTATATTCAAGTCGAGCAGCTGAAGCTGCAATACAATCTCATTGGCCAAATTGAAAATGACCAGTCGAGTGATAAGCTGATCCATGGCCACAGCAACAATATATTTTTGTTGAGCTGGATTAATTAAAAACATTAATGCTCTTCGTCCACCCGTTGAAGGGGCTAAACCCTTTTTTTTAAGATATTTATCGGCAATTAACGAATTTACTGTAGTAGTGACTAATGGCAAACTCCGTTGAGTAAGCTTACTCAAATCGGTTAAAGTAAGGGTTTTTTTATAATAAAGATATTTAATTATATCCGCTCTAAGCCGCTGACCATTTTCAATTTTTACAGACATTTGGTTTCTTCTTAAGCAAACTTAATAAAATAAAATAAAAGGATGTAAATCTTTATAATAATTTTATAAAGCTAATTTAAATGCCGTAAATGTCTGAAATAAGCAATATAAATTTCACTTTACATCGCTTTTGTAGAATATACAAGAAGTTTTGTGCATCAATTATTGAGGGCAAAAAGGGCAAATCACAAAAAACTATGACTCGCGGGTTATGGTAGCGAGGAGCAGGATCGAAAGAGTTCCGCCCCGGGCGGATATGAATGCCCTTGTAAATTGTTTGAAAGGCTTTCAAATGTGCCTATTTGGTGAACTACTCGCATTTTCTTGAAGGATTGAATAGAAAACAAACGACGTTTATCCTTGCAATTGCAATATAAAGTGTTATAATTGCAAGGATGATTAACAGAGGGGCACAGAGCGAAGTCATTACCCTGATGCAGGAATTCCCTGCTGTTGGTCTATTGGGGCCACGTCAGGTAGGGAAGACCACGTTGGCGGAAACCATCGCGGTTCTTTTCAGCCCCGAACCAATCTATCTTGATTTAGAGAATCCTTCTGATCAATCCAAATTAAGTGACCCGGAAGATTACTTTGAGCGCAACAAGGGCAAACTTATCATCCTTGATGAAATCCAGCGCTTCCCTGGACTGTTTAGCGTATTGCGGGGAGTGATCGACCGCCGTCGTCGTCAAGGACTTAAATCAGGGCAATTCCTCATTTTGGGCTCAGCATCGCTTGATTTATTAAAGCAGTCCTCAGAAAGTCTTGCAGGACGGATTGCCTACAAGGAATTATCGGGTTTCAATGCGGCGGAAGTGGCACCAAAAGAGAAACATCCGCAAGACCGACTTTGGTTGCGCGGGGGCTTCCCGGATAGTTTTTTGGCAAAAACGGATGATGCAAGTTTACGCTGGCGATTAAATTTCATCAGTACCTATCTTGAAAGAGACGTGCCACAATTTGGTGGAAGAATCCCGGCAGTTACCCTACGTCGTTTATGGACAATGCTGGCACATAATCAGAGCGGTCAATTGAATATAGCACAACTAGGAGCTAACCTTGATGTGGCTGCTCCAACCGCCAAAAGATATATCGAATTGCTTGAAGACTTATTGCTTATCCGCTCCGTCCGTCCGTGGTCGGGTAATATCGGTAAACGTCTGGTGAAAGTTCCCAAAATATATATTCGGGATAGCGGACTTGTTCATGCCCTACTGAATCTTAAAACGATGGATGATCTTTTGGGACATCCCGTTGTTGGCGCAAGCTGGGAGGCCTTTGTCGTTGAAAATCTTATTTCCTGTTTGCCAGTCGGCGTTACGCCGTGGTTTTATAGGACATCTGCCGGGGCTGAAATCGATTTGGTTATCGAGCAGAGTCCTAAAAAGAAATATGCCATCGAAATCAAACGGTCATCATCACCGACGGTCTCTAAGGGTTTCGATCTCGGGTGTGAAGATATAGGTGCCACCCACCAATTTGTTGTTTATCCCGGTAAGGAGCAATTTACGATTGGGAAAAATAGTATCGCTATGCCGTTGCTCGATATGATGGAAGTATTACGTTCAATAAAATAGAAACGTAAATTTAGCCAAAGCAAAAGTTGCTGCGATGGCAAATTCAGTTGAAGACGCATTGAACAGGGTCGGCATCACTAAGAGGCTTTACTTGTTCAATTGTCTTGTTTAGGTGGAGGTTTCAATTTTGCTGTGCATTTGATGCATTTGTTGACGCACCACAAGCCTTAAAACAAGAAAAGCAGCCCAAAAGCTGCTTTAACTACCGTAGCGGGGAGCAGGATCGAACTGCCGACCTCAGGGTTATGAATCCTGCGCTCTAACCATCTGAGCTACCCCGCCGGGCTTTTAAACGCACCTTTTTCGTCTTTTCGCTGCAGACCTTGGCTACGATTTGACTATTTTGGCGACGACTATTGGTCAAATGTAACAAGTTTCTAAGAGATATCGATTACCTGTTTAGAATCTGTCTTGAAAGGGTTAACGCCGCGTGAGCGGGTATCTATCTTTAGCTTAAAGTCGTCGATGACGTCTTTCGGAAAAACACTTGTGCTCCTTCTTTTAAAGAAATCCTATTAACTAATACAACTATACGGGAAACCGTAATTACGTTAAAATTAAGCTTTGTAGCTTAGACGACAAATATCGGGCATCGCAGCCCAGTTGCATTACTTAATCCCCTGAACCTAACTTCATGAAAAGAATAGTATTACTTGTAGCGTTGCTATACCCTGTCTCGGTCTGTTCGGCTCAAGGCCACAATGATTTTGTAGTTGCCGGCCAGATCGGAACAAATTCATTGATGGCCAAACCCTATGACGCCGCAATCCTTTTGGGTATGAAAACCGAGGAGGGTGATCAGTTTTTAATAGGGCCACAGTTTATGCGTTTTGGCGGACCTATCGGACACAAACAAAGTTACTGGGGGGGCAGAATCCACGCCCAGGCCGATATGTTCGGCGTGTACCCGTTTTTAAATGTGGGCTTTTTGTACGGAGATCACTATTTGTTTGTCTCCAATATAAAGGCCCCTACAATCCGTCAGAATGCGCAGCTTCACGGCACTTTGGGCGTTGGATTTATGATTAAAGAGATAGCCGGAGTATTTGTCGGCTACGGTATCCAGGAATATAATCCCGGAAAGTATCATCAACGCGGCAGTTCACCTTATCAGGATGGTGCTTTTTCGGTTAAGCTTAGCGTAAATTCACCCTTTGGAAACGGGTTTACAACTAGTAATGTCGGTCAGCGCCGCATGTGGTAAATCAATTCAAACACTTTATAAGCAGATCATAAAGTAGTTCCTATTGATCAAAGTGGAGTCCGTTCTTTGACTCGTTGGGAAAGTTGTTGCGAAAATGAACGAAACTAGAAGGCTTACGAGAATCCGGAATTGATTTTAAGTTATTGGATGTAGATTATAAAGCAATTAGCTTAACGTAGCTATAATGATCTGTTATGAGAAAAGCAATGACATTGTTAATAGTATTTGTATCGGTATCAAACTGCTTGAGTCAAACAGCACTTGAGTATTTTGTCAGCGCTGTTGCAAAGAAAGATCTCAATAACTATGGTGGAGCAATAACAGACTACACACGAGCAATTACTCTAGCTCCAAAAGTTCCACAGTTTTACTTTTTTAGAGGAATGGCTAAGATTCAGCTAAAAGATGTTAGAGGTGCGATAGAGGACTTCAATGTTGTTATTGAATTAGATCCTGCTGATGCACTTACCTATCATGCACGAGGTACTGCCAAGTATACACTTGGAGATTATAAAGGAGCAATTGTAGATTATACTGAATCTATCACGGCTGGGATATATGATCCAGAGCTGTATTATAGTCGTGGCCTAGCCAAGTTTAAGCTTGACCATGTTAGAGGATCAATATTAGACTTTAGCAAAAGTATATTGCTTGATCCAGATTTCGCACCAGCTTATCGTAACAGGGGGATTTCTAAATTCTTACTAAGGGATAAAAACGGAGCATGCATGGATTGGAGTAAAGCTGGAGAACTCGGAGATGAAGAAGCTTACGACTTCATTAAAGAATCCTGCCAATAATGAAGAAACCAATGCGGATGTGCTGGGCGATGCCTTCTCAACAAGCATTCGAGTGGGGTAAAAGGCTTTTATACATGGCAACCTTGAATTTGCATACAACAAACCTCAGTAGATAAACATTTATGACGCGCGCAATTAAAGAATCTTGTTTTTACACTTTAATAATAGTATTATTCAGTGTAATAAGTTGTACAAAAAATCCGGAAATGAGTGATAAACCACTCGACGGAACTGTAGTAGATATTGACGGAAATGTTTACAAAACTGTAAAAATTGGTACTCAAGTTTGGATGGCTGAAAACTTGAAAGTCACTAGATACAGAAATGGCAATCCAATTCCAAATGTGTTGGATGATAAAGCGTGGAGGGTACTTAGCACTGGCGCATACAGTAACTACAATAATGATGAGAACTTGGTAAAAACTTATGGTAGGTTATATAATTGGCATGCAGTGAGTGACAGTCGGGGGATAGCTCCAAAAGGTTGGCATATACCAAGTGACGAGGAATGGACAACTTTAACTAATACTTTGGGGGGAGATGCAGTTGCTGGAGGAGAAATGAAAGAAGCGGGTACAGAACATTGGCTTGCTCCAAATAAAGGTGCAAACAATAAGAGTGGATTTAATGGACTCCCTGGTGGGATGCGAAATCCAGGTTGGGGTATCGTTGGAAATCCTAGCAGTGGAGGTAATTTTGATTATATAGGTAAATATGGTCATTGGCATACTTCTACTGAATATGATAGTCGAAGTGTGAACAGAAGATATATAGTATATGATGGTTTAGGTATTGGTAAATGGGATCCTTATCCTAAAGAAAGTGGATTTTCTATAAGATGTGTTAGAGATTTACCTTAGTTAATATGCCATCTTCAAGTTACCTTGGAGCGAAATATCCACCCGAATATGTAATTTAGTTTGATAAACAACTTGGCTGTGGCTATCAATGGACTCTGCGTGGACGGACGAGAAAACCCGAAAACAGCAGGAGAAGAAGGTTACAGCTTTGATTGAAGGAACTATCGAACTTCGGAGCAAACGCGAGTTACTAGAGAAATTCATCGCTGAAAACCTCCCTCAGATACCGCAAACGGACGATGTTTACGATGAGTTCAACCAGTTTATTAATCAGGAACGTTTGGAGGCATTCCAACGATTGGTAGAGGACGAGAAACTGAAGCCTGCCGAATTACAGGCCGTTATTGCTAACTACCTCTACACTGAGCGCGAGCCCTTGGGAGACGAAATAGTAAACACCCTGGAAGAAAAGCCAAAGATTCTCGAGCGTAGAACGAAGGTAGCACGGGTCTTGGCCCGCATAAAGGATTATGTAAGCACGTTTATTGATGGGGTGGCGGAATAAGGTTGTTAATTCTTTTAAATCTTGATAGTAATCATTTATATATGAATAATATGTTTGACGTCTGGAATCCTTTCTTAAAACTGTCGTACTGTGTTATAATGGGATTGTCTATTGTTTCCTGTGCTGGTGATGTAAAACCGACAGAAGGAAACAATTACGTTGCTTTGGACCAAATTCCTCAAATCATTGAACCTAAATCTTCCAGCGAAGCCGGACGTCTTGAAAGCTATTCGGGATGCGCTTTTACATTGATGATTAGTGGTGAATCCATGGCACTAAATATGCCGGATAAGCGTGAGATAGATCAAATTACCAAAATACTTCGCTATTCGGGTATTCCGATCAACTTTACAATATTCAAGGCAGATATGGATAATGCCTTTGCTACTATAATCAACAACGAGCGGTACATTGTATATGGAAAAGGCTTATTAAAATCCCTTGATGAAGATTCAGGTTCGTATTGGAGCTCTATGTCTGTATTAGCCCATGAGATTGGGCATCATTTGTCTGGGCATACTTTAGTCCATGGTGGTGATCCAGCATATGAGTTAGAAGCAGACAAGTTTTCTGGTTTTGTCCTTTAAAAATGGGCGCTTCATTGCCACAATCATTAGCAGGTATGAATTCATTAGGAAGTGAAACCGGAAGCGATTCACATCCTGATAAATACAGAAGGATGAAAGCTATACAAAATGGCTGGGAAGAAGCTGCTGCCTTACGCTATGAAGGAGCTCTGCCACCTCCACCAGAAGATATTCCAGAAGGGGAAGGAATTGTTGAATTCACGATTGAACAAATGTGGTCAGAAGAGGATATAAATAGCTATTTTAGGAAGGATTCAGCCGGCTCGGGTCCCCAGTTTTCCGAAACATATTCCACTGGTATTATAACCGAAGTGCATAAGGAAGAAGGTAGTATTGTTGCTGTTGATCTCTATTCTACAACGCCCGGGGGTGAGTTCTACACCAAGCAATATAAGATCTACTCAGAAAACCTATGTAATGCTTGTCTAAGCTGGTTTTCTGGAGTGATTGTTCCTGGAAGGAAAATAGGATTTCGATATATTGCAGAGGGCTCTGGCGATTTTAGAACAATTACATATTTGAAAGCTTCGCCGGCTGATTGAAGGACTATTCATAATACGTTCAACTTGATATTTCCTTGAGAGAGCCTTTGAGAGAGGTTGAGCATAAAGATCTACATTAATGAAAAAGAGTATAAAAGATGCAGCTGTAGTTTTGACTTTAGCAGCTGTGGTTTTGATAGTATTTGCCTCGATTATTTTAGCTGTCATCAATGGAATTGATCGTGATTGGGATGAGATTGTTATTAGCTTAATTGTCTTATTAGTAATAATCGGAGTGCCCTTAATAATTAGCCTATTTATTAGAGAGAAAAAGCAGCCCTAGTATGGAAGACGAATTCACGGAAGAAATGCATGGAGAACTCAGTATCAGCCCAGAGGACGAGTTGAAGTTCCGAGTTTTTACAGCTCTTAAAACTATCGAATGTGCGATATTTGAACGTGCGCAGGCGATTGATGTCTACAACGTAACTGAGCAGGAACTACAGCAGCATGAAGCGGAATACCTCGCGCTCAATGACTAATATCCACTTCACAGCAGGCTTCGGCGACTTCAAGAAAGAGGTACAGATCGATAACGCATTCGGTGCGGGAGGAAATACCCTGCACCTGTTAATCGACCGCAGATATCGCGGGATATTTCTGAAGCGTGACAGTGGTTGGGCTTGGCTCCCTCAAAATGCTGCAAAGGATGATTTGACTACGGACGATATAGCTATTCTTATAGATCTGATAGTAGAGAAAGACTTGGCAGGTTCAATCTAAGAGATGAATTGTATGCGAAGCCCTGTTTTCTTGAGAATAATGTATGTGAGATGCTAGATAGGCTGTAGTAAAAGTGGTGCTGAGCTTGGCTGGTTTGCGGTAATTACGTGATATTAAAAACCTTACCCCCTAAGGGGTAATGGTTTCATTAGGACAATTGGAGAAGAGTAGGAGTAACTTGCTTCTCTTTATCATCCATGATAGTTAGTTTGGCAATGAAGCCCTCGGAGTTCAAGAATACTTCAAAATGGCAGCCTGAAGTGAGTAAAAGGCTGTCCTCTTTACGGATATGAAACTCCTTCCTGTGCTCAGTCATGGGTCCGAATTCTACCTTTTCACCGCTCTGCTGATTGATTAGCGTACAGGCAAGGGTCAGCTTCAAATGGCGGCCTTCATCATCTTTCCAGATGTAGGGATGCAGGTAGTAAAGCGTTTCCGCTACAATCCCTGTGTATATACCCGCTGGGAGGTGATCTTCAGGAACCCGGATGTTTGCGTTTTCTGCGGATAAGAACAAGCCTTTGATCTCTGAACCGTTCGTTGCGGGTAAGTAGGTCTTTGTTAGCACCAATACTCGTTTCATGCTTTAATAGTTAATGGGTTTATGGATGGGTTAAGCCTGAGTAATACCCGCTTTAGTTGAGGTGGGGGATTGCCTCGGCAAAATCCGATCGGGGTTGTTGTCGTGGGGTGGTGGGGTCCCTCTGACATACAAAGGCCGGGGGTCTCTTTTTGTGGAAATCGGACGGGTACTTCTTCTGTTAGATTGCACTCTGAGTTATATAAGAAAGCACTCTATCTAAAATACCACCTTTAAATACCTTTAAATGCCGAATATGGATAACGCTGTGTGTCAAATATGGATACAATAATCGCTTTTTGTGTCAATAATTGGTACAAAATGAGTATATTGCACCATGAAGAGGATACCACTACATCTTATTATGTCTAACAAAATCATTCGTTTGTTGAATCAAGGGTCCAACCGGACTAGTACTCAAGAGTTGATCGAGAACAATCAACTTGTTCAAAAGAAGACCGATACTAAAGGTTTTCAGCTCAATGGAGATATCTTTATATGTAGTAGGGACTTGTATGAGGGGTTAACACCCACCGCAGTTAGACTGGTTATGCAAATACAACGAGAACTAGAGATGAATAACCCCCTTTGGGAGTATTCTGATAAAGAAAGCTCTCATAATCGTAAGGCCTTGGCGCTATTAAAGAAGAAGGATATCATTTCCGCTATTCCAGGGACAGATTTGTTCATTATCAATCCAGCCAAGATCCGCCGCGGAAGACCATTGACAATTTATGCTGCTTTGTATAAGTTAGCTGATAAGGCTTTTGCAAAAGATAAAAACTGGATGCCAAGTAGTAAGGATATTAGGGGATTAAGCACTCCAGATAATATCGAGCTTCAATTAGCAGCTGCACGACTGACGAACAGTGATGAAAGAACTTGATTCCAGGACTCTATTTTACATGACAGGCAATGAGACTTGATAAAGACTCCTGTATCAGCTTAAGCTCTTGAAGTTGATGCTCGCTCATCTTACCCAGGCTTCCGGTGTTTTCCTTCAAACGCTTAAGTAGCAAGATAACTTTATCTGCCTCCTTACTTCCGTTTTCTGCAACATAAGGATAGCTTTCGTTTTCTACCAACTCTATTAGTGCTCGCTTGAGTGCCTCCAGGCGTTTGACTCGTACTTTGACTGTCTTCGCACGGTTAGGGAAGATCATGAGCCCAACGGCCCGTCCTGAATAGATACGTTGCCTAACTCCTTCAAAATAGAAGGTGATGTAGGCCTTTTGCTTCAGGTTTTCTGCATTGATGATGGTTAAATCTATATACATGATGTTGATTGTTGGTTTTGGGTCATAGCTCTGGAGCTGCATCTTTCAATTCTTCCAGGCTGACTTCGCCCAGGCTTCTTAGGTATTTCTGAGTCACCATGATGGAGCTGTGACCCAATAGCTTCTGCAAGAGATAAATGTCCTTGGTTTTGCGATACATTTGGATGGCGGCTGTATGCCTGAAGGAGTAAACTGTCTGGTTATCGCGGATCAACTCTTTTGACAGCATCGCTTTTCTCAATCGGTTCCAGGCGGTCTTGAAGTAGTCTTTATTGTAAGATGTTGAACTAAGACTAAAGATGTTCTGTTGGGGAGCAAGCCTATCCAGTATCTCACGCAGTGGCTCCCTGCTGTATTCCGGTACATATACTACTCGTACTTTCCCACCTTTATTCTCATCTCCGCTAAGGGTAATCGTTGAGTAATCCTCACTAAAGTGCTCTTTGCGAAGGTTCCGAATCTCGATATGCGGACGTAACCAGCTTCCGTACGTGAGTAGGCAGCAGATGTAAAGCTCGGGAGCCTGTTCCTTGAGGAAATCAAGCAGGGGTCTAACCTGTTCAGGCTGATAGGCGAAATTGAGATAGGCTTTAATCTTCCTGCGAACGGTTTGGGCTGCCGGATTTGTACTCACCCGAGCAATCCGGGCTGCTGTTGAGAAGAGCGCCGCCAGGGTAGTGCGCTTACTCATGTAATAGGTATTGCTCGAGTTGAACATATCCAGAAACGATTGTATCCGGGGAACTGCCAGCTTGTCCATAGCTGCTTCCTTTTCTTCAGGACTGAGGAATAGCATCAATTGATCAAACGTGTATTGCAGGTCGCGTTTGTAAGAAAAACTAAGCCTGGACTCTAGCTTCTGCTTCAAAGCTTCACTCAATGCGTGGCTTGCCGAGCAGGTTTCCTCCGCTTGAACTTCTATAACCTGTCCAGGGAAAGCATTATTGTTTAAGGAATCGATGATAGCAGCTCGCAGCTGGGTGAGAAGTTGTGCTCGCTCGCGAAGGTTAGTCGATTTGTTTGGAGAGAGAGGAATTCCAAGCCTTCTTCCGGAATACTCACGAATTCTTACACCATGAAGATAGAACTCGATATAGGCATTGGAGGAAAGACTGCGGGAAGAAAAGATGACGGGTTTCGAGAACATATTCTGGCGACGATTTGACTATTTCTAGTTGTCGTCACCAATTATATGCGTTTAAACGTAGCGGGGAGCAGGATCGAACTGCCGACCTCAGGGTTATGAATCCTGCGCTCTAACCATCTGAGCTACCCCGCCAAATTTATTTTCCCTTAACAGCCTAAATTTTAATTAATTGTCGAATACAACAATTATATTGTGAACCAAAGGCCTTATAATTAAGTTTGCAAATATAGAGGAAATTACTTTTCTTTAAAAACTAATCATAAAAAAAACGCTTCACCCGATCAAATAAATAATTAGGAATGTCAGAAAAGAAGAAGTTTAATGTTGAGTATGAAGTGAAATCATCTCCTAAGATATTATTTGGTTTTTTGAATGAACCCAACGGTTTGGCTCAATGGTTTGCTGATGATGTCACGTATCGCGACCAGATTTACACTTTTACATGGGACGGAGAGGAGCAGAAAGCAAAGTTGCTTTCTATTAAGGAAAATAAGCTGGTGAAGTTTAAATGGCTTGACGATGAACCTCATTGTTATTTTGAAATGGAGATCGTTCAGGATGAGCTGACCAATGACGTTGCCCTGTCAATTACTGATTTTGCAACAGATGATACTGTGCAGGACCGGAAACTCATCTGGGATAATCAGATCCAATACCTGGTAAGCGTATTGGGTGCATAGGGATTAAATTTTCCCTATTTTTGCTTTTGATAGCCCGCAAGCCGAAGGCGTGTGGATCCGTTGAAGCACACCATTAAACATGAAAAAAGTACACCTTTTAGTGTTTCAGTCCTTTATCAGGCCTTTTATCGTTACTTTTTTTATAGTAATGTTCATTTTGTTGATGTTATTTTTATTTAAATACAT
>Ga0326733_1000244_pt1 | contig 16940 bp, 14 predicted proteins | sample 14_GP2_308_FD_207946 | JGI IMG/M metagenome (GOLD analysis project Ga0326733, IMG submission 207946) | Glacier ice microbial communities from Ngari, Tibet, China - 14_GP2_30.8 | ecosystem: Environmental > Aquatic > Freshwater > Ice > Glacier | place: China: Ngari, Tibet | collected 2018-07-17 | reverse complement strand
TAGCGCAGTGCGCGGCCAGTGCGTGACTTCAATTTATGACAACGACATGGCCTACGCTGCATTTGGCTATCCCGGCTCAGCCTGGGAAAAGGGCGGATACATCACCCGCGGCTTTCAAGATTTGAAGTGGCTCGCATCACCCTCTAAGGAAGCCAGCCCCCCACCGTTCATGGGCTGACTGCCTGCGATACCACACCAACTATTTCGGAGATTGATATGGCAAAGTTTGATTTCGCCGACGACTCGGTTGTCTTGATCATCGGTTCGGGCGCAGGGGGTGGCACATTGGCCAATGAGCTGTGCCAAAAAGGCATCAAGGTTGTGGTCCTGGAAGCCGGCGCAATGCAGTCGCAAGCAACCTTCATCAATGATGAGTGGAAGTCCTTTGGTCAGCTGGCTTGGCTGGACAAGCGCACAACTTCGGGCACTTGGCGAGTCGCCAAAGACTTTGCCGGTCTGCCATCATGGATTTGCAAAACCGTGGGCGGCACCACCACCCACTGGGCTGGCGCTTCACTGCGCCTGCAAGACCATGAATTTCGCACCAAGTCAGTGTATGGCGAGGTCAAGGGCGCCAATCTACTGGACTGGCCAATCACCCTTAAAGACCTGGAGCCCTACTACGACAAGGCCGAGAACAAAATGGGTGTGACCCGCACCCATGGCATTCCAGGATTGCCAGGCAACAATAACTTCAAGGTCATGCACGCCGGGGCCACCAAGCTCGGCTACAAAGATGTGCACACCGGGAACATGGCCATCAACAGCCAGCCCCGCGATGGCCGGGGTCGCTGCATGCAGTTGGGATTTTGCTTTCAGGGTTGCAAGAGCGGTGCCAAGTGGTCTACGCTGTACACCGAAATCCCCAAGGCCGAAGCCACCGGCAATTTCGAAATTCGCCCGCTGGCGCATGTGTCGCGCATCGAACACAACACCGCCGGAAAGGTGACGGGCGTGGTCTATTTCGACAAGGACGGCAAGGAGCAGCGTCAAAAAGCGCGCATTGTCTGCGTGGCGGGCAATTCGATAGAAACCCCGCGTCTGTTGCAGCTGTCGGCGTCGAACATGTTCAAGGATGGCCTGGCCAACTCGTCGGGTCAGGTGGGCCGCAATTACATGCGCCACTTGACTGGCTCGGTCTATGCCGCGTTCAAAAATCCGGTGCACATGTACAAGGGAACCACCATGGCCGGCATCGTGCGCGACGAAGCAGGGAACAACCCCAACCGGGGTTTCGTGGGTGGTTACGAGCTGGAAACGCTGGCGCTGGGCATTCCGTTCATGGCTGCGTTTCTAAATCCGGGTGGCTGGGGCGCTGACTTTGCCTGGTGGATGGAGCGCTACACCAACCTGGCGGGCATGTGGATTGTGGGTGAAGACATGCCGCGCGAAACCAACCGCGTCACGCTCAACACCGATGTGAAAGATCAGTGGGGCAACTATGCGCCCAATGTGCACTACGACGACCATGAAAACGACATTTCCATGCGCAATCATGCCTTTACCCAGGCTGAACGCATTTATCAGGCTGCAGGTTCTATCAAATCTTTTCGGACACCGCCCTACCCGTCAACGCACAACATGGGCACCAGCCGCATGAGCGCCCGAGCCCAAGACGGTGTGGTCAACAAGTGGGGCCAGACACACGACATTTCTAACCTTTTCATCAGCGACGGCAGCCAGTTCACCACCGGCGGCGCCGAAAATCCAACGCTGACCATCGTCACCCTGGCGATTCGGCAGGCCGACTACATTGCCCAACAAATGACCGAACGCGCAATTTGACGTTCATCAACCCTTGGAGCCTGCGATGTGTGAATATTTCGTCAAAGCCGACCCGATTCAATACGAGCAGCGCTCGCGCACGGTTCGCATCAAAAACGTGCTCACCAGCATTCGCCTGGAAAACATGGTGTGGGACATCCTGGCTGAAATGGCTGAAGAGGAAGGATGCTCCACCAATGCCTTGATCGCCAAGTTTCATCACGAAATTTTGGCGCACCGAGGAGAGGTGCCTAACTTTGCTTCCTTTTTGCGGGTCACCAGCATGCGTTACCTGCGCAGGTGCATGTTGGCGCTCGAAAAACAGCTGGTTCAGCCACCCCTTTCGGTACTGACCAATGCCCGCCCTGTGCAGCCATCGGAGTCCGGTCCAAAAGGGCTGGTATCGGCAGGCAGATGATTTTTTCCTGTCGCAAGCGGGTTGCCATCAAGCCGTAGCCGTAGCCGTAGCCGTAATCATGTGCGCGGTGTGCTACCTATCTAATTTTGAAAGCTTTCTTTATGACATTTACAACTGAGGCTTGCCCTGGCGTTAACTCTGTAGCAGCTGACGCGACCCGTGGTTTTGTATTTAATCATTCCATGCTGCGGGTGAAAAACCCTGAGGTTGCGCTGGATTTTTACACCCGCGTGATGGGTATGCGGTTGCTGCGCAAGCTTGACTTTCCAGAAATGAAATTTTCACTTTACTTTTTGCACTGCAGTGCCGAAGGTCAAGACGCACCAGAAGACGCTGGCGAGCGCACAGCCTGGACGTTCAGTCAGCGCGGCATTCTGGAGTTAACCCACAACTGGGGCACTGAAAACGATCCTGATTTCAGCTACCACGACGGCAATGGTCAGCCGCAGGGTTTTGGCCACATCTGTTTTTCAGTACCGGATTTAGACACCGCAATCTCCTGGTTTGACGAAAATAAAGTCACTTTTATAAAACGCGCTGACCAAGGAAAAATGAAGGATGTCGCGTTCATCAAAGATCCAGACGGCTACTGGATTGAAATTTTGGAGCCGGCACGGCTTAAAGCTTTGGGGAACTGATCGTCATGCTTTCATTACTCCGCCAAAAAATCATCCTACCCCTACCGAAAACAGTTTTGTTGGCGGCAGCGACATTCATGGCTTACAACAGCTTTGCCAGCGAAGCGTTAGCGCGCAAGAATGACTGTCTTGGCTGCCATGCGGTTGCCGTCAAACTGGTCGGACCTGCCTTCAAGGACGTCGCCGCCAAATACGCAGGTCAAAGCGACGCAACCGAGCAGCTGGCAGAAAGCGTTCGCAATGGCAGTGTGGGCAAGTGGGGAGATTTGCCAATGCCCGCCCACCCCAAGCTCTCTGCAGCCGATGCCAAAAAACTTGTGGAATGGATCTTGAAGGCAAAATAGACTAATCAAGGTCTGTATTACTCCAGCCGTCTACGAGATATTGAGTACTGACTTAGAAAGAACTGCATGCTTGTTGAACGTATCTGGACAGGCAATGCCTACCGCAACTTTAATTACCTGGTCGCCTGCCCCGAAACTGGGGAAGCACTTGCCATTGACCCGCTTGACCACGAAAAATGCCTGTCAATGGCCAAAGTGCGCGGCTGGCAAATCACGCAGTTGCTCAACACCCATGAACACAGCGACCATACTGGCGGCAATGCAGCAGTGGTCGCTGCCACTGGGGCCAAGGTGATTGCGCACTTCAAAGCAGGCAGCCGAATCAGCGGTGTAGACCGCGGCGTGAAGGCAGGCGATGTCATCAAAGTGGGCAAAACGGTTGAACTGGAATGTCTGGACACGCCAGGCCACACGATGTGCCACATCTGCCTGATGGCTCATACCGACCAGCCCGCCTTGTTTTCGGGCGACACGCTGTTCAACGCCGGCGCTGGCAATACTCACAACGGCGGCGACACGAATGCGCTGTACGAAACCTTTGTCAACCAGCTGTCCCGCCTGCCCGACAACACGCGCCTGTATCCCGGGCACGACTACATCGAATCCAACTTGAAATTCACCCTTTCGCGTGAACCAGAAAATCTGGCAGCGCAGACGCTGCTGCCGACGGTTGCAGCGCATGACCCAGCCGAGTCTGTAGCGACTACGCTTGCGCAAGAAAAGCAGCACAACACTTTTTTTCGCTTAAGCAACCCTGCCATCATTACCGGGCTGCGTGATCGCTTTCCAGAATTGCCAAGTGATCCTGATGCCAAAACCGTTTTCACCACACTGCGTAAGCTGCGAAACGACTGGTAAGGTGGACTGAACCCGACCTTTTTGGGCCGGGCCAGCAGTCAAATTAATTGAAGCAGTTGCCTACCGGCGCGCAGGCGGCAAATCTGTGCAACTGCCATGCGCAACCTCAGCCGCCATGCCAATGCTTTCCCCCAGCGTGGGATGCGGGTGGATTGTCTTGCCGATATCGACCGCATCGGCGCCCATCTCAATGGCCAGTGCCACCTCGCCGATCATGTCGCCAGCATGCGTGCCGACCATGCCACCACCCAAAATTCTGCCGTGGCCATGCGCCTCAGGAGAATCGTCAAACAGCAGTTTGGTGATGCCTTCGTCGCGGCCGTTGGCAATCGCCCGACCTGAAGCCGACCAGGGAAACAGGCCTTTTTTAACCTTGATGCCTTGCGCCTTGGCTTGGTCTTCGGTCAGGCCGACCCAGGCGACTTCTGGGTCGGTATAGGCAACGCTTGGAATCACGCGGGCGTTAAATGCTGCACTGGCCAGCTCTTTGTTGCCTTGCAACTCGCCGGCAATTACTTCGGCGGCCACATGCCCCTCATGCACCGCCTTGTGGGCCAGCATGGGCTGGCCGATGATGTCGCCGATGGCAAAAATATGCGGCACATTGGTGCGCATCTGGATATTGACCGGAATAAAGCCCCGGTCGGTGATGCTGACGCCTGCCTTGTCGGCGCCTAACTTTTTGCCGTTGGGGCTGCGGCCCACCGCCTGCAGCACCAGGTCGTAGGTTTGCGGCGCGGGTGCAGTGCCGCCCGGTTCGGCGCTCTCGAACGTCACCTCAATGCCTTCGGGCGTCGCCTTGGCACCCACCGTTTTGGTTTTAAGCATGATGTTGTCAAAACGCGGCGCATTCATTTTTTGCCAGACCTTGACCAGGTCGCGGTCAGCGCCTTGCATCAAGCCGTCTAGCATTTCCACGACATCCAGACGGGCGCCCAGGGTGTTGTACACCGTGCCCAGCTCCAGGCCAATAATGCCGCCGCCCAGAATCAGCATGCGCTTGGGCACCTCTTTAAGGCCTAGAGCACCGGTAGAGTCCACCACGCGCGGATCCTCAGGCATGAACGGCAGTTGCACAGCTTGCGAGCCTGCCGCGATGATGCAGGCCTTGAACGCAATGGTTTGTTTCTTGCCAGTTTTTTCTTGCGCGGTGCCGCTGGTTTCCTCGACTTCGAGATGGTGGGCACCGACAAAATTGCCATAACCGCGCACCACAGTGACCTTGCGCATCTTCGCCATTGCCGCCAGGCCGCCGGTCAACTTGCCTACGACTTTTTCTTTATGGCCGCGCAACATGTCGACATTGATTTTGGGCGTACCGAAGTCCACACCCAACGCTGCCATGTGACTGGCTTCGTCAATCACCGCTGCCACATGGAGCAGCGCCTTGGACGGAATGCAGCCAACATTCAGGCAGACACCGCCCAGCGCGGCATAGCGCTCGACCAGCACAACCTTCAGCCCCAGGTCGGCTGCGCGGAAGGCAGCGGAATAGCCGCCTGGTCCAGCGCCCAGCACCAGCATGTCGCAGTCTAGGTCGGCCGTACCGCCGAAACTGGCCGCTGCCGGGACTGGCACCTCTGCTATGCTTTCAGGAGCTAATTGCGCAGGTACAGATTGCGCAGAAGCCGGTTTTAGTGCTTCAACTGCAACCGGGGCTTCAACAGCAGCGGTGCCAGCGACTTCGAGCGTCAGAACCACTCCGCCCTGCTTGACCATGTCGCCTAGCTTGACCTTGATTTCCTTCACCACGCCGCCATGCGACGACGGGATTTCCATCGACGCTTTATCGCTTTCCACAGTGATCAGGCTTTGTTCGGGCTTGATGGTGTCGCCGACCTTGACCAGCACTTCAATAACAGACACTTCATCAAAGTCGCCAATATCTGGCACCTTGATGTCGATCAGGTTTGTGGAGGCGCTCATGAGGAGGCTTTCAGTTTGAGGGTAAATACATCAATTGGCCCGCCGGAATTTTTGTCAAACTCGCAGCCGGCATTCAGACCGGCCAGGGCAACTTCTCGGGCGGTTTTGGCTTTGGCCCAGCTGGCGTGCATCGCGCCCAGCGCAAAGCTGCGGCCCGAGCCTACACCCCAAAACTCTTTAAATTCAAAAACTTCGCGGTAGCTGTACAAGCCAAAAATGCCGCTGGCGTTGGCAATAAGCACCGTGAACTGACTGGATTCATAGGGGTCGTTGTCGTCTTCTTTGCTTTGCAAAAAAAACGTTTCTTTGAGCAGTGGATGCAGTTTGAGAAAAGTGTCAAACACTTCCTCGCGGCTGTGCAGCTTGATTTCATCAACAGACAGCGCCAAGATGGCTTTGCGCAGCACCGGAAAATGCGCCACCGTTCCGGCCATGCCGACATAGCTGATTCCCTGCGGCGTCTCAACCTTGAAAATCTTGCTGTTTGCTTCAAAGCGGTTGCTCAGGCGGGTATCGCCAAACGTCACCAGGGTGTCGGCGGCAATCACCACCTGGCCCGCTTTTTTGACGACGACCAGAGTTGTCACAAGAAAATTCGGCGGAAGTCTGCCAAAACCTGACCAAAGTAGGCATTGAAACGTGCCGCCGCTGCGCCATCAATCACGCGGTGGTCCCAGCTCAGGGACAGTGGCTGCATCAGGCGTGGCTGAAACGTCTGGCCGTCCCATATCGGTTCAATGCGACTTTTGCAAACGCCCATGATGGCGACTTCCGGTGCATTGATGATGGGTGTGAAATAACGCCCGCCAATGCCGCCCAAAGACGAAATTGTGAAGCACGCGCCTTGCATGTCGGCTGGAGAAAGTTTGCCGTCACGCGCTTTTTTGGCCAGTTCGCCCATTTCTTGCGAAATCTGAATGATGCCTTTTTTATCGGCGTCTTTGATGACCGGAACAACCAGACCATTGGGTGTGTCGGCGGCAAACGCAACATTGAAATACTGCTTGAGCACCAGCTGATCACCGTCGAGCGACGCATTGAACTGCGGGAATTTCTTGAGTGCGGCGACTGAAGCTTTGATCAAAAAAGCCAGCATAGTGATTTTTACACCCGACTTTTCGTTTTCCTTGTTCATCTGCACGCGGAACGCTTCAAGCTCGGTGATGTCGGCATCGTCATGGTTGCAAACATGCGGAATCATCACCCAGTTGCGATGCAAGTTGGCGCCGCTGATTTTCTTGATGCGGGACAGCGGCTGGCGCTCAATCGGGCCGAATTTGGTGAAGTCAACCTTTGGCCACGGCAGCAGGTCCAGTCCGGCTCCAGCGTTGCCACCGCCTGCCGCAGGAGCAAGTGCCTTAGCAGTCTGCGCCTGAGTGCGTGTATCGCCCGCCATTACCGACTTGGTATAGACCTGCACATCGTCTTGCGTGATACGGCCCTTGGGACCCGAGCCCTTGATTTCTGCCAGCGGCACGCCAAGCTCGCGGGCAAACTTGCGCACTGAGGGCGAGGCATGCGGCAGGCCGGTGGCCGGCGATGCCGCAGGGTCATGCGTTGGCGCGGTAGGCACTGCAGGTGCGGGTGCGGATTCAAATTTGGATGCAGGTGTGCCGGCACCCGGGGCTGGTTCCGGGTCACCATAGCCTGTGGCGCTAACGGCGGCGCTGCCGGCGGCCGGGTCCAGGCTGACACCAGGGCTGGCGGCACTGGCAGCACTGACGGCGAGGGCCGGCTGCGCGGGTGAAGCAGCAGCTGCGGATTGCACTGCAGCGACGCTGGCCACGCCTTCAAGAATTGCCAGCAAGTCACCAATATTGACGGTGTCACCTAGCTTGACCTTGAGTTCCTTGATGACGCCCGCAGTGGAAGATGGAATTTCCATCGACGCCTTGTCTGACTCCACAGTGATCAGCGACTGTTCGACCTTGACGGTATCGCCTGTTTTCACCAGCATTTCAATCACAACCACATCTTTAAAGTCGCCGATGTCAGGCACGCGCACCTCGACCGGGCCAGCGGCAGCCGGGGGTGCCGGGGCTGCTGGTGGAGCAGCAGGTGCCGGAGCAGCAGGCGCTTCTGTTTTGATAGCTACTAGCGCGGGAGCAGCTTGCGCAGGAGCCTGTTTTGGCTCTGATTCCGCAGCGCCTGCCACTTCCAGCGTCAACACGACCGAGCCTTGCTTGACCTTGTCGTCCAACTTGACCTTGATTTCCTTGACCACACCAGCGTGGCTGGACGGGATTTCCATCGACGCCTTGTCGGACTCGACGGTAATCAGCGACTGCTCGGCAGCTACCGTATCGCCGGGCTTGACCAGCATTTCGATGACGGTGACTTCGTCAAAGTCGCCGATGTCAGGGACTTGTATATCGACCAATGCCATGGTGTTGTCTCCGTTTGCTTGCGTCTTGAACTGAATTTTTTACGTCAAGCGTAAAGCGGATTAATTTTGTCGACATTGATGCCGTACTTCTGGATTGCCTCCAGCACCTTGGCCACCGGCACGGTGCCTTCTTCACTCAGCGCTTTCAGGGCAGCCACCACGATGTAATGCCGGTTGATTTCAAAATGCTCACGCAGCTTGCTGCGAAAGTCGCTGCGGCCAAAACCATCGGTGCCCAGCACCTTGTAAGTGCGGCCTTTGGGAATGTAAGAGCGAATCTGCTCGGCATAGGCTTTCATGTAATCGGTTGAAGCCACCACCGGACCGGCATGGGCTTGCAATTGGTCTTCAACAAACGAGGTGCGCGGCGTTTCCATGGGATGCAGCAAATTCCATCGCTCGGTGCTTTGACCGTCGCGCGCCAGTTCATTAAAGCTGGGGCAGCTCCAGACATTGGCGGACACGCCCCACTCTTTTTCAAGTAACTCCTGCGCGGCAATCGATTCGCGCAGGATGGTGCCTGAGCCCAGCAGTTGCACGGTCGGCGTCAGTTTGGCTCCCTCTTTGCACAGGTACATGCCTTTGATGATTTGCTCTTCGGTGCCAGGCTTGAGGCCGGGCATCGTGTAGTTTTCATTGAGCAGCGTGATGTAGAAGTACACGTTTTCCTGACGCTCAACCATGCGCTTTAAGCCGTGGTGCAGGATCACGCCGACTTCATGCGCATAGGTCGGGTCATAACTGATGCAGTTTGGAATTGTGCCGGCCAGAATGTGGCTGTGGCCGTCTTCATGCTGCAGGCCTTCGCCGTTTAGCGTCGTACGCCCAGACGTGCCGCCAAGCAAAAAGCCGCGTGCCTGCATGTCGCCGGCCGCCCAGGCCAGGTCGCCAACGCGCTGGAAGCCGAACATTGAGTAGTACACATAAAACGGCACCATGATGCGGTTGTTGGTGCTGTATGACGTGGCTGCCGCAATCCAGCTGCTCATGCCGCCAGCTTCATTGATGCCTTCCTGCAGAATCTGGCCTTTTTTGTCTTCTTTGTAATACATCACCTGGTCTTTATCGACCGGGGTGTATTGCTGGCCGGCAGGGTTGTAAATACCGATCTGGCGGAACAAACCTTCCATGCCAAAGGTGCGGGCTTCGTCCACCAAAATGGGCACGACACGCGGGCCGAGCGCCTGGTCGCGCAGCAGTTGGGTCAAGAAGCGCACATATGCCTGCGTGGTGGAAATTTCGCGGCCTTCGGCGGTCGGCTCCATGACCGCTTTGAAGGTTTCAATCGCCGGCACCGTGAAACTTTCGTCGGCTTTGGTGCGGCGATGCGGCAGGTAGCCGCCAAGTGCCTTGCGCCGCTCGTGCAAGTACTTCATTTCGGGCGTGTCATCAGCCGGTTTGTAAAACGGAATGTCGGCCAGCTGGCTGTCGGGAATTGGAATGTTGAAGCGGTCGCGAAAGGCTTTGATGTCTTCGTCGCCCAGCTTTTTGGTTTGGTGCACATTATTTTTGCCCTCGCCAATTTTGCCCATGCCAAAACCCTTGACGGTTTTGATCAACAGCACGCTGGGCTGGCCGGTGTGCTTGACGGCTGAATGAAAAGCCGCATACACCTTTTGCGAATCATGGCCGCCGCGGGTGAGCTTCCAGATGTCGTCGTCGCTCATTTTGGACACCATTTCCAGCGTGCGCGGGTCGCGGCCAAAGAAATGCTTACGCACATACGCGCCGTCGTTGGCTTTGAACGACTGGTAGTCGCCGTCGTTGCACTCCAGCATGATTTTGCGCAGCGCGCCCTCGGTGTCACGCGCCAGCAGCGGGTCCCAGCCAGAGCCCCAGATCAGCTTGATGACATTCCAGCCGGCACCGCGAAACTCGCCTTCAAGTTCCTGAATGATTTTGCTGTTGCCACGCACCGGACCATCGAGCCGCTGCAGGTTGCAGTTGATGACAAATACCAGGTTGTCGAGGTTTTCACGCGCGGCCAGGCCGATAGCGCCCAGCGACTCGACCTCGTCCATTTCGCCGTCGCCGCAAAACACCCAGACCTTGCGGTTTTCAGTATTCGCAATGCCGCGCGCATGCAAATATTTAAGAAAACGCGCTTGATAAATCGCCATCAGTGGCCCTAAACCCATTGACACCGTAGGAAATTGCCAAAAGTTCGGCATTAGCTTGGGATGGGGATAGCTCGACAAGCCCTTGCCATCGACTTCCTGGCGAAAGTTAAGCAGCTGCTCTTCGCTCAGCCGGCCTTCTAGGTAAGCACGCGCATAAACGCCCGGTGACACATGACCCTGAATATAAAGGCAGTCGCCACCATGATTTTCGTTTTCGGCATGCCAGAAATGGTTAAAGCCGGCACCAAACAAACTGGCCAAACTTGCAAAAGAGCCAATATGACCGCCCAAATCCCCACCATCGGCCGGATGCAGCCGGTTGGCCTTCACCACCATGGCCATTGCGTTCCAGCGCATATAGGCGCGCAGGCGCTGCTCAATCAACAGGTTGCCCGGCGAGCGCTCTTCCTGGTCAGGCTCCAGGGTGTTGACATAACCGGTATTGGCCGAAAAAGGCATGTCGATGCTTTGCTGTCGGGCATGCTCCAGCAGCTGTTCCAGCAAAAAATGGGCGCGTTCAGGTCCATCGGTTTTGATGACAGCCGACAGCGCATCCATCCATTCACGCGTCTCCTGGGTGTCCTGGTCTTGGAAGTTGTCAGCTAAAACGCCTGGATTGACGCTAGAGGCCGGCTGGTTTTCATCGAGATTGGCTGCCATGGTGTCTCCTGAATAAATCTTTTATTTGCCGCGTGCTTGCCTGCCGGTGCCTCAATGAGAAGCGGCGCTTGGAACTGCTCACGTTTTTAAACTGAAATTAGGTTTAATTTCGCAGTTTCTCACAATTAATTCAAAATTTCAAATAGCGCGTTGGTATTTTGTATTATGAAAATAACAGAGCATTTGTGAATCAGTTTTATGTCAACAACCGCCAACTGACCTACAGTAAATGCATGAAGCCAATTCACACACCCAAGACTCAAGCAAATTTGCTTCTTGACTGAAAATCACAGGTTTTTCAGATGTGGCGCGGCCAGTCGCCGTCCCGGCAAGACCGCTTCATCGCGCTAGGGCCGCTGTTTGCCGTCATCTTGTTTCTCGCGGCCGTGATTGCCGCGTTCGGCTACTTGCGTTTAGAGGAAATCGACCGGGAGCAGCAAGCGGTGACGCGGGATGTGGAATATGCCCAGCAACGCCTTCGGCTGCGCTTGCTCGAGCGGCAAGAGCAGCTGATGCGCATTGGGCGGGATGTGTCAAACCACCAGATTGATGCGGAAGAATTTGTGATCCAGGCCGAGGAGCTGGTCAACCAAAATCCAGACCTAATGGCCGTTAGCTGGATTGATGGCAAACGGCGCATCAGGGCGTCCTATGTGTCGCCCAGCGCCAACCTGCTCAGTCCGCGCGCAGTGGGCGAGCAACTCAAAGCAGGAGAAACCGATGGCACCTACGAGCTGGCGCGCGATCTGCGCCAGCCAGTCTATTCCCGGCCGCTGATTGCGCAGGACATGAAGCGCAACAACGCTGCCAGTCTTCAGCTGCAGGTGCCGCTGGATGACCAGGGGAAATTTGCCGGTGTGATCATGGGTGAGTATTCAATCGATGGTCTGCTGCGTTTTGGCATTCCCACTGAAATTACGGCGAAATATGCAGTTGCGCTGGTGGATGACAAGGAACTGGTCTTAGCGGGCAATTTACCGCCGCGCAATGTCGCCGAGCAGCTGCTGCCTTGGTCTGAACGCGCGGCAAAGTATGAAATTCCGGTGTCCCCTGTCGGCAATGGCTTGTTAATACGGGCCGAGGGGTATCGCGCCTCGCAAGGCGTGGTGGGCAGCGGCCTTTTTTGGCTGGTCGGGGCGCTGAGCGTTCTGACAGTGTGGATGCTGCTCGGCAACTGGCGCCACACCCGTCGGCGCGTTCAGGCTCAGGAGGCGCTTTTGAATGAAACCCACTTTCGCCGGGCCATGGAAAACTCGATGCTGACCGGCATGCGCGCGCTGGACCTGCAGGGCCGGATCACCTATGTCAATCCGGCTTTTTGCCAGATGACCGGACTCAATGAAGACGAACTGGTGGGTTGTATTGCGCCGTTTCCGCACTGGCCAGAGTCAGAGGTCACTACCCTGATGGCTAGGTTAGAAGACGAGCTGAATGGCAGAACGCCTGCTGGCGGTTTTGAAGTGCGTGTCAAACGCAAAAACGGCAATATATTCGATGCCCGCATGTATGTCTCTCCGCTGATTGACCCACATGGTCAGCAGACCGGGTGGATGACCTCGATGACCGACATCACCGAGCCCAAACGAATTCGCGAAGAGCTAACGGCCTCGTACGTCCGGTTTACCACCGTGCTGGAAGGGCTGGACGCTGCAGTCTCGGTGGCGCCACTGGGCAGTGAAGAGCTGCTGTTTGCCAACAAGCTGTACCGCGCCTGGTTTGGTGGGCAGGTTGCGGGTCATGTCAGGCTGGTGGCCCAGGTAGGCGTGCCCACGTTCACCCCATCCGGCGAAGCACTCGATGCAGTGGACGGCATGGCTGGCTTTCCTACCGATTCGCTGACCGATGCCCAAACCGCCAATGACGAAATTTTTATTCCCGAACTTGCCAAATGGCTTGAGGTACGTTCGCGCTACCTGACCTGGGTTGATGGACGGCTGGCGCAGATGGTGATAGCCACCGACATCACGCCACGCCGCCATGCCGAAGAGCAGGCGGCGCAGCAAAATGAACGCGCCCAAAATGCCAGCCGCCTGATCACGATGGGAGAAATGGCGTCAAGCGTGGCACATGAACTGAACCAGCCGCTAACTGCCATCAATAACTATTGCAATGGAATGGTCTCACGCGTCAAAGCCAATCAAATCAGCACTGACGAGCTGCTGGTCGCGCTGGAGAAAACAGCCCGGCAGGCTTCGCGGGCGGGCCAGATCATCCAGCGCATCCGCGCTTTTGTAAAACGCAGCGAGCCCAACCGCACTGCTGCCGATGTGGCCACCTTGGTCAGCAATGCGATGGAACTGGCAGAAATTGAACTGCGACGTCATCGTGTTCGCCTGACGCACCATATCGCAGCCAGATTGCCGCAAGTCGTTGTTGACCGGATACTGATCGAGCAGGTGCTGATCAACTTGATGAAAAACGCAGCCGAGTCGATTGCCCAGTCCAATCGGCCCACAGTCCGGCGCAATGTTGAGCTGCAGGTGGTGCCTAAGCACATGGACGGGCAGGCGGTGGTGGAATTTTCAGTGATTGACTCTGGCAAGGGTTTGTCGCCTGAGGTCATGGAGCGGTTGTTCGAGGCCTTTTATTCCACAAAAACCGAAGGAATGGGCATTGGGCTGAAGCTGTGCCGCAGCATTGTCGAGTCTCACCAAGGCAGGCTCGAAGCAGTGAACCTTTACAATGGCGACGCCGTGGCGGGCTGCCGGTTTACCTTCTGGATTCCCGTTAACCCCTTGACTTTACCGCTACCGCCCACCCTCACGACGTTGGGCGCCGAGTCCGCTGGCACCCCTTGAAAATCGCCATCGTTTCCATTTAAAGATTACGCAGAAAGCAAGGCATGAGTTTGATTCCAAAAAAAGGCACGGTTTATGTGGTGGACGACGACGAGGGTGTGCGCGATTCGCTGCAGTGGCTGCTTGAGGGAAAAGATTACCGGGTTCGTTGTTTCGACTCGGCCGAAACTTTTTTGAGCCGCTACGACGCCCGCGAAGTCGCCTGCCTGATTGTTGACATCCGCATGGGTGGAATGACCGGACTGGAGTTGCAGGACCGGCTGATGGAGCGTAAATCGCCACTTCCTATTGTGTTTATCACCGGCCACGGCGATGTGCCGATGGCGGTGACCACGATGAAAAAAGGCGCCATGGATTTCATCCAAAAGCCATTTCAAGAAAATGAACTGGTCGATTTGGTTGAACGCATGCTGACGCAGGCCAAAGAAGCATTCAATGAGCATCAGCAATCGGCCAGCCGCGACGCCCTGCTGGCCAAGCTGACATCGCGCGAGGCCCAGGTGCTGGACCGCATCGTCGCCGGTCGCCTGAACAAGCAAATTGCTGACGACCTGGGCATCAGCATCAAGACGGTTGAAGCCCACCGGGCCAACATCATGGAAAAGCTCAATGCCAATACCGTCGCTGATTTGCTGAAAATCGCTTTGGGTTCTAGCGCGCCAAAGGCTTGAGATTTACAAGCCACTCCTTTTTTAATAGCAGCTCACGCCCGTTGCATATGCGCAAACGGGCGTTTTTACTTCAAAGTCGATGACATGACCGCCCAGCTGATTGATGGCAACGCCCTTTCACGCCAACTGCGCACCGATGTCGCCCAGCGCGCTGCAGCCTTGCGCACCCGTGGCATCACGCCAGGCTTGGCGGTGGTGCTGGTAGGCGACAACCCTGCAAGCCAGGTGTATGTGCGCAACAAGGTAAAGGCTTGCGAAGACAACGGCCTGCACTCGGTGCTGGAGCGCTACCCGGCTGATTTGTCTGAAGCTGATCTATTGGCGCGGGTTGACGCCCTGAACCAAGACCCGGCGATTCACGGCATTTTGGTGCAGCTGCCGCTGCCAGTCCATATCGATGCGCAAAAGGTCATCGAAGCAATTTCACCCACCAAAGACGTTGACGGCTTTCATGTCGGCAGCGCCGGCGCGCTGATGGTCGGCCAGCCCGGTTTTTGGCCCTGTACCCCTTACGGCTGCATGAAGATGCTGGAAAGCCTTGACGGCGGCAAGGGTTACGACCTGCGCGGCAAGCATGCTGTGGTGATTGGCCGCAGCAACATTGTCGGCAAGCCGATGGCACTGATGCTGCTGCAAAAAAATGCCACCGTGACCATCTGCCACAGCGCCACTGCAGATTTAAAGGCAATGACGCTGCAAGCCGATGTGATCGTTGCTGCCGTAGGCAAGCGCAATGTATTGACAGCTGACATGGTCAAGCCAGGCGCGGTGGTGATTGACGTGGGAATGAACCGCAATGAAGAGGGCAAGCTCTGCGGGGATGTAGATTTTGACAGCGTCAAGGAAGTCGCCGGTTACCTCACGCCGGTGCCCGGCGGTGTCGGTCCGATGACCATCACCATGCTGCTGATCAACACGCTTGAAGCGGCGGAACGCCTGTAAAAGTCTTACCGCGTTTGCCTATTCCGCCCTGCCAGGCGTTGGCACAGCGGATGGTTTTGACAAGCGCCACAAGACAAAACCAGAGCACAACCACTGACCCACCAGCATGGCGCTGCCCAGGCCGTGCCAAAGCCGTAAATTGCCGCCATCCGCCCGCGCACTAACAATACGCGGCGCGACAGCGAACTCGACCAGCAAAGCCAACAGCATACCTGTGACTATGAATTTAATAGCAGCTTGCGCCCGCATATGGTGCGCAAAACCACTTTTTTGTTTAAAAATGACAAGCATCAGCAAAGCGCAGCCGGTGCCGATCCAGGTTTGGGCGCTAAAAAGCCTGGCAGCCATGGCACCTGCTGCCGCCGGGCTTGGCAGGTGCATGAACAGCATCGGAACCACAACAAAGCCCAGCGCGGTCAAGCTGCCCCACCAGAGCGCTGCCGCGAACAGTCCAATACGCATCTGCACCAATGGCGACCTTAGAGGTAGCTGACAGTCACGATCTCATAGCGCCGGATGCCGCCGGGCGCCTGCACTTCAGCGCTGTCGCCCTGGTCCTTGCCAATCAAGGCTCTGGCAATTGGCGAGCCAATGTTGACCAGACCCAGCTTGATGTCGGCTTCGTCCTCGCCAACGATCTGGTAGGTCACGCTTTCGCCCGTGGCTTCGTCTTCTAACTTAACGGTTGATCCAAACACCACCCGGGTGCCGGGCTCAAAGGTAGACGGGTCGATGATCTGAGCTGCGGACAACTTGCCCTCGACCTCTTGAATGCGGCCCTCGATGAAACCCTGCCGGTCTTTGGCAACTTCGTACTCGGCGTTTTCACTCAGATCGCCCTGCGCCCGAGCCTCGGAAATGGCGTTGATGACCCAGGGGCGCTGCACCGTCTTGAGGTTGTGCAGCTCGGCTTTGAGCTTTTCCGCGCCGCGCTTGGTGATGGGTAAAGTGGTCATGTTTGTGTCCTGCAAAATGCGAAACCGCCACCAGTCACCTGGCAGCGGTGTTTTAAATCAATTCAAGTTTCAGTTTAATCCAAAGTCGGCGCAATCAAGCAGATGTTTGGCTTGAACCATCAAGCCGCCTAGGCCGCCAGTTGAGCGTGCAGTTCCTGGATGGAATAAATGCTCAGGTTGTCCAGATACTTCATGCCTTCAACCGCCGCCTCAGCCCCAGCAATCGTGGTGAAGGTCGTAACCCGGGCCAGCAGTGCTGAAGTGCGAATTTGCCGCGAGTCGGAAATGGCATTGCGCCGCTCTTCTACTGTGTTGATCACCAGGGCAATCTCCTTGTTCTTGATCATGTCCACCACATGCGGCCGGCCCTCAGCCACCTTGTTGACAACCTGGCAGGCAATTCCCGCCGCTGTGATTGCTGCCGCTGTGCCTTTGGTCGCGACCAAATCAAACTTCAGA
>Ga0326733_1000243_pt1 | contig 17005 bp, 17 predicted proteins | sample 14_GP2_308_FD_207946 | JGI IMG/M metagenome (GOLD analysis project Ga0326733, IMG submission 207946) | Glacier ice microbial communities from Ngari, Tibet, China - 14_GP2_30.8 | ecosystem: Environmental > Aquatic > Freshwater > Ice > Glacier | place: China: Ngari, Tibet | collected 2018-07-17 | reverse complement strand
TGGGGCGAGGATCGTCTCGAACGCCTGCAGCGAGAACGGGTTGGGGATCCACGACGGCGGGATGCCCGTGGCATCGGCCCTCGTCTTGAACGCGGTCACGACCATGAAGATCACCGGGCTGATGAAGGCGATCGCGACGACGGCCAGCACCGCAAATCTCACGGCCTTGCGCGCCGTCATGGGCCCGTCCGACGTGGCTGGCTTGGATGCGGTGACGCGGGCGGTCCGCTCCGGGGCTACGCGGGTCATTTGCCGGACTCCTTCTTCTCGCGGAACACAAAGAACACGACCACGCTCACGGCCATCAGGAAGACGGTCAGCACGTAGCTCATCGCCGCGGCATCCCCCATCTGGAAGTTGCGCAGCCCGGTCTCGGCGATCTGGTAGATCGCGGTGCGCGTCTCCCGGCCCGGCCCGCCCTGAGTCATCAGGTACGACTGGCCGAACATGTTGGCCGATGCGATCAGGGTGATGATCGTGATGAACGACAGGATCGGGCGCAGCCCGGGAAGAGTCACGTGCAGGAATTGGTACCAGGCATTGGCACCGTCCATGCGTGCCGCCTCGTAGAGCTCGGCCGGGATCTCCTGGAGGGCGGCGAGGTAGATGACGGCGTTGAAGCCGAGGGTCCACCACACCGTCACGCCGATGAGGGCGACCCAGGCGGCGGGCGTCGACGTCGTCCACGCCGTATCGTCCGGCAGGCCGAGCGCGCCCAGGTAGTAGTTGACCAGCCCGATGTTGCTGTCGAGCAGGTAGCGCCACAGCACCGCGACGACGGCGACGCCGAGCACGTAGGGGGCGAAGTAGACGGCCCGAAAGAAGTTGCGGCCGGGGAAGTTCTGGGCCATGAGCAGGGCAACGGCGAGCGGCACCACCAGGAGCAGCGGCACGCTGAACAGGGTGAATATCCCGGTCGCCCTCATCGAGCCCCAGAACGACTCGAAGTTGACCGAGTCGGGCTGGAACAGCGAGAGGTAGTTTTCGAGACCCACGAACGGCTGCGCGGGCATGGTGTAGTCCCAGTCGTGGAGGCTGATCCACACTCCGAAGAGCGCGGGCAGCACGACGAAGGCGCCGAACAGCGCCAGGTACGGCGCGAGGAACAGCCAGGGCGTCGCGCGCCCCTGCTGGGGGATTCCGCCGGTGCGGCGTTGTTTCCGCGGCCCGCCCGCAGCGGGCCCACCGGGCGCCCCCTCCGAGGAGAGGACGCCCGTTGAGACATGTGTTGTCATGACTACTTCCCGAACGACGCTTCGTTGTCGGCCATGAGCTTGCTGGCCGTCTCGGTTGCTTTGGCGAGCGCCGCCGCCGGGTCGGACTCGCCGAGCACCGCTTCGGCCACTGCGACCTCGAGGGTCTCCGCCTGCACGCTGCCGATTCCCGGCACCGCGGGGAGGAAGCGCATGGAGTCGATCAGGTCCGCGATCGGTGCCTGGACGGTCCCGTCGAGCACGCCGCTGTCCCGAACGGACTGGCGTGCCGGGATCATCCCGGATCCGGCCCACTCGCCAGACTGCTCGCTCATCCACGCGATGAAGACCTTGGCGGCGTTGACCTTATTGTTGTCAGCGCTGCGCTGCTTCGGGAGGAAGAAGTTGTGCGAGTTGGCCCACACGGCGGCATCTGCACCAATGGTCGGGATGGGAGCGGCGGCGTAGGGAAGGCCGGAGTCGGTCAGATCGTTGATCTGCCAGATGCCGTCCCACGTGATCGAGGTCTCGCCGTTCTTGAACGCGACGTACTGGGAGTCGACCGCGACGTCTTTCGGGCTGAACCCGTCGGCGATGATCGAGGTCTGCCAAGTGAGGGCGTCCACGCCGGCCTTCGCGTCGAACTGGGCCTCGGTGCCGTCGGCACCGTACGGCTCGCCGCCGTTCTGCCACTGCAGCGAGAGGTTCATGAGGTGACTCGGCCACCTCGCGGGCATCCAGAAGGGGGTTTCGTAGCCGGCCGCCTGCAGCTTCGTCAGCGCGTCCTGGAACGAGGCGTCGTCGGTGGGCGGCTCGGTGATCCCGGCGGCCTCGAAGTGCTCGGTGTTGTAGTACATCGCGAGGGAGTGCACATCGAGCGGGATGCCGAAGCGCTCGTCCTCGTACACGCCCGCGTCCCAGACCTCGGCCGTGAAGTCGTCCTCGGTGAGGCCGAGTTCGCTCGCCAGGTCGTCGAGCGGCAGGATGACGCCGCGAGCGGCGTTCGTCGCGAGCTGGTCGAGGTGCATGACGCCGACATCGGGGCCTTCGCCGGCCGTGACGGCCGCGGGGAGGCGCTGGTAGAAGTCGCCCCACTGCATGGTGTTCGACTTGACGGTGATGTTGTCGTGCTCCGCGTTGAACTCCTTCACCATCTTCTCCATGAACGGGCCATCACCGCCGGTGAAGCCGTTCCAGTACGACAGTTCTACTGCGGGGCCGGTGTACTCCCCCGTGAACTCCTCGGCCGACTGCGCCTCGCCGGTCGAGGCGCACCCCGACAGCGCGATCGCGGCTGCTGCGCCGATGGCGGTGAATGTGGCGAGGCGCCTGCGTGCAGACACGATCGGTTGTGACATCTTCGTCCTCCTCTATGAAAACGGTTCTCTTGGCGCCAGGTGCGCTGCCAGCTTCCACCAGTCAAAACCTGTAGGCGGATAGGCTGAAGCGCGGCGGTCCAAATATACAGCGCTGTAAAGATTTTTGTCCAGTGAAACATTTGCCGCCTTCGGGCGAGTGCATCGGGACGACAGGTGGCGGCAAGCCTAGAATTAGCCTCGACAAAATGGAGCAGTGATGGCGCGAGTGCGACTTATCGACGTGGCCGAGTTGGCCGGTGTCTCGATGAAGACCGTGTCGAACGTCGTCCACAAATACCCGCACGTGGCTCCCGCCCTCCGCCAGAAGGTCCAGCAGGCGATCGACGATCTCGGCTACAAGCCGAACCTCACCGCACGGCGCCTCGCCACCGGCAAGACGGGCATGATCGCACTCGCGATCCCCGAGATCGACCACCCCTACTTCTCGGAGCTCTCGCGGAGCATCGCCGAGGAGGCGTCCCGCCGCGGCTATCGCGTGATCATGGAGCAGACACTCAGCGAGACGGTGGCCGAGCACGCTGTGCTGCAGGACCGCGAGGCGGGCCTGGTCGACGGCGTGATCTTCCACCCGGTGCGCATGCAGGCGCTCGAACTTGCCAAGTCACAACGCGACACCCCGCTCGTGCTACTGGGCGAGTCCGCCGTCCCGGTGACCACCGATCATGTCATGATCGACAACGTGGCGGCCGCACGGGATGGCGTGCGCCACCTGATCGCGCTCGGTCGGCGGCGCATCGCGTTCCTCGGCATCGTCGCGGACGACATCACGGTCACGACCAACCGGCGACTGCTGGGCTATCAGGAGGCGCTCGTCGAGGCGGGCATCCCGCTCGATCCCGAACTCGTTCTGATGGTCCCCGACTTCACCCCCGAGTCCTGCTCGGCGGCGATCCAGGCGGCCATCGCGGATGGCATCAAGTTCGATGCGGTGCTCTGCCGGGAGGACAAGTTCGCCGTCGGCGCCCTCCAGGGGCTGCACCGTGCCGGCCTTGAGGTACCACACGACGTCGCGGTCGTCGGATGGGACGACACCGCCGTCACCTCCTTCACCCGCCCGACTCTCACATCAATCTCTCCCGACAAGGCGTTGCTCGCGTCGACCGCGCTCGACCTGCTCGAGGAACGCATGAACGGCCACCAGGGCAGCGGCAGGCACCGGCTGGTGCCGCACTCGATCACCGTGCGCGAGAGCGCGCCCGCGAGCCCCGTCTGAGGCCAGATCCCCGGGTTGGGGCGAGCAACACGATCCACACTTTACAGCGCTGGAAATATGCGTCATGCTGTGCGCATGCTTCAGAGAGATTCGATTCGCGCCAGCACTCAGGATGGCACCCACCCGCGCCCCCAGGCCCTCCGCACGCAGTGGACCGACCTGGGAGGGAAATGGGGCTTCGCCCACGACGATGAGGATGCGGGGGCTCGCGACGGCTGGCCCACCCTGGCCACGCCGTTCGACCGGGAGATCACCGTGCCCTTTCCCCCCGAATCCGAGCTGTCGGGCATCCACGACACCGCCTTCCACCCCGTGGTCTGGTACCGCCGGGTCATCACACCCGCGGAGATCGCCGCGAGCGGCAGGAGAAACGGGGACGACCGGGTGCTGTTGCACTTCGGTGCCGTCGACTATCGCGCCACCGCGTGGATCGATGGGCGGCTCATCGGCGAGCACGAGGGCGGGCAGACGCCCTTCACCTTCGACATCACCGAGCACGCAGCATCCGGCGAGCCGCTGACGCTCGTCCTTCGCGCGGAGGACGACCCGCTCGACGTCTCGCAGCCCCGGGGCAAGCAGGACTGGCTCGAGAATCCGCACGTGATCTGGTACCACCGCACCACGGGAATCTGGCAGACGGTGTGGCTCGAGTCCGTGTCGTCGACGCATCTGTCCGACATCGCGTGGCGAACCGACATCCAGGCGGGAACGGTGCTCCTCGACCTCGAGTTGTCTCGTCGTCCCGTCACCGCGGTCCGGGTGCGGGTCTCCCTCACCCACGGCGAGACGCTCCTCGCGATGCAGGAGATGACCACGAGCGAACCCCGTTCGCGGATCGTCTGCACGATTCCGAAGCAGCTGAACGGTCAGGCCTACGAGGACCTCCTCTGGAGCCCGGATAAGCCGCGCCTGATCGACGCGCGGGTGCAGCTCCTGGATGCGGCGGGACACACGATCGACGAACTCTGGTCCTACGTGGGCCTGCGCAGCGTCGGATCCGCAGGCGGCCACTTTCTGCTCAATGACCGCCCGCTGTACGTGCGATCCGTCCTCGAGCAGGGGTACTGGCCGCAGTCGCATCTGGCCGCACCGGACATGGCCGCCCTGCGCGCCGAGGTGCAGCTCATCAAGGACCTCGGATTCAACGCCGCGCGACTGCACGAGAAGGTCGAGGACCCGCGGTTTCTGTACTGGGCGGACCGTCTGGGACTGCTCGTCTGGGGCGAGATCGGCAGCACCTTCGAGTTCTCGGCGACGGCGGTCGAACGGGTGACCCGCGAATGGATGGACGTGGTGCGACGCGACCGATCCCATCCCTGCATCGTCACCTGGGTTCCCCTCAACGAGAGCTGGGGGGTGCAGCACATTGCGCACGACCCGGCGCAGCTGCATTTCGCGCAGGCGCTCTACCACCTCACCAAGGCGCTGGACCCGACGCGCTCCGTGGTCTCCAACGACGGCTGGGAGCACGCCGAGTCCGACCTCATGACCATCCACGACTACGCGACCAGCGGCGCGAGCCTCGGGGCGGCCTATCGTGACGTCGACACTGTGGCATCCCTGATCGAGGGGGTGGGGCCGGTCGGGCGCCGGATGAAACTTCTCCCCCACGGGGAGTCCGACCAGCCCGTGATGGTGACCGAATTCGGCGGGGTGACCTATGCGCCGGACAGCGCCATCGAGACATGGGGCTACTCCACCGCCTCATCACCGGAGGAGTTCGCCGAGCGAGTGCGGGACCTGTTCGTGGCGCTGCAGCGGAGCCCCGTTCTCGCGGGCATTTGCTACACGCAGCTGACGGACACCCTGCAGGAGGCGAACGGTCTGACCGACCAGTATCGACGACCCAAGCTGCCGCTCGACCTAATCCGCGAGATCGTGCTCGGCACCGGCGTTCCGGATCCGTCGCTGCAGCGCATGCGCTCTGGCAACCAGTCCTCCCCCGCGCCCGTCGCATCGCCACTTCACGAGATGTCCGATTCTTGCGAGATCGGGTGAGAGTGCGGCGACTACGGTCTTAACATGACCACCGCACCCACCACGAGCGTTCCGACGGTCGACGAGGCCGCCACTCCCCCACCCGCGACGGTCGTGCCGCCCGATCACCTCGTGCGCGTGAACAGCCCGATCGGGCGCATCGAGATCGCGGCCGACGAGCACTCGATCACCTCGCTCGCGATCGAGCGCGACGGCCGCCTGCCCCACGACGACGTCGCAGAGTCGTCAAGCCCGGTTCTCGAGGCGGCCGCAGCCCAGCTCGCCGAGTACTTCGCGGGCGAGCGTCACGACTTCGACCTCCCGGTGAACCTTGCCGGCACCGAATTCCAGCGCGCGGTGTGGGCCGAACTCGCACGGCTGAAGTTCGGCGACGTCTCCTCGTACGGCGCGATCGGACTCGCCACGGGTCGCCCGACGGCGGGCCGAGCCGTCGGCGGCGCCATTGGGGCGAATCCAGTACCTATCATCATCGGCTGCCACCGGGTGCTTGCCGCCAACCGCAAGATCACCGGCTACAGCGGCGGCAACGGTATTCCGACCAAGGTCTGGCTGCTTGACCACGAGTCGATTGCGCACGCGTGAGCGTCGTCGCCGATGAGACGGGGGTTGCCCGCTGCGCCTGGAGCGCCGGCGATGCCGAGTATCGCCGCTACCACGACGAGGAGTGGGGCGTGCCTCTGCACGGCGATCGGCCGCTGTTCGAGAAGCTCACCCTCGAGGGCTTCCAGGCCGGGCTCTCCTGGATCACCATCCTGCGCCGCCGGCCGACCTTCCGCCGTGCGTTCGCCGATTTCGACATCGACGTCGTGGCGGAGCTGGTCCCGGACGATGTCGAGCGGCTCATGCTCGACCCCGGCATCATTCGCAACCGGGCGAAAATCGAGGCGACGATCTCGAACGCGCGCCTCACCCGCGAGCTCGTGCGCGACGACCCCGGCGCCCTCGATCGCATGCTCTGGTCGTTCGCGCCCGACCGGCGTGTGCGCCCGGCAGACGCGGCCGAGGTGCCGGCGGTGACCGCGGAGTCGACCGCCATGAGCAGCGCGCTCCGCGGCCTGGGCTACCGGTTCGTCGGGCCGACGACGCTCTACGCGCTCATGCAGTCGTCCGGGATGGTCGACGACCACATCGAGGGATGCTGGCGCGCGGCGCCCTGAGGAGCTGGGCTCCTGGCACCACCGCATACCACCAGTCAGCGCTTGGCCGCGACGACCTGCTCGACCTCGAGTTCGAGCTCGCCCGACGCACCGTGGGCCAGGCGTATGCCACTGCCCCGCGCCCACTCGATCAGCGAGGCCGCATCGGCGTGGTCCCGTCCCGCCTGGAGCAGTGCGCGCACGAACTCGCCCTTACCCCTCTTGTTGAAGTGGTTCAGGGCGCGCTTCCGACCGTCGACCCCGGCGGCAACGACCCGGAGGAAGTAGCTCTCCGGACGGGCCGGCACCGGTCCCAGCGCAACGTAGGCCTCGGAGCGGAGGTCGAGGATCAGCCCGTTGTGCCGGTCGAGCTCGGCTCCGATCGACGCGGCCCAGAGCGATCGCAGCTTCAGCCCAGGCAACCGGGAGTCATGCGAGAGCCGGTACGCGGGGATGGGGTCGCCGGCACCGAGGAGGCCGAACAGAGCCGAGTGGATAACCACGCTCGACCGCGCCAGCCTTCGCGCCTCGGGCGCCAGGCTCGCGGCGTCCAGTGCGTCGTAGAGCACTCCCGTGTAGCGGTCCAGGGCCGCCATTACCGGTGACTGGGTGATGCTCCGGTTGCGCTCGAGCTCCGCGCGCTGGGTGGGGCCGAGCCGCAGGGCGAGGGCCATCGCATTCGGATCCAGCGCCAACGCGCTCGTCGCATGGAGGGCCGCGGCGCGTGGACCAGTGAGCCCCGGGTAGCTGAGGCTGGCCAGGTCGAGGGCACCGCCGTCGCCGCCGTCGCGCTTGGTCTCCGACGGCGGAAGCAGTACGAGCATCAGTCTCTGAGGAAGGCGAGTGCCGCCTCGACGTTCGACTCCACGCTGTGCGAGGTGTCGAGCGTCAGCCTTCGCGTGACGGCGCTCTGCCCGTGCCACGCGGCGTAGTCCTCGAGGCTCTGCTCGACTGCGTGACGGTTGGGTTCGGCAAGGTGGGGTAGCTTCGCGGCCCGCGCGGCGAGACGCTTGAGGTGCAGGTCCAGGTCCGAGCACATCACCTCGACGAACCTCAGCTCGACGCCCTGCCGCTTGGCCAGCCCGACCCACTGCTCCCGGGCCGGCTCGACCGCGTTGACCGCGTCGACCACGATGCTGTGCCCGGCGGCGAGCACCGACTCGGCGAGCGTCTCGGCGACCAGGTAGGCCGCGAGGCCCGTCGGCTGGTCGCTGTCGATTCCCGCAGTCAGGATCGCCGCCTCGATCGGATCGACCGAGACGACGGCGGCGCCGAGCCGTGCGCCGATATGTCCGGCGATCGTGCTCTTACCCGTTCCCGGCAGCCCCGCCATCGCAATCAGCATCGCCGGACCGTCAGCCCTCGACGAGTTCCGCTGAGCGAGCGACGATCGTCACAGTGTCGTGCTCGACCGACAGGAATCCGTCGTCCGCCTTCGCGCGAACCGAGCCGCCCCCGGCCACGGTGAGGCGAACCTCACCGCTGGCCAGGATCGCAAGCACCGGCTCGTGGCCCGGAAGGATCCCGATTTCGCCCTCGGTCGTCCTCGCGACGACCATCGACGCCGTGCCCGACCAGATTTCCTGGTCGGCCGAGACGACGCTGACAGTGAGATCGGCCACGTTAGTCGTTTTCCTTCTGGATCTGAGCCCACTTCTCTTCTACGTCGGAGATGCCTCCGACGTTGAAGAAGGCCTGCTCGGCGACGCTGTCGAAGTCGCCCTTGACGATCGCGTCGAACGACTCGATCGTCTCCTTGAGCGGAACGGTCGAACCCTCGACACCGGTGAACTTCTTCGCCATGTAGGTGTTCTGCGAGAGGAACTGCTGGATGCGGCGGGCGCGCGAGACCGTGATCTTGTCTTCTTCAGAGAGCTCGTCGACACCGAGGATCGCGATGATCTCCTGCAGCTCCTTGTTCTTCTGAAGGATCGACTTGACGCTTGTCGCCACGCGGTAGTGGTCCTCGCCCAGGTAGCGGGGGTCGAGGATGCGGCTCGTGGAGGTGAGCGGGTCGACGGCCGGGTAGAGGCCGCGCGAGGCGATCTCGCGGCTCAGTTCCGTGGTGGCGTCGAGGTGGGCGAAGGTGGTCGCCGGCGCGGGGTCGGTGTAGTCGTCAGCGGGCACGTAGATGGCCTGCAGCGACGTGATCGAGTGTCCACGGGTCGAGGTGATGCGCTCCTGGAGCACACCCATCTCGTCCGCGAGGTTCGGCTGGTACCCGACGGCGGAAGGCATGCGACCCAGAAGGGTCGAGACCTCGGAGCCGGCCTGGGTGAAGCGGAAGATGTTGTCGATGAACAACAGCACGTCCTGCTTCTGCACGTCGCGGAAGTACTCCGCCATCGTGAGCGCCGACAGTGCAACGCGCAGACGCGTTCCCGGCGGCTCGTCCATCTGGCCGAAGACAAGGGCCGTCTTGTCGAAGACGCCCGCCTCCTCCATCTCGGCGATGAGGTCGTTGCCCTCACGGGTACGCTCGCCGACTCCGGCGAACACCGACACCCCACCGTGGTCCTGCGCAACGCGCTGGATCATCTCCTGGATGAGCACGGTCTTGCCGACGCCGGCGCCACCGAACAGGCCGATCTTTCCACCCTGCACGTACGGGGTGAGGAGGTCGATGACCTTGATGCCGGTCTCGAAAAGCTCGGTCTTCGACTCGAGCTGGTCGAATGCCGGGGGCTTGCGGTGGATGGGCCAGCGCTCGGTGATCTCGAACGACTCGCCGTTGACCTTGCCGTCAGCGTCGGCGTTGAGGACCTCGCCGATGACGTTGAACACCTTGCCCTTGGTGACGTCGCCGACAGGGACGGAGATCGCCTCGCCGGTGTCGCGTACCTCCTGGCCGCGGACGAGTCCGTCGGTGGGCTTGAGCGCGATGGCGCGGACGAGGTCGTCGCCGAGGTGCAGTGCGACCTCGAGGGTGATCTCGGTCGAGCTGTCGCCGATGGTGATGGTCGTCTTCAGAGCGTTGTAGATCTCCGGGATCGAGTCGTGCGGAAACTCGATGTCGACGACCGGGCCGGTGACGCGGGCGATACGCCCGACGCCGGCGGTCTTCGTCGAGGCCGACGCAATTGCGGTGTCAGTCATGGCTTCTCTCTTCTCGTTCTATCTACTTCTTGGCCGAGGCGAGGGCGTCTGCGCCGCCCACGATCTCGGAAATCTGCTGGGTGATCTCGGACTGGCGAGCATTGTTCGCCAGCCGGGTGTAAGTGGTGATGAGCTTGTCCGCGTTGTCGCTTGCGGACTTCATCGCCTTCTGTGTCGCGGCGTGCTTAGCGGCAGCGGACTGCAGCATCGCGTTAAAGATCCGGCTCTCGATGTACACGGGCAGGAGCGCGTCGAGTACGTCGCCGGCATCCGGCTCGAATTCGTACAGCGGAAGCGGCTCGTTGTCCTCGGGAGCCTCGACTCCTTCGACGACCTCGAGGGGAAGCAATCGCACGACCTCGGGAACCTGCACCATCATGCTCACGAAGCGGTTGTAGACGATGTGAATCTCGTCCACGCCGCCCTCGCTCGCGGGCTGGAGGAAGCGGGCAACGACAGCATCGCCGATCTCTTGGGCCGTCGAGAACTCGGGGTTGTCGGTTCCACCGGTCCACTCCCGCTCCGCGTCACGCTTGCGGAACTTGAAGTAGCCGACGGACTTGCGACCGACGAGGTAGTAGACGATGTCCTTGCCCTGGCGGCGCAGGAGGGAGGCGAGCTCTTCCGCCTCGCGCAGCACGTTGGAGTTGAACGCTCCCGCAAGACCGCGGTCGGAGGAGAAGATCACGATCGCGGCGCGTTCGATGACCTCCGGCTCCGTGGTCAGTACGTGGTCGACGTTCGAGAACGTCGCCACTGCCGAGACCGCGCGCGTGACAGCGCGCGAGTAGGGCCCGGAGGCCGCTACGCGCTGCTGCGCCTTCTGGATACGCGAAGCGGAGATGAGCTCCATGGCCTTCGTGATCTTTTTGGTCGTCTGGGCAGACTTGATCTTCTGCCGGTAGACGCGGACTTGCGATCCCATATCAGCGGCGACCCTTGACGATCTTCTCCTGGTTGACCTCTTCTTCCGGGAGATCCTCGAACACCTCGCGGCCGACGGATGCGAGCGGCTTGCCCTCGCCCGTCTGGAACTCGAGCTTGAACTTGTCGATCTGCTCGGTCAGCGCGCTGACGGTGTCGTCGGAAAGCACGTTGGTCTCGCGCAGCGTCGTCAGGATGTCGGTGTTGCGGCCGAGGAAGTCGAGCAGTTCGCGCTCGAAGCGCAGGATGTCGGGAACCGGCACCTCGTCGAGCTTGCCGTTGGTTCCGGCCCAGATCGAGACGACCTGCTCCTCGACGGGGTACGGCGAGTACTGCGGCTGGCGCAGCAGCTCGGTGAGGCGTGCACCTCGGGCGAGCTGGCGGCGGCTGGCCGGGTCGAGGTCGGATGCGAACATCGCGAACGCCTCGAGTGAGCGGTACTGGGCAAGTTCGAGCTTCAGGGTTCCGGAGACCTTCTTGATCGACTTCACCTGCGCGTCGCCACCGACTCGCGAGACCGAGATACCCACGTCGACCGCGGGACGCTGGTTGGCGTTGAAGAGGTCGGACTGCAAGAAGATCTGGCCGTCGGTGATCGAGATCACGTTGGTCGGGATGTACGCCGAGACGTCGTTCGCCTTGGTCTCGATGATCGGGAGTCCCGTCATCGATCCGGCGCCGAGCTCGTCGGACAGCTTCGCGCAACGCTCCAGCAGACGGGAGTGCAGGTAGAACACGTCACCGGGGTACGCCTCGCGTCCCGGCGGGCGGCGCAGCAGCAGTGACACGGCGCGGTAGGCCTCGGCCTGCTTCGACAGGTCGTCGAAGATGATCAGTACGTGCTTGCCGGCGTACATCCAGTGCTGGCCGATGGCCGAGCCGGTGTACGGGGCGAGGTACTTGAAGCCGGCGGGGTCGGAGGCGGGGCTCGCGACGATCGTCGTGTACTCCATTGCTCCGGCATCCTCGAGCGCGGCCTTGATGCCGGCGATCGTGGAGCCCTTCTGTCCGATGGCGACGTAGATACAGCGAACCTGCTTGTTGACGTCGCCGGACTCCCAGTTGGCCTTCTGGTTGATGATCGTGTCGAGCGCGATGGCCGTCTTACCGGTCTGGCGGTCGCCGATGATCAGCTGGCGCTGGCCGCGGCCGATCGGGATCATGGCGTCGATTGCCTTGATTCCGGTCTGCATCGGCTCGTGCACGCTCTTACGCTGCATGACGCCGGGCGCCTGGAGCTCGAGGGCACGACGCCCCTCCGACGCAATCTCGCCGAGGCCGTCCATGGGCTCGCCGAGCGGGTCGACGACCCGGCCGAGGTAGCCGTCTCCGACGGGCACGGACAGGACCTCACCCGTGCGGGTGACCTCCATGCCCTCTTCGATTCCGGTGAACTCGCCGAGGACGACAACACCGATCTCGTTCTCGTCGAGGTTCTGGGCAAGCCCGAGGGTGCCGTCGGCGAACTTGATGAGCTCGTTCGCCATGACGCCGGGGAGACCCTCGACGTGTGCGATTCCATCTCCGGCATCCGTGACGTAACCGACCTCGGTCGTCGATGCCCGGCTCGGGTCGTAGGCCTTGACGAAGTCCTTGAGGGCGTCGCGGATCTCATCGGGGCTGATCGTTACTTCTGCCATCGTTCTTCCTGTCTGCTGGCGGGACGGTCTTCCGTCCCGAATACTTCTGGCGGGCTCGCCTTCCGGCGATCCCGGTTGTCAGCCCGCGAGCTGAAGTCTCAGGTCCTTGATGCGCGAGGAGACGCTGCCGTCGATGACGTCGTCTCCCACCTGCACCCGGATCCCGCCGATGACGGCGGGGTCGATGACCACATTGATGCGGAGTTGCTTGCCGTAACTGGCCGAGAGGCCCTTTTGAAGACGAACGAGCTGGTCCGCTTCGATCGGCTTCGCGCTCGTGACCGTCGCGACCGCAAGGCCGGACTGGTCGGCGACGACGGATGCCGCGTAACGGACGAGTGCGCCGATGCGACGGCCGCGTGGCTGCTGCACGAGCTGCCTCACGATCGCGAGCGCCTGCGCTGACACCTTGTTCTCGAGAAGGGTCTCCACGAGGGTGACCTTCGAGGCGGTTCCGCCGAGCTTGCTTCCAACGGCGAGTTCGAGCTCGTCGTCCGAGCTGACCGCCCGGCCGAATGCGAACAGCTCGCTCTCGACGCTCACGCCCGGCGCGGCGGAGTCCGCCGCGGCACGGATGCCGAGCTCCTCGATGCCACTCAGCAGGTCGTCGTCGGACGACCAGCGCTTGCTCGCGGCCGAGGACAGGATCTCGAGTGCCGTGCGACCGAAGGAGGCTCCGAATACCGCGGTGATCGCGGCCCTCTTCACTTCGGGGACGGTCGACGCGTTGGCGAGAATCGCGCGCAACTGCAGCGAGCCGCCGATGGCGCGAGCGGCCGCGAACAGCTGCTCGGCAGTGGCCAGATCGACCGTGCCGCCGAGCGCGGAAAGCTCCGCCCTCGAGGACGACAGCGCTTGTCTGGACGCAGAACCCACGGTTACCTGCTCACCTGTTCGGTCACGCCGGCCGACTTGACGTCAGCGGCTTCGAGTTCAGCGAGGAACCGGTCGACCAGTGCGGCGGACCGCCTGTCGTCGGTGAGGCTCTCGCCGATGACTCCGGATGCGAGGTCGATTGCGAGTGAGCCGACCTCGGCGCGCAGCGACACGAGAGCGCTCTGGCGCTCCGCCTCGATCTGCGCCGACGCGTTCGCGGTGATGCGAGCGGCCTCGATCGAGGCCTGCATCTTGAGGTCGTTGAGGATCTTCACGCCGTCGGCGCGAGCCGCCTCACGGATGCGTCCTGCCTCGGCACGAGCCTCAGCGAGCTGCTCGTTGTACTGCTGCAGGGCAGCCGCGGCCTCGGCCTGGGCGTTCTCTGCCTTCTTGATGCCGCCCTCGATGGCTTCGGCGCGCGCGTCCAGGCCCTTCTTGACGTTCGGCAGAACCTTCCACCAGAAGAACGCCAGAAGCACGACGAAACACACCGCACCCCAGACGAGGTCCGGGAGTGCGGGCAGCAGAGGATTGAAAGCCTCCTCGGCCACTACCACTGAGAATGTTGCGGAAGACATGCGCGGTCCTTAGACGAAGATGAAGTACGTGGCGATACCGATGAATGCCAGAGCCTCGGTGAAGGCGATACCGATATACATGAGCACCGTGAGGCGACCCTGCAGTTCGGGCTGGCGGGCGACGGACTCGATCGTCTTTCCGACGACGATTCCTACGCCGATGGCGGGTCCGATTGCGGCGAGGCCGTAGCCTACGGTCGCGATGTTTCCGTTGAGCTCAGCTACGACGGTTGATGCGTCCACGTGGTGATTCCTTCCGTGATGAACGAACGGGGCAGTTGCCCCGGTCGAGTTAGTTAGTGCTCGTCTGCCAGCGCGAGCTGGATGTAGACAGTGGTCAGCAGGGTGAAAACGTACGCCTGCAGCACGGCGACCAAGATTTCGAAGAGCGTGAAGACGAACCCGAATGCGAGCGTGCCCACGCCGAACAACTTCGCGACTCCGTCGACCTCAAAGAAGAAGAACGACGTTGCCAGGAAGAAGAGAACGAGCAGGAGGTGGCCGACAATCATGTTCATGAGCAGTCGGAGCGTGAGGGTGATCGGCCGGAGGATAAAGGTCGACACGAACTCGATCGGGGTCACGATGATGTACAGCGGCCACGGCACGCCGGGCGGGAAGAGAGCGTTGCGCAGGAACGTGCCCGGGTGCTTCTTGAGCCCCGCATAGATGAAGACGACGTAGGCGACGATCGCGAGCAGCATCGGAATGCCGATCACCGACGTTCCGGCGATGTTCATCGCGGGCACGATGCCGGTGATGTTCATTCCGAGGATCAGGAAGAAGAACGTCGTTAGCAGCGGCAGGAACCGTGCGGCGTCCTTCTTGCCCAGCAGGTCTTCGGCGATGTTGACCCGGACGAGTCCGAGTCCAAGTTCGGCGATGGACTGCGCGCGGGTGGGGATGAGAGACATCCGCCTGGTCGCGAGGTAAAAGAACAGCATCAGCGAGAGCAGAACCACAATGCGGATCATCATGATCCGGTTCATCTCGAACGGCGTGCCGATGAAGAGGACTGCTTCGGGGAAGAACTCGGCGATCGAAGGACCGACGAATACTACCTCTTCGCTTTCGCCATCAGTGGCAAGGGGAAGGACGGAAGTGAGAGCGTTGAGTAGCAGCGCCATCTCCAAGCTCGGGGCGTGAACTCACGCGGCACAGAAAAAGGGGGGGTTGGTTCGTAGCGACTCTAGCAAGAGACCACCTCGCCTGACCAATCGTTAGTCGGCGTGTGGCCGCCGCGGAGCGTCACCGGGGAGGCTGATGTCGCTCACGTACGGGAGGCGGGAGCGCGCGACGACGACCATGTCGACGACGAGGGTTCCGACCACGCCGACGACGAGAGTGACGAACATCACGGTCTGGTCGATGAAGGCCTGGTCGCGCAAGGCGACCGCGAGCACGAGGAACAGGATGAACTTCAGCAGCCAGGCCCCCATGACGATTCCAAAGAACGCGAGCACGTCGTAGCGGCTTGCGAGCAGGATGCTCATGGCCGTGATGCCGAGGAACACGAAGGCCATCGCCGCCCCGATGAGGGCGGAGACGACGCCGATGCCGCCGGCGACGAGGAAGCCGACCCCGGCGCCGACGATCGCGAGAACGAGGGCGAAGATGCCGCCGAGGATCAACGCCCTCCGGAGAATGGGGATGGCGCTCATTGTCGTTCCTTTCTGGCGAGGGCCGCGAGGATCGCCGCCTGCTCTGCGGCGTTCTCGGGCGGGATGTGCTCATCGGGCAGGTCGATGGATGCCGCGTCGAGCGGGTCGTAACGGTCGCCGTGCGTCTCGAGGGTCTCGATGGCGCTGGCGCGCTGGACGGCGGCCTCGACGGCCTTGCGCCGGGTGAGCGGCGACAGGGTGATCCAGGAGCAGACAACGAGGCCGACGACGATGCACGCGACGGCCCACCACGGTGGCACGAAGAGGAAGGCGAGGAACCCGACGGCGACCACCGCGGTCCAGGCGTAGAAGATCAGCACGGCGTGGAAGTGACTGTGGCCCATGTCGAGCAGGCGGTGGTGGAGGTGTTTTCGGTCCGCGCTGAACGGCGACTTGCCGGCGCGCAGCCGGCGGAACACCGCGAGCCCGAAGTCGAGAAGCGGAACGACGAGCACGGCGAGCGGAAGCAGGATCGGGATGAACGCGGGGAGCAGCTGGCGGCCCGAGATCGCCGAGCCGGTGTCGACCTGTCCGGTGACCGAGACGGCGGAGGCGGCCATGAGCAGCCCGACCAGCAGCGCGCCTGAGTCGCCCATGAACATCTTTGCCGGGTGCCAGTTGACGGGCAGGAATCCGATGCAGGCGCCGATGAGGATCGCGCTGATGAGCGACGCGAGGTTGAAGAACTCCGACTGGTAGGTGCGGTCGGTGATGATGAAGCTGTAGATGAAGAAGACGACGTTGGCGATGAGCACGACGCCGGCGACGAGGCCGTCGAGGCCGTCGATGAAGTTGACGGCGTTCATCACGAGCACGACGGCGACCACGGTGAGGATCAGCCCGAGGACGGGCGGCACGACGGTCACTCCACCGATCGGGATGGTGAGCAGCTGGACTCCCTGCCAGACCAGGATGCCGGCGGCGATCATCTGGCCGGCGAGCTTGGTCATCCAGTCGAGGTCCCACAGGTCGTCCGCGACGCCGATTAGCACGATAATGAGCGCGGCGCCGAGGATCGCCACGACGCGGCCGGGGTCGGCGAAGATGAGCGAGAACTGGGCGGTCTGCGACGAGACCCAGAAGGCGGTGACGATGCCGAGGAACATCGCGACGCCGCCGAGCCGGGGCGTCGGGTTGGTGTGCACGTCGCGGTCGCGGATCGAGGAGGAGAAGAGCTGGTAGCGCTGGCTGATCTTGAGGATGACGACGGAAAGTGTGAGCGTGATGACGGCGGCGACGCCGGCGGCGAGCACGTAGTAGGTGATGCTCACGAGGGCGGTCTGCCGGGGTCGGCAGGGTCGGCGGTGGGGT
>Ga0326733_1000242_pt1 | contig 17011 bp, 15 predicted proteins | sample 14_GP2_308_FD_207946 | JGI IMG/M metagenome (GOLD analysis project Ga0326733, IMG submission 207946) | Glacier ice microbial communities from Ngari, Tibet, China - 14_GP2_30.8 | ecosystem: Environmental > Aquatic > Freshwater > Ice > Glacier | place: China: Ngari, Tibet | collected 2018-07-17 | reverse complement strand
GCTCTGTCTTGATCGAACCGCCGATGAGTTTTGAGCCACGGCTGGGCACGACCAGCGGCACGCTCTGCAGATCTGCGTCGCTGAGCAGCTGCTCCTTGGCCATGCGGCAGGCGTAAGTCAGGGCGCGCATCTGCCAGGGGTCCAATTGCTTGCCTTCGGCAGCCAGACCGCGCGCGACGCCATGAGCCAGTGCAAGGTCCATGTTGTCGCCACCCAGCAGGATGTGCTCGCCCACGGCTACACGGTTGAGCTGCAGGTTACCGGCATCCTCGGTCACGGCGATCAGCGAGAAGTCGCTGGTGCCGCCGCCTACGTCGATGACCAGGATCACATCGCCGACCTGCACTTGCTTGCGCCAGTCTCCGGCGCTGCCGGCGATCCAGCTGTACAACGCGGCTTGAGGCTCTTCCAGCAGCGTGACGCCCTGGTAGCCGGCGGCCCGGGCGGCCTCGGCCGTCAGTTCGCGCGCGGCCGGATCGAACGATGCAGGAATCGTGACCGTGACGGCCTGCCGGTCGAACGGCGCTTCGGGATGGTGGTGATTCCAGGCGTCGCGCAGGTGTTGCAGGTAATGCGTGCTGGCGGCCAGTGGCGAGATGCGCTCGACCTCGGCCGGTGCATCGGCCGGCAGGATACCGGCGCGACGGTCCACGCCGGCATGGCCAAGCCAGCTTTTGGCGCTGGAAACCAAGCGGATCGGCGTCAGCGCGCCATGGCTGCGCGCCCATTCACCGGTGATGCGCTCGGGCGCAGCGTTCCAGGGCAGGGCCAGGTCACCGGTGGCGAACTCTCTGTCGTGCGGGAGGTAAAGGAAGGAGGGCAGCAGGGCGAAGTCCTGTACGGCGCCGGGGCCGCTCTGCTGGGCGATCGGCAGAATCTCGGGCGCTATGCCCTCGGTCTGCAGGTCGACCCAGGACAGTGCGCTGTGCGTGGTGCCCAGGTCGATGCCGATGGCGTATTTCGTCATTTTGAAACCTCCGAGCTGCGCGCTGCGGTGCTCGCCCTCTTCGGGACGGCCGGACAGAGGCGGCTCAAAGCTCCACCTCTGCTGGTGCGATCACGCGCGTGTCGTGTCCTTCGGTCAGCGCCGGCAGCCGCACGGCCGTGGCGCGCCAGCCCTTGTGCTGGAGCGTGCCCCTAAACGGCGGCTGGCCGACCACGTTGCCGGTCACGCGCACCCCGGCGGCGTCGAAGCCGGCTGGCAGCGTCAGGCGGCTGCCTTCTGCTTCGGTACGCACGGCCTCGAGGTCGAAAGTGTCCTTGAGCACCTTGCGCGCGCCGCCATGCAGCAGACGCGCGGCGCCGCCAACGTCGGCATCGGAGTAGGCTGCGATGTCTTCCTGCAGGAAGTCGACGAAGCGCGACTCGCGCTGCAACAGGGCTAACAGCTGCAGGGCGGCGTCGACGTTGGCTGTGGCGCGCACGGGGGCCGGAGGCGGCGCCTGCACGGGCGCGGGCGGCGGCACCTCGCTGGCCAGCGGAGCGCCGTTGCGCAGCGCGTGCACGCGTGCGGCGAGGCCTCCGTCGCCCAGCAGAGCGAAGAAGCTACCGATCGCGATGGACAGGCGGGAAAAGAACGGAAGAGTTTGAGGTTCGGTCATCGGTAAGGGGGACCCATGAGGGCTTAACAGGCGGTGGACCGATCAAAAGCCGGGCCGCGCAGCCTTTATTGTCTTCAATCCTGCAAAGCAACCGGAAAACACAAGAATTGCGCATCGCTGCCACAGAACACGGCGAGGATGCCTTCGTCCCATTCCACCGGTCGTGCCTGTCGCTCAGAAGCAGAGGGAACTCTGCTACGAGGACTTCGCAGTTCTGCATAGTGGCCAGACCCGAACGCCGGTGTTTGTCGCTCAAAAACTTGACCGGCAAAGCATCCTGTCAGATGGCGCTCCAGTACGGCATAGTTGATCTCAAAGAAGCGCAAGCCTATATTGACATCCCGCATTGGGACCAAGACTTGTAGTCTGCGTCAATGCAATTCTGAGTCACACCGATGAAGGAGCAACAGCAATCCTCGGCGATATTGACGCAATGAAGCTCAAGTCGTGCCTGACTCTATTTACTGCCGCGGCGCCTGGATAGCCTGCGTTCAAAACAGCGCTGTCTACTTTCTACAATGGGCAGCCCGATGAGACAACCAATCGACTTCTCAGCTCACCGCAACCGCAATGGAAGAACGTTGGAACTTAATATTGAGAACCACCAATAGCCTCTATGGCTGTCCACCTGTATCTTAGGACTATGACGGCGGCGCCAGTAACGAATTCGTTTACAACCAGCCTGATCAATGCCACCATGAAAGCCCATCTATAAAGAGGACTCACCATGCCAGGATATTTCGAACTCAAAGCAGCTGCGGGCGGTCAATTCATGTTTAACCTTAAGGCAGGCAATCACGAGACCCTGCTGACGAGCGAGCCCTACGCATCCAAGCAAAGTGCAATCGGTGGAATTGCTTCTGTTCAAAAAAATGCATCTAGCGATGAGCGCTACCAGCGCAAAACAGCAAGTGACAAATCCCCTTACTTCGCATTGACGGCGGCCAATGGTGAATCGATTGGCAAGAGCGAAATGTATTCCTCGGTCAGTGCGATGGAAGGTGGCATCGCCTCGGTCAAGGCCAATGCGCCAAGCGCATCGACAAAAGACCTGACGCAGACATGAGAAGTCACTTGGCAGGTCTCTTAGAATCAAAAAAGTATCCGCCATTGATAAGAAGACGCTTCGCATTCCGCTGTGACAAGGCGATGGGACCTGACAGCGTAGAAGCCACAGGGTTCCCATCACGCTGTCAAATAGCGCGGCAGTTCCTTGGTTTCAATGACTCGGCATCCGGGATAAAGCGAAAATAAGCCGGTGACCAAGACCTACCTAAAAGTCTCCTTCCAGGAAAAAGAGCGCCCCAAAGCATTGGGCGCTCTGTGGGATCCGATCCAGAAGAAATGGTACGTGCCCGCCGGTTTGGAACTGGCGGCGTTTCAGCAGTGGCTGGATCCGGGGGTAGGGATACCCGTCTCGACCGATCTGGCGACATTGGCTGGCAATTCCAGCATAGCGCTCAGCGCGAGCCCTGCCAAAGGCATTTCACTGTCAGAGTTGCTTGGCGGCATTAGCAAGACTATCTCACGGACCTACCGGCAGGCTATCTGGATCATCCTCGAAGTAGTACAGGTGAAGGTGCACAGCGGCCACGTCTATCCGGAAGTATCCGAGCGCGATGCGACCGGGCGCCTGACAGCCTAACGTGCCGGCGGCAAAGTGTTTCCGCGACTAAAGGGCGAAACGCTGGAGGCGCTTTAGGCGCGAGTAAAGGGAACTGCTGTCAAGCCGCCTAACGAGATTGTGGTGGCGACGCAAGGCTCAGGGTAATACTGCACTGATCAAATACTGGGCTCAGCTACAGGTTTTACATAGCCGTCGAAGCCTGTCCCACGTCGTTGATACTTGATCAGATTCGCAATAATCGTGTAGTAGTCCAAGGACATTTAATGAAAAAAATCCTATTCTCGGTTGCGGCGCTGGTCGTTTCCTTCGCTGCGTCAACTGCCCATGCTACAACAGTCAATTTTGATTCTGGTAGCTCCAAGATGAACAATCCACCGGTAGTGAAGCCCGGAAAGCATCAAAAGAGAAAAGTGTGGGTGCCTGCCCATAGATCACATGGCCGTTTGGCAAAAGGTCACTACGTGTGGCGCTAGTCCTGATCTTAGGTGCTTGGCTGGTTTGGATGGCACTGGCCGATGCTTAAGGCCAAAAGGTCTAACGCGTCAGAGGTCATCAGTGGCAAGTCGGCCCACTGCTGTAAGCTTGGGTTAACCGGCGTAGTCGCGGCTCCGAGCACTTCACGCGCGCAAGCTCGGATGCTCTCTGCTACAGCTTAACGCTTTGCTTCCAACAGCAGATCTGTGCTTTCAAACAAGGCGTGGTGCGTTGCCTGTGCATCTATCGCCTGAACCAGCGCGAGTTCAGCGCGTGCTTTTTCATCAGCGGCTCGAAGAACTGCCCTTGCAGTCGTGATCTTCTCGTAAGCGCCCCATTGTTCATGCTGGTGCGGAGTTTTAGGGGTTGGCCCCGAAGGCGCGCTTGGTAAATTTGGCTTTTCCGCATAAACATCTATTGTTGCCGGCCTGCTACGAGTTAACCCAGTCCAAGTTTTCCGCCGCACCTCCAAGGGGTCAATTCCTGGGTGGAATTCAACAGGGCACGGTCAGATTGACTAAACGACCAAAAAGGATTGTTTCAAGGGTTGTCATCGCGCTTGAGTGAAGCCATGTCGATGACGTAGCGGAACCGCACGTCGCCCTTTTCGACCTTTTTGAAGGCCTCGTTCACATTTTGAATGTCGATTATTTCGATATCCGGGCCAATACCGTGTTCGGCGCAAAAATCGAGCACCTCTTGGGTATCGGCAAGATTGCCGATTAGCGATCCGGCCACACGCTTGCGATGGAACGCGACGGCCGAATTGTCGACACCAGCCATCGGCTCAAGTGCGCCGACGATGCACAGCGTGCTGTCGCGCTTTAGTAATTCAATGAAGGGATTGATATCGTGCTTCTCAGGGATCGTGGAAAGCATGAAGTCAAAACTCGATTTCAGCGCCTTCATCGCATCCTTGTCGCTTTCAAGGACGCCCTTGATACCAAGGCGCGTCGCTTCTTCCAACTTCTGCTCGGTGGTGGTGAACACTGTCACCTGGGCACCCATCGCCTTGGCAATTTTGCTTGCCATGTCGCCGAGGCCGCCAAAACCAATCACGCCTAGGCTGTCGCCTGCCTTCACCCCCCAATGCTTTAGCGGCGAATAGGTGGTGGCACCCGCGCATAGGATCGGAGCGGCCGCCTCGGGTTTCAGGTTCTTTGGAATTTTGAGGGCGAAGTCTTCATTGACGACAATCACATCGGAGTAGCCGCCGAACGTATTGTCCCGCCCGTACATGTTGGCGCCATTTGGCGCCTTGGCTGCGGGCACCATCGGGCCGTTGTAAGTTGAAAGCCAGGAATTCGGGCCTTCGCAATAATTTTGATCGCCAGACTGGCATGGATGGCAGTGGCGACAGCTCTCAATCATGCAACCCACTCCGACCAGATCACCCACTGCGTGACGGGTGCCGCCCGGCCCCACCTTCGTAACCCGACCGACGATCTCGTGGCCGGGTATGCATGGGTAGACAGTGTTTGACCACTCGTTTTTCACTTGATGAATGTCGGAGTGGCAGACGCCGCAGTAAAGCACCTCTATTTCAATTTCGTTCGCGCCCGCTTCCGTTCGCTCAAACTCTATTCGCCTGAGGCGGCTGTACGAGTGCTTTGCGGCATAACCCAAGGCTTTGATCATGGTATCGGCTCTCAATTAGATAAAAATTTCGAACGCAGGTACAGATTCAAAAAAATAATACGCATCACAAAATGCAGTCTCCACCCATATTTTGGGTGGAGTACGACATAACTGGATTAACTCCTACACGACTGGCTTCTTGCCTACGTCCCGCCCTGCGTGCACAGTGCGGTGCGCAGCCTGCGGCTGCCGTAGGTACGGCCACTGGCGGCGAAAGCGGCCAATAAGTGCAGGCTGTCAGCGCACACCGCGGGCGATGTTTGGCGCCGTGCGCTCGCCGCGTAGTGGCCTGAGCGGCTGACCTCAAGGACGCGGCAAGCCTGGCTGGCGGGTATGGCCTTTGTTCGCAAGTCGTCAATGAGCTGGTAGCTCATCGGAGTTCCCGGGCAAAGAAGTCCGATGCTCTCTTCAATATATCGACATCGCCCCGGAGTTGCCGGTTTTCTGCCTCCAGCTGCCTGATGCGTTGATGCTCTGCTGTCAGGGGCTTGCCAATGCCGTTTTGCCCCAGCGGCTCGGCTTCCAACTGGACTATCCAGCGCCTGACGGCGCTCTCGCCAAGTTTCATATCACTGCAGACCAGAATAATGCTCAGGCCTTGAATCTTGACCATCTGCGCCACCTGCAGCTTAAAGCTGGCGTCAAAGGTTCTTCTGGATTTCTGATGGTCCACGTCTGTCGCCATTTAGGTTCTAAAAAAACCTATTGTTGTGTTTATTTGGTTTAGACCACTACAGTGCACAAGCTGCGGGCGCGGATGGGACCAAGCTTCGAAGTACCTTACTTCGACCCAGCAGACGGAGGTGTCAACGCTGGCTGCTTATTTTTGCTCGAAGCGCCTGGTGCGAAAGCAATCAAATCAGGGTTCGTGTCACGAAACAATGCCGACGAGACCGCGAAAAATTTCTTCTTGCTTAACCGTGAAGCGGGTACAGACCGAAAAAGAACAATTGTCTGGAACATCGTGCCGTGGTACGTCGGGTCGGGAACGAAGATTCGCCCTGTTAACGTTGTCGATGTTGCAGTTGCGGCTCCGGCGCTCACAGCGCTACTTTTACTGCTACCGCACTTGCATACTATCGTTCTTGTTGGCCGCAAGACTGCATCTTCGCGCAGCGCCGTATCTGCGCTCACCCCTCACGCAACGTTGTACGCTATTCCGCATCCCAGTCCAATGTTTGTCAACCGTTCACCGGCAAACCGTTCTGCGTTGCTGTCCGCCTTGCATAAAGTCGCAGCAAATCTGCCCCACGCGCAACAACGGCTAACTTGTCCTTGCAAAGGATTACCTAAAGGGGCATTTGAGCTTGACCGTGACGGTGTAATCTTTGAAAAACAGACTCGGGACGGTTCCAAAAACCATCGTGGTTGATCTCGTTACCGCTCGGCAATATAGTGCGATGTACTGGCGCTTTCATTCGGCGCCAGATATGCGCGTACCTGCGCTTCGAGCCTATGGTCGGCCACGGTAGCACGTGCCCGCTGGCGCAAGTAGTCTGCCCAGGAGGCCACAATAAAGCGTTCAACATACCGCGACTCTTCGCCTAAATCCTTGTAGACGCGCCAAAATGTGGCGCCGTCGCGTCGGCGTGGAGCCTTCATCTGGCCAATGGTGTCAAGAAAAGCCCGATCCGATCCGGCGCGGATTCGGTAGGCCACCTCCACCGCAATGGGGCCCGCTTCAGGCCTGGGCTCGGCCTGAATGAACAATTCCTGCCACGGCGTTCCCTGCGTCACCTCCGGGTCAGCGCCCACGCGCAGCGGAAAAGGGCGCGCTAGCAATAATCCAGCGGCCATGAGCAAGCTTGCTGCGGTCAGTGCTGCGCTCAGCCCTGCGATATCCGATACCGCACCCCAGAATGCTGATCCAAATGCAAAGGCGCCAAGCGCAGCCACGATGTGCAGCGCCACCGCACGCGAGCGTACCCAGGGTGGCGCACTTGACTGCGTAGCGGTGTTAAAGGTGGACATGGCGGCCATCCACGCCGCGCCTCCTACTGCCATTGCTGCATAGATCAGCAACGGGACACGGACCCAAGCAGCAAGCAGCATAACTGCCGAAAATGCACCGCAGCTTGCGCCCACGACAGCGTCCAGACCGAAACGCGACCTCAGCTTGCCGATCACCAGTCCGACAGCTACGGCGCCCAGCCCTAGGCACCCCATCAGCAGGCCAAAGCCTTGTGCTCCGCTGCCCAGCTGTTGTTGCGCAATCACCGGCAGCAGCGCCCAAAGCGCCGAGCCAGCCGCACTGTAGGCCATGGCTCGCACCAGTTGGGCCAAAATTATGCGCGAATGCCACGCGAATCGAAGTCCGCTGATGGTGCCGCTCCACAAGCGCTCGGCCGGCAGGCGTGAGGGCGGGTGCGCGCGAGGCGGCCAGCGACGGATTGATTCCCACATTACCAGAGTCGTCAAGACTGTTGCGGTAAACACCCAGCCAGCGCCCAATCGCGAAAACATCAATCCGGCGAGCGTAGGGCCGATTGCACGCGCAGCGTTATAGCCAATGCTGACCGCGGTGATGGCTTGAGGCCATTCGGCGCGCGGCACCGGATCAACTACCGACGAATTCCAGGCCGGCGTGAGCACCGCCGTGCAGCTACCGCATACGAACACCAGCAAAAGCACTGATGTCGGCCCGGACCAACCACCCAGCACTAACATGGCCAGCAGCGCACAGGCAACCACCTGAGCGATCAATGCGCCTGATATCAGGCGTCTGCGATCGGTCGTGTCGGCTAGCACACCTGCGGGCAGCGCCAACAAGAACATGGGCAAGAACACTGCGGTCTGGACCAGCGCGGCAAGGAAGGACGAACCCGTAAGCTCGATCATGAGCCAGGCAGCGGCCATGGCCTGCATGCCGTTACCTATGAAGAAAACGCTGCCGCAAAGCCACAGGCCGCGAAAGTCAGGTTGGCGCAGGGGGCTCCAGATGGAGTGGCTAAGTGCCATCAAAGCCAACAAATGTGAGGATAACGTGCTCTCTTTTTCATGCCGAAACCGCTCTAAAGGGCAGGTTCAACATGAATCTCGGTCAAGAGCTGACCAATATTGAGAGCAAGGCCGGCCTATTTGCTTTTTCCTGCGGCTTCTTTTTTCGTGAATTCTTTGCAAGACAACTTTCGAATGTGTAGGCAACTGGTTATTTACTGTGCCATGAGGAGAACGGTAGAGGAAGCTATTTTTTCCGTCAACGTCGGCACGTGTGCCGTTTTAGCCAAGCCTCGGACTTAAGGAAGGTCTGCACAACCCCCCGCCGCAGCGAGAGTTGAGGGTCAAGAATTCATACGATGAAACCTCAATTCGTTTGAGCCGATTTCCTGGTCATGCTGGCTCTGGTTCGCGGCTTCTGAAAGCTGCTGGCGGACACTTGCCCGCATTGGAGGCGCACTCATCCCCGCGCTCCCATCAGTTGCCTACGCACCATCCACAGATTGCTGAAAGCAAACAGCGTGACCAGTTGAGCAGTGTTCTTGGCCAGCCCTTTGTAGCGCACCTTGGTGAAGCCGAACTAGCACTTGATGACTTGAAAGGGATGCTCCACCTTTGCCCGCACACTGGCCTTGAGCTTCTCGGCCTTGTCCAGCAAGGCGCCCAGCTTGGTTTGTTTATCCAGTGCCCGGCGCTTGCCCGGGCGCATGGCCACATGCCAGTTCACGCCCGTGGCTTCAGGCCGATTTGTCGCCGCTTGATAGCCCGCATCAGCAAACACCACGGCCTCCTCTCCATGCAGCAAGCCGTGTCCTTGGGTGACGTCGCTGACGCTGGCCGCTGTGCCGATGACGGTGTGGACCAAGCCTGAATCTGCATCGACCCCAATGTGGGCCTTCATTGCAAAGTGCCACTGGTTGCCTTTCTTGGTCTGGTGCATCTCGGGGTCCCGCGTGCCCGAGCTGTTCTTGGTCGAGCTGGGCGCAGCAATCAAGGTGGCGTCCACCACGGTGCCCGTCTTGAGCATCAGGCCTTTGGTGGCCAGGGTGGCATTGATGGTGGCCATCAGTTGGCTGCTGAGCTTATGTTTCTCCAGCAAATGCCGGAATCGCAAGATGGTGCTCTCGTCTGGCAGGCGCATGCTGCCGGGGTCAAGGCGGGAAAACTCGCAGTACAGCGAGATATCGTGCAAAGCCTCTTCCATGGCCGGCTCCGACAGGCCAAACCATTGCTGCATAAAGTGAATACGCAGCATGATCTCCACAGGAAACGAGGGGCGGCCAGCTTTGGCGCCTGTGCTGCCTGGGGCAAACGGCTTAATCAAGCCCACCAGATCAGCCCACGGCACTACAAGATTCATCTCGTCGAGAAGCACGCGCTTGCGCGTCCTCTTGGTGACAAGCTCGAATCCCGCGGTCGCAAGGCAGATTTGTTTCATCGTCAGATAACGCTTCTCAAGGCTCAGCCGTCCACCGGGTTTTGCAGAGATTCCTTAGCCGTCAATAATTTACCTATGCCGCCCTCCGCGCCCGTGCCCACCGCTCACTTCCAGATCATGAAGCACTGCATAGTCGATAGCGCCATTGCGCCCGAGGCTGCTCGCTGCTGAACTATTCTGCTGCCGCCAAAATTACCTATGGCGAAAGAGCGATCAAGGAAGTAGGCGTAGTCAAGGTATACGCCGCAGATGAATTATTCAAAGCCTTTTTGATGGTTTGCAGGCTCTCGGCGGCTATTCTCGATTGCCATAACAGGATATAGAGCGCTACTAAACCCCCATGGTCGGTGGCGGCACAAACAAAATCCAGCGCAGCATCATTGCAAAAGAAATGGGCTTGTAGTTGACTTTGGCAAGTGGCAGTGATGCTGACAAACGACAGATTTACCAATCGAGAGCCACGTTCCATCTTCAACTGCCCGGCAGCAGACCTGACGCAAGTATTGCAAAGTTAAGAAGTTTTTCGATACCTCTTCCACCACGCTTTGCAGAGGAGTAGATGCAGGATAACCATAACTTTCGCCACGACGGTACGCCGGTGCTCTGAACAGCTTGCGCGGCAGCTTAAATGGTCCGCGTTTCTGCAGTTATGGTCAGTCTGAGGCTTTCCCCACGGTGCGTGGGCTGCAACATTCCCTAGGGCATTAAGTAGTTAGGTGGAATGAAAGGCGCTACAGCTTTAGGCGTCATTGACTGCCGCGCAAGCGGCGTCCGTTCTTTTTTATATACGACGCTGGAGCCGCCAACCCGGACCACCAGCTATGCAGTCCTTTTTTTGTTTACCGGAGCAATTCACGCCACTTAAAAACATCGTCGGCTTTTCGCTTGCGGCGGCAGCCCTGTGCCTTCCTGTTTGGGGTCACGCGCAATCCAAGGAACTGGTCGTGGGCTCGAGCGCTACGTATCGCCCGTTTGCCTATGAAACTCCTAGCAAGGAAATTGCCGGCTATGACGTGGACATGATCAAGGCCATCGCCCAAAAGGCCGGTCTACAGGTCAAAATCGTCAACACTCCGTGGACCGGCATTTTCGCAGCGCTTAACAATGGCGATGTGGACTTGGTGATCTTCGGTGTCACGATCAACGACAAGCGCCGGCAGTCCTATGATTTCACTACTCCCTATTTTGAGGCGCGTCAGCTGATCGCCGTTCATAGCACCAGCACCGCTAAAAGTTTGAAGGACCTCGCAGGCAAAAAAATCGGCGTGGTGTCGGGTAGCACTGGCGATGACATGGCTTCGCGCGAATTTGGCAAGACTAGCTCGGATGTGCGCCGCTTTGAGAGTACACCAGTAGAGATATCAGAGCTAGTTAACAACGGTCTTGATGCTGCCATTGGAGACAACGGCGTTATCGCCTTTCGCGTACAGGAGCACAAGTCCTTGAAGACTGTCAGCGACGCAAGCTTCCCCAAGGAGTACTTCGGTATTGTGGTCAAGCAGGGCAACAAAGCTCTTTTGGACAAGCTCAACGCCAGCCTTGCCGCGGTGAAAACGGATGGTACTTACGCCCAGATCTACAAGAAATGGTTCCTTGCCGAGGCACCGGTGCTGCCGGCCCAGTAAGCCTGCTACGGTAGATCTTGGAGCCTAATTTATGGTTCGGGTGGTTCCGGGCCGACATCATTGCGAAGTATGCCGAGCTATTTTGGCGCGGCCTACAGGTTGCCCTCGCGGTTACCCTTATTTGTATCGTGCAGGGTACGGCTTTGGGGCTTGCTATCGGTATGGCGCGTCTGGCCGAGGCCCGTCACGCACCGGCCCGCCAGCTGTGCAAGTATGTGCTCCGCTGGCCGTCCACGATCTTTGTCAGCTTCTTTCGCGGCACGCCTTTATTTGTCCAGATTTTGTTGATGCACTTTGCCGTGCTTCCGCTATTCATAAATCCAGTTGATGGTTTTTTTATTGACGGCGAGACTGCCCGAAGCCTGAAGCAGAACTACGGTGCCTTCCTGTCGGGCGTGGTAGCGCTGACTCTAAATGCCGGAGCATACATTTCCGAGATCTTCCGCGCTGGCATTCAATCCATTGACAAAGGACAAATTGAGGCTTCGAGCTCGCTGGGTTTGTCCTTTCGTCGCACGATGTTTCACGTCATCCTGCCCCAAGCATTTCGGCGAATGCTTCCCCCACTTGGCGATAACGCCATTTCCCTGCTCAAAGACTCCTCTCTAATTTCAGCTATTGGCCTTGCGGAGCTGGCCTACGCAGCGCGAACCGTAGCTGGGGCTTATTCGCGGTATTGGGAGCCATATCTCACTATTTCCCTTATGTACTGAGTCCTGACACTAGGTCTGGCTTATGTGGTGAAGAATTTGGAGGCGCGTTATGGACGAGGTGATACGCGTTAACCAGCTGCGTAAACAGTTTGGCAAGTTAGCGGTTCTGCAGGGTATCGACTGCTCAATACGAGCTCAGGAGGTCGTGTGCGTCATTGGACCTTCAGGGTCTGGCAAAAGCACATTCTTGCGTTGCCTCAACGGCCTGGAAACGGCAAGCGCTGGGGACGTGCTTGTGCACGGCGTGTCGGTGCACCATCCCAGGACTAACTTGGACCTGCTGCGCTCGGAAATTGGCATGGTGTTTCAACGTTTCAACCTGTTTCCGCACAAGAGCGTTCTTGACAACATTACGCTCGCACCCACTAGGGTAAGAGGGCTGACCGCTGTGCAAGCGCGTGATCGGGCCAGCGCCCTTCTGGACAAGGTTGGGTTAAAAGACAAGATCCATGCCTATCCCAATGAACTCTCAGGAGGACAGCAGCAGCGGGTGGCCATCGCACGGGCGTTGGCGATGCAGCCTCGCATCATGCTTTTTGACGAACCGACATCAGCTCTGGATCCAGAGATGGTGGGAGAGGTGCTCTCAGTGATGCAGGCCCTGGCAGAAGAGGGCATGACGATGGTGATCGTGACACACGAAATGGGTTTTGCTCGGCAGGTTGCCGATCGGGTGATTTTTATCGACGAGGGACTAATTGTGGAGGAGGGCTCGCCCGAAGACCTTTTTGACCGACCGCAGCAGGCACGGACAAGGCAATTTCTTAGTAAAGTGCTTTAAATCTGTCTGATAAGGCTAATAAACAGGTTAAAAGACTTGGGCTGTAGTAACTTCAATTGCAAAGACTTTGCTTTTGTCGCGTGAATATCAGCTAATTGCCTTATTTTGGAGCCGTCACCGCGCCTCTGACCTGCACATGCACGTCTGCCCGCGCACGTGGTTCGACACGGCGGACGCTAAATTTACAAAATTCAAGCCTAACGTGGTCCGGCAGTCCAATGACTTGCAAATCATCGCCCGTATGTCGCTTCACAGAGCTAAACAACCGTTGCCTAGGGAGACTCGGAAAGAATTTCTTTGGTGAGGAAAAGGATCTCGTTTGTGATCATAAATTCAGTTTCAATTTCAATTTAAAACTGAACACAAAAATCATCATCTCCTTCATATTCGATAGTTAGACGTGTAGCGCATGCGTCATTGGGCGAATCGGTCAATGCTGAAAAAGTTTGACCCATAAACTTTTATGGGTGACGTACGACGGCTTTCCAGCTCCGCTTTGACCTCGCTGCTCCGCTTCAAATTAACTAGCCCAGCGCCTAGCGAAATTTTTGCCAAGCTTTAATCTTTACAGACTTGGCTGATGCTCAAACCTTGAGTTTTAACCATCTGAGCGCCCTGCAGCTTGAAACTGGCGTCAAAGCATTGTCTGGAGCTTTGATTGTTCACGTCTGTTGCCATCTAGGTTTTGAAAACCTATTGTTGTGTCCATTTAAATTAGATCACTACACCCTCGCGCTATCGACTTGAAATCAACGGACCATTTAGTGAGTTCTACGGGTGCGGGTAACAAGGCCCCGCCCGCTTCAGCCTTAACTTAACAATACTTACGCTAGGTCGCATCGGAGGTTAAACACCAGGCTTCTCATCCACGCCTTGCCGGATTCCAGCGATAACCCAACCGCCTTGTCCAGCGATCGGCTTTGTGAGGTGCCAGACTTCATCGAGGTCCTCAGGTGTTGCCCCAGGCTGGTCACGCACGCTACCGGTAAACCGCACGCTTGCCAAGTAATGGTCATCTTCCACCACCATTTCTAGCACCTGCGCTTCAAGGCCAAACACCTGCGTCTGCTGCTGCGCTGCACTGTCACGCTCAGCTATTTCTTGGCCAACGTGTGCCAACATTTCCGGTGTAAGGTAGGTTCGAAGTCGGTCGAGATCGCCTGCATCGTTTGCAGTCTGTAGTGCTAGAAATTGAGTTTTCGCATTCCTTGCAAAAGCCACCGTATCAAAGTCGGAGGGAATTTGACCAACCTGAGCTTTTGCAGCAAGGCCACGCAGTCCTGCGTCTATACGGGAACCGATCAGTGAGCCGGCGCCGGGTGGGTTAACGTTCGCAGCGCTACGGCGCAAGGTGTTTGATGCGTCGCTGCGCTGAAATGGCTGGGCCACACCTGCTGCATTACCAGCGCCCGCTAGCTTCGGGTCCTGCTGGGCCATACGCTTTCGCATTACGAAACCGACCACAAGCAGTACGGCCATGACCAACAGGCCAATCATCATCATGTTCGCCAAAGCTTCTCCAAAACCCAGATGCGAGGCCAAGGCTGCCAATCCCAGACCCGCTGCAAGGCCCGCAACTGGACCCATCCAACTGCGCTTTGACGCAGCGGCTGCGGCTGCGCCTGGAGCTGCTGCGGCTGCTCCAGCAACTGGTGCCGCCTGGCCCGCTGTTCCAGGCACATTGGTACTGCCGGATGGGGGGCTTGCCGGAGTCGTGGTCGCCTGGCGCTGCATACCGCTCGATTTTCCGCCGCCAAGGCGCTTAGCCTCCACATCGAATGCCGCTGACGCAAATCCCAGCGTCAGGACAACGGTAAAAAGGGCAAGTGCTTTTTTCATGAAAATGTCTCCTTAATTCAGATCAAGTTAAGAAGGTAACCGTATAAATGGGAAGGTAAAAGCAGGCAATTTAGCTATTTAATTCAGGAAAAACCGAAGTAGGAGCTGCTAGCCGGCAATTCAGACCAATCCCTTCCGTAACAACGGTCGGGGTCTGCCTGGATTTCGACCTGGGCCAGCTGCGACGGGTAGCTATTGGTGTGCGCGTGCCGCTGGAGGCTGCATTGGCGGTGAACCAGACTTTGGAAGCATGGACTTTGTGAGCCACGCCATAGCCCGCCCCGGCTCGGTGTCACGACGCATCAAATGCCTCACGGTGGCGGATGATTTCACGCGCGAATGCGTGGACATCACAGCTGACTTTGGAATTGGCGGCGCATATGTCACCCGGCTATTGAACCGGGCCGCCACGTTCAGGGGCTATCCCAAGGAAGTCAGAACCGACAACGGACCGGAATTCACCTGCCGGGCATTTATGACATGGGCACAGAAGCACGGCATCAAGCACATCCTGATCCAGCCTGACAGCCTGACAGCCTGACAGCCTGACGCAGAACGCCTACATCGAGAGCTTCAATGGAACCTTCAAAGACAAATGCCTGGGCGATAACTGGTTCGAGTCGCTGGAGCAGGCCCGCCAGAGCATTTCCACATGGAGAGGCGACTACAACGAGAGCAGACTGCACGGCAGCTGCGGGCGTATACCTCCCGCGACCTTCGCCGCTATGAATGGCCCGTTAACTGGCCATTCATAGCATGAGAGCAAGACCAATGCAGGAATAATTTAATCTTGCAAATCACGGACTTCTGGAATTTCGATTGGTACGGGGATTGTGGGCAGGTCAGTTGCTGCGGTCGGATGGTCTTAATTACTCGACTCGGATTCAGCTGACGCGGCGTCCGGCAAATCTCATTCCCTCATCTTTAGCCTGGACGCTAAGTGCAATTGAATGAATTCAATTACTACACGCCTCACCATAATTTTATTAACGGAATTAATGGCTTAGTGTTGACTCGCTAGGCTGCACGCCGAAGAGGCGCCGCTGGCGAGGCTCAAGCCGGGAAACAAGAAAGCACCTCGAGCTTAGCTGCGAGACCGTCGCGCTGACGGTGCTGGGATGGGTGTGTTGGGTCGCATCGCCATTTGCGAATAATGCCTTCAGAAATTATTTCAGATGTGTCAGCAGATGGCGCCAAAATTTTAGCCGTGCTTGCAGCGTTGACACCAGGATGTGCTCCTGAAGCGTATGCGCGCCGTCGCCATCGGCCCCCAGTCCATCAAGGGTGGGCACTCCAAGTGCCGATGTGAAGTTAGCGTCACTGCCGCCGCCCGTCATGGGCGCATCTTCGAGGGTAAACCCAGCGTAACGGGCCGAGTCTTGTGCGCGCATCAAAAGCGCAACCACGGCGTCGCTCTTGATCATGGGTGGACGATTCACCTCGACGTCGATGTCGAGTTCCATATCCTGGCCCAGGGGTTTGAGAGCCTGCATCTTATTAACCAGTTCGTCGGCTGCACGAAGGTCAGGCAATCGGAAGTCCACCACGCAACGGCAAAGCGCGGGCACTGTGTTGGTGGCTGTGCCACCCTCAACGGTGCCAACGCTCACTGTAACGCCACGCGCGTAGTCGGTCATGGCCTCCAGCGCGAGGATCTGGTGCGCCATTTCGCGGATGGCGCTGCGTCCTTTTTCATGTTGCACGCCGGCATGGGCGGCCCGACCCTTGACGCTTAGGCGCAGCATGCCCGTGCCTTTGCGAGCCGTGACGCACTTGCCACCGTTGGCGCGTGCCGGCTCGCACACCAGGGTGTACCGCGCGCGGCCTGCAAAAGCCTCGATATGTGGGCGCGAGGCGTGGCTGCCGGTTTCTTCGTCAGGCACGATGACAAAGTCCACCGGCAATGCGGTGGTGCCGGTGCCGGCCAAGTCGCGTAGCGCCGTCAGCGCAAGATAAATGCCGGCCTTCATGTCGTAGCCGCCAGGGCCGTACAGGCGGTCGCCTTCGACGCGGCAGGGGTTATCTTGCAGCGTACCGATTGGATGTACGGTATCGGAATGCCCCAGGATTAGCAGGCCAGCCCGCTCATCTCCGTCAGCGCGGTTGCTGATATGCAGCAATGGTCCCACGTTGGGGCCGAAAGACGTCACAGTCGCCTGCAGGCCGGCTTCAAGCGCGTAACGCTGGATAACCGCAACCATGCGTGCCAGTCCTTCGGGGTTGCTGGTGGGTGATTCGCATTGCATCCATGAGGTGATGCCGTCAACAAGGGATTGGGTGGCGGTGGAGGTCATGGGCGCAGTCCAGGGAGTTGAAACGATAAATGGGCGGATTGGAG
>Ga0326733_1000241_pt1 | contig 17029 bp, 18 predicted proteins | sample 14_GP2_308_FD_207946 | JGI IMG/M metagenome (GOLD analysis project Ga0326733, IMG submission 207946) | Glacier ice microbial communities from Ngari, Tibet, China - 14_GP2_30.8 | ecosystem: Environmental > Aquatic > Freshwater > Ice > Glacier | place: China: Ngari, Tibet | collected 2018-07-17 | reverse complement strand
CATCACACCATGGCCGACGAAACAGTCTTCGCCGATCTCTACAAGCTCACATACAAACGCGTGTGACTGAATTTTGGTGCGCGCGCCGATCTTTACGCCCTTCTGAATCTCGGTGAAAGGGCCAACAAAAACGTCATCGCCTAATGAACAGCCATAAATATTTGACGGTTGAACCACGGTCACATTGCTGCCAAAGATGACATCGACGACCGCTACCTCCCTCAACAAAGGCTTGCTCATTGCCTGGATCCGAGCCGGCAATACTTCGGCTTGAAGCGCAAGGGCACTTCACGGCCCGTCTCGACGGACTCATAAATCGCGTTGATCAGTTCAAGGCTCTTGCGACCTTCAAGCCCGCCAACAAGGTGCCGGGTGTTATTTAGGATGGAATCAACCACATGCTCGTAATAAGCTTGGTGACCAAAGCCATAGACGTTTGGCGGGTTGACCGAATACTCACTCATGACTTTGTCATCATCTTTTTCGGGCTGAGTAAAGCTCCAGACTTTCATTTGATTGACCGCGAACCCGCCAATCTCAACCGCCCCCCCTTCGCCAAGCACGGAAAGCGAACCTTCCAAGTCTTTCGGACGCGCGGCGGTGGTCGCCTCGATCACTCCGAGTGCGCCGTTTTTGAAACGAAGCGTGACTACGGCAGTGTCTTCGGCCTCAATGTTGGCGAGCGCGGTTGTAGCCATCGCATACACGCTATTGACTTCGCCCATCATCCATTCAAGCAAGTCCACGTGGTGACTGGCTTGGTTTGTCAGCACACCACCATCGAGTGCCCAGGTTCCACGCCATGGGTCTTGATCGTAATAGGCCTGAGGACGACACCATCGAACCCGGACCGTACCAAGAACCAGCTTGCCGAACCGCCCCGCTATTAACGCCTCACGCAGCTTAAGCACCGGAACATTGAAGCGATTTTGTTTGACGATGAATAGTTTTACACCGGCCTCATCGCAAGCGCGAATCATGGCGTCTGCATCATCAAGTGTGAGCGCCATGGGCTTTTCAACCACAATATGTTTACCGTAAGGCGCCAGCGCAACCACGTGTTTGGCATGCATGCCACTTTCAGTCAGCACAACCACAACGTCAATATTTACGGTGCGCATCATCTCGTGCATATCTGCGAAGTGAGGAATGGAAAACTCCGCAGCAAATTTTTCGGCCTTGTTGATTACCAAGTCGCAAACGGCAACCAGTCTGGCGTTATGTATTTGGTTAAGTCCCAACAGCTCTGAATGCCGCTTGGCGATTCGACCACAGCCAACCAGTGCAAAATTCAGTACACGCATTACCATTTCTTTCTGCTGGGCAATCAACGCCCGATAGCGAAGTAGTCGAACCCGAGAGATCGAACGAATGAAGGATCGAATAAGTTACGACCGTCGAAAATGACCGGTATTTTCAGCATGCTTTTAATGGCTGAAAAATCTGGGCTTCTGAATTCTTTCCACTCAGTCACTATGACCAAGGAGTCTGCGTTTTCCAAGGCCGCCATGGAACTTTTGGCATAGGTCAATCGACTTTCATTGCCAAAAACGCGACGAGCCTCATCCATCGCCACGGGATCATAGGCGGTAACCGTGGCGCCAGATTTCAACAGGTCGCCTATCAGTTCTTGACTCGGTGCGGCCCGCATGTCATCGGTGTTCGGCTTAAATGCCAATCCCCAAATTGCAAAGTGCCTGCCTTTGAGATCTTCACCAAATTTTTGCGTAATCTTTTGGCTGAGGACGTGCTTCTGGTACTGGTTAGCTTGTTCTACCGCAGTCAGCACCTTGAGGGTGATGCCAACGTCATCCTGAGCGGTCCGGATCAATGCCTTGACGTCTTTGGGAAAGCAAGACCCGCCGTAACCGCAGCCTGGGTAAAGGAAGTGATAGCCGATGCGCGCGTCTGAGCCTATGCCCAAACGGACACTTTCGATGTCGGCGCCCAACTTCTCGGCCAGATTAGCCATTTCATTCATGAAACTGATGCGGGTTGCCAGCATGGCATTGGCCGCGTATTTGGTGAGTTCTGCACTTCTGACATCCATAGCCAAGACTCGGTCATGATTGCGAGTGAAGGGTGCGTAGAGTCGCTGCATGGCGGCCAAAGCGCGGTGACCCGACTCGTCATCGGCCGAACCCAATACGATGCGGTCCGGGCTCATGAAGTCTTCCAGCGCGGCGCCTTCTTTCAAAAATTCGGGGTTGCTGACCACCGAAAAATTGGCAAGCGCCAAGCCGCGCTGCGAAAGCTCTTCGCGGATAACAGCCGACACTTTCTCTGCAGTGCCTACTGGCACGGTGGACTTATCCACCACCACTTTGAAACCATCCATATACCGACCGATGTTGCGAGCAGCAGCCAACACGTACTGCAGATCTGCGCTACCGTCTTCGTCCGGCGGCGTGCCCACCGCTATGAATTGAAGATCACCGTGCATCACCGCGGCGGGAACGTCTGTAGAAAAAGACAATCGCCCGGCCTCTACGTTTCGCGCAATGACTTCGTGCAAACCCGGTTCGTGAATTGGGAGGCCGCCGGCGTTCAGAGTGTCTATTTTCCGTTGGTCGACGTCCAGGCAAAACACGTTATTGCCCAATTCGGCCAAGCACGCGCCAGTGACTAAGCCAACGTAACCGCTACCAATGATCGTGACTTTCAACTTATCTACTCCACACTCACAACGATCGGGTAGCCATGCTGCTTAAGCAGGGCATGCTTTTTGGCATCAGCCAAATCAGCCGCCACCATTTCACAAACCATCTCATCCAAAGTGATTTCCGGCACCCAGCCAAGCTTTTCTTTGGCTTTAGTGGGGTCACCAAGCAGGGTTTCAACTTCGGTCGGACGGAAATAACGGGGATCAATTTTGATGATGGGTTGCTGGGCGGGTGCATTCCCGCCGTCGCGGGAGGGACGATTGATCCAGTAACCCACCTCACCAACACCTTGGCCCTCCCATCGTAGCTGCATGCCCAATGCGGCAGCAGTTTTTTCAATAAACTGACGCACGCTGTACTGAACACCGGTAGCAATTACGAAATCTTCTGGCGTGTCTTGTTGCAGCATTAGCCATTGCATGCGCACATAGTCTTTGGCGTGACCCCAGTCGCGCAGGGCATCCACATTGCCCATAAATAGACAGTCTTCCAACCCTTGACTGATATTTGCCAACCCGCGGGTGATCTTGCGGGTCACAAAAGTTTCCCCGCGGCGCGGGCTCTCGTGATTGAACAGGATTCCGTTGCAAGCGTAAATTCCATAGGCCTCGCGGTAATTCACGGTAATCCAGTAAGCGTAAAGCTTGGCCACGGCATAGGGGCTACGCGGATAGAAAGGCGTGGTTTCTTTTTGCGGGGTTTCTTGCACGAGGCCGTAGAGCTCGGAGGTCGAGGCTTGATAAAAGCGGGTTTTCTTTTCCAGCCCCAAGATGCGGATAGCCTCCAGAATGCGCAGCGCACCCATGCCGTCCACATCGGCGGTGTATTCAGGGCTTTCAAAACTGACCGCCACATGGCTCTGCGCGCCCAGATTGTAGATTTCGTCGGGCTGGGTTTGCTGAATGATGCGCGTAAGGTTGCTGCTGTCGGTCAGGTCACCGTAGTGCAGCTTGAATCGGGCGTTTTCAATGTGTGAGTCCTGGTAGATGTGATCTACCCGCTGGGTATTAAACAGACTGGCACGCCGCTTGATGCCATGAACAATGTAACCTTTTTCGAGCAGGAATTCGGCAAGGTACGAGCCGTCCTGACCGGTGATGCCTGTAACAAGCGCGACTTTTTTCTGTGTTGTCATATCTTATTTCTCAGATCCTCGTCACGGCGTGTGCGATGCATTACTGCTGTTTAAAAAATCTTCGTAAGCGGCTGACAAACCAGCTTCCAGACTGACGTTTGCTCGCCATCCCAAAGCGTTAAGTCGGCCACTGTCCATCAGTTTGCGCGGCGAGCCATCTGGTTTGCTTGTATCGAACTCGATTATTCCTTGGTAACCAATAGCCCTGCCCACAAATTTCGCCAACTCACCGATCGTGACGTCTTCGCCATAACCCACGTTGATGTGACTTTGCATCGGCAGGGTGTGCGCGTCGTAGGTTGTTTTGTCAAGGTTCATGACATGGACACTTGCCGCAGCCATGTCGTCCACGTAAAGAAACTCACGCTGCGGCGTACCGCTGCCCCAAATAGTTACTGTTGACGCTTGATTAATCTTGGCCTCGTGAAAACGGCGGATCAAGGCGGGAATGACATGGCTGTTTTCAGGGTGGTAGTTGTCGCCCGGCCCATACAGGTTGGTGGGCATAACACTGCGGTAGTCCACGCCGTGGCTGGCACCGTATTGGCGGTTATAACTCTCACACAGTTTGATGCCGGCGATTTTCGCAATGGCATAGGGCTCGTTCGTGGGCTCTAGAGGACCGGTGAGCAAGGCGTCTTCGGTCATGGGCTGCAACGCTTGACGGGGATAAATGCAACTCGAACCGAGGAACAACAACTTTTTCACGCCCGCGCGCCACGCCTCGTGAATCACATTGGCTTGTACCATCAGATTTTCGTAAATAAACTCGGCCGGATAAGTGTTGTTTGCGTAGATGCCGCCAACCTTTGCAGCTGCCAAATAAACCAAGTGGGGCTTTTCCGCTTCAAAAAAAATGCGGACAGCAGCTTGGTCAGTTAGGTCTAACTCGCCTCGTGTTCGCAAGACAAGATTTGACTGTTCTTGGTGTTGCAGGATGCGCGTGATGGCTGAACCAACCATGCCCCGATGTCCTGCAACATAAATTTTGGGCTGTTTGGTCATTGTGGATCAGTTGTGGCTAGCCGGTAAATGTCCGAAAAACGTACAACGGTACGTGACCTAAATTGGCGATGAAACTATTGGAATGTTGGATGGAGTGACAGCTACCCGCATCTTCACCGCCACTGACAGGCAAATGCGCAACACGCATTATCGACGGAAAACCTTACTCAACTTTTTCTGTGGCGAGTGGTGAGCAAGCAGTTATCACGGTGTACGACCATAACTGTCCTCAAACCGCACTATGTCGTCCTCCCCCAGATAAGACCCACTTTGCACCTCAATAATTTCCAGCGGGATTTTACCGGGATTGGCCAAGCGATGGATTTGCCCCAAGGGTATGTAGGTGCTCTGGTTTTCACTCAAGACGGTGACTTTGTCGCCATTGGTCACTTCTGCGGTGCCGCTTACCACAATCCAATGTTCGGCCCGGTGGTGATGCATCTGTAAAGACAATGTCGCCCCAGGCTTAACTGTGATGCGCTTGACCTGATGACGCTGGCCCACATCGACGCTGTCGTACCAGCCCCAAGGTCGCGCCACACGCCGATGCTGCTCCGCTTGCGAAGCGTCCAACTCCTCAAGCTTGGCCACTACTTGCTTGACATGCTCTGCGTGGCTGGAATGGGCTACCAGCAAAGCATCAGGGGTATCGATAATCAACAGGTCCTGGGTTCCCAGCGCCACCACTGGACGCTTGCCTGACGCATGAATGTAAGTGGTTTTTGCATGCAGGTGATGCGCATGCTGCGCAGTACCTCCTGAGCGGTTGCCTTCACCGTCAGGGGTGACCAGATCTGCGACCGCATTCCAACTGCCCACATCACCCCATTGGCCGTCAAACGGGAAGACCACCACATTAGCCGCCTGCTCCATCACTGCATAGTCAATCGACTGGCTGCGACAAGCGGCGAAAGTCTGAGCATCTGGGCGAATAAAAAGCCCGTCGTGCTTGGAGTGTTGCATGGCGCCTCGGCAAACTTTCAGGATATCGGGCGCGTGCGTGTGCAACGCCTCAAGCAAAGTTCGGGCTTGCACAAGAAAAATGCCAGCATTCCAAAGATAGCCGCCATCAGCAAGAAACTCCAGAGCCTTGTCAGCTACAGGCTTTTCCACAAAACGGGCAACCTCGAATCCGCCATCGCGCTCTGACCGGCCTTTTTGAATGTACCCGTAAGCCGTGCTGGGAAAGCCGGGCGTCACCCCAAACGTAACCAACTTGCCGGCTCGCGCCGAAGGCGCTGCCGAAAGCACCATTTCACCAAAAGCCCGTGTATCGGGAATGTGGTGGTCTGCCGGACAAAACAACAACAATGCATCTTCTGGCGAACCGAGTGCCGCCAGCGCCATGGCTGCGGCGGTATTTTTGGGTTGTGACTCCAGAATCTGGTTCACGCTCATGCCCGCTTGTTTTGCCACGTCGGCGACCAGAAAACGGTGTTCATCTGAAGACACACAAGTAACAGTGCCGCCTGCATTTCCGAGCAAAGGCTTTACACGCTCCAATGTGAGCTGAAGCAAAGATTTATCGCCGAATAAAGGGATAAATTGCTTGGGGAAAGCTTTTCGTGACAGAGGCCAAAGGCGTGTTCCGCTGCCCCCGCATAGGATAATCGGACTAATCATGGCTACGGACTGTACAGGATCACATCAACAAGTCGACCGGTACAAGCGCAGCGAACCGATCTGCTAGCAAGTGCGCTTCGCACGCGCAACTGCCTGAATCGAAAGCCGTGAACGCCAGGTTCGCCCAGATTACTGCAAAGAAAGGACGAGACAAGGTTGTGCGAAAAGCGTGGCGCAAGGCTGTCGCAGACTAAAATCGCATGTTTTTACAGAAAAAGAGCTGCCCGCGTGACTACAGTATCGATCCACGGTAACAAGACCCAAAAAATTGTCTTTACAGAAAGAATAATTCCAATCTTGTCAGTAATCGGCACTGTAGCTATCCTCGCATGGGTGCTCTGGTTCAGCCGCTACGGCATTGATTTTACGGATGAGAGTTTTTACCTTGTATGGATAGCCAATCCGTTCCAATACAGCCTATCGGCTACCCAGTTCGGCTTTGTTTACCACCCACTCTATAAATTACTTGACGGTAATATTGCCGCACTTAGACAGACCAACATCTTGATTAGCTTCGGCTTGACATGGGCTCTGGTAGATATTTTCTTCAAAACCGTTTTTGGCACCAAAGCTTTTGAGAGATTGTCTCGGCTAGTGATGTCGTCAGCTATCGCTGTAGCAGCAGTGGCATATCCAGTCTTCGCGGGGTTCTGGTTGCCCACACCTAGCTACAACAGTCTCGCTTTGCAAGCGTTGTTGATCGTTGCAAGCGGATTACTTTTAGCTGATGCAACAGCCTCCCGCAGGGCCATTTTTGGTTGGATATTGATAGGAGTTGGGGGTTGGCTCGCCTTCATGGCAAAACCTACGACCGCTGCAGCACTTGCCTTGTGCGTAAGCTTATATTTGGTTGCCACCGAAAAATTAATTGTTCGTTTTGTGGCAATTTCACTTGCTGTAACAATTAGTCTTTTGACTCTTAGTGCACTAATCATCGATGGATCGATCTCCAGTTTTGTTGATCGATTAAAAGGCGGAGTCGAAGTAGGTCGCATCCTGGGAGCAGGCCATACACTAGCCGAAATTTTTCGGTTGGATAACTTTTTTCTAGATGGACATACGAAACTTCTTTTGGGTGTCAGTACCGCAGTCATCTTTCTATCAGTCTATTGTTCACAAGCGAAGAACAAGTTGACAAGGTTTGTCGGCCTCGTGCTATCGATAACTTCGGCGTTACTGATTTTGGCGATCATTACGAGGATTTTTCGTTTACCCCTTGCTGCTGACGGCTTTCAGGGGCTTTTACTTTGCGCAGTGCCTTTTGCCGTTATTCTGGCCGGATTGGCTATATACAAATTTGAAGGAATTTTTCAAACCTCGCGTCATCACTGGGCTTTGGCATTAGTTTTTCTGGTTTTCCCATATGCCTATGCGTTTGGGTCGGGAGATAACTACTGGAGTTTTGGTGCTAATGCGGGAATATTTTGGATTCTTGCGAGCCTTGTTTTTATGAAAAAAATTGCACTCAGCCCGCAGTGCCCAGCTCTTTTCTTGGCGGTTGGATTTTCCGTTCAGTCAATTACCGTTGCGTTAGTCCAAGCGGGAATGGAGACACCGTATCGCCAACCACAGCCTCTGCACAGCAACAATTACGAAATCACGGTGGGACCGTCAGGGTCTACATTAATACTCCCCCAAAGTTTTGGGAAATACATCGCAGAAGCTATGGATGTTGCAGCCCTATCAGGATTCAAAAAAGGAACGCCCGTGATCGACTTGACGGGTCGATCCCCAGGAATTTTGTATGCGATTGGGGCGAGCAACATTGGGCAAGCGTGGACAATTGGCGGTTACCCAGGCAGTGAAGCCCTTGCAGTAGCTATGTTAAGAAAAAGTGCCTGTCAGGAACTCTCAATAGCTTGGCTTCTGGTGGAACCTGAAGGCCCCCGAGCGGTCTCCCCAACAATTCTTTCAAGTTTTGGCGCGAATGTTGTTACGGATTTTGAAGTTGTTGGGAAGTTCATGACGGCGAAAGGCGCCGGTGTCGCGATGACTGGATGTTCTGCCAGTAGAACAGCGAAGCAATGAAAAAAATTGCTATCGTCCAGTCTAACTACATCCCATGGAGAGGCTACTTTGACATGATCGCCGCTGTGGATGAGTTTATCCTCTACGACGACATGCAATATACCCGGCGGGATTGGCGCAACCGCAACCTGATTAAAACGCCACAGGGCCTGCAGTGGCTTACCGTTCCGGTCCACGTCAAGGGCAAGTACCATCAGACCATCCGGGAAACCAAGGTCGACGGTAACGGCTGGGCCGCGGACCACTGGAAGGCGCTCGCGCAGAACTACCGGCGCGCGCCGTATTTCGACGAGATCGCAGTGTGGCTGGAGCCGATTTATTGCGCCGAGTCGTTCTGTTACCTTTCCAGCTTGAATCGCAGGCTCATTGAGGCCATCTGCGCCTACGTCGGCATCGAAACGCGCATCAGCAACTCTTGGGACTACGCATTGGACAACGGCAAAACCGAGCGACTGGTAAGCCTGTGCGCCCAAGCTGGCGGTACTGAGTACATCTCTGGCCCCGCCGCTAGGGATTATGTGGACGAGCAAATTTTCACAGACCAAGGTATTAAGCTGACATGGTTCGACTACGCCGGTTATCTCAAGTATTCGCAGCTATGGGGCGATTTTGTTCCAACCGTCACGATACTTGACTTGTTGTTCAATTGCGGCAAGGATACTCGCCGCCACATGAGGTATGTGGGCTCATGAAACTCTCCATCGTCACCACGCTGTACCGGTCGGCCCCGTATATTGATGAATTCCATCGGCGCGCCAGCGCCGAGGCTTCAGCGTTGGTCGGCGGCGACTATGAAATAGTGCTCGTCAACGACGGTTCACCCGATGACAGCTTAGAGCGCGCGGTCGCGCTGACTGAACGCGATCCGCGTGTCGTCGTTGTCGATCTATCGCGAAATTTTGGCCACCACAGGGCCATGATGACGGGCCTGGCCGCAGCGCTGGGCGAAAAAGTATTCCTTATCGATAGCGACCTTGAAGAAGATCCAGAGTATTTAGGCAGCTTTTCAAAACAGATGGTTAGCGAGCCTTGCGATGTTGTGTATGGGGTTCAAGAGCACCGTAAGGGCGATTGGTTTGAGAGGTGGACCGGCAACCTATTTTGGAAAATGATTAATGGACTTTCTGGCTTGCCGCTTCCCAACAATGTAGTGACAGCGAGACTAATGACACGTCGCTTCGTCGATGCTCTACTGCGCCACAAAGAGCGTGAAGTGTTTATGGCAGGTCTCTGGTTCATAACCGGGTTCGAGCAAAAGCCTCAAATTGTCCAAAAGGCCAGTACGAGCACAAGCACATATACGCTTCGACGAAAACTGGCGCTATTTGTCAACTCGGTCACCTCCTTTAGCAATTTGCCATTGGTAGGAATCTTTTACATCGGTTTGATTATTTTCGTTTTTGCATGTCTATATACAACCTATCTAATTGTCAACTGGCTACTTTTTGCTTACCCGTTAAGTGGTTGGACATCAGTGATGGCCTCCATATGGCTGCTTGGTGGACTAATAATTTCTTTCATCGGCATCAATGGGATATATCTCTCTAAGATATTTTCAGAAACAAAAAATAGGCCGTACACCATAGTGAGAAAAGTTTATGGCCGCAACTAACCTCAGAAAAGTAGTTTTTCTTTGCTCTGGAGGAGGTGGTAATCTTTGTTTTATTTACGAGGCTATCAAGCGAAACTGGATCGAAGGTTTGGAGATAGCTGCAGTGTTAACCGACAGAGAATGCCAAGCCAATTATTTTGCATCTTCGGTCGGCTTACCCAATAAATGTATTGACTTCAGCTGCCAAGGACAACAGTATTTAATGGACGAGCTGCTTGATATAGATCCCGATCTAATCGTGACTACTGTCCACAAAATACTAGCCATGTCCGTAGTCGACAAATATCGCGATAAATTAATTAATTTGCATTACTCACTACTACCTTCTTTTGGGGGCCTAATCGGCGCGCAGACCGTCAAAGCCGCTATGGATTTTGGGGCAAAGTTCGCAGGGGTCACTGTGCACTTAGTCGATGAAAGCGTCGACGGCGGAAAACCCATAACTCAAGGAGTAGTACCTATACACAACATGGATGACAGCCTGAGTGCTGTAATGAACGTAGTTTTTAGGTGCGGATGCCTTGCTTTGTTGGCCGCCATAAATCTGCGCTTAACACCAGAGAGCACTGATTCGACCAGGTATATTGAGGTGATGGGACGACCTTGCTTGTTCAACGGTGGCGCGCTTAGCTCACTACCTATGTTGGCGGAGGAGGATTTTTGGAGATGCATCGCGGGAAAATAGTTAGGTTTCATCACGGGAGTAATCACGATATGTTGCACGGCCGAAGAGTATTTGAGAAAACAGGTGTAACTCTACAAACCAGTAGCGCCAGATCTACGAAAGTCAGGCATTGAAAATTTATCTGCTGATCTTGCCCATCGCGCTATTGGTCACCTATAGCCAACTTATCGTGAAGTGGAGGGCCACATCCTTAGAGCACACACAGGCAGCTGGGCTCGCCGCCGGCTTAGTAAAGTTCCTGAGTGATCCAGTGATCCTATCGGCTTATGGGGCCGCATTGCTCGCATCGTTTGCCTGGCTTTACGTCGTGACGCGGCTACCACTCACCGTCGCGTTTCCCGCCTACATAGGCGTTACGTTTGTCATGGTGCTTTTCGGCGGCTGGTTTTTCCTCGCTGAATCCCTGAGCGTCACAAAAATCATCGCTGCGGTTTTGATTCTTGCAGGCATAACCCTCGGGTTAAATGCAGATGCGTGACGGTGCCCGAATAGACGAGTGGCTGCAAGATGTTCGCGCTCACTGTGCATTGAGCGCTCCGAAGCTTCTTCAGCTGTTCGATATCTATGCGGCCGAAGCCGTATTTGGCCGAAGTTATATTTCTGCCGACACTGCGTTTCTGAAACCAGGCGCGCGAATTATCGAAGTCGGCGCAGGTTCGCTTCTGCTGAGCTGCCAGCTTGTGCGAGAAGGGTTTGACGTCACGGCATTGGAACCGACCGGTTCCGGCTTCTCGCATTTCGAGCAACTCAGACAGCTCGTGCAGGACAGGGCCGAATCCCTGAGATGTCTGCCTCGTGTCGTGGACCTTCCCGCGGAAGCCTTCACGGAGAAAAACTGCTACGACTTTGCCTTCTCAGTCAATGTGATGGAGCATGTCAATGACGTTCAGCGCGTCATGGCCAATATCGTGGACAGCCTGGTGGCCGGTGCGAGCTACAGGTTTACCTGCCCCAACTACCTTTTTCCCTATGAGCCGCACTTTAATATTCCGACGCTTTTTTCAAAAAAACTGACGGAAAAAGTGCTCCGCCGCAGGATATTCGAGAATAAAAGCATGCCTGATCCTATTGGTATGTGGCAATCGCTGAACTGGATTGATGTCCTTCAAGTCCGGCGGGTGGCCCGAGGCCTTGCAGGCATCAGCGCGACCTTTGACCTCTCGTTGCTGGTGAGCACCCTGGAGAGGGTCGCGGTCGATCATGACTTCGCAAACCGGCGCTCGCGGGCCATTCGCAGAATTCTCTTGCTGCTGGTGCGCCTGCGGTTGCACCGGATATTCCGCTTTGTGCCCGCGATGTTCCAGCCGATCATGGATTGCCGGCTTAAAAAAATGATGATTAAAAGCTAAGCAATGGCGCAAACAACCCATGGGGTCAGGGCCATTCTTTCCCACCCTCTCGTTTATTCCACGCTTCAGACCCTGATGGGGGCGCACGCATCCCGAAAAAGTTTTGTCGAAAACTACGTCAGGCCTTTTCCGGGGATGAAGGTTCTCGATATCGGTTGCGGCCCCGCGGACATTCTTGCCTATTTGCCGACGGTCGATTATTCGGGTTTCGATATCAGCCAGGATTACATCGGTCAAGCCCGCAAACGGTTTGGGACGCTCGGTCAATTCCATTCCAGGCAGCTTGCCGTAAAGGACCTTGAAAACCGGCCTTCGTTCGACGTGGTTTTTGCTTTAGGCCTGATCCACCATCTCGAAGATGACGAAGCCATCAACGTCATGCAACTCGCGCTTCGCGCGCTGAAGCCAGGCGGGCGTCTGCTGACGATTGACCCTTGCCTCGAGCCGTCCCAGAACCCGATCGCCCGCATGCTGATTCGCAGCGACAGGGGGCAGAATGTCCGCGACAAGGCGAGCTATGAAGCGCTGGCCAGAGGGGTCTTTGAGTCGCCGCGCGTCGAAGTCAGGCATCAAGCATGGATTCCGTATACCCACTGTTTTATGGAGTGTCCGCGATGAGGTTCACTTGGAACGCTTACTTTGAAATGGCTCAATACACGGGAGGTACGAGATGAGCGGTAAGGGAGTTCCGTTTAACAAGCCGCACATGACGGGCCGGGAGTTGCTTTACATCACCGAAGCGAAGTCAGGCTATATGCTGGCCGGCGATGGACCATTCACAAAGCGATGCCATCTCTGGATTGAAGAAAAAACAGGCTGCGACAAGGCGTTACTGACCCATTCCTGCACGGCGGCTCTCGAGATGGCGGCGTTGCTACTTGATATCCAGCCAGGTGACGAAGTCATCATGCCTTCTTACACTTTCGTCTCGACGGCCAATGCATTTGTCTTGCGCGGCGGCGTGCCGGTCTTTGTGGACATACGGGAAGACACGCTTAATCTGGACGAGCGACTGATTGAGGCAGCGATCACGGCGCGCACAAAGGCCATCGCCCCGGTGCATTACGCCGGCGTGGCTTGCGAGATGGACACCATCCTCGACATCGCGCTCCGGCATGGTTTACGGGTCGTGGAAGACGCCGCCCAAGGCGTGATGGCAAGCTACAAAGGCCGCGCGCTGGGCAGCATGGGTGACCTGGGCGCTTACAGCTTCCACGAAACCAAGAACGTTATCTGCGGCGAAGGCGGGGCTCTGCTGGTCAACGACCCCGCAATGGCCTTGCGTGCAGAAATCATCCGTGAAAAAGGCACAGACCGGAGCCGATTTTTCCGCGGCCAAGTAGACAAATACACCTGGCAGGAGGTGGGTTCTTCCTTCCTGCCCGGCGAGATCACTGCGGCCTTTCTGTGGGCCCAGTTGGAGGATGCAAAACTCATCACTGACCAGCGCTTGATGAGCTGGGACCATTACCATGCGGCGCTCGCCCCGCTTGAATCCCAGGGGCTGCTGCGACGACCCGTTGTGCCGACTAACTGCCAGCACAACGCGCACATGTATTACGTGTTGCTGGCGCCGCAAATCGACCGTCAAGCGGTGCTGAGCGAGCTCAAGCGCAACGAGGTTTTTTCAGTCTTTCACTATGTGCCGCTCCACTCCTCCCCTGCCGGGAAACGCTATGGGCGAACACATGGGTCGCTGGAGATTACCGACAGCCTATCGGATCGCCTGGTGCGGCTGCCACTATGGATAGGATTGACCAAGGGGCAGCAGAACCAAGTGGTTCAGGTGCTCGGTGAAGCCTTGCGCCGAGCCGCTTAACGCAACACAAAAGCCGCTGTTTGCGCAGAACCTGCAAGTAAAGCTGACATGCAGAGGTTTGGGCGACAACTGCGCTTTGACTAACTTAAGTCGGTGAAAACCTCGGCGTCCGCAAGGCGGATGCCAGCACGGTCTTTGGCGGACATCTGCGGCCACCCATCCTTGAGCGGCCAGGAAATGGCCAGCGTCGGGTCGTCCCAAGCGATGCAGCGCTCAAACTGCGGCGCGTAGTATCTGTGGCTTTGTAATGAACACCGGCGCTGGTACTCAAAACCAGAAAGCCGTGGGCGAAACCTGGGGGGATCCACAGTTGGTGGTGGTTGTCCTCAGTCAACTCGGCGCCAACCCACCTCGCAAAAGTGACGGAAGAACGGCGCAGATCAACCGCCACCGTAAAAACAGCGCCGCACACCACGGACACCAGCTTGCCCTGCGGTTGCCGGATTTGGTAGTGCAGCCCCTCCTGAGGACGCCCCGTGAGGAACGGGAATGGTTGTTCTGGGAAAAAACCAGGTGAATTCCGATCGCCTTGGAAAAAGTGGCTTGGTTGAAGCTCTCCAGAAAAAACCCGCGTTAGTCGGCACGCACCTGCGGGGCCAGCAGCAGCACCTCGGGTATCGCCAGCGCGCTGGCTTTCATGCCGGGTCGTGCTCTTTAAGTAAGCCGAACAAATACTCGCCGTAGCCGCTCTTGGACATAGCCCGCGCCAGTTGCTTAAGTTGCTCGCTGGAGATGAATCAATTGCGCCAAGCGATTTCTTCGGGGCAGGAGATTTTGAGATCCTGTCGGTGTTCCAGCGTGGCAATGAACTGACTCGCCTAAAGCAAGCTGTCGCGAGTACCCTTGTACAGCCACACATAGCCGCGCTGAAACATCTGCGCGCTTAACTGGCGGCGACCCAGATAAACTCGATTGATACTACTGATTTTTAGTTCTCCGCGCGCGCTGGGTGTGATGGTCTTGGCAATATCGATCACTTGGTTGTCATAGAAATACAAGCCCGTCACCGCATAGTTGCTTTTCGGCCGCACCGGTGTTTCCTCAATGCTGCTGGCCCGGCCCTCGGCGTCGAACTCGACGACGCCCAAGCGCTCGGGGCTGGTCACGTGGTAAGAGAACTCCATGGCGCCGAAAGTCTGCGAGTGCGCATCCGCCAATACCTGCGAAAAGCTGCGCCCATAAAAGATGCTATCCCCAAGCACCAGCGCACTAGGCGAACTACCAATAAATTTTTTAACGATCAAAAAGATCTGTGCCAAACCGTCATGCGAGGGTCGCACCGCATACTGCAAGTTGCTGCCCCACTGCGTACCATCGCCCAACAGCTGCTCGAAACGGGGCGGGTCCTGCGGCGTGCTGATGACCAGTATGTCGCGTATGCCGGCAAGCATCAGCGTGCTGAGCGGGTAGTAGATCATTGGCTTGTCATAAACCGGCAGCAACTGCTTGCTGATGGCCAGCGTGGCCGGGTGCAGGCGAGTGCCGGAGCCGCCGGCGAGGATGATGCCTTTTCGGGAGGTCATGGTTTAGTGTGTTCCTCTTTCAAAAATTTTATTCAGCATCCGGTCCACCCCCTGCCGCCAATTCGGCAGAGTCAAGCCGAAGGTGTCTTGCAGCTTGCGCGTATCTAGCCGCGAGTTGCGCGGACGCTTGGCCAGCGTAGGGGAGGCGCTCGTGAGCGCCGAGGTCACCTCATTTGCTTTGATTTTGATAGCTGACTGCGCCTTACCTGCTTGGTTCAGCGCGTTTTTTGCATACCCAGGCCAGCTGGTTTCGCCGCCAGCAACCAGATGGTAAAGCTCGCTATTGACGGGTCTTTGCATTACCTGCCGAATAGCGTTGGCGCTCACATCGGCGAGGAGGTCGGCACCCGTTGGAGCGCCAAACTGGTCATCGATCACGGTTAGACGTTCGCGCTCTTGTGCCAGACGCAGCATGGTCCTGGCGAAATTTCCGCCGCGTGCACCACAAACCCAGCTGGTGCGAAAAATCAGGTGACGCGGGCAATTCGCCTGAATGAGTTCTTCACCTTCGAGCTTGCTCTGACCATAAACATTCAGTGGCGCCGGCATATCGGTCTCGGTCGAAGGCCGGGTACCACTGCCATCAAAAACATAGTCAGTGCTCTAGTGCGTCAACCAAGCGCCGAGCTTCGCCGCCTCTTTCGCCAGCACACCCGGGGCCAGGAGGTTCAGAGCGCGGGTAAGTTCTGAATCTGCCTCAGGTTTTTCCATGGCGGTGTAGGCGGCCGCATTGACGATGACGTCGGGGCGCACCCGTTGCACAGTGGCCGCCAGGCCTTGCAGGTTAGCGAGGTCGCCGCACAGATCAGTGCTGTGGCGATCGGGAGCGACAAGTTCGCCCAGCGGCGCCAGGCTGCGTTGTAACTCCCAGCCCACCTGGCCACTCGGGCCGAACAGAAGGATTTTCAAGCGGCAGCCTCTGGGGTCTACCCATCCTGTTGGACCGTCCACGCCCTGTAGGCGCCGCTTTGCACATGCGCCACCCACTCGGGGTTGGCCAGGTACCACTGCACCGTCTTGCGGATGCCGGTCCCGAAGGTCTCGGCGGGCTTCAACCCCAGCTCCCGCTGAATTTTTCCGGCATCAATCGCATAACGACGGTCGTGGCCGGGTCGATCCTTGACGTAGGTAATTTGTTCACGGTAGTTTTTGCCATCGGGGCGGGGCTGCAACTCATCGAGCAACACACAAGCGATGTTCACGATGTCGATATTGGGTTTCTCGTTCCAGCCGCCAACGTTATAGACCTCGCCCGCCCTGCCGGATTCAAGCACGCGGCGGACGGCGCTGCAATGGTCTGTGACGTAGAGCCAGTCAAGTACAAAATTGGCACCAATGAAACCTGCACCTCCGGTAACCAAAATCACGAGCTTGTTCCCTTTGTGCCAGCGCCGACCTACGCCTCTCACATTATTTCTTTGGCGGCCAAGCCGCCACAACCGCGTTTCGATGAACAAACAAATAAAAAATCGCTCACGAAAGCGATTTTTTAAGCACCTTGTCAGGTCATCAGAAATGAATACCGCGCATCATCTGCTGCAAAGCTACCGCCTCAGGCGACAGCGTCTGTTTGACCGGTTTGTCACC
>Ga0326733_1000240_pt1 | contig 17060 bp, 15 predicted proteins | sample 14_GP2_308_FD_207946 | JGI IMG/M metagenome (GOLD analysis project Ga0326733, IMG submission 207946) | Glacier ice microbial communities from Ngari, Tibet, China - 14_GP2_30.8 | ecosystem: Environmental > Aquatic > Freshwater > Ice > Glacier | place: China: Ngari, Tibet | collected 2018-07-17 | reverse complement strand
GGCAGATGAGGGCGCGCCAGGCAGCAAAACTTATCAGCTCGCAGATGGACGCGCATTGGATCCGCTATCCGATGCCAAATTCAAGATTATTCAGACGGGTGAAAAAATCTATCGCGTGTAGCCCATCAGCTTTTTAGCACAGTGGGAAGAATTTAAAACGTTGGTCGCAGATACGAATAAAAAAGCCCGCAATCACTTGCGGGCTTTTTTGTGGGCCGAGAATATCATCTAGACCGTTTAGATCATTTTTAGAAGTACTGTTGAACGACCTGTCCAAAGGCAGCTTCTGCCGACATGCCACTCTCCATCAGATTACTGATTTCTTGTGAATAGGTTCGAATGCCTTCCGGCAGTTTTTGAACATTGTTTTTGAAGTATTCGTATTTTTGCACGTCGATCAAATCGCCAACCTTGGCCGCAGCGGGGCTGCTGCGCGTACTTACCCGAGCGGTACGTGTACTGGCAGTCCTTTTGATAGCGACGCCGGCCATCCTGGCCTTTATCTGTTCCAGCGTGAATAAGGGCGTGGCATTGCTACCCACAAATTCATCTTCTTCTGGGTGCGTCAAATGATGATTGCCGTTAAATGCCATTTTTTTATCAAAGGTGTTGATGACTTGGTAGTTCGGTTTCTCCCCACTGATCAAACTGAATTGCACGCGTTCGCCATAGGACATCATTTGCGCGACCACACCGTTCAGATACTCTACCGCCAGCGTATCCATGCTGCCGTTCCAGCGCTTACTTCTTTTCGTGTTCAAAATGCGTTGTTCCAGTAAAAGTGACTTGATCCAATTCGACCAAAGAAAAAAGCCCTTGATTTTCATCAAGGGCTTCTAATCTTTTGGAGGAGGCGGTGGGAGTCGAACCCACGATACAGGTTTAAGCCCGTATGCTTCCTTAGCAGGGAAGTGCCTTCGACCACTCGGCCACGCCTCCACATTACTTCAGTAGCTTCACACTTCCCGCTACTGCAAGGTTCCGTATCATAACTTTTCAGGCATGTCTGGTCAACAAAACTATGCCATCAAAATATGACTTAATTGTTTTTTTCCAGATCGAAGGTCTTGTGCAATGCGCGCACTGCCAGTTCCATGTATTTTTCATCGATCAGGACAGATATCTTGATTTCTGAAGTCGAGATCATTTGAATATTGATGCCCTCTTCCGACAAGGTGCGGAACATTTGCGAAGCGATGCCAACGTGGCTACGCATACCGACACCAACCACGGATACTTTCGATACCTTGGTATCGCCTTGAATACTGGCAGCGCCGATATGCGCCTTAACGCTCTCGTTCAATACGTCCACTGCCTTAGCATACTCACTGCGCGGTACAGTGAAGGTGAAATCTGTTTTTCCGTCAACTGATTGATTTTGAATAATCATGTCGACTTCAACATTCGCTGCGGCAATTGGGCCGAGGATTTGATAAGCGATACCTGGACGATCTGGCACGCCCAACACAGTGATCTTCGCTTCATCGCGATTGAATGCAATACCGGTGATAGCGGCTTGTTCCATATTTGTATCTTCCTCAAACGAAATCAGGGTGCCGGATTTTGCTTCTTCTTCCAGCGACATCATAGGGTCGGTCAGCGATGACAATACGCGCGTCGGCATCCTGTAGTTACCGGCAAATTCGACCGAGCGAATCTGCAGCACTTTCGAGCCGAGCGACGCCATTTCGAGCATCTCTTCAAACGTAACTGTATTCAGGCGACGCGCTTCTGACACAACGCGTGGATCGGTCGTGTATACCCCGTCAACGTCGGTATAGATCAGACATTCTTGCGCCTGCAATGCGACAGCAACAGCAACAGCCGAAGTATCCGAGCCACCGCGTCCCAGCGTTGCAATATTGCCTTCATCGTCTACACCTTGGAAACCGGTAATGATGACAATACGGCCAGCATCTAGATCTCTTTTGACTTTCGCGTCATCGATCGATTGAATGCGCGCTTTAGTGAAAGCGGAATCGGTCTTGATCGCAACCTGCCAGCCTGCATAGGACACAGCTTCCTTGCCGATAGCTTGCAAAGCCATTGCCAGCAAGGCAACGGAAACCTGCTCGCCGGTCGAAGCCAGCATATCGAGTTCGCGCGGATTCGGTTGCGGCATCAACTCTTTTGCCATGCCGATCAGACGATTTGTTTCGCCGGACATGGCCGACGGCACTACGACGATTTGATACCCAGCGTCATGCCATTTGGCAACGCGTTTGGCGACATTTTTGATGCGCTCGGTAGAGCCCATCGACGTGCCGCCGTATTTGTGAACGATTAAAGCCATAAGGATAGAAAAAGCGCGCTTGAAAAAAGAGGGAAGCTGGAAAAATCAACCCACGACTTTACAGCTTGCGGCGCAGAATGACAAGTCCGACAAGGCTTTCCGGCTATTTTCGGCTTATTAAAGTAAGCAAAAATGCAAGTGAACAGCTTTACCGTTAATCGAATTGCCAGCGGAATTGGATGTGCGGCCCTGATTCGCTGCTAAATTGGTGGCAATCCATGCCAATTCCAGCCGCAAACAGCAATTGCTTGCCCGCAAAGACCAAAGGCAGACGTTCGCGCTCCCATGCTGGGACATCACACGCTTGGTATTGATATTTCAGGCTTTTGGTCGGGCGATTCCAAGCGGGTTTTAAACGTTCGCCACCGCTACGTAACTGAAGTTTCAAAGGCTGTGATCGCAACCAGTCGACATCGATGCCCTGTTCCGCAGCTTCAAAAAACAGCGTGCCGCTAAATTCTGCAAAATGAATCGATGCCTCGCCCTTCCACAAAAAAGCTACCGGCGGTTGTTCCAAATTTTCAGGATCCAGCTTCGGCGTGATGAAGACGCGATCACGGTGACGCCGAATATGACAATCGGCATGCGTGACGCACAATTGCGCATCGTGTTTGGCCTCCAGCAATTGCGTACGCATCTCGTTGAGCCAGGACGTCGATGGCATGCGCACACCGCGTAAACCAAACCAGTAACGCAACATGTTATCGATACGATCCGCGCTGAAATTTTTCAGCTGCCTAATGTCCAGGCATTCGCCATCCAGACACTGCGTCAAATCCTGCACCGCAAGTTCTATCAACAAACGTTGCGCCGATTGCGCGTGTTGCGCAGTACGTGCAAAGCGTTGCTGGAAACCGTGAAAATGTTGTGCCAATGTCGGCATTACTTGATGACGCAAGGCATTGCGCGCATAGCGAGGATCGAGATTGGACTCATCCTCGACGAAAGCAATCGCATTTTTGATGACGATCTTTTCTAAATCGGCACGTGCCAGCTGTAACAGCGGTCGGCCCATCAGCAAGCTTGCATTACCTAACAAATCGGCAGCGTGATTAGCGCTATCCATGCCGGACAAACCTGCCACGCCGGAACCGCGCAACAATTGCAGTAATACAGTTTCCGCCTGATCGTCCTGATGATGTGCGGTCAGCAATAAAGGTACGTTATGGGCGCGACACATTTCACCCAAGGAAGCGTAGCGACTATGGCGCGCCGCTTCTTCGACGCCGCTCTTTTCCTGATTTGTTATTTGCACGCGACGCGCATCGAACGTCACGTTCAAATCGGCGCATCGTTGCTGACAATGCGCTAGCCACTGATCGGCATTCGCACTCAATCCGTGATGTACATGGAAGGCAAATAATTCAATTCCATGCTGCGTAGCATACGCATGCAATAAATGCAGCAAGACGGCAGAATCCAACCCGCCGCTATAAGCAATCGCCATCTTTTGCGCAGCAGGTCCGGAAAGAGAAACGCGCGTCCGGATTTCCCCTAACGCGCGTTCAAATTCACTTTGCGTTGCCGCAATGTCTTTATTGGTCAAGGCTCATTCCGGTAAAATGATCTCTTTGAATTTACCGTAGCTCATCAGCTTTTCATGACGCGCGGTTAATAGATCCTTGGTTTTCATCCCTTGGAACTGGCGCACGGTATCTGCCAGCGCACGTTTGACCAATGCTGCCATCTGTTTAGGATCGCGATGCGCGCCACCCAGTGGTTCATTGATGATCTTGTCGATCAAGCCCATTGCCTTCAAGCGATGTGCTGTCAGGCCCAAGGCTTCTGCGGCATCGGACGCACGTTCTGCAGATTTCCACAAAATCGACGCACAACCTTCAGGCGAAATCACCGAGTAAGTCGAGTATTGCAACATCAGCACTGCATCGCCAACTGCAATCGCTAGCGCGCCGCCGGAGCCGCCTTCGCCGATGATGGTTGCGATCAGCGGCACTTTCAATTCGGCCATTACATACAGATTGTGACCAATCGCTTCAGATTGACCACGCTCTTCTGCATCGATGCCCGGGAATGCACCCGGTGTGTCAACAAAAGTGAATACCGGCAAACCAAATTTTTCCGCGACCTTCATCAGGCGCATCGCCTTGCGATAGCCTTCCGGTTTCGGCATACCGAAATTACGCAAGCTGCGTTCCTTGGTATCGCGCCCTTTTTGATGGCCAATGACCATACAAGGCATGCCATTGAAACGGGCCAGACCACCCACGATAGATAGATCGTCCGCATAGCTGCGATCACCGTGCAATTCGTGGAAGTCGGTAAAGATTTCATTCACATAGTCCATTGTGTATGGACGTTGTGGGTGACGTGCAATCTGCGACACCTGCCATGGCGTGAGCTTGGCGTAGATATCTTTGGTCAGTTGCTGGCTTTTCTTCGACAAGCGATCTATCTCTTCCGAAATATCGACGGCCGAATCGTCTTGTACAAAGCGCAGCTCATCGATCTTGGAATCGAGTTCTGCAATCGGCTGTTCAAAGCCCAGGAAAGTCGTTTTAGTCATCGTGCCTCCTTCTGTTCAACACGAGGTGGAATTCGTATTTGTTTAATTTGTTGCCGGTGCTGCGTCAAGACTGCGCCACAGATACCAGGTTGCCACTGTACGATACGGCTCCCAATTCGCGGCTACTTCGCGCGCGTCGCTACGGGAAACCGGTTCGCCTGAAAAATAGTTACGGCTGATGCCAGCCAGCAAACCCAGATCATCTAACGGCAATATATTCGGCCGGAGCAGATTAAATATCAAAAACATCTCCGCTGTCCAGCGTCCTATGCCTCGAATTTGAATCAAATCGGCAATAACGTCCTCATCCGCCATCTCCGCCCACTTGTCACAATTGACACGTTTTGCCTTGAAATGGTCGGCCAGATCGAGAATGTACTCTGATTTTCGTTTGGATAAACCGCAGTCGGCCAGCTTGTCGCCCGCCTTGATGACTTGCGCCGGCGTGCATTTTGGGCAGACTTCCAGAAATCGTTGCCAAACACTATCCGCCGATTTGACAGAAATCTGCTGACTAATGATGGAGCGCGCCAACGTCGAGAAAGGCTCGTTGCGGCCAACCAGATGCAAATCGCCAAACTGGGGAATCAGCTTGCGCATGATGCGGTCACGCTTCATGAGCTCGGCCTTCGCTTCCTCCCAGTAAGCTGGCAGGAGTCGCGTTTCATCAGCGGCAATCATCTTTACCATCCAGCTTAAGCCCTTCGCCATTCGGTCAAACCGCCAGATTTATCTTCAAGAATGATGCCTTTTTCCAGCAAGCCTGCACGGATGCGATCAGACTCGGCAAAATTCTTTTCTTTTTTTGCAAGGACACGTGCGGCAATTTGCTCGGCGACAAACGTTTCCAGATCGCTACCGTCTTCGTCACTTGCCAATCCGGCATGCAAAAATTCCTGGGCCGGGCGCTGCAAAAGACCGACTATACCAGCCAGTTTGACCAACTGTCGCGCCAGCACAACGGATTTATTTTTGTTGATTTCATTTGCCAACTCAAACAAAACGGCAATTGCGAGTGGCGTGTTGAAGTCATCGTTCATCGCATCCGCAAAACGAATTGCGTGCGCTTCGTTCATATCCAAAGGCAAGTCATCCGCAGCGACTTCTTTCAAAGCCGTGTACATCCGCGTCAATGCATTACGTGCGTCATCCAGATGCGCATCGGAATAATTCAACTGGCTACGGTAATGCGCGCGCAAGATGAAAAAGCGTACTACTTCATGATCGAACTTTTCCAGGACTTCACGGATGGTGAAAAAGTTGCCCAAAGACTTGGACATTTTTTCATTATCGACACGCACGAAACCGTTATGCATCCAGTAGTTAACGAAGGTGTGCTTGCTCGCGCCTTCAGACTGCGCAATTTCATTTTCATGATGCGGGAATTGCAAGTCTGCACCACCGCCGTGAATATCGAATTGTTCACCCAATAACTCGCAGGCCATTGCCGAGCATTCGATATGCCAGCCTGGACGGCCACTGCCCCATTTGGATGACCACTTTACTTCGTCTGGCTCGGATTCTTTCGACGACTTCCACAATACGAAGTCCAGTGGATCGCGCTTGCCCGTATTCACATCGACGCGCTCGCCTGCACGCAAATCGTCCAGTGACTTGCCAGATAATTTTCCGTAACCGGCAAAATCGCGCACCGAATAATTGACATCGCCATCGGATGATTTATACGCGAGCCCATTACGCTCCAGCGTTTCAATCAAGCCCAGCATTTGCGGCACGTAGTTGGTGGCGCGAGGTTCGTGATCCGGCTTTTGCACGCCCAGCGCGGCAGCGTCTTCATCCATCGCATCGATAAAGCGTTGCGTCAATTGTGAAATCGACTCGCCGTTTTCCGCTGCACGCTTGATGATCTTGTCATCAATGTCGGTGATGTTACGAACGTAAGTAACTTCGTAACCTGAAGTACGCAACCAGCGCTGCACCAGATCGAATACCACCATGACGCGCGCGTGCCCGATGTGACAATAGTCATACACCGTCATGCCGCACACATACATCCGGACTTTGCCCGGATCAAGTGGAATAAACGACTGCTTCTCACGCGCCAGCGTATTGTAGATCTTCAGGGAACTCATGAATGGTTGTCTGTTTCGGTCAGGATCGTTGCAAGACTTTTTATTCCAAGACTCGACGCGTATCTTCATCAACGCGTGTCAACAAATCCGCGACTCTGATGCGACTAAGTCGCCAAAACACTTTGTCATACTTCTTTTTTGATAAAATGCACGTTTTGGCGGCAGTATAGCATTGATGAAATACTCTTCTGCCGCCTTGAATTCCGTTTGATTTTTCTGCAGGTTATCGGCAAGCCGATAATTTAAATTTTCGTTGCAATGCGTTAAGCGCACGCTAAACGAAACTTAGATTCTGCAACTGCATCAGATCAGATGCCTAACTTGCAAACGGGACGGCATAATATGACAGTGTCGTCATTCGTGCAAGAGGCGTAACGGATGCAGCTTTACATGCTTTTCTATAGGCTAGCGAAGAGAATCAATTTTTGCAGGTTTGCGTTTTATAAACGTAAGCAATCTATAACCGCTACAAACGAATGAAGGAAGTCAGAATGAAATTTTCCCGTCGTCAAATCATGACCATGGTTGCAGCATTTTCCTTGTCAGGTGCAATGCAACTTGTTCAAGCAGCAGATGCTCGCCATGTCCTACTAAAAACAAATCTTGGCGATATCGAGCTGGAATTGAATCCTGAAAAAGCGCCAAAATCGGTAGAAAACTTTTTGCAATACGTGAAAAGCGGTCAGTACAACGGCACCATTTTTCACCGTGTGATCGGCAACTTCATGATCCAGGGTGGTGGCTTCGACAAGAACATGCGTGAAAAACCGACGCGTGCTCCCGTCAGCAATGAAGCGAAAAACGGTTTGAAGAATGATACGTACACCATTGCGATGGCGCGTACCAGTGACCCGCATTCCGCCACAGCACAATTCTTCATCAATACGAGTAACAACAATATGTTGAACTCGCCGGGTGCGGATGGCTGGGGTTACGCAGTATTTGGCAAGGTAGTCAAAGGTAAGGAAGTTGTCGACAAGATCAAGCAAGTCAGCACTGGCAGTCGCGGACCTTATCAGGACGTTCCGACGCAGACTATCGTGATCGAATCCGCGACCATTACCCAATAATCACTTATTAAATTTCAATATTTTTTAGTCCGATTACTTCAGTTTTATTTTACATAGATCAAGGAACAATATGACAGTCATCCTCACCACCAACCACGGCAAAATCACCATCGAACTCGACGCAGAAAAAGCGCCAAAGACAGTTGAAAACTTTTTAGCCTACGTTAACGCAGGCCACTACGCTGGTACTATTTTCCATCGCGTGATCGACGGTTTCATGATTCAAGGCGGCGGTTTTGAGCCAGGCATGAAGCAAAAGCCAACCAACGATACAGTTGAAAACGAAGCTAAAAACGGCCTCAAAAACGACCTCTACACATTGGCGATGGCGCGCACTTCCGATCCGCACTCCGCTTCTGCCCAATTTTTCATCAATATCAACAACAACACCTTCCTCGACTATCCAGGTCAAGACGGCTGGGGTTACTGCGTATTCGGCAAAGTTACTGATGGCACCGATATTGTCGAAAAAATCAAGGCAGTCAAAACCACGCGCAGCGGCATGTTTGCTGACGTACCAGTTGAAGACGTCATCATCGAAAAAGCAGAAGTTATCTAATCATCGCTTCTGAACCAGCATCATTCTCGACGCACGATATGACTATTTCATCTTTTGCTTCGAACGAAAAAGCGCGGCCTTTGCAGGCTGCGCTTTTTGTTTCTGACCTGCATTTGCAGGCTGCGATGCCACGGACTACCGAGGCATTTTTCAACTTTCTGCATACCCAAGCCACAAAAACCCAAGAGCTTTATTTGCTCGGCGATATTTTTGAAGCGTGGGCTGGCGATGACGACATAGATGATCCCTACAACCGGCAGGTCATTGATGAAATCAAAAAGATAAGTGGTCGTGGCATTGCCGTCTTTTGGATCGCTGGCAATCGCGATTTTTTGGTCGGCGAGCAATTTGCCAAAGCCTCCAATATCACCCTGCTACCCGATCCATTTGTAAGGACCATCGCCGGTCGCATACTGGTCCTCACGCATGGCGATGCGTATTGCACCGACGATGCCGCCTATATGCAGTTTCGCGCGCAAGTGCGCGATCCGGAATGGCAAAAGAATTTTCTTGCCCTGCCGCTGCCACAACGTAAAGCCATCATCGAAAATTTGCGCGCAGGCAGTCGGGCTGCGCAGCGCGACAAATCTTACGAGATCATGGACGTCAACCCTGAAGCAGTTGCCCGTTTATTCGAGCGAACAGCAACAGCAACCATGATTCACGGCCATACACATAGACCGGCACGACATGACTATCAGGTAGATGGTGAGGCGCGTACACGCTATGTATTGTCAGACTGGGATCTGGATGGCACGACGCCACGTGGAGACTGGCTGGCGCTGAATACGAACGGATCTATCCGTCGTTATGATTTGAATGGCATTGAAATCGACAGTTAGAAAATATAATCCGCGTAAATAAAATATCCACTCCCATCCATTCAATAGCTAAGAGCAGGAAATCGACGCAGATTATTCAAACTGTTTCTTGAATTGCTGGAATTGTTCAGTTAATTCAGCGACTTGCTGACGCAAAGAACTGACTTCATCTTCAAGCTGAGTAAGCCGGTCTTGCCGGTTTAGATGAACAGATCCACCAATCGAACTCGCCACAACTTCATTCGACTCAGGAAAAACTTCACCCGACAACAAGGCCGCATAACGCGATTCCTTGGTCCCTGGAGTGCGCGGCAAACGGGCAACCAGAGGTGGATACTTATCCATCAGGAACTGCAAACCTGCTTCAACATCGGCAATCGAAGAAAACTCGTGCAGGCGACCGGAGCGCGTGCGAATTTCACCTGCAGTCTGGATGCCGCGCAACATCAGGATCGTCAACACTGCCAACTTGTCTTGTTCCAGTGACCACTTCACACGCAGACGATGCTGATACTTACTGACGCGTGCACCGGCTTGATGAACCTCGGTAACGAACTTCCCCTCCATCAACCGCTGAAGAATGGCCTGTACCTCAGTCTCGCTCACGGACATTACCGGATCGCGACTGGTCAATTGATTGCAGCCGTTCGTCAGCGCGTTCAACGACATCGGATAACTATCCGGCGTCAGTGCTTCTTTTTCAGCCAACACTGCCAACACGCGGATTTCGCCGGCATCCAGCAAGGACAAATCATCGCTGGATTGTTGTGGTGCGGCCGTACTACTTACGTCATCACTCATTTGAAGCACTTAATAAATAGTTATTACTCGACCAGCTTGTTCATTTCTGCCGAATCAAATTTTTCTGTGGCAAGCAAGGTTTCGCAATCGATACCAGCGCATTTCAAAGCAGCCAGGATTTTTTCAATTTGATGCTCTTGCGTCGCTGCGTTATCAATCAATCCATGCAAAGCCTTGGATAAGGGATCGTCGCCATTTGGTACCACACCATACGATGCAAACATACGTGCTGCCGCTTCGTCTCGGGCATTATCTTTCAGGATAATGCGTGCCGGATTGCCAACCGCAGTCGCACCTGCCGGCACTTCTTTCACCACGACGGCGTTCGATCCAACCTTGGCACCCTCGCCTACAGTGAACGCACCCAGCACCTGAGCACCGGCGCCGATAATGACGCCATTAGCCAATGTAGGATGACGCTTAGCGCCTTTGCTGAGCGAAGTCCCGCCCAGGGTGACGCCCTGATAGATGGTGCAATCGTCGCCTACTTCTGCTGTCTCACCAATTACCACGCCAAAACCATGGTCGATAAAAACACGCCTACCAATTTTTGCGCCTGGATGAATTTCGATGCCGGTCAGCCAGCGACCAATATGCGAAGTAAAGCGCCCTAACCACTTCAAATCATTGCGCCAGAGCCAGTTCGCCCAGCGTTGCATAACGATGGCATGCAGCCCCGGATAGCAGGTTATAACTTCCCATTCGCTACGCGCAGCGGGATCGCGGGTAATGATATTGGCGATATCTTCTTGAATACGACTAAACATGGAATATGGATACGCGAAAAATACTCAAGTAGCAATATTAGCCTGTTATAGCAACCCATGACGGAAGCCAAATAAGCTTCCGTCATGGCATGTACGGCTTTTCTGTGATTGCTCGACTGATGAATTAAAGCTTCTAAACTGCAGTTTTGAACTGCCCAGATCGCGACTTATGAGCCGGTAGCGATACGCTGTCTGCGTGCTTCGTACAGGCAAACACCGGAAGCCACGGATACATTCAAACTTTCAACCGAGCCAAACATCGGGATGCCGACCAGGACGTCACAGGTTTCGCGTGTAAGGCGACGCATGCCCTCGCCTTCCGAACCCATGATCAATGCGACAGGGCCCGAGAAATCAGCTTCATACAAGCCTTTTTCGGAATCGTCGGTAGTTCCTATCAACAGAATGTCGCGCTCCTTGAGTTCCCGCAAGGTACGCGCCAGATTCGTCACCGTAATGTACGGAACGGTATCGGCTGCGCCGCTGGCAACCTTGGCTGCCGTCGCATTCAAACCGACTGCCCTATCCTTTGGAGCGATAACCGCATGTGCACCGGCACCATCAGCCACGCGCAAGCACGCGCCAAGATTATGCGGATCGGTGATGCCATCGAGTACCAGCAGCAACGGCGGACCATCGACTGCATCCAGTAATTCATCCAGATTGCGAGCTAGCGACAATTCGCCAGCCTTGGCCACTACCCCTTGATGGCGGCGTGTGCCAACGATGCTGCTAAGACGTGCGTCGTCGGCTGAAATAATCCGCACCTTGGAAGCTTCGGCAGCGCGTATCAAATCCTTCATGCGCTGATCGTGACGGCTTGCATCAATATAAATTTCTTCTACCGAAGAGGCTTCATGACGCAAGCGCGCCGTGACGGCATGGAAGCCGAAAATTATCTTGCTCTTCATTTTTATCGTTTCTTCTTGCTGGGTTTTGTTGCCGGAGGACGCTGCTTGTTTGGAGTCGCCGGCGCACGTTTGGCCTTGGTTTTTTTCGCAGGGGCAGCGCTGCTCGCAGGGCCTGTTTTCGCCACAGTTTTCTTTGCACCTTTTTGCGTGCGCAATTGATGTTCAGTATCCGCGCGGCGCGCTTCGTTTTTCAGCACCGTATGAATACCCGGTTCGGTTACCAGACGCAGATCGATTTTGCGCGCATCCAGATCAACGCGGCTAACCTGCACCGTAACGCGATCAGTCAACTGATAACGAATCCCTGTGCGTTCGCCACGCAACTCATGGCGCGCTTCATCGAACTTGAAATGATCCGCGCCCAACTCGGTGACATGCACCATGCCTTCAATGAACAGCGAATCGAGTTGCACGAAAATGCCGAAAGTCGCCACGCCAGAAATTACACCAGTGAATTCTTCGCCGAGCTTATCGCGAATAAAGTAGCACTTAAGCCATGCTTCTACGTCACGTGAAGCTTCATCTGCACGACGTTCATTTGCGGAGCAATGTATGCCTAATGCTTCCCAGATTGCGAGTTCGCCTTCGGTTTTTTGTTTGCCTTCGGCTTTATCTTGCGCATGCTTTTTACGCGCAGCCGGTGACAGCATCGTGTTCAACACGCTGGTATCTATGCCTTTAGGCGTATAACGCTTGCCTTGCAAAATCGCCTTGATCGCGCGATGCGTCAGCAAATCGGGATAACGGCGAATCGGGCTGGTGAAATGGGCATAAGCCTCATATGACAAACCAAAGTGGCCAATATTTTCCGGGCTGTAAACAGCTTGCTGCATAGAACGCAACAACATCGTTTGCAACAGCAAGGCATCCGGACGCGTCTTGATCTTCGGCATCAGCTCGGCGTAATCGGATGCGCTCGGTTTATCACCGCCACCCAGATTCAAGCCGACTTGCTTCAGGAAAGTGCGAACCTGATTCAATTTCTCTTTCGTCGGCAACGCGTGAATGCGGTACAAACCTGGATGTTTATGACGCTCAAGCAAATCAGCAGCACAGACGTTGGCGGCCAGCATGCACTCTTCGATCAGCTTGTGGGCCTCATTGCGAGTGCGCGGCAATATCTGTTCGATCTTGCCTACTTCATTGCAAACGATATAGGTTTCTGTCGTTTCAAAATCAATCGCACCACGCGCGTGACGTGCCAGCAGCAAAGCTTGATACACGCCATGCAAATTCAACAGGTGTGGCACCAGCGTTGGGCGCTTGGCTGCTTCTATACCTTTGGTATTGCCCAAGATGGCTGCTACTTCGGTATAGGTCATGCGCGCTGCAGAATGAATCACAGCAGGATAAAACTGATAAGCCTTGATCTCACCTTTTGTCGTGATCACGGCATCGCAAACGAGCGTCAAGCGATCAACGCCAGGATTCAGAGAACACAAGCCATTGGATAATTTTTCCGGCAGCATTGGAATCACGCGCCGCGGGAAATATACCGAGGTGCTGCGTTCAATCGCATCGACATCCAGCGCTTCATTCGGTTTCACATAATTGCTAACATCGGCAATCGCAACGATCAGGCGAAATCCATCTGCGCGGCCGATTTTGCATGGCTCGCAATAAACTGCATCATCGAAATCTCGCGCATCTTCGCCATCAATCGTGACCAGCGGTACATCGCGCAAATCAACGCGATCGTTTATATCGATAGCGCGAACTTCAGTTGGCAACTTGGCTGCGGCTTTTTTTGCTTCTTCAGAAAATTCGTGAGGCACGCCGTACTTGCGCACTGCGATTTCGATTTCCATACCTGGATCATCGATGTCGCCCAGTACTTCGACAATTTTGCCGACAGGCTGACTGAAGCGCGAAGGTTGCTCTGTCAACTCGATGCTGACAACCTGGCCGGTTTTTGCCTTGCCAGGTGAGCCGGCCAGAATAATGTCTTGACCGATACGTTTGTCTTCAGGCGCAACTACCCACACGCCGTTTTCATTCAGCAGGCGACCGATTACATGCGTATTCGCTCGTGACACAACTTCAACGATGGTGCCTTCAGGACGACCGCGTCTATCAGTGCCGATGATGCGCGCTTGTACGCGATCACCATGCAGCACTTTTTGCATTTCTTTTTCTGGCAAGAAAATGTCTGCAGTTGCGTCATCTGGAATCAGGAAACCGAAGCCATCGCGATGACTGCTGACGCGACCTTCAATAAAATTGGATGAATTCGCGAGTTGATAATTACCGGAACGATCCGGTTTGATCTGGCCGTCGCGCTCCATTGCGTTCAGGCGGCGCATGAGGCCGTCCATCTCATCTGGCTTTACGCCGAGTGCGGTGGCAAGGGATGGCGCATCGTGCGAGCTGGTCGTCGTGCGTAAGATGCCGAGAATTTCCTCGCGGCTGGGAATGGTGTAAGAGTATTGGCTCAAGAGCTGTTTCTGTTAATTGTTATTGGAACGGGGGTCAGTGTAACGGACGGTGACAATGTTTGCATGATAAGTCCGCAATCATGCAAATTCATTGCAATCCTTGATTGACTTTCGAGTGGTTTCCACTATACTACTCATCTTTCTGTAGGCCCACGTGGCGGAATTGGTAGACGCGCATGGTTCAGGTCCATGTGCCGCAAGGTGTGGGGGTTCGAGTCCCTCCGTGGGCACCAAGTTATTAAAACCCCGTTGATTCGTCAACGGGGTTTTTCTTTTTCTGACTGCATTTCTCTGCAGTCAAATATTGCAGCCGATTTGTTACCCGCCTGCTTCAAATTTCCCATCTTGTTTGCTCACTGCATAGTGCCAGCAGCACATGACAACATCACTACACGTTTTATTTTGTTTCACCCTTTTTAAGCCACGCCGCTAATTGGTGCGCACGCAAGCCATCGTATTCCTCAAATGGCTGATGTATCCACGGATTGTGCGGCAAATACTCAAGATAGTAATCAGGCTTGACTGATGAGCAAGCTTTGTACCAGATGACGGCAGATTTTACCTCCGTCACAGCAGGGAATTGATCAGCTACGTGGGACTGAATTTTTTCCAGTGTGACGCCAGAATCAACCAGGTCATCGATCAGCAAAATGCGTCCGCTCAGCGAGCCATTGGTGACGGTGATGTGTTTGGCAATATCAAGCATGCCTTGCGTCATACCGACATCTTCACGATAGGAACTGACCGACAATATCGCCAGCGGAACATCGAAGATGCGAGAGAATATATCACCTGGGCGCAAACCGCCGCGCGCCAGGCAAAGTATTTGATCGAACTTCCAGCCGGACTCATACACTATCAACGCAAGTCGTTCGATTGCACGGTGATAGTCATCCCATGCAACCCATAAATCCTTGTCGCTAGCTTCAGGCATGTTGCCGGCTGTTGTGGATCTTATTTGAATGGATGGCGCAATACGATCGTTTCTTCACGATCAGGACCGGTAGAAATCATGTCGATAGGTACGCCGACGAGTTTCTCGATTCTGTCGATGTAGGCACGCGCATTCGCTGGCAGAACATCCAACGATTTTGCGCCTACCGTGCTTTCTTTCCAGCCTGGCATTTCTTCATAAATCGGCTCGCAAGCCGCCGCATCTTCCGCACCGACCGGGAAGATATCAACTGTCTTGCCATTCAATTTATAACCGGTGCAAATACGCAGCAATTCCAAACCATCCAGCACATCCAGTTTGGTAAAGCACATGCCGGTTACACCGTTGATCTGTACAGAACGTTTCAGCAAAGCAGCATCGAACCAGCCACAGCGACGTGGACGGCCGGTCACGGTGCCGAACTCATGACCAACAGTTGCCAGATGCTTGCCGACGCCTGCATCGGTTGGCAATTCGGACGGGAACGGACCCGAACCGACGCGTGTGGTGTAAGCCTTGGTGATGCCCAAGATGTAATGCAACATGCCTGGGCCTACGCCCGAACCGGTGGATGCGTTACCCGCCACACAGTTACTTGAAGTGACGTAAGGATAAGTGCCGTGGTCGACGTCAAGCAAGCTGCCTTGCGCGCCTTCAAACAGCAGATTGGCACCGGCGTTGAACGCTGCATACAATGCGCTTGATACGTCGCCTACCATCGGTTTCAGACGTGGCACATCGGCCAAAGCATCATCCAGTGTCTTCTGGTAATCGACCGTTGGCACCTTCAGGTAATTAGCCAGAACGAAGTTGTGATAGTCGAGGTTTTCGCGCAATTTTTCAGCGAAGCGTTTTTCATTCAACAAATCAGCGGCACGAATTGCACGACGCGCAACCTTGTCTTCGTACGCAGGGCCTATGCCCTTGCCTGTCGTGCCAATCTTGGCATCGCCACGTGCCACTTCACGCGCTACGTCGAGTGCGGTGTGATACGGCAAAATGATCGGGCATGCTTCAGAGATTTTCAAACGCGATGGCACTTCAACACCGATCGCTTGCAACTTGTCGATTTCGCGCAGCACGTCAGGCACTGAGAGAACTACGCCATTACCGATGTAGCAAGCCACGCCGTCGCGCATGATGCCCGACGGGATCAGTTGCAATGCGGTTTTATGGCCGCCGATAACCAGCGTATGTCCCGCGTTATGGCCGCCTTGAAAGCGCACCACACCTTGCGAGTGATCGGTCAACCAATCGACGATCTTGCCCTTGCCTTCATCGCCCCATTGGGTACCGATTACTACGACGTTTTTTGCCATGCTTTTTGTAGACATCACTTAACCTAATTTTTTGATAATCCAGTTGCCGTTTTCAAGCTCGAGTACGCGATCGCACTCGAACTCATCCTGATCGTTTTCATGGCCGGAAAGACTTTGAATGACGACTTCCCCTGCCTTGCGCAATGCGCCAATTTCTGTACGTAATGCCGCTTCGCGTCCCCAAGGTGCACGTATCGCGCGCTTGGGTTCAGCTACAGGCAACAATCGCGCCAATTCGCGCAAATCCATGGAGAAACCAGTTGCCGGACGTGCGCGACCAAAAGCTTCGCCGACATGATCATAGCGACCACCACGTGCAACTGCGTTCGGCAGGCCGGGAACGTAGATCGCAAACATGGCACCACTTTCGTATTGATAACCGCCCAGATCTGCCAGATCGATCGTTACGTTGGCGTCGCCCGCGAGCTTGACCAACGCTTTCAACTCGTCCAATGCCTGGGTAATTCCCGGCAATTTCGGCAATACTTCGCTTGCCTTCGCAATTACTGTCACATCGCCATACAGGCCTGGCA
>Ga0326733_1000239_pt1 | contig 17087 bp, 15 predicted proteins | sample 14_GP2_308_FD_207946 | JGI IMG/M metagenome (GOLD analysis project Ga0326733, IMG submission 207946) | Glacier ice microbial communities from Ngari, Tibet, China - 14_GP2_30.8 | ecosystem: Environmental > Aquatic > Freshwater > Ice > Glacier | place: China: Ngari, Tibet | collected 2018-07-17 | reverse complement strand
ATTGCCAAACTTTTCACCTTCAAACACATGACCTAAATGACCACCACAGGTTGCGCAGGTCACTTCCGTGCGTCGCATACCAAGAGTTGAGTCGTCGTGAAACAAAACCGCGTCCGGCTTGGCGTCGTAAAAACTTGGCCAGCCGCAATGTGCATCAAACTTCGTGCCACTATCAAATAGTTCTGTGCCACAGGCCGCACAGGAGTACGTGCCTGCTTCGAAGACCTGGTCATATTCACCCGAAAACGGGGCTTCAGTCGCCTTGTTGAACAGGACGTCATATTGTTCATCAGTCAGCGTCTTGCGATACTTTTCGTTCGGCATAGCTACTCCTTCTTTTTATCAATGCGATCAAGTTTGGCGATATGGATAAGCCAGTAGATCACTAGCGCTGTTGCAAGTAGCGTAATGAGTGACGAGAGAATTGCACCCCAGGCAAAGGCGAGGCCACCAATGCCATCCTCGCCTGGTCCGACAACTACCCATTTTAGTTTTGCCAAGTCGACGCCACCAATAATGAAACCGACAATCGGGTTAATAAAGCCTTCAACGATTTGTTTGACCGCCGCTCCGGCAGCCGTTCCGATTGCCAGACCGACAGCCAGACCAACCACACCCTGTTGACGGACGAATGTAAAAAAGTCTGTCGCTTGAGTTTTACCAGCACCAGCCATGGCAGCTGATCCGCCCTTGATACGCTGAGCGGCTTTGATTGCTTTTGGATTAGTAATGGGAACCTTGCGAGTTGATGATTGCTTTGATTTGATCATTGTATTTCCTTATGTCTTATTCCAGTATACCACCTGTCGCGGGTGTCTACATCTGCGTCGGAACTTCAATTCCTAGTAGTCCAAGTCCGTGCGTAAACACGTGCCGCACCTTTTCAAGGGTGGCCAGGCGGGCGGCTTTTTCACCGGTCTCCGCTTCGGCAACGCGGGTCGTTTCGTAGTAACGGTTGAGCTCACGGGCAAGCTCGTACAGGTATGTGGCAATCTTGTGCGGCTCGAGGTCGCGGGCACTCAGGCGGACAACATCGGGGTACTCAGTCAGCTTTGATAAGACCGCTTTTTCAGGCTCAAAATCATAATTATTGTATTCAACCGAGGTGTCGAGCAGATTGTCGTGCAAAATCTTGTTCACTCGAACAGCCGCATACTGAACGTAGGGGCCGCTAAAACCAGTTAGGGCAAAAATTGAATCCCAATCAAACAAAATATTTGTGCGACGATCGGCAGCGAAGTCGCTGAACTTAATTGCACCGAGCGCGATTCGCTTAACATCATCGTCGCTAATGTCCCTATCGCCAACCACTTCTCGTGCCTTTACCTCCGCCTGGTCAAGCAGCTCTTCCATCAGAACAACACCTTTGCGGCTGCTCATTTTTTCACGCTTACCATCGTCGTTGCGCTGATCAATGACGCCAAACCATAGATGGTACAGGTCGGTTGTGATACCGAGTTTTTTAGCCATCGCGAATAACTGTGTAAAATAAAATTGTTGTTCAGCACCTACACAATAGATAACCCTGTCCGGACGCCAATGCTCTTCGCGGTACAATATTGTTGCCAGATCAGTCGTCGCATACAGTGCAGTACCGTTACTTTTTTGTACCAGAAGCGGCACATCCAAGCCAACGTCGTCGAGCGGCACGATGATTGAATTGTCATCGTTTTGAACCGCAACACCGCTATCGAGTAGCCGCTGAACCGCCGCTTTACCCTGTTTGGCAAAGAAAGCCTCACCAAGTTCATGGTCGGTTGAAATATGAAGTCGCTGCATGACGCCATGAATATGATCGAGTGAAATCCGATTAAAGAGCTCACTGTAGCCAAGTGCGGTTGTATCACCCCGTTCAAGCTTGAGTAACCATTGCTGCACTTCATCAGCCAGCCGGGTCTCGCCGCGCTCCTTCTCTCCAGCTAGTGCTTGCTTGGTCCGAATATAGACTTGCCCCAGTTCGTACACACCGTCCGCTTGCAGTGCCTCTTCAGTACTAAATTGCAAAAAACCAACTACCCAGATACCAAATGGGGCACCGTAATCACCTAGGTGATTATCAGTAATTACCTGCCAGCCGTTTGCCTCCATCAGGCGCTTGACTGCCCAACCCTGATTGCCCGGGCGGAGGTGGCCCACGCTATACGGCTTCGCCATATTCGGACTTGGAAACTCAACGACAACGACCTTCCCGGCACCGTCGTCGTTTTCACCGTAGCCATCGCTCCATGTACGGTCTAGGGTATTGGCAATTGAGCGAGCCGGCAAACGAACATTAATAAAGCCCGGACCAGCAACACTAACGTCCGTAAATGATCCGTCTTGTCGCAGCTGTTCGGCAATGGCATCGCCAATTTCGCGTGGTGAAGCACCGACTTTTTGAGCGAGCTGAAGGGCAATATTAGTCGCGAAATCACCAAACTGAGGGTCTGGACGCGACAGGTGAACTGGCTGGTCAATGCCGTAAATAGCAAGGACAATGCGCTGGATGAGTTCGGATATAGGTTTCATTACGGTCAATTATAACAGAGGCGGCATAATCCGGCCTACATCAATCCTGACTCAAGGTTAATCTGAAAGTCGTACAGGCCATTTTCGACCAGCAGACTCAGCAGGTCCTTATCAAGTCCCGTCGCAATTGCCAGTCCGATAATCAATAGTATAATCCCAAGTACCTTCCGGAATACACCACGGGGATCAATCCCCCATCCCAGTTTTGTAATCAGCGCCCGTCCAAAAACAGCTAGTAGCGCCAACATCAGTGCCAGGCCAAGGACGAAAGCCAATAAATAGCCAAGTCCCACCAACGGCTCCACTGGCAAAATCGTTGCAACGATTAAAGCATACGTCGGGCTACAGGCACTAAAGACCGGTCCCAAACTAGCACCAAGCAACAGGTCGCCGACAACACCTTTTTTGGTTGATGCACGCCCCATCGACCCCTGGGCTGCAAACAGCAGACGAGACTTTAAAACGACACACTCCCATAGGCGCGGAAATAACGTCACCAGTCCAAAGAGTGCGATAATCACACCGCTCACAATACTCCAAACCGACGAAGGAACACCGAGAAGCAAGGTAGTCGATTTAAGCAAAACACTAAAAATGATAATTGAAACACATAACCCTATGATGACAAAAACGGCACTATGCTGTCTGTTACCATTGGCGGTGCGTGCCAGTAAGATTGTAATCATCGACACGACACACGGCGCCAAAATTGTAAGCATCCCTGCTAAGAAAGCAACGAGAAGAAGACTCACTGAGTGTTCTCGAGGATGGCGTTCAATGACTTATCGCGGCCATACCCATTCCAAAGCACTTGCTTATCTCCGCTGGCGTCGACACGCACAAAAGTTGACTGAATCGTTACGCCATATTTTTTCCGAAGGTCTTGCGCATCGTCGTAAGTGACCTGTAGGATCTGTACGCCGGAAGGAATCGAACCAGCCGTTATTGCCTGGTCATAGCCACGACATTCCGGACACCAGCCAGCGTAAAAGAATAAGATTGTCGTTGCGTAGCCCTCGTCGTCAACAAGTCCAGGCTCATATGTCTGATATCGACCAGCACTCAAAGCACTGGGGCTGGGAGCCGCCGATGGTTCGGCTGACTGGGCTGGTTCGCCGTCAGTTGCCGTCTTGGTGCTGACGGTACTATCAGCCGTATCATTCGCTAGGCGATACGACACCAAAGCAACCAAAATGCCGACCACGGCACATATACCAAGAACCCAGAGAAGGTATTTCATAGCTTCATTATACCAAATTGTTACGAATACGTAATGTCGTCATCAAACGTCAGCTCGTCGATTGTCGAGACGGGCTTGAGGCCACGGACGTGTTGCAAGAGAAACGTCAGAACTGACTGGTCATCGCTATGGTACTGTTCGTTATCGATATTATTCATGTGATTTTTTTGTTTTTTAGGTGATTACTAACTTGATAATAGCACTTATGCTATTAATTGTCAAGTGCGGCGGCTCGAATCAAACCTAGGAACAACGGGTGTGCCCGATTGGGTCGGGATTTAAACTCGGGATGTGCCTGTGTTGCGACAAAGAAGCTGCTTGCCGAGGCTTCGACGTATTCAACCAGCTTACCCCCACCGGACGTCCCGGTTACCGTGATACCACCGGCGTTTATTTCTTTGATAAAACTAAGATTAACTTCGTAACGGTGTCGATGACGTTCGGTTGCCAACGCACTGCCGTACAGGCCAGCCACGGCTGAACCCGCTTTAAGTTCGGCCGTGTAGTCACCAAGTCGCAGCGTGCCACCGGTTGACTCTTTGCCGGCCTGTCCGGTCATGATATAGATAACATCCTGCGTCGACGTCGGATCACACTCGCTGCTATGTGCGGACTTCAAACCACCACGACGAGCAGCCGCAATGACAGCAACTTGCAGTCCCAGGCAAATACCCAGGTATGGCACATTGTGCGTCAGGGCATAGTCAGCGGCGGCAATCTTGCCATCAATCCCCCGCGATCCAAAGCCACCGGGTACCAAAATGCCATCAAAAGCAGCAAAGTCAGTATCAGTCGCCTTCGAGGCATCAACCCAGCCGACACTCAGATCAACTTGCTCCTGCCACGCAGCGGCCTTAAGCGCTTCAAGGACTGAAATATAGGTATCCTCATTATCCATGTACTTGGCGATGAGGCCGATTCTAACCTTACGGGCTGGCTTGGCTGATTGCTGGGCGACGATTGTCGTCCAGGCCGATAGGTCCGGCTGTTTTGTATTACCCGTGAAGGTATTGAGCAGTTCCATAACGCCACTTTGGGCAATCGTCAACGGAACTTCATAGACCGTATCGGCATTTGGTAGGAGCACGACGGCATTTTCATTCACGCCACCAAAGAGGGCAATTTTGCGGGCGACACCCTGTGGCGCTGGGTCGTCTGTGCGGACGACCACACAGTCCGGGACAATTCCAAAACCGCGAAGATCATTCAGGGCATTTTGGGCTGGCTTGGTCTTGAATTCTTTGCTTGTGCCAATAAATGGAACGTATACGACATGGATATAGAGGCAGTTCTCGCGACCAACCCGACCAGCGAATTCACGAATGGCCTCGACAAAACTTAGGCCTTCGTAGTCGCCGACCGTTCCGCCAATTTCAACAATGTGAACTTGTGAGCCGACGCTAGCATCGGCAATTGCATCCTGTATGGCCTTGGTTAGGTGTGGCACCAGTTGGACGGTTTTACCAGCGAACTTCCCTGCCCGCTCATCAAGAATCAGTTGTTGCAGTAGCTTGCCTGAGAGTGTAGCGCTTTTTTGAGTCAGTTCGACGTCCAAAAACCGTTCATAGTGACCCAGATCAAGGTCAGTCTCGGCACCATCTTTAGTGACATAACACTCACCGTGTTCGGCCGGATTCAAAAGACCCGCATCTACATTTAGATACGGATCGCATTTTTGAATCGAGACGACAACGCCTTTAGCCTTCAAGACAGCACCAATACTTGCCGCCGTAATGCCCTTGCCGACTCCCGAGAGTACCCCGCCAGTTACAAATATATATTTCTGTTTTGTTGCCATGTTGCTTATAGCCTCCATGGGATTTCATTGTAGCACGTCAGACAACACAAGCGCTACATGTAGCGTGTATGTTGTATATTCTACGCTAGCAGTGTCGGCAAATCGACGCCACTATCGTACTGTCGTAGCTCGTCGGATTCAGCCCAGGCTATCTGAACGGGCTGCAGAATCTGCCACGATCTGAGCACCTCTCCACTACTGGCAAACAAACTTTTATGCGACCGAATCGCGTCAACAATCACCTGCTCGTAGGCATCCGGTAAAACGGTGTGTTCGGGGTACATAAATGACAGGCGTTGGGTTTCGAAGTCTCGGTCGTATCCGGGCTTCTTCGTGAACACGTCAATTTCGACTCCTTCGTGCGGCTGAATACGGAAAATCAGACAGTTTGTTTGAGCCTCGTGTGATTTTTTAAAATGAACGCGCACTTCAGTCGACTTACTATCCATCGCCTTACCCGTCGTAAGGACTAATGGCACGCCGCGCCAGCGCTCACTAGTAGACTCCAGAGTGACACTCGCAAACGTCTCGGTCATGCTGTTATCGTTCGCAACTTCATCACGGTAACTGCGGTACTGAGCCCGGACGGCACGCTCAGGCTGGGCGGGTTCGATGGCATCAAGCGCCTCTTCGCGCAGAAGCGACACACCGGCCCAATCAAAGCCATGCGGGACATCCATCAACGTAATGGCTAGCAACTGCATTAGGTGACCTTGCAGTACGTCGCGCAGTGCGCCCGTCGGCTCATAAAAGTCAGCCCGACCTTCAATACCTATTTTCTCAAGTGCAATGACTTCGATTTTTTCAATTGCCTTATTGTCCCAGACGTAGTCAAACAAGGCGTTGCCGCCGCGAAACGCAACGATGTTTTGGGTCATTTCTTTCGCCAAATAGTGGTCAATCCGATAGACCTGTGACTCGTCGTAATGATTTCCAACATGATCAATCATATTCTGCGCCGATGGCAGGTCGATACCGAATGGCTTTTCGAGCAACAATTTAACATTAGGTGTATTGAGGCCGGCCTGACCTAGGTATTCGACAATATCGGCTGTCGCAGCTGGCGGGACGGACAAGTAAATGAGCAGCTGGTCGTCGTCACTAAGTCCGATTGTTTCACGCAGACGCATGTAGTCATCGCCCTTATTGACATCCATCGAAACACTCGTAATACGAGATGCCAACTGGTCATTACCAAGGCTTTTTTGGAGCAACTCGCTGACATCGAGGTCTCGGCGTGATATACCGACAATGGCCAGGTCATCAAAATTACCTGTACCAATAATTTGTTCGAGTGCCGGCAGGAGCTTGCGGACGCTGAGGTCACCAGTAATACCAAAGATTGCAAGAGTTGTTTTCATCTTCTTAGTATACCGCGTTTAGCCCACAGGGCTATTCTGACTTGGTACCGGCTCCTGCGTTCACTTCGTAGCTGGTGTTAGTGCTTTCGAAGAAGTTAACAAGCTGCAGTGTGTCATTGGCAGCTGCCATCCACTTAGCTGGGTTCGAGACCTTGTAGTGTGCTTCAAAGCCAAGCTCTTCGAGTCGTCGGTCAGCGAGGTATTTGACGTACTGGTTAATGTAGTCGCTGTTAAGACCCAGAATACCGTTAGGTAGTAGGTCTTTGTTGTACGCCTCTTCCATCTCGACACCATCAAGAACCATTTGCTTGATTTCGTTAGCAAACTCTTCGGTCTGAAGATCTTCGTTCTCTTCAAGTACCGTCAGAATCAGGTTGATACCAAACTTGAGGTGAAGTGACTCGTCACGGACAACCCAGTCCATCAATGAACCGAAGTTACGTAGCAGGTTGCGCTGGCGGAATGACAAGGCAACCATAAAGCCGCTGTAAAACCAGATGCCTTCAAGGATCACGTTGTAGGCAACCAGGTTGCGAACAAAGTCTTTTTTACCTTCGGTTGTGGTAATATCAAGCGTATTTTCGGTCATGCGTTTGATAAATTTAGTCTCAAACTCTTCTTTGCGCGCCATTGATGGCGTCTCGATGTGTGCCGCGTAGGCAGCTTCGCGGTCGATCGGGAATGTCTCGAGTACATACTCAAATGACATGCAGTGATTTGCTTCTTCCCACATTTGCTTAGCCAAATACAGGTGACATTCGGCGGCGTTTACATATGGGTATACACCGAAGGCAAGTGCCTTGTTGACAAGTAGTTCGTTCGGGTTAAAGTAGCTCATCAGGAACGTCAACGCGTGGCGTTCTTCGTCGCTCATTTTTTTCCAGTCGGCTAAATCTTGACCGAGCTGGATTTCGTTTGGAAACCACGTATTTGCGACCGCCTGGTTGTATAGATCCATTGCCCACGGGTAGTGAACTGGTTTTAATAGTAGTCCGTCTTGTATTCCTGTTCCTAAAATTCCTGGCATTGTATTGTCTCCCTTAAGAGTTAAATTATTGGCATCCATCGCACATAGTGAGGTCGGCTGGGTCAAGCGGAGCAGCAAATACTCCCCGCGCAGAAGCGTCTTGATTGGCTTGGTCTTGAGCGTTAGCCATAGCTTGGTCGATAGCGGCTAGTTTTTCTTCAAGTGTCATTTCTTCGTTGATAATTGTTGCTGCGTTCATTGTATTCCCCTTATAAATTGCTGTTGAATGATCTGTTTATTATGGTGATCAGCTGCTTGATTTTGCAAAGCCGAATCCTGCTTTGCGTGGGCCGGCCGATGCCTCGGCTTTGTTAACTTTGACGGTACTTTGTTCGGCACTGTGGCGCGGTTTGACATGGAGATAATAGGTCGTCTTCAGTCCCCGCTTCCATGCCGTTGAGTAAATCTCAACCATGTCATCAATGTCACGCGTATCGAGATACATATTGCGGCTGATAGCCTGGTCTACCCATTTTTGAGCTCGTGCCGCGACTTCGATAAATGAGTACGGGCTTAGCTGGAAGCTTGTTTTATACACATTCTTGACGCGCTGTGGGATGACATCGATTTGCTGGATGTCGCCCTGGAGTCGGAGAACGTCGTCTTTGACGTCGTCCCAGAGACCGAGGTTTTTAAGGTCATTGACCATATTGACGTTCACTTCAAGGAATTTTCCATTGAGCGTTGCGCGGCTAAAGATCTGTGCGAACTGTGGGTCGAGACCCGGTGTTGTACCAGCGATGTGCGCAATGTTAGCCGTCGGGGCAATCGCCATTAATGTAGCGTTGCGCATGCCTTTTTGAACCTTGGTGCGGAGTATTTCCCAGTCCAGACGTGTTTTTCGGTTTACTTCGACTTTTACTTTACGGTCTGCTGCTAGTTGATCGATTGTATCGAATGGCAGAACTCCCTTGCTCCAGCCACTGCCCTTGTACGTCGGGTAGCTGCCGAGCTTCTTGGCAAGGTTGGCTGATTCGTCAATCGCCTGGTAGCTGACAAATTCAACCAATTGGTCGATTAAGTCATACGCCTCTTCTGACTCGTAGCTGTGGCCAAGTTTCTCAATCACATCTGTAAAGCCCATGACGCCCAGTCCAAGTGCACGGTTTTGGTTGTTACTGTGCATCGCCTCGGGAATCGGCGTGTTGGTGATGTCACATAGGTTATCGAGCTGTCGTACAGCGCTACGAGTACTGGCCTCGAGTCGCGTCCAGTCCCAGCTCTTGTCGGCGTTGAGGTGGGCTGAGAGGTTGATACTCACCAAGTTACAAACAGCTGTGTTGTCGGCGTCTTGTGGCAAGGTGATTTCTGTACACAAGTTTGAAAGGTGGATTGTGCTGGTGTTGTTGTTTAGAGCGCGGACATTGATTGTGTCCTTCCAGGTGAGCCACGGGTGGCTGGTTGCTTGAAGGGTAATCAAAATCTGGCGGAATTGGTCGCGGGCTTTGGTCTTACTAAAGTCACGCATTTTGCCAGCTTCGGCATCTTTGATGTACTCGGCATACCGTACGCTAAATTTAGCACCGTAGAGCTCTGACAAGTCGGCGACATCGGCGGGATCAAATAAGTACCAATCCTGGTCTTTTTGAACACGTTTCATAAATTCGTCACTAATAAAGACGGCGGTGTTAGCCAAGCGAGTTCGCAGGTATGGGTCACCAGAGTTCTGTTTCAGATCAAGAAACTGCGGAAAGTTGAGATGCCAGTTTTCCATGTACAAGGCGGCGGCACCAGCTTTTTTACCCTTACGGCTAACGGCAAATAGTGCCGTATCAATCATCTTCATAAATGGAATCGGGCCAGTTGACTCGGTGTTGGTCGTCTTGACGGGACTACCAGCAGCACGCAGCTTGTTGAGGCTGATGCCGATACCGCCGGTTCCCTTGGCAATCCACATGACGTCACGGACACCCTTGGCGATTGATTCCATATCGTCCTGTACTTCCAGTAGAAAACAGTTCGATAGTTGCGGGAATGAGCCACCGGCGTTGACACGAGTCGAGCCACCAGGAACATATTCGAGTGCGCTCATGTGCTGGTAAAAATCAATCGCTGCTTCAGTCGGATTTGCTTCGTTGAAGCTCAAGCCCATCGCAATACGCATATGTGTAAACTGTGGCACTTCGATTGGTTCACCACTCTGCTGACGAAGGGCATAGCGGTTTTTGTTGGTGACAACGCCCAGATAGCGACTCAGGTGGTCACGAGTCGGGTCGAGTGCCTTGGCTAGCTTTTTGAGATCATAGAGTGTCCCATTCATGCGAGCGTCCAGTAGGCCACTGGCAACACCGTCTTTAATGTAGGTCGTAAACTTCTGTTCGTGTAGCTTTTTCAACTCAGCATCGGTCTCGAAGTTTCCAAGGATATTTTTGTAGATATTTTTGAGCAGCAACCTCGCTGCGATTGTATCAAAATCAGGATCCTCTTTGACGTTTTGTAGCGCCGTATGGATGACTGCTTCATCAAGCTGCTCACTGGTAATACCATCAAATAATGTTAGTTGGAGTTCGGAAGCGACCTGGACGACCTTACTAATTTGGTCGGGGAGTCCTTCACTGGCTTTGACGAGTGCCAGGTTAATCTTGTTGGCGTCAAACTCTTCGCGGGTGCCGTCTCGTTTTACTACGTGAATGTTGCTCATTATATCCCCTATGCTACCTGTATTACTTCTATGTTGTTATGCCACCGCCTCCGCTATACCTCCGGAGGTGCAAGAAAATGTCGACGTAGTCGATGAATCATATTTCTTGCTAAATGTGTGTTTTTGTTGAACTACTATATATGTAGTGTCTGCATAGAACTATATGCCCCTACATATAGTTTTTCAAGTCTTTTCTTAAGGTTTTTTTAACTACAACGATGATGCTTATGGATTAACCCTTTGAAATGCGTGCCTAGCGTCATGTTTCTTATTTACAACGCTACATATAGCGTGTATAAGCCGCATGAGGTAAAGAAAAATCGCCAAGAAGCGATTAATTCAATATGGCGGAGAGGATGAGATTCGAACTCACGGTACCATTGCTGGCACACACGCTTTCCAAGCGTGCGCCTTCAACCACTCGGCCACCTCTCCACCATGTCAGTATACCTGAATTTATATATTAGATGTCTTGGGCAAGTGCTTTCAATACAGTAGCAAAATCGATGCCATCAACGAGTTCAATACGAGGCTGGGTGAATCGTTCCGCTTCGTGAGCTACTAACAACCACGATTCGTCATATGTTCTTACTGCGCCAGCAGGTGCATTTTTAGCGATCGACTCAAGTATTTCATCTAAAAATTTCATCATGTCGGGGGTTTCTATAGATGATTTTTCAAAAAGAGAAGTTGGCTTCCCACCTTGCTGTGAAATACTTGCCGATACTCGCGCAGGGTACAATGCATCGCTCAAATCTACGTAATAGGAAAAATACATCTCTTTATTATCATCTGTTCTAAAAACGGTTTCCATTTGGGCAATGGGACTAAACACCGGTTCCGAACCGCGCTGTAACGTAAACGGATTATATGTTATGTCAACTACCATCTCGTCCTTACCGCCAATCACAAATTGGACACTTTTGCGTTTACCAGTTTGAGTTTGGTCAAATTTATGAGTAGCAAAAATAGTATTAAAACTTTTTGTTCCAGATTTGACTAATCTTGCATTTAACTCTAGTGCAATACTATTTCCTTCAGGAATATGCAGTTGATCGGGACTAAGCCTCCGGATGAGTTCAAGTTCTTGTTCAATAACAGTAGGGTCATTTATTTCTTCGCCAATACCAGAATTACCTGAATTGATAACCTTACCATTAAAAATAAGTACGCCGGGAGTTGATGGATCAACCTTTGCTTTTTCATGCACACGTTTAACATACGCCTCTTCTTCAAAAGAATGTGTGCCAGGTATGCGGTGATCGATAAAGGTAGATAGTTCAGTGCCACCAGCCAAAGGGACACGATTAATGTGCACCGAGTGACCGAAAGTAGGATCACCTGCAAACAATTTCTGAAGGGCATTAGAGGCAATTCGCTTAATCCTATCAGATACAAATATCTCCCCGCTTATTGGTGTATCCCAATATGTCAGTGATAAAGTGTCGTAATCTTCGTTTACGTACCGAGGACTATAATCTGGCTCAAGCTCATACTTAGCGGCAACAGCGTCGCCGTGTTCTTTTAGGGTACGTACGTGCGCCATAGTCTTGCGAAGTTCAACCTGTTCGGTGGATTTTTTCATTGTTTAAATTATAACACAAAATTAATATAAAAGCAATATATCACACTGAAGGTTGTATTAATCACGCCACGATTACAGTTGCTTGTATAGGTCCGTACCCCCATACTAGGCGTAATGACTATATCACCATCACCACCGCCCGTCATCGAGCTTCGTAACCTCAAAAAGAGGTTCGGGATTGGTGATGCTGAGCATTTTGCTCTTAACGGCGTCGAATTGACGATCGATCGTGGTGAGTTCGTCGCAATCATGGGGCCCAGTGGCTGTGGTAAAACGACACTACTTAATATACTCGGTCTGCTTGACCGCTCAACTGATGGCGATTATGATCTTGATGGTCGACCAGTCGCCTCGCTGAGCCAGCGCAAACAAGCTAGCATTCGTTCGCAGCAAATTGGATTTATTTTTCAAAGCTTCAATCTGATCGCCCGTCTCAATGTCATCGAAAACGTTGCCCTACCCCTGACCTACAAGGGCATTACCCGCACAAAACGGCTTAAAATGGCCAGTGAGATGCTCCATAATTTTCACCTCGGCGAACGAGAATACTACATGCCCTACCAGCTTTCAGGCGGACAGACGCAGCGCGTCGCCATTGCCCGCGCGCTAGTCAACCAGCCGTCAATCATCCTTGCTGACGAGCCAACTGGCAATCTTGACACGCGAGCCAGCCACGTCATTATGGAAGAGCTGTCTGATCTTCACAAGCGTGGTAATACAATTATTATGGTCACCCACAATCCCCGCCTCACTAGCTATGCCAGCCGGGTCATTACGATGGTTGACGGTCGGGTCGATAGTGACACCAAAAACATTATCGAAAAAATTGAACCTGTTGAAGTCATTAATTATCCAGTGCTAGCAAAAAAGCGAAAAGCGCGGGCCCATAAAAAATTCACCCCGCTTATCAAATCCAAAAAACGTCCGGCTGCTGCCAAAAGGAAACGAAAATAATGCGCTTCTTACTGCTTAATCACATCCAAAATGCTCATCAATCCCTGCGTAGCAACCGACTGCGTAGTATTTTAACCATGTTAGGTGTCACGATTGGTGTCGCGAGTATTACTGCCATCCTGGCGCTGAGTGCCGGTGCCAGCAAAGTCGTCAGTGACCAGGTTGACGCGCTTGGTGGCAATATTGCCGTCATCCGTCCGGGCACAACCACGACCGAACCGATACTCCAATTGACTCAGGTTACGCCACATCGTGATTTTGCCGCCAGCACGCTGACCGAAGCTGATATCGCAGCAATTATAGATATCGAAAACGTCGAATATGCAGCACCTTTGATGGTGCTTGGCGGCTCTGTTAAAGCAGACCAGATCGCTCCGGCCAACACGCCAATCGTTGCATCAACCCCCGAGTTAGAAATTGTCAGCGATCTCGAGCTACGCGAAGGCCAGTTTGTCGGTAGCGTAGTCAATGATAGCACTGCTGTAATCGGAGGCCAGTTGTCGGTGAATATTTTTGGCACCGAAGAGTCAATTGGCAAGATGTTTACTATCCGCGGCCAGCCGTTTCGGGTGATTGGCATTCTGAAACGTACTAACAATCCGATAAACTACAACTCTATCGACTTTGATAGTGCTGCCATCATTAGTCTCGCCAGTGGCAAAAAAATTAGCCAGGGTGTTCCGCAAATTCAGCAGATTAATGTGCGGAGCGACTCAGTGGCGAATCTCAATCAGATGATTATTGACCTAAACAAAACGTTGCTTGCCAGCCACGGTGGTGAAAATGACTTTTCAATCCTAAGCGGTGATCAAATTTCGCAGCCGACCAGCCAGCTGTTTTACGCCATCGCAGGCGTCACCGCAGCCATAGCAGCAATCTCGCTCATCGTCGGAGGCATCGGTATTATGAACATCATGCTAGTAAGTGTCGCCGAGCGAACCCGCGAGATCGGTATCAGAAAAGCACTCGGTGCCAGTAATGCCGACATCTCGTCGCAATTTATCATCGAGTCACTGGCCCTTGGTATCGGCGGCGGTATTGCCGGATACATCTTTGGGTACGTAATAGCATTTAGTATCAGTACATTCTTGACTTTTGATCCAGTCGTCAACTGGCAAATCGGTCTCACTGCCCTGTTTATATCAGTGGTTATGGGTACGTTGTTTGGCCTATACCCCGCCTTTCGCGCCTCACGCAAGGATCCAATCGATTCTCTGCGTGAATATAGTTAGTGATATAGTGTAGCTATGAACGAACGCTTTCATACACCGACGGACAAGATACAAATCGGTCCACACTCCCCCCTTGTGTTCCTGGCAGGTCCGGTTCAAGGTTCACCGGACTGGCAAACACCAACCGCCGATATCTTATTGGCGGCTCGTACAGACTTGGAGGTTGCATCGCCACGGCGTACGATTGAGCACGTTGGTAGTTTTGACGCCAACGAGGCCGAAAAACAGGTCGCCTGGGAGCACACGGCACTGCGTCGGAGTGCACAACTGGGAGCAATCATTATCTGGCTCTCTGCCCAAGATCATGCGTTAGAATATACAAAAGACCGAGCCTATGCTCAAACAACTCGTATCGCGATTGGCGAAGCGCTCGGTTGGGCACGGCCAGTTGCTAATCTGAAAAATCCCGACTGGGACTTCCCTGTTAACGTCGGCGTTGACCCTCGCTATAGCGACAACGGTGGAGGTAGCGAAAGCTATATTCGCATCAAAAGTAAGTTACTTGGGATTCCAGTCTATGACTCACTTGATCAAGTCATCGAAGAGACAACTCGCCATGTTCCTCGATTTGGCGACTAAGCAAGCTCGAGTTTGAGTTTTTCAATTAATGGTACTGGTGTTGGATCAACCCCATTAAGCACCGCGACGTAAATACTCACAAAGTCAGCTAGTATGCTTCCCCACAGTAACTGCTGAATGGCTGTCTCTCCGGCGAGATGAATCGGCGTCGACTTTGGTCGCTGGCCGCTAAGCAGGCGGTCTGATACTTCGAATCGCTTAAGAATTTGCGAGTGTTCCAGGTTACTTATCAAATCAAAGACCGCAAATGGCTTCTCGATCGGGTGCGACGTCCAGCCGATAAATTCATTATGATTAAATTCGGGCAGTTCGTTCCAAAACGAAACATTCTTGGCATTTTCATTCCAGCTAATCTTCCATTTGTAGGCGACTGGTGCGGTCAGGGTGCCACCGTAAAACACCGGCGTCTTTCCGACGGCTTGCAGCGCCAATTGCTTGGCATAATTACGATCGACCGTCACGTCACCGGCCCAGTTAGCGCTTTCTCGTTGTAGCCAGCTGGCCGTATCTTTAATCTCATCTAGCTTACTGTGGTCAACGATACCAAAATTTATTAGCAGCGCGATCAACGCCCGTAGGTTATAAATAACTGCCATGCGCGGCTGCAGATTGGCAGGAAGTGCCACGTGGGCAATGCGGTAGCCGCTGGCAGTATCGATCAGGTGACCACCGGCCGCGATAATACCCAGTTGGGCACCTTTTCTCTCGCCTTGTTCAAGGGCGCTCAGTGTCTCCTCGGTGTTTCCTGAATAGCTACTGGCAATGACAAGTGTGTTTTTACCAACATACGCCGGTAAATCATACCCACGTACAACTTCAAATGGAACGGCGATTTCTGCCTTCAACCATGCCTTCACTAGTAAGGCTGCGAGTGCCGATCCACCCATGCCGGCGATAACAATGTTTTCAATCGGCCGGTCGTCATGCTCTTCGTTCCATACGGCAACGTCAAACGTCGCCTGAGCGTACTGCTGTGCCGCCACCCCTAATGCACCCTTTGGATCTCGTTGCTGTAATACATTTGCGTCGTCTAACACGGTTACTCCTTCACTAGTAGTATTGCTCACCTATATAAGACTATGATACAGTATCTAGTAAAGAAGCATAAGTATTTTATCAAGGGTGGGCCATGGATATTCAACCGCAGACAACACAACCAATTAGCGACGACCAAGAACTTGCAAAAGTTTTGGCCGGTGTCAACCAGCAAGCTGACGACGTATTACAGTTCGAGGAGACACCGAGCACGACGATTGTCACGACTCCGATGGCCGAGCAGCCGGCTGCCCCAGCACAGGTTCCGCTTGCCGAGCCGACTGTTGAACCAGCTTTCACGCCAACGACCGCAGTAGCAGGCGACCTTGAATCAATCAAGCAAGACGCGCTAACTGAACTTCGCCCACTTGTCGACAAGCTCGACCTTGGTCCAGAAGAAAAATTCGACACCTACCTCCTGCTTCTCCGAAGCACAGACGACAGAGCGTTGATTGCACCAGCCCACATTGCCGCCCAGGCAATTGTCGACGAAGCCCGTCGTGCACAAGCACTACTGGACATCATCAAAGAAATTGACTACCTCTCAACACCAAAGGCATAGTCACCCTTTCAAATAAAATAACCCGCGTCATCCGCGGGTTATTTTTATGAAGCGGGGCTGGGCCTAGTAGCCCATGCCTCCACCCATACCACCGGCTGGTGCCGCCGCTTCTGCTTCTGGTAGGTCAACGACAAGCGCGCCCATCGTCGCAGCCGTCGAGGCAATCGAGACGGCGTTAAGAACGGCCTCTTTGGTAACACGCGTCGGATCGATAACGCCTGCTTTTTTGACATCGATCAAGCCCAGATCGGGATGATTAACGTCGACACCAAAGCCTGGCTTGGCAGCTTCGACTTGTGACAACAATGCTTCGCTACGAAGTCCGGCGTTTTCGGTAATTTGCAAAAATGGCTGTAAAAGCGCATTTTTCAAAATCTGCCGTCCGGCACTAATCGAGTCAGCTCCGTCGATAATCAAGCCTGCTGACAAGTTCACTAGTGTCACGCCGCCGCCGGCAACGATACCTTCGGCCAGGGCAGCTTTGGTCGCTGCGACCGCGTCATCAACCCGAAACTTCTTTTCGTCAATTTCGGTCTCAGTCGCACCACCGACTTTAATCACAGCA
>Ga0326733_1000238_pt1 | contig 17106 bp, 18 predicted proteins | sample 14_GP2_308_FD_207946 | JGI IMG/M metagenome (GOLD analysis project Ga0326733, IMG submission 207946) | Glacier ice microbial communities from Ngari, Tibet, China - 14_GP2_30.8 | ecosystem: Environmental > Aquatic > Freshwater > Ice > Glacier | place: China: Ngari, Tibet | collected 2018-07-17 | reverse complement strand
CCAATAACTGTCTGCGAAGCCTGCGTCATGCATTGCCAGAAATTATTGATGGTGTAGTCGCTCATGCCACCACTTAACTCGTCCCGTTCAAAATCGGCGCACAACATCGGCCCGGAAAAACTGATAGCACCAGTCTTAGCCAATAACCCCATCTGCAGTGCAGTGAAATCGCTATGGCCTACGAACAGTTTTCCGCTGGCAGCCAGCATGTCAAAATCCAGATCAGGCAGCAGTCGCGTCAAGCCATAGCCGCCGCGCAGGGCCAGCACAATGTCGACTTCAGGATCTTGTGCCGCAGCATACAGTTGCGCAATGCGCGCATCGTCGCTGGCGCCAAAACGCTGAAATTTGCTGGAAGCATCCGTGAAGTTACGCACGCGACAACCCTGTGCTTGCAGGGTCGCGATACCGCGCTCAACCGCTTCTGAATTCGGTGCGTAACCACTAGGCGAAACGATCGCAACCAGCGGGCCTTCTGGTTTATTCACAAGCAGCAGTTGCCGCACACCCTGATTTAGTTGAACGCTCATTCTTTATTTAACCGATGAAGGCGCAACGGCTTTCGCTTCGTCGGCCGTGTGACAATGAGCAGCGATTTTGGCTGTTATTTCATCAGCTAATTGATCCGGCAAGTCATGTCCCATACCAGCGATTTCTATCATTACTGCATTCGGTATTAAGCTTGCCGTTTCACGTCCACCTGCAATCGGTACCAGCGGATCTTCAGTGCCGTGAATCACCAAGGTCGGCACGGTGATGCTTTTCAAAAGATCGACGCGATCACCGGATGCACCTATGGCCAGCAACTGTCGTGTCGTGGCTACTGGCTCCAGGCTGCGTTCGACGGTACGCGCTACGCGCTTTTGCAAAACTTCTTGTGACGTTGGATAAGCCGGACTACCTATCACTTGCATCATGTTAACGAAGTGTGCCGTCAACGCGACGTGATTTGTTGGATCGGGCGCAGTAGCGAAAAGCACTTTACGCGCAGCGCGTGTCGGCCCTGGCAAACCGCGCCTACCGCTGGTAGACATGATGGAAGTCAGGCTGAGTACGCGTTCCCGATACCGGGCTGCGACGATTTGGGCAATCATGCCGCCCATCGAAGCGCCGACTATATGTGCCTTGGGAATATCGAGCGCATCCATCAAGCCAATCGCATCCGCCGCCATATCGTCCAGTTTATAACCGGCAGCGAGCTTCATGCGCAGCGCCATTTTCATCATGGCCAGCAGCGTATTCGGCTTGCCCAGATGATGGAGCTTGGTCGATAAACCGTTATCTCGATTATCAAAGCGGATCACATAAAAACCACGTTCGACCAGACCGTTGCAAAACGACTCCGGCCAGGATACCGATTGCATCCCCAACCCAACAATCAACAAAAGTGGTGGGTTCGCTGGATCGCCTTGTGTGTCGTACCAGATATCGAGATCATTTACTTTAGCGATGGACAAACTGGGCTTTCAAAAAATGGTTAAAACTTATGCGCGCTTTGGATCGCGATAAATATAATTTTTTATACCGTGATGGCCGTCTCTATCAAAGCGCTGCCATTTTCCTTCGTCTTGCGCGAGCCGATCGGCAATCGCATGCAGAACGATCGGATTAACGAACATGCCGGAGTGGCTGACATGTACTTCGATATTTTCGGCCTGATCGCCTTCTTGTTCGACACAACATTGCTACGATACAATACCATCGCTGCGACTGAAAATCGAGGTGAAAGGAACTGGCGGCGGCTTTCTTATTTCAGCAATCTGAACATCCATCGACTGTCGTTTTTCCGGTGACCGCCTGATACAGCCGCCACACGTTATTCGCCTTGGAATGGCCGTCACCGCGCGGGCAATTTTTCAATAAGGGAAATGTCATCAAAGACGCGCCAAACTCCCACGGCGTGCGACCCTCCAGCGCCAGCAGCAACAAATTGGGCGGCTTCAGTTCTTTATTTCGAACATTTACTTCGGCGACATGAGCTTTATCCATGACGACATTCTCCCTCACGAATAGCGACGGTAAGCAAGCCATCATCGTTCGTTTGGATTGCGCCGGTGGCGTGTGGTTCAACGATGGAGTTTAGTAAAAAGTGAACCGATGCAGCAGGGAAGAGCGTGACAGGGACGCCCTGCGTCAGTCAGATGGTGTTGAATCGTCAGTTTTCGCGGCTTGCGCTGCCTTGCGACGTTCCGCAAAGAAGTCTTTCAGCAAAGCACCGCATTCCTGCGCCATTACGCCGCCTGTCAGTTGCGTATGGTGATTGAGTTGATTCTGTTCAAACAAATTGACGATGGAGCCACAAGCGCCGGTCTTCGGATCGGATGCGCCAAACACAACACGCGACAGGCGTGCATGAATCATCGCGCCCGAACACATCGCGCAAGGCTCCAGCGTGACATAGAGCTCGCAACCGGGGAGACGATAGTTACCAAGAATGCTTGCGGCAGCGCGCAAGGCCATTATTTCTGCATGCGCAGTTGGATCGTGCGTGCCGATAGGCTGATTGAAACCGGTGGCAATCACCTGCCCGTCCTTGACGACCACGGCACCGACCGGCACTTCGCCCAGCGCCCAAGCGTTATGCGCTTGATCCAGCGCTTGACGCATCCAGACTGCGTCCTGGACACCATTGTGACCGTCGTCCTGCATTAAGGATCAGACTTCCGCAGTGATTTCAGCCCAGCAATTTGGCGTTTCGTGCAGGACAAGTTTGTGCAGACGCAAGCCGGTGCCGTAATGATCTTTGTAAACTGCATTCAAGATATTGAAAGCGGTTTGTGCCAGATTTTCGACAGTCGGAATGCGATCAATGATCACCGTTTTATGACCTGGAATACTTTCGAGAAATTCCCGCACCTTGGCGTCTTTTTCGTAGACGATAAACGAGTGATCCCAAACATCGACCAGATGCTGTTTCGCCAGTGATTTGATGTCTGAAAAATCCATGATCATGCCGTTGTCTGAACTACCCTCTACATCAATCACATTGCCGACCAGCGTGATTTCGAGCGTATAGCGATGGCCGTGCAGATTGCGGCACTGGCTCTTGTGGTCGGGAATACGGTGACCGGCATCGAATTCAAGTTTACGGGTAATTGTCAGCATGATTTTTCTGTAAAGCTATCAGTAAGGCTATTAATAAAGCAATTAATAAGGCTGTTAATAAGGCTGTTAATAAAGCTGTTAATGCGCGTCAAGGTATCTGTAAAAGTTTATGTGTCTGCAAGCTCAGCTTCCATTTCGGATTGCGTTTGCAGACATCGATAGCAAGCTTGGTATTCTGTTCTGCCAATGGGCCGTCCATAGGCTGCACGAAGAAGTGATCAAAATCCAGATCTTCATACGCAGCCAACGATTGCGCTAACTGCGGTATCACGACCTTCAACTCGCTACCTTTGCGTACCACCAGTTGCGAACCCATCTTCGGGCTGACGCAAACCCAGTCAACGCCGACAGGGACTGGCAACGTACCGTTGGTTTCAATCGCAATTTCAAAACCGACTGCGTGCATCGCAACGATCAGTTCTGTGTCGAGTTGCAGCAATGGTTCGCCACCCGTAAAGACCACGTATTTGCTGGCGGTATAAGACTCAGGCCACAAAGCATTGATCGTGCTCGCCAGTTTGGTCGCATCGGCAAATTTACCCCCGCCCTCACCATCAGTCCCGACAAAATCAGTATCGCAAAACTGGCAAACCGCAGTCGCTCTGTCGCTCTCGCGCCCTGTCCATAAATTACAGCCGGAGAAACGACAAAACACAGCAGGCCGCCCAGCATGCGCGCCTTCGCCCTGCAATGTGTAGAAAATCTCTTTTACGCTGTAAGTCAAAATGATGGCCGGATGAAGGTTGATGCAAGGTCGCGGGCAAACGGCAGGTCGCAAACAGATGCGGAATTACGCCGCGTTGCATATGTATCGTGGGCCGTCATTATAGACCAGAGCGGGCTTTGCTCATGGCAGTTGCACTTCAATAAACGCTATACATTTATTCTTTTTGATACCAAGATGCAATCTGGGCAATAAAAATACGACTTTAAGTCGACTGTAGGTAGACACTCAGAAATTTTCATCCCTACCATTGCCTTCGTCTACCCTTGGGCCCAAACTTTAAACTCATGCTATCAGACGTTCAACTTAACGCGCGCTAGTGTTTTCAATGTCACTGACAACGCACCATCTGGAAATGAGTAATTGTAGAAAGCACACTGCCCGTACAACAGAGAGCTGTTTTTGCAATATGAAGAAATATGAAACATTTCCAGCCTTGAAATAACCGTCCAAAAAAGACTTGTTCCGATAAATCAGTTTTCATTCATATCAAACTAAAAGACCATGTATATACATTGGATATCGCCAAAAAAGCTCGTTAATAAACTGGCGCAAAAGCAGATCTCAAATAGAGAGGTTGCCTATTTTATTCTCGGGAGTTTAATTTTTTATTCAGTTTTGTATTATGGGGCGTTCACCTGGAGCAATCCCTCATGGACAGTATTGTCCTGGGTTGAAGGCTTGCTTGTCGTTTGTGTGACCATTCTCGGCATAACCAAATCTTTTGATGCTGCAGGCGGAGATGAAAATGATCGCTTTGCAGCTGATTATTCCTGCCTATCGTTTCCCATCTGGCTTTGAACAACAATTGGCGTCTGGTCTATTTATTGGTTGGTGTTTTATCTTTTCCAATTTAGCGTTATAAAAATATCCGTAGATAATTTTCAGTTTGCCAAAAACATCGTCAACATCGGGGGGGGGGTTCTGGCTGTGGACAGCTACTGCAATAGTCGCAACGCAAATAATTTTTTTCGCATGGATGGCTAAATCTTTGCGCTCACTTGCGCTGCAAAGAGTACTAAATGTTCAAGCATATGAGGCTGAGACTAAACATCAATCGACTTAGAAACTAGTTGCGATCAGCAGAGAAATATTTTCATTCCCCTGCGGCCATCGCTTTCACTTTATTGAAACTAGCGGAAATGAATTTGCGGTATGGTCTGAAGCCCTTGTATAGATGAGTATCGAAAAGACCTAAGCGTAGACCCGCTCAAGCCTATTTATTGTTTTCGCCTTGTGCAAGTTAGGTGACATGAACCATGAGTTTATTTCGACGCAATCTGTTTGCAGGCGTAGCTATCACGCTACTCCTTCTATTCCCAGACATTGTCGGCCCTAGAAGCCATTTTCATCAAACACAACTGTCATGCAGTACGGCTCCTTCAGAAATTACGAATTTTTCTAATATGGATGCTTGCACAGAAGATCCAAGCTATCGCGCAGGTTGTGGTTGTAGTCCAGTGAAAAATCCTTGGTATCCCGTCTATCGTTTGGGCTTGATTCCATTGCTCGCGGGTTTATTTGGTTGCGTAATTCTGAGAGGTACTCTTATGACGCGCCTACTCTTTCTTAACTTAACTATCCCAATAGCATTGGCTGCCGACTTTATCCGCGCTTTTCTAAAAGAAGCAAACTCATTAATGGCTTTACCGTTTTTACCGTTCATTGCTATTGCTTTTTGTCAAATGATCACTGCATGGTTTTTCTTGTTTTATGGCATTACTAGTCTTGTAAAAAACGTTCAAAAATCATCTAAACGACTGCACACATAGACTAAGTAAATCAACGCTTTTCCGGAGAAAAAATGCTCAATCCCGAACTCTGCACTGAAGAAGAAGTTGCGCAGCTTGTGCATGCCTTCTATGCAAAGGTAAGACAAGACGAAGTGCTAGGCCCTGTCTTCAACAGCCAGGTAAATGACTGGGATCATCACCTGATTACGCTGGTGAGTTTTTGGTCGTCCATCCTGCGTGGTAGTGGCAGCTACAGCGGCACACCTATGCAAAAACACGCTGCGATGGCGCATCTGGATGAATCCCTTTTCAAGCGCTGGTTGTCGCTTTTTGATGAAACTGCAAAGGAACAGGCTAATCAGGCCATGGGCCGGCGCGCCACCGTTTCAGCAGAAAGAATTGCGCAAAGCCTTTGGTATGGATGTCAGATGGCGCGTAATCCGAACGGCATTCCTGCGGATTTGCCAAGGAGCTGAGTATGAATTGATGAGCAAGCTCTTAGTTCAAAGCACGCCTTCTCGCTGTCACCACTCTTGATACACGCTTGCGCCACCAGATCACGACACCCGTCACGCTTAACATCGCAACGACGATGCCCATGAATGAAATCAATATACGGCCTGGCAATCCGAGAATACGGCCCGAGTGCAATGGGAATTGCGCCTGCACAAAAATATCAGCCGCAGTGCCCTTCCATGGCTGGCGATCCCCTAGCAGTTTGCCATCCAGACCGTCGTAATACAGCACTGCAGGGCCTACGCCACGAGCACCATGGTCGTCGCCGATCTTGAAAAAGCTGACGCCATAGATGCCAAATTCCTGTGAATAAAAAATGCTACCCGCAGGCTCAACCCATTTGCGATGGTGCGCTTCATCGCTTGCGCGCTGAACAATGTCGGCATAAGCAACACGCGGCTCGATTGGACGATGCTTGTCGGCTGGTGTACGCGCATCGAAAGGTGTTGGTGTTACTTGCGAAACCGTTTTCATCAAGGGATAAAAAATCTCGCTGTACAAGTTCAGCGAAAAAGCAGTGAACGCGAGAATAAACAGCAGCAACCATGTCCACAGACTGAAGGCGCGATGCAAATCAAAGTTGAGTTTGTTACTGCCGCCGTTCCAGCGCACTTTCCACGCCGGTTGCCAACGTTGCCACCACGATTTACCAACAGGAACCGGCCTGTCATCGGCGATATCGTCGGAGGGTGGTGCCGCATTGCGACGTCGTACCGGCAGCGTCAAATAAAAACCGACAAAGCTGTCGAACATCCAGATCATCGCAACACCGCCCATCAACCACAGACCCCAGTGATCGATGCCCCACATTTCCGGAATGTGCAAGGTGTAATGCAAACGGTATAAAAATGAGACCAAGGTTTCTTTGGTAATCGGCCACACTGCGCCCCATTCGCGTTTCCCCAATTCTGTACCGCTTACCGGATCTATAAAAATTTGATTGAAACCGGGTTCAAACAGTTTTTGATTAGTCGGATCAATCCGCGCCGCTATCCCGAACGATAGCGATTCTCCCTCCTCTGCATGGAGAGGAACAAACGACACACGTATTTGTGGATAACGCGCCTCAATCTGCTTCACCAGCGTCATTGACGATTGCGCAGTGCCGACATTTTTGGCTTCCATCAAATGCGGATTGAGCAAATCGTCCAGCTCGTGATCCCACGAAATGATCGCGCCGGTCACACCGCTGATGAACAAAAATCCGGCGATGATCAGGCCGGCGTAACGATGAATCAAAGTCCAGAAGGCTCGCAAAATTAACCTTTAACACATACAAGAGATTGAATGATTTTTAAATGTGGCCGAGAAATACCTATGGACCGAAACACTTAGGCTCCGGCCCACGGTATTTAGAACCGATATTTCAATGTCATCGTAGCGTTGCGCGGTGCGCCGTAGGTAACCCCGCCATAAGCGGCGAACATCCCGAAGTATTTTTCGTCGAATACATTGTTGATATTGAATTGTGCCGAGAGCTGCTTGCTGAAGTCGTAACGCGCCATGAGGTTGACCAGACTGAATGCCTTCTGCTCGATTATCCCGTTGGTTGCAGCCGGAGCATTGGAATCAACCGTATAGGTCCGGCCTTCCCAGTTGACACCGCCGCCAACTGTCAGTGCATTCAGATCATCCGGCATACGGTAAGTGGTGAAGAGGCGCAAGAGCTTGCGTGGGTAAATGGTGTTGAACTCGGCCCCAGAGGCCTCGGTCGCATCATATTGTGTATAGCCTGCACTTGCGTTCCAGCCTGGTGCCAGTTCGCCGGTAAGATCAAACTCGAAACCTGTGCTCTTCGCGCCATCGGCGGCACGGTAATACGTCCGACCATCCCCATCAACACCAACCGCTTGCGCAAGATTGTCCTGCTTGATTTGGAACACTGCGAAAGAAGCGTTCAGACGTCCGCCAAAAAATTCACCCTTTACACCAGCCTCTGCACTCTTGCCGACAATAGGATCAAGATACCTGCCACTGATATCAGCCGTATTCTGTGGCTGAAAAATATCGGTATAGCTGGCATACAGCGAGTAAGCGTCGTTAATATCGTAGATGAGACCGGCATAAGGCGTCACTTCACGTTCATGCAAGGCATACGGGAAACTGTAGATACCGTTACCAGTTTTCTGGTAGTTGGTGATGCGTGCACCAAGAATTAATTTTAGAGGATCAGACAACGAGAAGCGCGTCACACCGTACAGTGCATCTTGCTTGGTCGTATCGTTTTGGTAGTCGCTCCAAGGATTCCAGGCTGGCTCAGCAACAGAGCCGTTCCAATTATTGAACTCACCTACCGGCACACCAATATATCCACGCGTATCAGAATTGAATTTTTGCTCGGAATGCATATAGCCAAACGCCAACTCATGAGTACGCCCCATCCACTGGAAAGGGCCACTGGCGTGCAACCCAATGTCGTCTTGTTTGGTGCTGGTCTGGTATGCACCGCCACCACCTGCCATGCCTAGACCAGTCACGCGATCCGGCGCGTTGAAAAGGTACAGCAAGTAAGACTCGCCACTCCTGTCGCCGTGGCTATAACTGGCGCGCACCTTCCAGCCGTTATTGAAACGATGTTCGAGATTGGCATAATAATTTTCATAGCTCGAATCCCAGCGCGTCCAATCGGCCGCTGTCGTCTTCGAGCGATCCCAGTTGGTTTTTGATCCGTCGCTATACCAGTACGGCAAACTACCCCACATCGGTCCACGCGCATTATTTTCCTGGCGGCTGACACCGACGGACAGCAGCGTATTTGGGCTTAAATCGGCTTCTATCGTCGCAAATACAGTTTGTGACTTGTTGCTCATCAGGTTGACCCAGCTGTCACCTTCCTGATACTCACCTACTACACGCGCGCGCACGGTCTTGGCTTCATTGACTGGCGTAGACACATCAACCAATACGCGATGCTCATTCCAACTACCCACTCCTATCTCCGCCGCGCCCTTCAATTCCTTGGTACTGGCGCGCTTGCGAACAAGGTTGATCGCAGCAGAAGGATTGCCAACGCCAGTCATCAGACCGGTTGCACCACGCACAACCTCGACGCGATCGTAGATCGCCAGACTGCTCGTGACCTCACCCGAGCTCCAAGCCTGATCCCACGTAGTAGGAATTCCGTCGATTTGCAGATTGTCGATATCAAAGCCGCGAGCAGTAAACCCGGCGCGATTGGTTTCGTATTGATTTACCGAAATCCCGGTCACATTGTTGACAACGTCGGTAATCGAAACCAAACCTTGATCTTCGATACGTTGCTGAGTCACCACCGATACCGATTGCGGCGTATCGCGCAACGACATGCTTAACGGTGTGGCGGTATTAGTCTTGCCGGTTGTGTATGAACCAGTATCTTCGGTGGTTGCGCCCATAGTTTGGGCTTGGACTTTAATCTCGGGCAAGATGGCCGTGGTTGGTTCTGCAACTTGAGAATGAGCAGCCGCGGGAATCGCAAGCGCTACACATACCGCCAACCGATTGAACTTGTGACGCCGTTGGGCGCGCGCATGCATAGCCATCTGTTCCCCAATTAATAAAAAAACGAAATAATTGGCTGGCATTCCGCCTACTCACCGATAGGCGAGTGACGAACAGTTGGCTGGCTACTTAACAAAGATGGCAATGATAACCATTCCTATTTAAAAGTCAATATAAATTGGAAAGTTACATAAACTCGTTTGTCAAAAAACAGAATGTTAAATATTGACGCGATCTTTCAAAAGTAAGTTTTTCAGCGGCGATGTAGTAATCGCCCTCGCCCTATTTTAAGTGAAACTAAGTCTTGAAATGGAAAAGCCATCCGGTTAAGTCGAACGACTTCAAGGACAATTAAAAAAGCGGCACAAGGCCGCTTTTACTTTATGAATCCGATGCCGCTGTCAACAAACGCTTACTCCCACTCGATCGTCGCTGGCGGTTTTCCAGAAATGTCGTACACCACACGATTGATGCCGCGTACTTCGTTAATGATGCGATTGGAAACATTGCCTAGCAATTCGTGTGGCAAATGCGCCCAGTGTGCGGTCATGAAATCCTGAGTTTGTACCGCGCGCAAAGCCACTACATATTCGTAGGTACGGCCGTCGCCCATCACACCGACCGATTTGACCGGCAAAAATACGGCGAATGCCTGGCTGGTTGCGTCATACCAGTTGCGGTGTGGAATACCGTTGTCGGTTGCTTCCGATGCGCCCGGGGCGAGAACGAACGGTGTCTTGCGCAGTTCTTCGATAAAAATCGCGTCGGCGCGACGCAACAGATCGGCAAATTCTTTTTTTACTTCACCAAGAATACGCACGCCAAGGCCTGGGCCTGGGAATGGATGACGATAAACCATGTCATGCGGCAATCCAAGTGCGACGCCCAGCTTGCGCACTTCATCCTTGAACAGTTCACGCAAGGGCTCAAGCAATTGCAGGTTCAAGGTTTCCGGCAAGCCACCTACGTTGTGGTGACTCTTGATGGTATGGCCCTTCTTGCCCTTGCCTGCACTCTCAATCACGTCCGGATAGATGGTGCCTTGCGCCAGCCATTTTGCATTTTTGCGCTTGCCGGCTTCGACCTGGAACACTTCGACAAATTCACGTCCAATAATCTTGCGCTTGGCTTCCGGATCGCTCACACCGGCAAGATGGCCCATGAACTGATCGACGGCATCGATGCGGATCACATTCACGCCCAAACTTTCAGCGAACATGTCCATCACCATCTTGCCTTCATCGAGGCGCAGCAGGCCGTGATCGACGAAAACGCAAGTGAGTTGATCGCCAATCGCACGATGAATCAACGCTGCAGCAACACTACTGTCTACGCCACCGGACAAACCAAGAATGACTTCATCACTGCCGACTTGCTGACGAATTTTTTCAACCGCTTCGGCGATGTAATCGGGCATATTCCAATCCGATTTGCAGCCACAAATTTCGTGTACGAAACGCGCGATGATTGCCTTGCCTTGCAGCGTGTGCGTTACTTCCGGATGGAACTGGAATGCGTACATGCGACGAACTTCGTCTGCCATGCCGGCGATCGGGCAATTTGGCGTCGATGCCATCAGCTTGAAGCCTGGAGGCATTTCATTCACCTTGTCGCCGTGGCTCATCCAGACCTTCAACATGCCATGACCTTCAGCCGTGGTGAAGTCGCTAATGTCTTTCAACAACGCGGTGTGGCTGTGTGCGCGAACCTCGGCGTAACCAAACTCACGCACCGTGCCGTTCTCAACCTTGCCGCCCAGCTGCTCGGCCATTGCTTGCATGCCGTAACAAATGCCAAGCACTGGTACGCCTAATTCAAATACCGATTGCGGCACGCGTGGCGACTCATCGCCTTCGATTACCGAATTAGGACCGCCTGACAGAATCACACCGGCCGCGCCGTAATTTCGCACGAACTCATCGCTGACGTCGTAAGGATAGACTTCAGAAAACACGCCAGAGTCACGCACGCGGCGTGCGATCAATTGTGTAACTTGTGAACCGAAATCAAGGATGAGAATTTTCGAATGCATGGGAGTGAGCTTAGCGTTTCAAGATAGAACAATTATTTAGAGGAATCAGTACTGAATGGTGCGACTTCATACGTGGAAAAGTGCAATTCTCGCTCCAGCAGTGCCACCAAATCAGTCATCCAGTGAGCATCGCCAGCAGTAAAAGCGCGCGTACGCTCATGGATCAACGCCACCCGGCCAACGATATTGCCTGCGCGATTGCGCAAAGGATGCAAGGCATAAAACCGCACTTCAAAGTTATCGACCTTGCCCAATGCCGGGCTGAACGGCGACGACTTCTCCGGCATCACATGCAAGGCATCGCCCAAAAGCAACTGCGCGCAGTATTCATGTGCTGGCGTGGAGAATTCAGATTCGTCTCCATGCAACTGCACAACGCAGGCCGTGACACCAAACAGACTTTTACCTAGACGTTCGATACGGGCGACAGCTTCAGAAAAACTTTCGGGCTGCTGTTCGCCTGCATCCGGCATCGTGTTAGTACCGCTCGCGCTGGGAGAAATACTCATTCCGCTGGTCTCGTATTTGCAGGATGCAGCAACGATTTATTCAGCGCGGTAGTTAGGCGCTTCCTTGGTGATTTGCACATCATGCACATGCGATTCGCGCATACCGGCCGATGTGATCTCCACAAATTCAGCCTGCTCGCGGAAGTCGTCTATCGTTGCGCAACCGCAGTAACCCATCGAGGAACGCACGCCACCGACCAACTGATACAGAATCGCGATCACGCTGCCTTTGTAAGGCACACGACCTTCGATGCCTTCCGGAACAAACTTGTCGACGTTGTTAGCTGCATCTTGAAAGTATCTGTCGGCAGAACCGTCCGCCATCGCGCCCAGGCTACCCATGCCGCGATACGATTTATAGCTGCGGCCTTGAAACAAAATCACTTCGCCAGGTGCTTCTTCAGTGCCGGCAAACATGCTACCCATCATGACGGTGGATGCGCCCGCTGCCAGCGCTTTCGAGATATCGCCAGAGAAGCGTATGCCGCCATCAGCGATACATGGAATACCAGTACCTTTGAGCGCTGCTGCCACGTTCGAGATCGCGGTGATTTGCGGTACGCCTACGCCAGCAACGATACGCGTGGTGCAAATTGAACCAGGGCCGATGCCGACCTTGACGCCGTCCGCGCCATGATCTGCCAATGCCTTGGCTGCAGCAGCCGTTGCGATATTGCCGCCGATGACGTCGACGTCCTTGTAGTTATCTTTGATCCAACGCACTCTATCCAGCACGCCTTTGGAATGACCGTGCGCAGTATCGACCACGAGCACGTCGACGCCAGCCTTGACCAGCAAATCAATGCGCTCGTCGTTGTCGGCACCAACACCAACCGCTGCGCCCACGCGTAACTTGCCGAATCCGTCTTTCGACGCGATCGGATGTTCCGTTGCTTTTTGAATATCTTTGGCTGTAATCAAACCACGCAATTCGAATGCTTCGTTGACGACCAACACGCGTTCAAGACGGTGTTTGTTCATCAAACGCTTCGCTTCGACAAGATCTGCACCTTCCGATACGAACACCAGCTTGTCTTTAGGCGTCATCTTGGCGCTGACTGGTGCATCCAGTTCGTTTTCAAAGCGCAAATCACGGTTAGTAATAATACCGACCACGGTTTTGCCTTCAACAACCGGAAAACCGCTGATGCCGTGCTGTTGCGACAAGGCGATGACATCGCGAATCTTGGTCGTTGGCGCAATCGTGATCGGATCGCGGACTACGCCGGATTCGAAACGCTTGACCTTGGCGACTTCGCGCGCCTGCTCGACGGCGGTCAAATTTTTATGGATGATGCCGATACCGCCTTCTTGGGCCATTGCAATAGCAAGGCGCGCTTCAGTCACGGTATCCATCGCTGCAGACAGCAAAGGAATATTCAACGTGATGTTGCGCGACAGGCGCGTAACAAGAGAAGTATCTTTCGGGAGAATGTCGGAATAAGCCGGGATCAGCAGCACGTCATCGAATGTGAGCGCTTTTTGTAATAGACGCATAGTATTTTCCTATTGGCGCAAAACCGAATTATACAGAAATCCGTTTCATGCGTCCCGAGCTTGCGACAAGTTGACTGTAAAACTTCCATTTGCATTGACAGACAAGAAGAAGCATGGCGAAATCGTATATGTATTCACCCCCGCCGTTCCCTGAGGATTTGACATGCATGCATTCGCTTTAAAACGCTTTACCGTTGGCATCCTGTTAGCCAGCTGTGCCGGTACCGCTTTGGCGCATTACGTATGGCTGAACGAACAAGGCGTCAAACAATATTCCGATACGCCGCCGCCGAAATCGGTGCCAAATAGCAAAATCCTGAAATCACCTACGGGCTCGATGCCAGCTAGCGCTCCGACCAAAGCGACGGGCGAGACGGCAACCGAAGGAGAGACCGCAAAGAAAGACAAGGCGCCAGAGACAACTGCAGAAAAAAACGCCGATTTCAATAAGCGTAAGATGGCTCAGGCAGAAAAAGATAAGGAAGCCGAACAAAAAGCGAAACTGGCAGCAGACAAGAAGAAAAACTGTGAGCAGGCTAGCAATTACAAGCGCGTATTGGATTCGGGAGAGCGCATTAGCCGCATGGATCCCTCCGGTGAGCGTTCATATATTAGCGATGACGAGCGGGCCCAAGAGACACGTAACAACAATCGTGTGATGGATGAATGCAAATAAAATTGAAAGGCCGTTGAAATTTAACTGCCTTTTTTGTTAAGACTTCTTTTTAGAATCCTTAGTCTCCGCCCGCTTGCGGCGCGAATCTTTTGGATCTGCAATCAAGGGTCTATAGATCTCCACCCGATCATGTTCACGCAAAACGGTATCCAGCGTTTTCAGCTTGCCGTAAATTCCGACACGCCAGACGCTCACATCGATTTCTGGGGCTTGTTCAACGATTCCACTGCTCTGAATCGCCTGCTGGATGGTGGTACTTGGTGCAACTATCTGTTCCAGCAAAAATTGTCTATCCGGTCTTGCATAACAAATCTGAACCGAAATTGAAACAGAAGTTGGCGAAGAAACAGATGCATCAGCCATAAACTTCATCCGCACGTTTGCTGAATGAATCGACAAAGCTGGTCGCAATCATATTGAAGACCGGCCCGATGATGGATTCGATCAGTCGATTCGAGAATTCGTACTGCATGTCAAATTCAATCTTGCAGGCATCTTCGCGCAAGGGCTTGAATACCCATGTACCATGCAGTTCCTTGAACGGTCCCGCAAGAAAACGCATCGTCATAGAAACCGGTCGCACCGTCGTGTTCTCTGTCGTGAAGCTTTGCCTGATACCGTGATAGTTGATCATGATGCTGGCAACGAGTTTGCCTTCTTCGCGCTGTTTGACGTCAACACCGCCGCACCATGGCAAAAATTGAGGATAGTCCTCAACCCGATCGACCAGCGCGAACATTTGTTCGGCGCTGTAACCCAGTAAAACTGATTTGTGCACTACTGCCATCGAATAATAACCGTTTGATAGAATCGCAGAGTTACCATTTTAACCGACCATTAGCCGAAACCCATGAGCATTGTTGATAACAGAAAAGCATTTCACGATTATTTTATCGAGGAGCGCTTCGAGGCCGGTATCGTATTACAAGGCTGGGAAGTCAAAGCCATACGTGCTGGACGTTCACAATTGAAGGAAGCATACGTGATCGTGCGCAAGGATGAAATCTTCCTCTTCGGTGCACACATCAGCCCTTTGTCATCCGCTTCCACACACATCACGCCGGATCCGGTACGCACGCGCAAGCTGCTGCTGAAATCAGAAGAAATCAAAAAACTCGTTATCAAGGTCGAGCGTGCCGGCTATACACTAGTGCCGCTGAACCTGCATTTTCAAAAAGGCTTTATCAAGTGCGAAATCGGGCTGGCCAAAGGTAAAAAACAGCATGACAAACGCGATAGCGAAAAAGAACGCGATACCCGGCGAGAAATTCAGTCGGCGATGAAACAAAACCGACGATAAAAAACGGCGCTTGAAAGCGCCATTTTTTTGTGTATCCGTTTTGTGTATCCGTGCGGGTAAAACCAAGCTGTAAATTTACAACTTGGTTTGCGTTCCCTGCGATTTCACGACTTGTAATGCAGTTGCAATCAAACCGCCGATATCACCCAAATTGGCTGGAATGATGATGGAATTATTGGTCTTCGCCAGCTTGCCGAAGGCCTCCACATATTGCTCCGCCACCTTCAGATTCACTGCATCGGAACCACCTGGCTCCTGAATTGCCGCTGCCGTTTTACGAATTGCCTCGGCACTCGCCACCGCAATCGACAGAATGGCTGAAGCTTCACCTTGCGCACGATTGATGGAGGCTTGCTTTTCGCCTTCCGAACGTGCAATTGATGCTTCACGCTCACCGGTCGCGATATTGATCTGTTCCTGCTTACGGCCTTCCGATGCAGCGATCAGCGCACGCTTCTCGCGTTCAGCAGTAATTTGGGATTGCATCGCATGCAAAATTTCGCGCGGCGGCGTCAGATCCTTGATCTCGTAGCGCAACACTTTGACGCCCCAATTCGCAGCCGACTCATCAACTGCGCCAACAATACTGTGATTGATCAAATCGCGCTCTTCAAAGGTCTTATCGAGCTCCATGCGGCCGATGACAGAACGCAGCGTCGTTTGTGCCAGTTGAGAAATTGCAGATATATAGTTCGATGAACCGTAAGATGCCCGCATAGGATCGGTCACTTGAAAATACAAAATGCCATCGACCTCTAGTTGCGTATTATCTTTGGTAATACAAACCTGCATAGGTACGTCGAGCGGTATTTCTTTCAATGAATGCTTGTAAGCAATGCGATCAATGAAGGGCAAAACGATCTTCAAGCCTGGGCCCAGCGTCGTATGGTATTTACCCAATCGTTCAACGACCCACGCATGCTGTTGCGGCACAACGTTGATCGTCTTGACGACAAAAACGATGACGACGAACAGTAAAAATATAATGGTAGTGCTTGCAGTACCGAACATGAGAACTCCTTCGTATGTTACGATTAATACTTAAGGTTATCTAAAACCTTAAGCGCCAAGTTTAGCTAGCTGTCGCCTTGTTATTCATGACAATCAGCCGATTTCCCTGCACTTCCTGAATCCGGAATTGACCAGCGACTGCTGTGCCACCGTTAGCCAACTCAACATCCCACAGTGCGCCGCGATACATGACGCGTGCTGAGCTGGTTGAGCCAGAAGCACTACGCCATTCTGCCACTTCCAAGGTTTGTCCAATATCCATATTTACCCCGGGATCACGCGCTGCATCGAGATTTTCCTGCAGACCAAAGCGGCTACGGCGCAATGCAAATGTCGCGACCGCTGCGATCACTGCAGCAAGTATGCATTGCCAAGTGCCATCGCCACCGCTCAACGCAACAATCCCACCTGCAACAGCACCAATCGCGATCATCAGCAAATAGAAAGTGCCGGTGGCCATTTCCAATATGATCAATACGCATGCCACCGCAAACCAAATCATCCAGTCCGTCATCAGCATTCC
>Ga0326733_1000237_pt1 | contig 17108 bp, 10 predicted proteins | sample 14_GP2_308_FD_207946 | JGI IMG/M metagenome (GOLD analysis project Ga0326733, IMG submission 207946) | Glacier ice microbial communities from Ngari, Tibet, China - 14_GP2_30.8 | ecosystem: Environmental > Aquatic > Freshwater > Ice > Glacier | place: China: Ngari, Tibet | collected 2018-07-17 | reverse complement strand
CATCACTAACGACGACCGCACCATCTTGGGCAACCCCCAGCCCAAGTTCATCTTCGGCGTGACCAACAACTTTGTATATAAAAACTTCGATTTAAACGTGCTGGTGAACGCCCAGCAGGGCGGCGACCTGTACTCGGTCATCGGCCGCTCCATCGACCGGCCGGGCATGGGCTACCTCTACAACCACGCCTCGAACTGGAACAACCGCTGGAAGTCGGAAGCCAACCCCGGCGACGGTATGACGCCGGCCATCGGCGCCAGCACCGGTGCCTACTTCGACTCGCGCTGGCTCTACAGCTCGGACTACATCCGCGTGAAGAACATCACCCTGGGTTACAACCTGCCCAAGCAGAAGTTCTACAGCGGTGCCCGCGTGTATTTAGCGCTCGAAAACGCTTACATCTGGCACAACTACACTGGCGGCTTCTCGCCCGAGGCGCTGCAAGTAGGGGGATTTGACAACGGCAGCTACCCGCAGGCCCGCACTTACACGTTCGGCTTTAACCTGTCGATTTAATCGTCTTCCCATCCCCTTTAACCGATACTTCGATGAACGCATTAAAACTTCTGGCGTACTCCGCCGCCTTGGGTCTGGGCACCCTGTTGACTTCCGCCTGCAGCGAAAAAGAGCTGTACATTCCGCCCGTGGCCAACAACACGGCCGATGAGTTCTATAAGAACGAGTCGCAGGTGAACCAGGGCGTGATTGCCATTTACAACGGCGCCTTGTCGCTGCCGCAAAGCTCGAACTGGAACATGTCGGAGTTCCGCTCCGACAACATCAACGCCCAGGTACAGACGGTGCAGCGCGACTTTAGCGACATTGCCAACTACACCACCAGCTCGCAGCTGGGTCAGCTCCAAGCCACCTGGACCGACTTATTTGAGGTGGTGTACCGCTCCAACATTCTGCTCGAGAAAATCCAGCCTTTCACCTTTGCCCGCGTCAACCAGTTCAAGGGCGAAGCCCGGTTCCTGCGCGCCTACGCTTACTTTGACCTGGTGCGCTACTGGGGCCCGCTGCCCATTGCCGACAAGGTGCTTAGCATTGAGGAGTCGAAGATTGTGCCCCGCTCCCCCGTGGCCGACGTGTACAAGCTCATCGTCGAAGACCTGCAGTTCGCAGCCGCCAACCTGCCGGCTTCCTACGGAACCACCGAAAAAGGGCGCGTCACGCGGTGGGCCGCTAAGGCCATGTTGGCCCGCGTGTACCTGACCATGTACGGCTACCCGCTGCGCCAGGCTAGCGCGCTGCCCTTGGCCAAGCAGCAGCTCATGGAAGTGTACGCCGCCGCCAGCCCAACTACCTTCTCGGTGGCGCCCAACTTTGCCGACTTATTTAAAACCGTGAACGACAACAAGTACGCGGTGTTCGAAATCCAGTACGCCTCGGGTGGCACGGGCCTGGGCAGCACCATTCCCTGGGACCAGGGCAGCGTGTTTCCTCCGTTCTGGTCGCCATTTCCCCCCAGCCAGACCGACATCACGCCCAGCCCCGCCTTCCTGGGCCGCAACTGGAGCATTCGGGACCTGCGCCGCCGCGCCACCCTCGACACCGTGCACGTGAACCCCACTTCCGGTGTCATCACCGTCACGCGGGCCCAGTTCACCAAGTTCTTAGAGAAAGGCACCACGGCCCCGCAAAACAACCGCGACTACTCCAACAACTTCCCCATCATCCGCTTCGAAGACGTGGTGCTGATGTACGCCGAAGTGCTGACCGAAGAAAGCGGCGTGACCCCACTGGGCATCACTCTGGTCAACCAGATTCGGAGCCCCCGCGCGGGCATCCCGGCCTATACCGCCACCTCGCCCGAAACCGCTTTCAAAACCGCTTTTCTGGCGGCCATTCAGAAAGAGCGCAAGTATGAGTTTGCCGCCGAGGGCCTCCGCTGGTTTGACTTGGTGCGCACCGGCAACGCCATTTCGGTTATGACGCAGTACAAGCGCGAAACCATCTCGCCTACCTTCCGTCAACTCGACGAGCACGACCTGCTGTTCCCCATCCCGTTGCTGGAACTGCGCATCAACCCCGGTTTCTGGCAGCAGAACCCCGGCTATAACTAGGTTCTGCCTCGGTCCAGTCGTGCAGTGATAGGTCGTCATGAAGTATTAGGCCGTAATGCTGAGCGAAGTTGAAGCATTACGGCCTTTTTTTGGAACAAACTCTTTCCCTCCAATGAAAACCGGCTTCTCTCTTATCCTGCTGACGGCGGGACTGCTGGCTGCAGCCCCGCCCACTACCCCTACCGCCCCGGCCCCGCAGGCCCAGCCCGAACGCCTGGGCCGGGGCGTGGTAGCCATTGCCCAGTCCGATGGCAAGGTGTTCGTGAGTTGGCGTTTGCTCATGACCGATGCGCCTACTACCACCTTCAATGTGTACCGCCAAATGGGTGCGGCCACCCCAGTAAAGCTGAATGCCAAGCCACTGACCGCTGGCACTAATTGGCTTGACGAAACTACCAAGGGAGCGCCCAAAGCCACGTATTCGGTCAGGGTTGCCGGCAGCAAGTCGGCGGCCAAAGACGCCTCGGCTACCGCAGCCGTCTGGGGCGAGGGCTTCCTCCATGTGACCTTGCAACAACCGGCTGGCGGCACCGTGAGCAGCGGCACCGAAACCAGTGCCTATACCTACACCGCCAACGATGCCTCCGTGGCCGACCTCGACGGCGACGGCACCTACGAAATCGTGCTGAAATGGGAGCCCACAAACAGCCGCGACAACGGCTCGGCGGGCATCACGGGGCCCGTTTTGCTTGATGGTTACAAGATGGATGGCACCCGGCTATGGCGCATTGATTTGGGCAAGAATATCCGGGCCGGCGCGCATTACACGCAGTTTATGGTGTACGACCTCGACGGTGACGGCAAGGCCGAAGTGGCCTGCAAAACCGCCGACGGCACCGTGGATGGCCAGGGCAAACCCATTGGCAATGCCGCCAAGGACTACCGCACTCTCACGGTGCCCAGCGACGGCGGCGCGGGCCTGGCCTCGCCGCGCGACAGCAAGTACGGCCGCATCCTGGCCGGGCCGGAATATTTCACAGTGTTCAGCGGTCAAACTGGGGCGGCCCTGGCTACCGCGCCTTACCAGCCGGGCCGCGGCGATTTGGGCGGCTGGGGCGGCATCGGCGGCAATGGCGGCAACGACAGCCACGGCAACCGAGCCGACCGTTTCGTGGCCGCCGTGGCCTACCTCGACGGGCAGCGCCCCAGCGTGGTAATGTGCCGCGGCTACTACGGCCGCACCGTGCTGGCCGCTTGGGACTGGCGCGGCGGCAAGCTCACTTCGCGCTGGGTATTTGACTCCAAAGACAACAAAAACCCCTTCTCTGGCATGGGCAACCACGGCCTGAGCGTGAATGATGTGGACGGCGATGGCAAAGACGAAATCGTGTACGGCGCCATGGTGGTCGACGACAACGGCACCGGCCTCTATAGCACTGGCTTGCGCCACGGCGATGCCCTGCACGTGAGCGACTTCGACCCCAGTACCCCCGGCCTAGAAGTGTGGGGTGTGCACGAAAACGAGGAGACAGTGCCCGGCCACGAAAATGGCCCCGGCGTGGCCATGTACGACGGCAAAACCGGCAAAATTCTCTTCTCCAAACTCCCCGGTCAGGACGTGGGCCGCGGCATGGCCGCCGACATCGACCCGCGCCACCCCGGCGCCGAGGTGTGGGCCAACCCGCCGGAATTAGGCCTGCTCTCCGCCAAAGGTGAAAAAATAGGCCCCTCGCCGCGTTCCGTCAACTTTGGGTTGTGGTGGGACGGCGACTTGCTGCGCGAATTGCTGAACGATACCCGCGTCGAGAAGTGGGACTATCAGGCTGGCCAGCTCACCGCCTTGCTCGATGGCAAACCCATGGGCGCGGCGTCCTGCAACGGCACCAAAGCCACGCCCGCCGTCAGCGCCGACCTATTTGGCGACTGGCGCGAAGAAGTGATATGGCGCAACGCCAACAACCAGGAGTTGCTGATTTTTAGTACAACCATCCCCACCCAGCACCGCTTCGTGACCCTGATGCAGGACCGCACCTACCGCCTAGGCGTGGCCCGCGAAAACGCCGGCTACAACCAGCCGCCGCACCCCGGCTTCTTCCTGGGCGAAGGGATGAAAGGCGTGGCCAGCCCAAAGGTCAATTAGGAAAGGCTTGCGCACGGCTGCACAGGTGAGTGCAGGACACCGCGCCGCGCATTCCTATCAACATTTGAGCCCCGGACAACCCGTTTGTTCGCAGCGCAACTCCTCAGCCCAATCCATGAATACATTCCTGCTTGCGGCTCGCCGCGCCACCACGGTGGCCTTGTTGCTGGGCAGCCTGGCTGCGTCGGCCCAGAGCCCCGGCCGCGTCACCACCTCGTTTGACCCCAACTGGCGCTTCCTGAAGGCTGACGCCAAAGGCGCGGAGCAGCCCGCTTTCGCCGATGCCAAGTGGCGTGCCTTGGCCGTGCCGCATGACTGGAGCATCGAAGGACCTTATGACCAGGCCAACCCCACCAGCCGGGGCGGGGGCTACTTGCCGGCCGGCGTGGGCTGGTACCGCAAAACCTTCACCCTGCCCGCCATCGAGGCGCAACGGCGCGTCCGCATTGAGTTTGATGGCGTGATGGCCAACAGCGAGGTCTGGATTAACGGCGTGTCACTCGGCCAGCGTCCCTACGGCTACAGCAGCTTCAGCTACGACCTGACCAAGCACCTCAAGTTCGGCAAGGGCCAGACCAACGTGCTGGCCGTGCGCGCCGACAACACCGTGCAGCCGGCTTCGCGCTACTACACCGGCGCGGGCATCTACCGGCACGTGCGGCTGGTGAGCACCGCGCCCGTGCATTTTGGGGAGCGCGGCGTGTTCGTGGCCGCCTCTCCAGAGGGGGTAGGTAAAGGCAACGTGGAGACGGCAACCATCAGAGTGCAGGCCGATGTGATGAATCAGTCGGCAGTGGCCGGGGAGTACGTGCTGCAAACCAACATTTTGGACCCTAGTGGCAAGAGCGTAGCAACCACGGAAACCAAGCAAACTGTGGCGGCCGGCAAGTCGGCGACGGTCAGCCAGGACCTTCGCATCATCAAGTCGGTCCAATTGTGGTCAACTAGCACTCCAGTGCTGTATAAGGCGGTTTCTACGCTGCGCAGCGGCACAGCGGCGCTCGATAACGTGACCACGCCGTTCGGCATCCGCGAAGCCAAGTTTGATGCGGCCACAGGCTTTTCGCTGAACGGCATTCCTATAAAAATCAGGGGCGTGTGCCTGCACCACGACGCGGGTGGCCTGGGTGCCGCCGTGCCGCTGGCCGCCTGGCAACGCCGCTTCGAAGCGCTGCGCGAGGCGGGCGTAAACGCCATTCGCACCGCGCACAACCCGGTGGCGCCGGAGTTTCTGGACCTCTGCGACCAGATGGGTTTCTTGGTGATGGACGAGACGTTTGACACATGGACCGCCGCCAAAAACAACGGCGAGCAGGGCTACAACCGCTTCTTTACGAAGTGGTGGGAAGCTGACACTCGCGCCATGGTGGTGCGCGACCGCAACCACCCCAGCATTGTGATTTACAGCGTGGGCAACGAAATTCACGACAACCTCAACAACGCCGAAGGCTTCAAGAAATACAAGGACCAGCAGGACCTGATTCATCAACTCGACCCCACGCGGCCGGTTACCATGGCTCTGTTCCGCCCAGGCCAGAGCAAGGTGTACGAGAACGGCTTCGTGGAAACCATGGACGTGGTGGGCCAGAACTACCGCGAAAATGAGCTGGTGGCCGCCCACCAAGCCAAGCCCGAGCGCAAGGTCATCGGCACCGAAAACGGCCACAGCCTGACCTCTTGGCTGGCCCTGCGCGACAATTCCTACATGGCCGGCCAGTTCCTGTGGGTAGGCTTTGACTACCTGGGCGAGAGCGACTGGCCCCGCACCACTTACGACCAAGGCCTTTTTGACCGTATCAGCGGCTGGAAGCCCCGCGCCTACCAGCGCCAAAGCTGGTGGAGCGACAAGCCCGTCGTGCACCTCGTGCGCAAAAGCGACAATGCCGGCGCCGGCGTGCTAGTTGCCGACTGGACGCCCACCGACTTCGACACCTACGACGACGGCAAGGTGGAAGCCTACAGCAACGCCGAGGAAGTGGAGCTGTTTCTGAACGGCCAGTCCCTGGGCAAGAAAGCCAAGCCGGCCGACGACAGCCCCCGCGCCTGGGACGTGACTTTCGCCAAAGGCACCTTGCGTGCCGTGGCCCGCAACAAAGGCCAGGAAGTAGCGACCAACGAGTTGAAAACTGCCGGTCCACCCGCTCGCATCATCCTTAACACCAGCCGCCCCCGCCTCAGCCCTAGCTGGGACGACGCGGCCTACGTGACGGCCCGCGTGGTGGACGCCAACGGCGTGCTCTGCCCCAATGCCGACAACCTCATCAAGTTCAGCATGACTGGCCCGGGCCAGATTGCCGCTGTGGACAACGGCGACGTGAACAGCCACGAAGCCTACCAGTCTACCCAGCGCAAAGTATACCGGGGCGAATGCGTGGCCATTGTCAAGTCCAAAGGCATAGGCAGCGGCATCACTCTGAAAGCCTCCGCGCCCGGCCTAGCCGATGGGACGGTGACTATTGACACCGGCGCCAAAGCCGCTCAGTAGTCAAGTAGGGTTAATTACTAGCCTAGTTTTTTCATAGCTCCCCTTCATGAAAAGCAACTTGTTTACCCGGCATCTGCTCGCCGCAGCGGCCGTTATTTTTCTGCTGGTTGGTTTTGGAAAGCCGGGCCCAAGGCCCACGCTGTTCATCATCGGTGATTCCACGGTGCGCAACACCAATGCCCCGCAAATGGGCTGGGGCAATGTCATCGCCCCCTACTTCGACACCACCAAAATCAAGGTGCAGAATAACGCCATGGCCGGCCGGAGCACCCGCACGTTCATCACCGAAGGACGCTGGGAGAAGACCATTGCCGCACTAAGGCCGGGCGACTTTCTCATCATGCAATTCGGCCACAACGAAGGCAGCGTGCCCGATACCAGCAAGGCCGGCCGCCGCGGCGTGCTCCGCGGCACCGGCGACGAAACCAAAGCCCTGATGTGGCCCGACGGCCACCCCGAAACCGTAAATACCTACGGCTGGTACCTGCGCAAATTCATCCGCGAAGCCAAGGCCAAAGGCGCCACACCCATCGTGGCCTCCATGATTCCGCGCAACGAGTGGAAAGAGGGCAAGGTCATCCGGGCCAGTAATGACTTCGGCAAGTGGGCGCAGGAAGTGGCCCAGCAAGAGGGCGTGGCGTTCCTCAACCTGAACGAAATCACGGCCCTGAAATACGAGAAGCTGGGCCCCGACGAGGTGAAGAAATTCTTCCCCGGCGACCATACCCACACCAACGAAGCCGGTGCCCGCGTCAACGCCGAATCAGTGATGGACTGCATCAAAAGCAACAAGAAAATGGCGCTCAATAAATACTTGGCTAAGAAATAATGGCCTTCACGATGAAAACTGACCGCAGCAAGACGCGGAATGCCTCCCTCAACCGCAGCGCGCTGGTTTATGGACTGCTGATGCTATTTTTCAGCACGGCCTTTACTTCTCTCACCCAGGAGGGCCGCAAGCCCACGCTGTTCCTCATCGGCGACTCGACCGTGAAAAACGGCAAGGGCAAAGGCGACGGGGGCCTTTGGGGCTGGGGCAACTTCCTGCCGGTGGCCTTCGACACCGCCCGCCTTAATATTGATAACCACGCCTTGGGCGGCACCAGCAGCCGCACCTTCCAAACCCGCGGCCTGTGGGATGCCGTGCAAGCCAAAATCCAGCCCGGTGACTTCGTTATCATGCAGTTTGGGCACAACGACGACGGACCGCTGGCCGATACCGCCCGCGCCCGCGGCACCATCAAAGGCAACGGCGAGGAAAGCCAGGAAATCTATAACCCCATCCTAAAAAAACAGGAGGTGGTGCACAGCTACGGCTGGTACCTGCGCAAATTCATCGCCGACGTCAAAGCCAAAGGTGCTACGCCCATTGTCTGCTCGCTCATTCCCCGCAACTCCTGGCAGGACGGCAAAGTGAAGCGCGCCACAACGGGTTACACCAAATGGGCCGCCGAAGCCGCTAAACAAGGCGGGGCCCACTTCATCGACCTCAACCAACTGGTGGCTGACAAATACGACAAAGCTGGGGACGCCTTGGTTAAGAGCACCTATTTTAACGCAACCGACCACACCCATACCATCGAGGCCGGCGCCCAACTCAACGCGGTAGCCCTCGCCGAGGGTATCCGCGCCAGCAAAAAGCTGAAGCTGCGCCGGTATTTACTAAATAAGTAATATCTCAATTCACAAAATCCCGAAAAATGCCCTTCGGCAGCTGGCCTTTTTTGCTCCTTAGTCTATGCACTACTTGCCCAATGCTGCCCGCTACGACGCCATGCCCTACCGCCGCTGCGGCCGCAGCGGGCTGAAACTGCCCGCCGTGTCGCTGGGCCTGTGGCACAACTTCGGCGATGTGGACGTGCTGGCCACCGGCCGCGCCACCCTGCGCCGGGCCTTCGACCGCGGCATCACCCACTTCGACCTGGCCAACAACTACGGCCCGCCCCCCGGCTCGGCCGAAACCAACTTCGGCCAGATACTGCGCGAAGACTTCGCCAGCCACCGCGACGAGCTGGTTATCTCCACCAAGGCCGGCTACCGCATGGGGCCCGGCCCCTACGGCGAATGGGGCTCCAAGAAATACCTCGTCTCGAGCCTCGACCAGAGCCTGAAGCGCCTGGGCCTGGAATACGTCGACATCTTCTACCACCACCGCCCCGACCCCGATACGCCGCTAGCCGAAACCATGGCCGCGCTCGACCTCATCGTGCGCCAGGGCAAGGCGCTCTACGTGGGCTTGTCCAACTACCAGCCCGCCGAAGCCCGCGAGGCCTTCCAAATCCTGCGCGAGTTGGGTACGCCCGGCCTGATTCACCAGCCCAAGTATTCCATGTTTGAGCGTTGGGTGGAAGGCGGCCTGCTCGACGTGCTGGAGCAGGAAGGCGTGGGCTGCATTCCGTTTTCGCCGCTGGCCCAAGGCCTGCTCACCGACAAATACCTGAAAGGAATTCCCGCCGACTCGCGGGTGGCCAAGGGCGTGGGCTTCCTGCAGGAAAGCCACCTCACACCCGAGCGCCACGAGCAAATCCGGCGCCTCAACGACATCGCCCTAGCGCGGGGCCAAAGCCTAGCCCAGATGGCCCTGGCCTGGCTGCTGAAGGACCCGCGCGTGACCTCGGTGCTCATCGGCGCCAGCCGCCCCGAGCAGCTCACCGACTCGCTAGGCTGCCTGGCAAACACCGACTTCAGCGCCGAGGAACTGGCGCTGATAGAACAAATCCTACAGCCTAAACCAATGTAGAAAATTAAGGCAGAAGGGCTATTCTGCAGCGATAGGGTCAGGCCGCAGCTGCGCTTTCCCGACCCCACAATATGCCTAATAGCAGGAAGGTACAGGAAGCCGGGCCAGCGTTAAGGTCATTTCTTCGTAGCACCGGGCGGGCAACTGCAAGGCCTACTCAGAGCCATCTTATGCTTGCCAAAACATTCTTCTCCTGTCTTTTGAGCCTGGTTTTGCTGCTGCCACTGGCGGCCCATGCCCAGCAGCCGGCTGCTCAGAAGCAAATACAATACCTCTCGGGCACCGACAACCGAAGCACCGAGAAGTGGGATTTCTACTGCACCGGCGGGCGAAAGAGCGGCTACTGGACCACCGTTGCAGTGCCCTCGTGCTGGGAGCAGCAAGGCTTCGGCCTCTATAATTACGGCCGCGACTACAAAACCTACGGCAAGAACTTTCGCTTCGCCGACGAGCAGGGCCTCTACAAGCGCACGTTCAACGTGCCGGTCAGCTGGAAGGGGCGGCGCGTGGAAATCGTGTTTGAAGGCTCGATGACCGACACCGAAGTGAAGGTGAACGGCCAGCTGGCGGGCGCCGTGCATCAGGGCGCGTTCTACCGCTTCAAGTACGACATTACCGACAAGCTCAAGGTGGGCGAGGCGAATTTGCTGGAAGTAAAGGTGAGCAAAATGTCGGCCGAGCCCTCAGTGAACAATGCCGAGCGTTTGGCCGACTACTGGGTGTTCGGCGGCATCTTTCGGCCGGTATACTTACAGTCTTACCCGCAACAGTACGCTGATAATGTGGCCATCGACGCCCAGGCCGATGGCCGCTTTACGCTCCGCGCCGCGCTGCACGGCGGAGCGCTGGCCACTCAGGCACAAGCCGAGATTCTTGACGCGACTGGCCAAGTAGTGGGCACCGCCCGCGCCGATGTAGCTGCCGGCGACACCCTTGTGCGCCTCACTACAACCATCAAAAACCCGAGGCAGTGGACGGCCGAAACGCCCAGCCTCTACCGGGCCCGCCTCAGCCTGCGCGCCGGCGCCGAAACCCGCTACCAGGCCACTGAGAAATTCGGCTTCCGCACCATCGAAGTGCGCCGCGGCAAGGGCATTTACGTGAACGGCACCCAGGTGAAAATGAAGGGTACCAACCGCCACAGCTGGTGGCCTGAAACCGGCCGCACCCTCAACGATTCCATCCACCTCATGGACGTGAAGCTGCTGAAGGAGATGAACATGAACGCCGTCCGCATGTCGCACTACCCGCCCGATGCCGAGTTCTTACATCTCTGCGACTCTCTAGGTCTGTACGTGCTCGACGAGCTGGCCGGCTGGCAGAAATTCTACAGCACCAAGGCCGGTGCGCCGCTGGTGCGGGCCATGGTGGAGAAAGATCAGAATCACCCCAGCATCGTCCTGTGGAACAACGGCAACGAGGGCGGCACCAACAAGGAGCTGGACGCCGTTTTCTACCAATACGACCTCACGAAACGTCCGGTTATTCACCCGCACCACCGCCCCGGCAACGCGGTGAATGGCATCGACTGCAACCACTACGAGGACTATTACAGCACCCAGAAAATCCTCGCCGACTCCTTGATTTACATGCCTACCGAATTCCTGCACAGCCAAGACGACGGCGGGGGCGGGGCCGGACTGGCCAACATGTGGGAGTTGCATTGGAAATCGCAGCGCTCCGGTGGCGGCTTCCTGTGGGCCATGGTGGACGAAGGAATTGTACGCACCGACCAAAACGGCATCATCGACGTGAACGGCGTGAATGCGCCCGACGGCCTCCTCGGCCCGCACCGCGAAAAGGAAGGCAGCTTCTTCGCCATCCGTGAGATTTTCTCGCCCATCCATATTACGCTCAAGGAGCTGCCCACTAAGTTTGACGGCCGCGTGGAAGTCGAAAACCGCTACCACTTCACCAACCTCAATCAGTGCTTTTTCCAGTGGGAGCTGGTGAATTTTCGCAAGCCGGGCGACCCGTTCGCGGGCAGCATTATGGGCAAGAAAAGCCGTATCGAAAGCCCCAGCCTGGCTCCGCTGGCCACCGGCAGGCTGAATCTTGAGCTGCCCAAAGACTGGCAGCGTTACGATGCTCTGGTCCTCTCCGCCTTCGACCCCGCCAAAAACCTGGTCTATAAATGGACCTGGAAAACTGGCAGCAATGCCAAACTGCTGGATGGGGTGCTGGCCCTGAAACCCATCGAAAAAGCCACCGTGGAAGTCACTGAAATTGATAGCACGCTGACGCTGAAAGCGAGCAACATCAGCGTCACATTCAACAATGCCAACGGCCACCTCAGCGGCATCAAGGGCAACAACGGCGACCGGCTTTCCTTCACCAACGGCCCCATTATGGTTTCTGGTACCGCCACTTTCACTGCCCTTAAACACCGGTCTGAGCCTGATGGCGAGGTTGTGGAAGCCAGCTACGCCGGCGACCTCAAAACTGTGCGCTGGAAAATGTACGCCACCGGCTGGCTGCAAATGGATTACGAATATGCCCTGACCGGCGACCACGCTTTTACCGGCCTTAGCTTCAGCTACCCCGAAAACTTCGTTATCGGGGCCAAGTGGCTCGGCCAAGGCCCGTACCGCGCCTGGAAAAACCGCCTCGCCGGCACCACCCTCAACGTGTGGGCCAATGCCAACAATAACACCCAAACAGCGGCCGCACCCTGGATTTACCCCGAGTTTAAAGGCTATTTCGCCGACATCGCCTGGATGGAATTCAACACTGTGGAGGGTAAATTTCTGGTGGCCAGCCCGGATAAAAACCTGTTCGTCCGCCGATTCAATTTCTATGGCCTTACCGGCATCAAGCCCACGCCGGGACTGCCGGTAGGCGACATCTCATTCCTCGACAACATCCCACCCATTGGTACCAAGCTGGGCCTCAACATCGACCCCAATCCCAAAAACCTCGGCCCCGCCAGCGAAACCAACCACCTCAGTGGCACACCGATTAAACGGACCCTGTACTTCTACTTCGGCCTGCCCCCCACCGACAGCAAGCCGCAGCCCTACATCGCGCCGGTAAAAGACGATTTATTCTAACCGCGTCGCGGTCGGCAACCCTGCCGGAAATAAAATATCAACTGCTTGATGAGAAATAACCCCTTACTCGCCGTATTTGCCCTTATGCTCCTCATCCCAGGACGTCTGCTGGCCCAGCAATCCTTCCCACTTTATACTGGCACCGTACCAGATTCTAAAATAAGCGAGGTAAGAGAAACCAGCATCATCCTGGCCAACGGCGGGGTGCGAATTTCCAACGTGGTGCAGCCCAATCTCACGGCTTTTCTGCCAGCACCGGGCACGGCCAATGGCACGGCTATCATCATTTGTCCTGGTGGCGGCTATGCCCGTCTTTCAATCGACAGCGAGGGCTACGACGTAGCCAAGCGCCTGAATGAGATGGGCGTCACGACCTTCGTGCTGAAATACCGCCTGCCCAACGACCAAAGCCAGCCCGACAAATCCATTGCCCCACTGCTTGATGCGCAGCAAGCCCTGCGTCTGGTGCGCCAACAGGCCGCCAAGTTTAATCTCAACCCCGAGCGCATCGGGATGATGGGCTTCTCGGCTGGCGGCCACTTGACGGCCTGGGCCGGTACGCAATTCGTCAATCCGGTGGGAGCCCACCCCGGCCCGGAGTCGGTGCGGCCCGCGTTTCTGGTGCTTGTTTACCCGGTTATCAGCTTTAGTGACAGCCTTCGGCACGTGGGCTCGCGTGACAACCTGCTCGGCAAAACGCCTACGACGAATCAAATCCGCCAGTATTCTAACGACTTGCAAGTGTCGGCCCAAACCCCGCCTACCTTCTTGGTACATGCCCAGGATGACAAAACTGTGCCGGTGCAAAACAGCCTGGTTTTTTACCAAGCCTGTCTCCAGCATAAGGTGCCCGCCGAAATGCACCTTTATCCGCAAGGTGGCCATGGCTTCGGCCTGCATAATAAAACCACCAAAGATGACTGGACCGAGCGCCTTAAAAACTGGCTCGACGCCAACGGGTGGCTGACCAAGTAGAAACCTTGGTAGCCTCTCAGCTTAGAGTCAGGGGAAAGTCGCTGCCTGCAGAAGCTGCGGCGTTTGGATGATTTTCGCTGACAATGAACATGTCCTCACTTGTTAATCAGGGTAAATCAATTGTAATTGCCGCAGTAGCTTCAGCAGGGGCCGGGGGTTGGGTGGCGAGTTGGTGCTTCCGTGCAGTCCTCCGAACGGGTAAGTAAGTACGCGCTATTCGGGAACTAGAAACACTTCTTTTAGCTGCTTCTATTGCTGCTCCAACCGTTTTAACTCCGTGGCCGAGACGCGGAAAATGGTGCCGTGGCGAAGGCCGGCCGGTATCTTGATTTGGTCAGAAACGTCGGTCCAGTGCGTCAAATCGGCGGATTTTACAGCGCCGTATTGGTGTTCGCGGTACTTGTCGAAATACACCAGCCACTCCGGGCCCAGCTTCACGGCCGTCGGCCCTTCGGCCCAGTAGTTGCCGGTGATAGGGGCCGAGGCCGGACCGTAGGGGCCAGCCAGCTGAGCGCTGAATGCCACGCGCAGGTTCTTTTGCACCGGCTCGCGGGTTTCGTCTTTTAGAAACATCACGTAGCGCTTCCCGTCGGGCTGAATGCTGGCATCAATCACGTTGAAGCCCGGCTCGTAGAGCAGCTGGGTGGGCGTGTAGGTCTTGAAGTCCTTCGTGCTCACCGAGTACATCCGGTGGTTATAGCCCTTCTCCTCGGCGCTGTGCGTTTCCGGAAACCGGCCCGCAATGGTGCTGGCCCAATAGATAAGGTAAGTCCTGGTGCCGGCGTCGTAGCTGATTTCCGGGGCCCAGCAGTTGCGGGCCGCGGGCTCCTGCTGCATCACCGGCAAGAACTGCTGCGCCGACCAATGAATCAGGTCCGGGGAGCTGGCGTAGCCAATGCCCTTGTCCTGCCAGCTCACCGTCCAGACCATGTGAAACAGCCCGTCCTGGCCCCGAATGATGCAGGGGTCGCGCATGAGCTTGTCCTTGCTCACAGTGGGACGCAGGAAGGTGCTGTCGTGCTTCAGGGCCGTCCAGGTGTAGCCGTCGCGGCTGCTGGCCAGGTGCAGGCCATCCTCGCCGTTGCCTTTGAAATAGCAGAAGACCAAGGCTTCGCTGGGCTTTAAAACGGTTTGGGCGCGGGTGGCGCAGGAGCTGAGGGTCAGGAGCGCGAGGAGGGTAGAAAGAATCTTCATCGTAGACAATGATTTAAATAGCGCGTCATGCGTCGCCGTACTCTGCAAGAGCGTTCAGTTATTGAGCTACAATTTCATACGTCCTTCCCGCCTTAGTCGCAAAGGACGTTACGTGCTGCGGCTGGCCATTTACCTTACTCGTGACAGTAGTGGCGGCCACGTCCTTCACTTTCACCGGCACGCTGGTGCGCAGCCTCAGCGACGCGCCGGTGCGCGACAGAATACGCGCCTTCGTCAGCTTACCATTTTGCCAGTCCATATCGACCACAAAGCCGCCCCTGGCTACCAGGCCGGAAACGTGGCCACTATGCCAGGCCGCCGGCAAGGCGGCCAGCAGGTGCACGTCGTTGAGCTGGCTTTGAAGCAGCATCTCCGTAATGCCGGCCGTGGCGCCGAAGTTGCCGTCAATCTGGAAGGGCGGGTGGGTGTCGAAGAGGTTGTTGAGGGTCGAAACCTTGAGCAACTCCTGGTACATCTTATAGGCGTGGTTGCCGTCGAGCAGGCGGGCCCAGAAGTTGATTTTCCAGGCCTTGCTCCAGCCGGTGCCTTCGTCGCCGCGAACTTCCAGGGTTTTGCGGGCTGCGGCCGCGAAGGCGGGGGTGAGCAGGGGCGAGATTTCGCGGCCGGGGTGCAGGCCGAACAGGTGCGAGACGTGCCGGTGCTGCGGGTCTACACCGGGCCAGTCGCCGTACCATTCCTGCAGGTTGCCGGCTTGGCCGATGTGGAGCGGATAGAGCCGGGCGCGCTTCTCTTTCAGCAGCTCAGCAAAGGCTGCGTCGATGCCCAGAATGGAGTTGGCCTCGATGATATTGTCGAACAAATCCCGAATGATGGACATGTCCATGGTGGAGGCGATGGTCACGACTTCCTTGCTGCCGTTGGGCAGCAGGTAGCTGTTTTCGGGCGAGGTCGACGGCGCCGTCACGAGGTAGCCATCGTGTTCTACCAGCCAGTCGAGGTAGAATTCGGCCGATCTCTTCATCAGAGGGTAGGCCTGGTCGCGCAGGTAAGCCCGGTCGTTGGTGAAGCGGTAGTGCTCGTAGAGGTGCTGGCCCAGCCAGGGGCTGCCCAGGCTCCAATTGGCCCATTTAGGGTCGCCGCTGCCTTCGCCCACGGGGTTGGTCTGGGCCCAGATATCAGAGTTGTGGTGCACGGTCCAGCCGCGGGCGTGGTAATAGTTGGTGGCCGTGGCCGTGCCGTTGTGGGCGAAGCGCGCAATCTGGGCCCGAAGCGGCTCCTGCATCTTGGTGAGATTGCAGGCTTCGGCGGGCCAGTAGTTCATCTGCAGGTTGATGTTGGTGGTGTAGTTGCTGCGCCACGAGGGCCGAATCAGCGGGTTCCAGAGGCCCTGCAGGTTAGCGGCCGGGCCGCCGGGGCGCGAGCTGGAAATCAGCAGGTAGCGTCCGAAGTCGAAGTACAGCAGCTCCAGCGCCGGGTCGGGCTGCCCGGCTTTGTAGGCTTTCAGTCGCTGGTAGACTGGCAGGGCGGGCGCCACGGCCCCATCCAGCCGGAAGCTGACCCGGTCGAAGTACCGGTGGTAGTGCTGGAGGTGGGCTGCTTTCAGCTGCTGAAAGCTCTGGCCGGCGGCCGCATTCAGATAGCGCAGGGCTTCCTTGGTTTCGTCCTTGCCGTCCTTGTCGGGGCACTTGTCGTAGCCGTTGAAGCTGGTGGCGCCCGACACCAGAATCACCGCCTCACTGGCCCCCGAGATGTGCAGCACGCTGTCGGCCTGCACCCGGCCATCGGTTTTCACTACCCGGATGCGCAGCTGGTAGCGCATGCCGTTGCAGCTTTGGCTGTCCTGGTACACAATAGGTTTCGGGCTGCGGCGCTCGTCGGCGTAGATGCGGGCTTTGCCGCGCAGCACCAAGTCCTTGTCACCCTCCACGGCTTTGGTGAAAGCCAGTTGGTTTTTGGTCGAAAGGCTAAAATTCAGGGCCCGGGTCTTGCTGGCTTTCAGCCGAATAACCACCACCTGGCCCGGCGCCGTGATGAACACCTCGCGGCTATATTCCACGCCGTTCACCGTGAAGCGCGTGGTGGCGGTGGCATCGGCCAGGTTCAGGTCGCGGTAGTAGCGGGTGGGCTCGCCGGCCAGCGGCTGCCGCAAAATCAGGTCGCCGAGGGGCTGGTAGGCGTTCGTGTTGGGGCCCTGCATCTTGCGCATCAGCTTCACGGCCGCGCCGTTGTCGCCGGCGAAGAGCAGGTGGCGCACTTCCGGCAGGTAAGTGCGCCACCTGCGGGTTCGGGTTCGGGTTGGCCGGGCCCCCAGTCCAGAGTGTGGCCTCATTGAGCTGAATCAGCTCTTCGGCCGGCCGGCCAAAAACCATCGCGCCCAGGCGGCCATTGCCCAGCGGCAGCGCCTCTTCCTACATCTTGGCCGGCAGGTCGTACCAGAGCACTTGGGCTGGTTTTCGCTGCGCGAAAGCCGGTTGCAGGCTTAGGAGCAGTAGGGCAATGAGGACGAGTTTGTTCATTGATTTTTATTTGCCCGACGGTCCTGTAGGTTTGATAGCT
>Ga0326733_1000236_pt1 | contig 17123 bp, 10 predicted proteins | sample 14_GP2_308_FD_207946 | JGI IMG/M metagenome (GOLD analysis project Ga0326733, IMG submission 207946) | Glacier ice microbial communities from Ngari, Tibet, China - 14_GP2_30.8 | ecosystem: Environmental > Aquatic > Freshwater > Ice > Glacier | place: China: Ngari, Tibet | collected 2018-07-17 | reverse complement strand
ACCTACCGCAGCCCGGACGGCGCGATTATCACATTGCGCGACAAGGCCGGCGCGAAATGGCTCAAGGCCGGCTTCATTGAGGGCCCGGTGGCGACGCGCAAGAACGCCGACGGCAGCATCTCGCTCGTCTCTGTCGGCGGCGGCAATATTGCGGCCGAAGCGCTCGTCGGCAATGCCAATGGCAAGCGCACGCTGACCATTCGCGATAGCCAGCATGAATATGTTTACACTGAAGCAACCTGACCTGCGCGGGTAGACTCGCAGCGAGCGCACCGGCCTTCCGCCTCGCGGAACCCGGTGCGCCCGTGCTTCTAACTGCTGGCCTAGCGCGTCGGTCGGACCAAAGGCAGGTCGATGTAGGACGCATTGCCAGCGTCGTGGTGGACGACATTGTTCGCCACTATGCCCGTGCTTTCGCTCTCGTTGGGCCCGCCGGTGTTGAGATTGCGGACAAACTTGGGGAAGTTGGACGAGGTGACCTCGACGCGTATGCGGTGGCCCTTGCCGAAGCGGTTGCTGGTCGTGATCGGCGTCGGCTTGATCGTATAGACCTTGCCGGCCTCCATCATCCGCGGCCGTTCGAAGCCGTCGCGGTAGCGTGCACGAATGATCGTATCGCCCAGGATATAGGCCGTTCCGTCGGGCGCGACGTCGACCAGCTTGACCGCGAAATCCGTATCGCGCGCGCTCGACGACACCTTGAGCACGGCGTCGACGAAGCCGCTGACCTCCATCGGTTCGGTCAGCGGGTCGCTGGTATAGACGAGCACGTCGTTGCGCGCTTCGATGACGCGCTGGTCGAACGCGCCGGCCGTCACCAGCCCGCCGTTGCAGCAATCGCCGCCGCCGATCGTCTGTACCGGGTTGAGCGGGTCGTAGGTGAAGCGATCAGGCGCTTCGTCGCTCGCCGGAGCGGATGGCACCAGCCGGCCATCGCCATACAGGCTGTTGGCGCGGCCGTTGCTGCGCAAGTACATGCGCACGCGGCTCGCGCCTTTGGGCGGCCACTGCGACGAGTTATTCCAGCGATTTTCGCCCATGGTGAAATATCGTACGCGCGGGGTATTCGCCGGAAACGCCCGCGCGTCGCCCTTCACCCAACGGTCGAACCATCCGAATACGGTCTGGTCGAGCGGGAAGCTCGTGTCGCCGAGCTTGCGGTCACCGCTCACCGAATCCGGTCCCAGCTTTTCGAACTGGCAATGGTTGACCGGCGCGATCACGGCATATTGATTGGCGCTTGCCTCGCGATCGCTGGTGGCCGCGGTGGCATGGTTGAACAGTTCGAGATTGGGCCCGATCGACACGTCATACCAGCTGTTGAACCACAGCGCCGGGACGCCCCACCCCATGTCGTCATGATAGAGCCCCCCCTCGCGCCACGCGGGGTCGGCAGGAGTGCGCTTGATCAATTTATCGAACGTCTGCGGCGGCTCGCCCAGCGACGACAACAGGCTGTCGACCGGCAGATGCCTGATGTGCCGGTTCCACTCGACCGCCGGTTTCTTCGCCGCAAGGTCATTATATTGCGCGACGCGAGCGCGAAACATGGGATCGAGCGCGACCGGCAGTTGCGCGCGCAGCGGGTTGTCGACGCCATACAGCCACACGAAAAACAGGCTGCGCGGTACACCGCCGGTGTACCAATTGCCCTGTTCGCGAAACCGTCCGACCTTGCCGATCCCCGCCCCCGCGGCCATCGGCACCATCGCCGCGTGCGCCGGATGATTGAGCGCCGCCAGCGCCAGCTGCCATTCGGCCGACGACGAACAGCCGAGCGTGCCAACCTTGCCGTTCGACCATTGCTGCCGCGCGACCCAGCTCAGCGTGTCATAGCCGTCGGTCTTGGGATAACCGAGGATCTCGAATTCGCCCTGCGAGAAATAGCGGCCGCGCTCGTTCTGGACGATGAAGGCATATCCGCGCGACAGCGACTTGAGCATGTAGCGTAGGGTCGATCCCTTCGGTAGGTGCTCGCTGTACGGTGTCTTCCACAAGATCGTGGGCAGCGGGCCGCTGGCTCCCCTCGGGCGGTAAATGTTGGTCGAAAGACCGACCCCGTCGCGCATCGGTACGAGCACCGCTAATTCGGCGTCGGCGAGCCGCGCGACCTCGCGCGCCAGTCCGTCCTCGCTGTAGCTGGAATAGTCCTGCGCGACCGCCGTGGCGGGCGATGACAAGGCAGCAGCAAGGGCGATGATCGCGCGCTTCATATTCACCTCTCTATTGTCCTGATGAGGGCTTTCAATCCCAGTTGGAAAATGTCAATCCTCGAACACGACAGGTGCGCAATGGAGATTGGGACAATGCGAAGCCGGGCATTTCTGTACACGTCGCTAGCCCTTGGCTGCGCTTCGCCAGCCGCTGCACAGGCCCATGAGACCTTCGACCTTGTCATCCTTGGCGGCCGCGTGATTGACCCCGTGACGAAGCGCGACGAAATAGCCAATGTCGCGATCGACGGCCGCCGCATCGTGCGCATTTCGCCCGGGCCAATGCGCGGGCGCCGGACGGTCGACGCCGCCGGCCTAGTCGTCGCGCCGGGCTTCGTCGATCTTCACGCCCACGGCCAGCACGATATTGGGCAGAGGCTCCAGGTGCTCGATGGTGTTACCACCGCGATCGACGCCGAAGCGGGCGCCATGCCGCTGGCGCCCTTCTTCAACCATTTGTCGGGCAAGGCGCTGATCAATTTCGGCGCCACCGCGTCGCACCGCTGCGCGCGGATGAAGGTGCTGACCGGGACATTGTGCAAGGGTCACCCCGCCGCCAATGGCGAGTCCGGGATCGACCACAAGGCCCTCAATCTTGCCGCCACCCCCGCCCAGGAAGAGCAGATCGTCGCCGCCCTCGACCGCGAAGTGAAAGTGGGCGCCCTCGGCTATGGGCTCGGAATCGAATATACGCCGGGGGCCGGACGGCGCGAAATCTACGCGGTCTTCAAGGCCGCGGCGCGGCTGGCCGCGCCCGTTTTCGTCCATGTCCGCAGCCGCCCGCTCGACACCGCACCGGGAGTGCCGATCGCCGTGGTCCAGGAGGTCATTGCCAATGCCGCGGTGACCGGCGCCGCGCTGCAGATCGCGCACATCCATTCGACCGGACTTCGCGACACGCCGGTGCTGGTCGACATGGTGAAAAGCGCCCGCGCCCGGGGTCTCGACATCACGACCGAAGCCTATCCCTACACCGCCGGCAGCACGATGATTGGATCAGAGTTTTTCCGCGACGGCTGGCAGCAGCGTTCGAACATCAGCTTCGGCGACCTCCAGTGGCCGGCAACGGGCGAGCGACTGTCGCAGCAGAGCTTCGATCATTTCCGGAAGGAGCAGCCGACGTCCAACGTCATCGTCCACATGATTCCGCAGCAGATCGTCGACCAAGTCGTCATGGATCCGGACATCAGCATCGCTTCCGACGGAATGGCTTGGAAGACATCGGGCGAACACCCGCGCGGCGCCGGGACCTTCTCGCGCGTGCTTGGCCGCTACGTCAGGGAACGCGGCGCGCCGTCATTAGTCGAGGCGCTGGCGAAAATGACGATCATGCCCGCCCGCCGGCTTGAGAAAATCGCTCCTGCGATGTCGCGTAAGGGCCGCATTCAAGTTGGCGCTGACGCGGACATCACCATCTTCGATGCAGCGCTGATCAACGACCGCGCAACCTTCGAAAAGCCGATGCAGGCGTCGGTCGGGATCCGCCACGTGATCGTCAACGGCCGGGCAGTCGTGGCAAATGGCCAATTGGTCGCCAACATCTTCCCCGGCGAGGCGGTAAAAAGCCGCTACGCGGCGCGCTAGATCGCACCGAACGCGACGGGAAAAAGTCGTCTTTTCATTTGCTGAATGGGATAAATATCTCATATTGGAGAAATTAAGCTGACCGGGCGAGATCCGGCGGGCAGTCAATAAGGGGACCAACATGCAAAAACGCGCCAGGAAGATGATTTTCGCCAGTGCAGTGCTCGGGAGCGCACTGGCAGCAGTGCCGTTGCCGGCCGCGGCGGCCGGGCAGCCGACGTCGATCCAACTTGCGCCTGATCGCATCACCACGCTCCCTGCCTTCATCGACGGCCTGTTGGCGCAGCAACTTATCAGCCGCGAAGTCGCCGGGGCCACGGTCACCGTAGTCCACCAGGGACGGATCATCTTCTCGCGCGGTTACGGCTGGCAGGACGTGACGCGGCGCATCCCGATGGATCCGGCGCGTTCGCTGATCCGGCCAGGTTCGGTGTCCAAGCTTGTTACATGGACCGCACTGATGCAGCTTGTGGAACAGGGTCGTGTCGACCTCCACGCCGACATCAACAAATATCTCGATTTCACCATCCCCGACCACAATGGCCAGAAGATCCTCGTGCACCACTTGCTCGACCATCGCCCGGGGTTCGAGGACCGCGGCGGCATTACGGTCAAGGATCCCAGTTCCTATCTCCCGCTCGCTCAGTGGATGCGGCGCAACATTCCCAACCGCGTGCGCCCGGCGGGGGTCGAAACGGCCTATTCCAATTATGGTTCGGCGCTTGCCGGCTACATCGTCGAGCGCGTCAGCGGACAGAAGTTCGAAGATTATGCCCAGGCGAACATCTTCCGCCCGCTCGGCATGACGCGCTCGACCTTCATGGATCCAAGTGGCGCGCTGCTCGCCGACCGCGCCCATGGCTACAAGTTCGAGAAAGGCCGCTTCGTCGAGCAGCCGATGGAATATTATCAGAATATTGCCCCGGCCGGATCAATCTTTGCGACGTCGAACGACATGGCGCAATTCATGATGGCACACCTCCACAACGGCACGTACGGAGGGCAGATCCTGAAGCCCGAAACGGCGCGCATGATGCGCCAGACGCGATCGGCCAACACCCCCGGCTTTCCCGGCTTCGGCGCCGGATTCTTCGTCTTTCGCGATGCTGGCCCGCGGCTTGTCGGCCATGGCGGCAACACCACCGATTTTCATTCGCAAATGGTGCTTGCCCCCGAGGCCGACCTTGGCTTCTTCACATCCTATACCGGCGGCGTTGGCAGCTATGCCGCGCGCACCGAATTGACCAATGCGCTGATCGGCCGTCTGTTTCCGTTGGTCCCGGCGGCACGCTGGACCGGCGCCGATGCCGGGCCTTCGCCGCTTGGCGCTTGGCGCAGCAACCGCCGCGACTATTCGAAGACTCCCGATCCCAAGAACGATGTCAAAGTGGCCGCCGCCGGCCCCTACGCACTCACAATCCGCACCGGGACGGTCGACAGCCATTGGCAGCAGATCGCCCCCGACACCTATGAGGCGGTGGCTTACACGCCACCGGGCGGGCCGTATGACCGCGTCAAGTTCTTCAACCAGGACGGCGAGGCGCGGATGGGTTTCGCAAGCCAGCCGCACGTGACCTACCGCTTGGTCAGATAGAAGTCAGGGCGGGACAAGCGAAAGGCGGCGCGGACATCCCGCGCCGCCTTTCTTTTGCCCTTAGGGCTAGAACTTAACTCGCGCGCCCGCGGTGTAATAGGTGCCGACCACGTCATAAAAGGTCGGGCTCACCGGGCTGATCGGCGGCTTGCGGTCGAACACATTGTTGGCGTTGGTGAAGAAGGTGAAGCGGTCGCTGACCTTGAACTGCGCGCCCAGGTCGACATAGGTGCGCGACGAAATGTCGTTGTTCGACAGCACCCCTTCGAGCAGGCGGTCGAACTTGCCGCCGCCGACGTGACGGATGCGCGCATCGAGCCCGATGACGTCGCCTTGGTAGGTCAGGCTCAGAGTGCTGCGCCATTTAGGAATGGCGTTGCTCGTCCCTGCGCCGACCGATCCGACGCTGTCGATGCGCGAGCTACCAGTGTCGAACACGAAGGAATCGACATAAGACGCGAGGCCGCGGATTTGGATCGTCCCCGGGATCGCGTTGGTAAAGCGCGACAGCCGCAGCAAATAGGACGCCTCGATGTCGACCCCTGCGGTCTCGAAACTGGCGATGTTCTGCTGGTTGGCCGAGATTTGAGTGACCGTCCCGGTGACCGGGTCGCGCACGATGCGGTCGCACGCCGCGGCGCTGCCCTGGTTACATGCCACGGTGAGGTTGGTGCCGGTCAGGGCAAAGATCGCGCCACCAATCTTGATGTCGTAATAATCGACCGACAGGTTGAATCCAGGGAAGAAGCGTGGCGAGAAGGTCGCGCCCACGGTCGTCGTGTAGCTCACCTCGGGGACCAGATCGGGATTGCCGCCGGTGAAGGTACTCGGCGACGGCGTGCGATTATAACCGGGCCGGCCTTGGAACTGGGCGAACTGGGCATCGTCGATCGGCCGGATGGTCAACGCACGCACCGCGAACAGCTCGCCGACGCCAGGTGCGCGAATGTCGCGCGACCGGGTTCCGCGCAGCAGCAGCGTGTCAAACAGGCCGATGGTGCCGCCGGCCTTCCACGACCAGATGCCACCGCTCTGGCTGTAATCGGAATAGCGCGCGGCGCCGTTGAGGTCGATTTTCGCTTTGCCCTCGATGTTGAGCAACGGCACGGCGACCTCGCCGAAGCCCTCCTTGACGTTGAATCCGCCGCTGATTGGCGATCCGAACAGGTTGAGCGGACCGAACGCGCGGGCCAGGTCGAGTGCGCCGCTGCGTGCCTTCTGCTTCTCCCACCGCGCCTCGGCGCCGAGCGCGACGGTAACCGGCCCCGCCCACAAGGAGAACAGGTCGCCCTGGACCTGTGCCGACGCGGCATCGAGCTTGTTGGTCGAATCGCTGCGCTGCGTGTCGTAGGCATAAGCGATCGCTTCGGGCGAGGCATTGTCGCCGAACAGATTGAGCGGGCGGCAGGCCGGGTCGTCATTGGTGGTGATGGCGTCGGCATTGATTCCGCACACGATCTGCCCGCCGCTCGACACGGCGTTGATCGCATTGTTGAAGCGCGCGACGACCCGCGCATTGTCGAGCCGCTGGCGGAAATCGACCACGCCATGGCTAAAGTGCGAGGTGAATTTCCAGCCGCTGCCGAGCTCGGCGTCGATTCCGACCGCGCCTTCATATTGCTGGCGAAGGCCGTCAAAGTTGAGCCGGTACGGGCCATCGTAGAAGCGCGCGAAGCGGAAGGTCGGCTGGCCCGCCGCGGCGAGTTGCGCCCGCGCTCCGGCCGGCAGAAACGGATTGCTCGACTGGAGGGTGAGCGTGCCAATACCGATGTCGGGCAAAAACGGGTAATCCGAACGTGATCGCCCGTAGGCCGCGTCGGCCCACAATGTGACGCCGCCAAAGTCGTAAGTCGCGCGGCCATAGGTCGAGATGCGCTCAAGCGGCGTGGTCAGCACGATCGCATCGTACAATCCGCGCGAGTCTACCCCGCCGACGACTTGCCCGGCATTGACGGCAACGCCGCCCTGGTAAGGACGCAAATTGCCGGACGCATCGAATGTCTGGTTTGCGAGCACGCCGCTGACGATCAGCCCACCCAAGGTCTGGTTGGTGTTGACGTCGGCGACCAAGGTCTGGAGTGTATCACCCGGGAAGATTATCCGCCCGGCGGTCAGGTTGGCGCGGGAATTGCGGCTCGGGATCGACTTGTCGTTGACATATTCCCCGCTGAACAAGATCTGGCCCTTGCCGCCCGCGAACTCGGTCCCCGCGGTGAGGTCGAAGCCATAGCGCATGCCGTCGCCGCGCGACGAAATGCCCGTCACCCCGCCGACGTTGATGCCCTTGACCTTGTTCTTGAGGATGATGTTGACCACCCCCGCGACCGCGTCCGAACCATAGGCCGCCGAGGCGCCGCCGGTAACGACCTCAACCCGCTCGACCAGCCCGAGCGGAATGTAGTTGAGATTGTTGTTGCCGACAAAACGGCGGCCGTTGACCAATGTCAGCGTGCGGCTCGAGCCAAGCCCGCGCAAGTCGACCGGGGCCGACCCGCTCGACGTATTGCCCGGCGACACTTGCGGGGTCACGGTCGGGCGGAACGACGGCGCGTCGTTGAGCACCTGCTGGAGGTTGGGGCGGCTGCCCTGGCGCAATTCGACCTCGCCGATGACCGTCGTCGGGGTTGGAAGGTCGAAGCCGGCGCGCGCGATCCGCGACCCGGTGACGACGATCTCGCTGTCCTCCGCCGCGGTCGGCTGGTTGGTCGTCTCGACCTGTTCCTCGCCCGGGATCGGCACCGCCTGCGCCAGCGCGACTTCGGCCTGGAACATGGCGATCGCCAGCGCGAGGCCGCTCGCGCCGCGGACCAAAAACTTGTTCTTGTTCGATCTTGCCTGCATGACCGTCCCCTGTCCTTATCCGCAATTTTGACTACGTTAATCCTGATCAGGACAAGACGCGCTCGTCAAGAGAAGTTTGGATTGGCGGCTTGGGCCCGTTCGATGCCCTATTGTAAATTCGCCAAGCTGTTACTCGCGGAGCACAGAATCGCGATCGATCGTGTATCTTCGGCGGGTGTGGCCGTCGCACAAAGCCGATATCTTGGGCGCCAAATTGACGGCAGCCCCCGGATCCGCTTAGGTGCGGTGCGCGGTCGACGCCGCTTTGACAAGGTATTCGGATACAATGACTCAATCCCATACATTGGGCTCGGTCATCCGGTCGATCCGCACGCGGAACGGCTGGACGCTGAAGGAAATGAGCGCGCGCAGCGGCATTCCCATGTCGACGCTCTCAAAGGTCGAGCATGATCGCCTGACGCTCACTTACGACAAACTTCTCCAATTGAGCCAACGCCTGTCTCTGCGCATTTCCGATTTGTTCGCGGAGAGCAGCGAAGCTCGCGAATCCAATGTCACCGCGCGACGCAGCATCGGCGACATCGACGATGCGATTCGCGTGAACACCCCCAACTACGACTATTATTATTTGTGCACCGAATTGCGCAAGAAACGCATGGTACCGATCCTGACCAAGGTCCGCGCCAAGTCGGTCGAGGAATTCGGGGAGTTCGTCCGCCACCCGGGCGAGGAATATGTCTACGTGCTCGAAGGTACGCTTGAAGTGCACACCGAGTTCTACGACCCCGTCATCCTTGAACAAGGCGGATCGATCTATATCGATTCAAATATGGGCCATGCCTACATCGCCGGCGAGGGTTGCGAAGAAGTCACGGTGCTCGCGGTCTGCTCGAGCACGGACGACGAACTCATGACCTCGCTGTTCGAGCTCCACGGCCATCCGGAAGCGGAAATCACGCGCGCGGGCACCAAGCCGAAGCGCGCCTCCTCCAAATAATGCGGCCAGCCTTCGCGGCCACACCGATCGTCCCGGTCTATCTTGCCCCTGCGGCGGCGCGGGCGCGGTCGAGCAAACGTAACACGTTGCCGCTCCACATCTTGGCGAGGTCAGCCTCCGAATAGCCCGCCGCTTTCAACCGCGCGGTCACCTTGGGCAGCGCGCTGATATCCTCCAGCCCCGCCAGGCCCCCGCCGCCATCCCAGTCGGCACCGAAGCAGACATGATCGACTCCCGCCACCTTGATTACATGTAGGACGGCGGCCAGGAAGCGCTCGAAATCGGCGGTCCACAGCCGCTCGGTAGCGTCCATCGCCCGCCAGCGGGCACTGAGATCGGCCTGCTCCGCGGGTGACAAGCTGCCAATTTCTTCGAACTTGGCGAACAAGGCCGCGCGCGCAGGGCCCAATTGCATCGGCGACAGGAACACGCTGGTAAGGCAGATCGCGCCCCCGGTCGCCGCGAGTTTGCGGATGCGGTCGTCGTCGAGGTTGCGCGGATGGTCGAACATAATCCGCGACCCCGAATGCGACAGGATCATCGGCGTTTTTGACAAGGCCAGCATGCGGTCAAACGCCGCGTCGGACGAATGGCTCGCGTCGATCACCATCCCCAGACGGTTCATCTCGGCGACCCAACGCTCGCCAAGTGGGCTCAACCCGTTCCAGCGCGGCTTGTCGGTTGCCGAGTCAGCGAACTGGTTGTTGGCCGAATGGACCGGCCCGGCCATGCGCACGCCGCGGCGATGGAATTCGGCAAGCAGGCCAAGGTCCTCGCCGAGCGGATAACTGTTCTCGATGCTCTTGAACGCGAGCAGCTTGCCCGCTGCCGTCGCCCGCCGTGCCTCGGCGACGCTCCGCACCGCGGCGATGCGCGCGCCATGGCGGGCAATGGTCGCGTCGATCTCGTCCGACCGCCGAAACGCAAAGTCGCGCGCTGCTGCAAAGCCGGCGGGGGTGAGCGACCCCTGCGCGGTGTAGACGACGAAAAAGCCGCCATCGAGCGCGCCATCGGCCATCCGCGGCAAGTCGACCTGTGAAATGTCGTTCGACGGATCATGGCGATCGGCGAAGCTCCAGCCCGCGCGTGCGAAATGGAGCGGCGTGTCGAGATGCGTGTCGAGCGTCAGCAGCCGGCCGTGCAGATCAGTGGGTGCCGCGACCCGCGCCGGGCCCGCGAGGGGGGCCGGCACGCAGCTTGCCAGCGCCAGCAAGGGCAGCAGGGCATATCTCATTGCCCGACTGCCTTGGCTGGAGTGAACAACAAGTCATGATAGTCGTAGGAAAAATCCGCCAGCGGCGACACCGCCTTCATCGTCACCCGATCGACTTTGCCGTCGGCGTCAAGCGCGAAGGTGACATAGGCGGGCTCGATCGCCTTGTCGGTGAAGCGCGTGACGAACGTGTCATATTGCCAATGCTGCAGGGCGCCCGACATGCGCGGCGTCGACTTGAAGTCGATCGTCAACTGGTTGCCCGACGGCCGTACCGCAATGCGCCCGTACCACGGGTCGACATAGTCCCCGGCATAGCGCGCTAGCGGGAGCGACGGGCCGACCCCGGCTGGCTTGGCCTGGGTCGCGGCGAGCGTTTTGAGCCCGCCGTCGACGCGCGCCTTGGCGACGGCCGCCCACGTTTCGGGCCATCCGGCACCAGCGGCGCGCGGCGACGCGCCGAGATAATGGTCGAGTAGTTCGTAAGTCAGCCCGCGGATCAAATGGCCGTCCTCCGAATTGATTAGGATCGAGAACCCAACATTCTTTTCGGGGATCATCACGACCGTCGACAGGAAGCCGAACACCGCCCCACCGTGGGAAATGATGCGCGCACCGCGATAGTCGCTCACCCCCCAACCAAGCGCATAGGCGCTGGTCAGCGGCTGCGTCGCCTTAAGTGGCTCGGGCGGCGGGCGGTTTGGCTGGAGGACGACTGGCGTCCACATCTCGGTCGACTGCGTCTCGCTGAACAGGCGTCCGCCCTCAGGCAATTTGCCGCGCGCAAGCTGGATCGCAAGCCAGCGCGCCATGTCGCTCGCGCTGATCGAAAGGCCGCCAGCGGGTGCCGAATTGCGGCCAAGCTCGTCGCGTTCGTCAAGGCGTTCGACGTCGCCCGCGCCGCGCAGACCACCATTTAGGCGCGCGTGCGGAAAGGCGCGATTGGCCGTGGCGAAGCGCTTGTCCTGGTCGCTGGTCGACACGTTCATGCCAGCGGGCCTAAACAATTGCTCGCTGGTGAAAGTTTCCCAATCCTTGCCGGTGACTTCCTCGATCAATTGGCCGGCGACCATGTAGAGCACATTGTCATAGGCGTAGCCGCTGCGAAAACTGGTCGCGGGCTTGATGTAGGCCAACCGCCGGACGCTTTCGCGGCGCGACAAATTGGTGCGCGGCACGAACAACAAATCGCCCGCGCCGAGCCCGAGCCCGCTGCGATGGACGAGCAGGTCGCGGATCGTCATTTCGCGGGTGACATAGGGGTCGTACATCCGGAACCACGGCATGTGGTCGATGACCCGGTCGTCCCACTTGATCCGCCCCTGGTCGACGAGCAGCGCCAACCCGGCGCTGGTGAATGCCTTGCCGGTGGACCCGGTCGGGAAAATAGTTGCGGCATCAACGGGCGCGGCGGCGCCCAACTGGCGGACGCCGAAGCCGCGCGCCAGCGTAGTGCGGCCGTCCTCGACGATGGTCACCGCCATTCCGGGCACACCAGCGCGCGTGCGCAAGGCTTCGACCCGTGCCGCAAAATTCTCGGGCGGCGCTGCGCCGGCCGCCAGCGGCGCCGCTAGCATCACGCAGCACAGGACCAACCTCAGGGCGTTAGGACGTGACGATGCCATCTTGTTGACCTCCACTTTGCCGACGTGCGCGACTGGTCGAAATGATCCGTGCCACCCCGATCGTGCACAGTGGCAGGACGAATACCACCAGCAGGATATAGGCGAAGGCGCGATATCCCGAGGCGATCAGCGCGACGAGCCCGAAGCGTTCGGCCATGAACATGCACCCCGCCAGCAGGCCGAGCGAGATGAGCAGCCGCGCGCGCGGACGAAGCGGCACCCCACGACTCCGCTGCCACGCCTTGCCAACGCGCTCGTTGACGGCGTGCACCGCGCTTGCCCCGCTTTCGAGCAAGGCGACAAAGATCATGACCTGGAACAGCAGTTGGAACCACGGCCGGCCGATCCGTTCCAGCAGGAAATCGGACGGCAGCTCGGCCGACATGATCTGGGGATAGAAAGCGACCGTTGCCAGGAAGAAGAACAACGCCGGGAACATTGCCAGCGGACCGCAAATCGCGCCGGCGACCACGGCATCGCGCGAGCTGGTGAGGTGGCGCACTACCGGCAGGATGACGATCGCGCCGAGGATGTTGTAGCTGAAGTAGGTCGCACCGTTCAGCACCCAATTACCGGTCGCGGGGATAGTGGTCTCGAACCCGTCGATGATGCGGTCCCCGAACTGGGTGAAGGCGAAGATGAAGAACAGGACATAGACGCCGTACAGCACATAGGACGCCCATTCGAACAAGCGCTCGACCGCGCGATTGCCGAAGGTGGTGAACATCGCGATCCCGACCATCAGCGCGGCAATGCCGACGACGGCCGGCAGGCCGAACGCTGCCGTCCCGAGCGCACCCGCAGCAGCACCGTAGACGGCGAGGATAAGGATCACGAACAATATGTAGACGATCTCCCACACCACCCATCCCGGCCCGAGCAAGGCCGAGAAGAATGTTTGGTAATCGAGGCTGCGCGTCGCGCGCGCGAACAGGAACGTGAGGATACACCCGCCACTGAACAGGATCGTCGCGAAGAGAATGGCGAACACCCCCCCCCACGGCCCGTTGGGCAGGAAGAATTCGGCTACTTCGCGCCCGGTGGCATATCCGCCGCCAATGACCAGCGCCTTGAACGCCAACCCGGGAAGTAGATAGCGCTGGAAGCGCGTCGGCGGCCGGCCATCGGCCTCGTCGACGATCATGCCCGCTCCAGACATGCATCGACCAATGCGTCGAACGCCGGCCCGCCGCGGATCGGGTCGGCGACGGGCACGCCGAGCCGTTCGCTCTCGCGCGTCATCAGCGCCTCAGCCTCGCCAGCCTCGAGCGCCGAGGTGTTGAACGACACGCCGGCGCAGCGGATGGCCGGATTGGTGCGGCTGCCCATTCGCACGGTTAGGTCGATGACCTCCTCGATCGAGGGCAGCGCGAGGTGGGGCAGCCCGAGTACGCCGTCGCGTGCCGGATCGTGGCACACGACGAATACGTCTGGCTGGCTGCCGTGGAGCAGACCGAGCGATACTGCGGCGAAGCCGGGGTGGAGCAAGGATCCCTGCCCTTCGATCACGTCCCAATGGTCGGGCGCGGCGTCGGGGCTTAGCATTTCGGCCGCTCCGGCCTCGAAGTCGGACACGACCGCATCCATCGGGATCCCTCCGCCGGCAATCATGATCCCGGTCTGTCCGGTCGCGCGAAACGTCGCGTCGACACCGCGCGCGACAAACGCCCGGGCCAGCGCCAGCGCAGTATATTTCTTGCCCAGCGCGCAGTCGGTGCCGACGGTCAGCAGTCGCTTTCCGCTGCGCTTGATGCCCGTGCCGATCGGAATGCTCGCCGGCGGTATGCGAATGTCGATCAGACGCCGCCCGCAACGCGCCGCCGCCTCGGCCAGCGCCGGCACGTCGCCAAGCCGCGCGTGCATGCCGCTGACGATGTCGAGTCCCGCCTCGAGGGCCTCAACCAGCGATGCCACCCACGAATCCGCGATCACGCCGCCTTGATTGGCGACACCGATGAGCAAAGCGCGTGCCCCCGCGGCGCGGGCCTGCGCCGGCGCGAGCCGCTCTAGCCCGGCGCTAACCACGCCCTCGCCAACACTCCACTCGCCGACACAGCGCTCGGGCGCCCAGTCGCGCAGCCCGAACGCCGTCTTGGCGTAAGCCGGGTCGCGCACGTCGCCGAGGAACAGCAGATAGGGACTGGGCAGGCGCAGGGCGTCCCCGCCTCCGTCGTCCAGGTTCGCCGCTCGGTACGCACGAGGACCCGGATCGCTCAAAACTTGGCTCCCACGGTAAACCCGATCGTGCGCGGACGAATGGTCGAGACATTGATCAACGGAATGGCGGTGCCGCCAAGGGCCGCCGGGACGGTGAACGGGAAGCCGCCGGCGCTCACGACGCCGGTCGAATTGAAGACATTGCGGGCGAATGCCTGGAGGGTGAAACCGCCGGTGTTGGCCCCGGCGCGCAGGTCGACCGTCTGATAGCCGTCGATGCGGATGCGCCGACCGTAGGCTGTGCGATAGGCGGCATTGAAGCCCGCGGTCTGCTCGCCGACGGTACGGAAGTTGCCGCCGACGAATGCCTCCACCCCGTTGCCGAAGGTCCATTCATAATCGGCCGACAAATTGCCGGTCCACTTGGGCGAGTATGGCAATTGATCACCGGCCAGCCCGCCGGTGAGGTTGAGGCCGCCACCGGCCGGGACGGTATCGTCGCGCAACCGCGCGTCATTATAGGCGCCGCTGGCGATCAGATTGAGCCCACGGACCGGGCGGAAGGTCGCGGTGACCTCGGCGCCCTTGCTGCGCGCGCGGCGGCCGTTGGCATTGACCCCGACCGGCCCCGCGGCGCTGTTGGCGGTACTCAGGATCAGGATGTCGTCCCAGTCGATGTAGTAGAGCGAGGCGTCGATCGCCATGCGGCGGTCAGCGGTCTGGGCGCGAAGGCCGAGCTCGTACGACAGCAGGGTGTCGCTATCGAAAGCCGTCGGAAAGTCGGCCGAGGCGCCGGGCGGAACGAAGTTCGGGCCGCCGGGGCGATAGCCTTTGGCGACGCGCCCATAGACCGAGACGCGATCGTTGAACTCGAAGCGCGGCGACAGCGAATAAGTGAACACGCCTTCGGACGACTTGCCGAATTGCGGCGCGCCGTTGCCAAGCTGGGTGACCTGCTGGGTCGAGCTCTGACGGTTGCGGCTGTAGCGCCCGCCGGCGGTGATGTCGAAGCGGTCGGAGAATTTCACGGTCGCGCTCGCAAAGCCGGCCAGCTCCTTATAGTCGGCGGCGATATTGGCGAACACAAAGCGCGAGAAGGTGAACGGGCCGAACGTGCCGGCGGTCGGCAGGAACGCCTGGCTGGCCAGGTTGAACGGCAGGAATTCCTGGATGAGCGCGGTCTTTTCCTTGGTGAAATAACCCCCGACAAGCCATTCGAAGCGGTCATTGTCGGCCGACTGGAGGCGTACTTCTTGGGTGAACTTGTCGACCTTCACGTCATTTTCGAATGCGATCCCGACCGAATTGGGCGCGGTCGGTGCGTAGATTCCATTGGCCAGCGCGCGCGCGGCATTGGTGCTGATGTCGCCGAGTTCGTCGCGCACCTGCTCGCTGTAGCTGGTCACGGAGGTAAGCGCCGCAAAGCCGAAGTCATAATCGACGGTTCCCGCGAACAGCCGGTAATCGAGCTTGTTGAACTCGCCGATCCGCTCGAAGCGCTGGCGGTCGGACGTGTCGACCCGCGCGCCGGTGATCGGATCGACCGGTTGCAGCGATTGGGGATCGGCCTGAAAGGTGGACGGCGAGTCGGTGTCGATCTTCTGCACCAGCCCGAACAGCCGAGCCGAAAAGACGTCGTTGGGGCGGAACAGCAATGAGGCGCGCCCGCCATAGCTGTCGCTGCCATTGACGTTGCGCGCGCCGCGCGCCGGCGCTTCGAGATAACCGCCGGTCTTGCGGTAAAAACCGCTAGCCCGAAGCGCGAGCGTCTCCCCGAGCGGGACGTTGACGACGCCATTGGCGAGGTAGCCAAGTTCGCCATATCTGATCGTCTCCATCCCGACCTGACCGCGAAATTCGAGCCGCTTGGTGCTGGGCTCAGTCGTGATGAACTTGAGCACGCCACCGAGCGAGTTCGAGCCGTAAAGCGTGCCCTGCGGACCGCGCAGCACTTCGACCCGTGCGACGTCGAACGTATCGAAATCGCCCGCCAATATGGCGCCGTTCGACAGGCTTCCGCTGGCCCCGAAGGGGGTGTCGTCGACATAGGTGGCGACCGTCGATCCGACCGATCCGGTATTGATCCCGCGTAAGATCAGGCGGGTTTCGCCGGGATTTTCCTGGGTCACGGTGAAGCCGGGGACGAGCTGGGCATATTCCACGAAGCTGCGCGCCTGCTGGCGCTCGAGCGTCTCGCCGCCGATCACCGAAATCGATTGCGGCACGTCGATCAGCAATTGCTCGCGGCGCTGCGCGGTGACGACGATGTCGACCGGCGCGGTATCGACCGCCGGCGCCTGCGCCGAACCGCCGCGTGTCGCGGTCTGCGCCAGCGCGCCGCTCGCCCCGCAGGCGAGGGCAAGCATCATCGCCGTGCGGGCGAACAAATTGGACTTCGTCATTGCATCTCTCCCCGGGATGGTTGGACGGCGCGCATTCATTTCCAGGTGGCGCCGAGCAGGCGGCGGAAATTGCCGCCAAGCACGAGTCCGATATTGGCATCCGAATAGCGCCGGCGGATGAGTTCTTCGGTCAGGTCGAACACCTTTTGCGGATGGTCAAAGCCGTCGACGTCGATCTTGTCGCGAAAGGCGTAGCTCGCCTTGTAGGCGCCCTTGAGCTTGGCATATTGGTCGGGCCGCATGTCGTCATAGCCGTTAAGGTCGGCGTCCGAGCCGATCCCGACATGCTCGATCGCGGTCAATTTGACGACATGGTCGATGTGATCGACGATATTGCGGATATTGGTCGGGTCGGTCTTGCTGACGAACTGGCGCACCCCAGTAATGCCCATCACCCCGCCCTTGGCGCCGAGCGAGCGGATCGCCTCGTCGGTCTTGGTGCGCGGATGGCCGGCGATCGCGCGGCAATTGCTGTGTGTGAAGGCGATCGGCACGGGCGACAGGCTGACGGCGTCGAGCGTGGTGCGGTCACCGCT
>Ga0326733_1000235_pt1 | contig 17297 bp, 13 predicted proteins | sample 14_GP2_308_FD_207946 | JGI IMG/M metagenome (GOLD analysis project Ga0326733, IMG submission 207946) | Glacier ice microbial communities from Ngari, Tibet, China - 14_GP2_30.8 | ecosystem: Environmental > Aquatic > Freshwater > Ice > Glacier | place: China: Ngari, Tibet | collected 2018-07-17 | reverse complement strand
ATCTTCGATATGAAGACGGCATATTGGTACAAGCTGCAACGCGTGGTGACGGCGCAACCGGCGAAAACGTGACTGCCAATATTCGGACCGTACGTGAAATTCCTTTACGTTTGCACACTGCTACACCACCCAATGTATTGGATGTCCGTGGCGAAGTCCTGATGTACAAGGCTGACTTTGTAAAGCTGAATGCGCGTCAGCGCGACCTCGAAGCTAAGGAATTTGCCAATCCGCGTAATGCGGCGGCTGGCAGTTTGCGCCAGCTCGATTCACGTATTACCGCGCAGCGTACCTTGCGTTTCTTTGCTTACGGTATTGGTTTGCTGGAAGGCGCGAAAATGCCGTCGTCGCATTCCGCTTTGCTGGACTGGTATGCCAAACTTGGCATTCCTGTCTGTGCAGAGCGGGCAGTAGTGAAGGGCGCGCAAGGTTTGCTTGAGTTCTACAAAGATACCGGCGAAAAGCGCGTGCAGTTGCCTTACGAAATCGACGGCGTTGTTTACAAAGTCAATCGCCTCGAGCAACAACAACAACTTGGTTTTGTTTCGCGCGCACCGCGTTTTGCCATCGCGCATAAATTCCCGGCGGAAGAAGCACTGACGACGGTGCAAGGCATAGAGGTGCAAGTTGGCCGCACCGGTGCAATTACGCCAGTCGCGCGTTTGGCTCCAGTGCTGGTAGGTGGTGTTACGGTCACGAATGCGACCCTGCATAACGAAGATGAAGTACGGCGCAAGGATATTCAGATCGGCGATACGGTGATCGTGCGGCGTGCGGGTGATGTAATTCCAGAAGTCGTATCGTATGTGCCAGAATCGCGGCCTGCGAATGCACAGCCGTTTGTCATGCCGACCAATTGCCCAGTCTGCGGTTCGCCTATCGTGCGGCTCGAAGATGAAGCGATCGCGCGTTGTTCGGGTGGCTGGATCAAGTGTTCGGCGCAACGCAAAGGCGGCTTGCTGCACTTTGTTTCGCGCCGCGCAATGGATGTCGAAGGCTTGGGCGATCAACTGGTTGAACAGTTGGTCGACAAGCATATCATCACGACTGCTGCGGATTTGTACAAGCTGGGTTTTCGCGCGTTGGCTGAGCTGGATAGGATGGCGGATAAATCTGCGCAGAACGTGTTGGCTGCTTTGGAAAAATCCAAGACCACAACGTTTGCTCGTTTTATTTATGCGCTCGGTATTCGCCATGTAGGTGAAGCGACAGCCAAGGAACTGGCGCGGCATTTTGGCAATCTGGATGCCTTGCTGGCAGCGTCTGAGGAACAGTTGCTGGAAGTCGTAGACATTGGTCCGGTAGTGGCGAAATCGATCACGGCATTTTTAAGTGATCCCTTGAATGTCGAATTGCTTGCGCAGTTGCAGGCAGCCGGCGTCCATTGGCCGGAACATATTGTTGAAAACAAACGCCAGCTGTTTGCCGGGAAGACCTTTGTACTAACCGGAACTTTGCCCAACTTGAGTCGCGACGCCGCTGCTGAAAAAATTGAAGCTGCAGGCGGCAAGGTTGCCGGTTCTGTTTCCAAAAAAACCAGTTACGTTGTTGCCGGTGCAGAAGCCGGTAGCAAACTTGCCAAGGCTGAGGAGCTGGGCCTGCAGATACTCGACGAAACCGCATTCCTTCAATTATTGGATAGTGATGAACAAGATTAAAAAAGCAGTTTTCCCGGTGGCTGGCCTGGGTAGTCGTTTTCTGCCTGCCACCAAGGCGCAACCGAAAGAAATGCTGCCGATTGTCGATAAGCCCCTGATTCAATATGCGGTGGAAGAAGCTGTCGCAGCAGGCATCACCGATATGATATTTGTCACCGGGCGTAACAAGCGCGCAATCGAAGATCATTTCGACACCGCGTACGAATTGGAAGCCGAATTGGCTGCAGCTGAAAAAAAAGTATTGCTGGATCTAGTACGCAATGTCATTCCCAAACATATCAACTGCATTTACATTCGTCAGTCGGCCCCGCTTGGTCTTGGTCACGCAGTCTTGTGCGCACGCCCTGTGGTTGGTGATGAGCCGTTTGCAGTTTTGCTGGCCGATGATTTTATGGATACGGATGGTGGCTCGAAACCAGTTCTGGCGCAGATGACAGAAATATTCGAACGTGAAGGTCACAGTATTCTCGCGGTGCAGGATGTGCCGCGTGCAGAAACCAAGCAGTACGGCATTGTCAGCGCGAAGCCGTATCAAGCCGATCTCGAGCTGGTGAATGCGATCGTTGAAAAGCCACAACCTGATGTCGCGCCATCTACGCTGGCCGTAGTTGGTCGTTACGTTTTGACAAATAAAATATTTGAATATCTTGAGAAAATTGACAAGGGTGCAGGCGGTGAAATTCAATTGACCGATGGCATTGCTGCCTTGATGCAAGCGGAAAAAGTGTTGGCTTATCGGTATGCCGGCCAGCGATATGATTGCGGTTCCAAGCTGGGGTATTTGAAAGCGACGATGGCAATGGGGCGCAAGCATCCAGAAACCGGAGCAGCTTTTGAAGAGTATTTGAAAGCAATGAAATGACCGTTAGAGAAATCCTGAGGATGGGCGACCCGCGCCTGTTGCGTGTGGCTGAACCAGTGATCAAGTTCGGCACGCCGGAACTCGACGCTTTGATTGCAGACATGCTCGATACCATGCACGCGGCAAATGGAGCAGGCCTGGCAGCACCGCAGATAGGCGTGAATCTACGTCTGGTGATCTATGGTTTCAAACAGAATACGCGCTACCCCGATGCGCCGCCGGTGCCGGAAACGGTTTTGATCAACCCAAAATTGCGTCCGCTTTCGACAGAACGTGACGAAGCTTGGGAAGGTTGTTTATCAGTGCCGGGACTGCGCGGCATAGTGCCGCGTTTCAGCGCTTTGCATTACGAAGGTTTTGATCAATTCGGCAATGTTATCCGCCGCGATGCAGAAGGTTTTCATGCGCGAGTGGTACAGCATGAGTGCGATCATCTGGATGGTATTTTGTATCCTATGCGCATTGAGGATTTCACGCAGTTTGGTTACGTCGACATTCTGTTTCCAGAGATGGATCCTAACGAGGACGATTGAATTCGAATGTGCAGCAGCGCGTTTCTTCACTGCTCTGCAATTTAAAATTCTTCGCCTTCATTCAGATAACGCCATTCCCCTACCGGCAAATCGCCTAGTTTCACGCGGCCTATGCGCACGCGTTTCAAGCCGACTACTTTCAGCCCGACGATATCGCACATGCGGCGAATCTGACGCTTTTTACCCTCACGCAAAATGAAGCTCAGCTGATCTTCGTTTTGCCACTTCACTTGCGCGGGTAAGAGTTTTTTTCCGTCCAGTATCAGCCCGTGATTGAGACGCTTCAACTCGGATTCGGGTAGCTTGCCCGGCTTGATGTGTTGCACGCGCACCAGATATTCTTTTTCTACGCTAGTTGTTTCACCGATTAAATGTTTGGCGATGCGGCCATCTTGCGTCAGTACCAGCAAACCAACGGAATCGATATCCAGGCGGCCGGCCGGGACCAGGCTGCGTAACTGGGTCGGATGGAATTGCGTAGTCGCATTGTCTTCTTTCCAGCGGTTCTCGGCCTTGATCAAGGTAACGGCTGGTTTGTAGCCATCTTCGGCTTGGCCACTGACGTAGCCCATCGGTTTGTTAATCAAAATCGTCACGCGCTTCGATTGCTCTGCGGCGGCTTGCCGTTCGACTGTGACGCGTTGTGTAGACAATATTTTTGTACCCAGTTCGGAGACAACTTTGCCATCGACGCGGACCCAGCCGCGCTCTATCCATTCATCGGCTTCGCGGCGGGAGCAAAGGCCAAGTTCGGACATGCGTTTGGAAAGACGTAAAGGTTCGGTCATGTGATGCAGTTATCTAAAAATTAAAACGGTGATTGAAAGTAGCGCGTAACTTTAATGAAAGTCTTTAGTGCAAGACAATAGCGCGCTGAATTTATAGGACATCAAATTCGCAAGGCATCAAGCAAATCACTTTCCAGCTGGATTTGGCTGCGTGGATTGTCTAGTGCCGAGCCATCAATAAGGAAGACGTCTTCTACTCGTTCGCCCAAGGTCATGACTTTGGCTGTGTGCAAATTGACTTTATATTTCGTGAGCACATTGGCGATCGAATACAGCAAGCCGTTTCTATCATTGGCAGAAACAGTCAGCAAATAATACCGGCCACGTTCATCTGGGCGCAAATCAACAGTCGGGGTCGCGGGAAAATTGCGGGATAAACGTGATAAACGGCCTTTGCTCGGCAAGGGCAGGTCGCTTTGCAAGGTCAGCATTTTGCTCAAATCGTGTTCGATCAAATTGATCAAGTCACGATAACTATCCGCAAACGCAGGTTCGGTAACCAGGAAAGTATCAAGCGCGTATCCGTTTTTAGTCGTGTGGATCTTTGCGTCGAGAATGCTGAAATTCTTGTGGTCGAAATAACTGCAGATACGCGCGAAAAGATCGGGTTGATCCTTCACATAGACGGTAACCTGCAAGCCTTCGCCTATAGGCGCCAGTCGACATTTTACGATTGGTACCGCGCTATCGATTTTGTCGTGCAGCGCGCGCGTCTGCCATGCAATGTCGGCTGCATCATGGCGCAGGAAGTAAACCACGTCGAGTTGCTGCCAGAGCTTTTCGTGCGCCTTGTCAGACAGGCCAAATAGACGCAATGATTTGAGTGCTTCTTCTTGCCGGTTCTTGAGTTCGCGATCAGCCGACGGTGCCTGTCCACCAAACACACGCGAGCTCATGTGGTAGAGGTCTTCCAGCAACTTGCCTTTCCAGGCGTTCCATACTTTCGGGCTGGTGCCGCGTATATCGGCGACAGTCAACAAGTACAGTGCGGTCAGATGACGTTCGTCCTTGACCAGCTTGGCGAATGAATTGATAACGTCGAGGTCAGATAGATCCTGTTTCTGTGCTACTTGCGACATCATCAAATGATTCTCGACGAGGAACACAACGAGCTCGGTATCTTCTTCCGACAAGCCATGATCCACACAAAAATTTTGAGCATCTTCCATCCCCAACTGCGAATGATCGCCACCGCGGCCTTTGGCAATATCGTGGAATAGAGCAGCTATATACAGCAGCCACGGTTTGTTGAAGTTGGCGGCAAGCTGACTGCAAAATGGGTATTCGTGCGCGTGCTCACTCAACATGAAACGACGCACATTGCGTACCACCATCATGATGTGTTGATCGACCGTATAAACATGAAAAAGATCATGCTGCATCTGGCCGACAATCTTGCGAAAGTTCGGCAGATAGCGACCGAGCATGCTGGTCTGATTCATCCGACGTAGCGCATGCGTGATGCCTTGCGGGGCCTGCAGAATTTTCATGAAGAGCGCGCGATTGCCAGAGTCGCGGCGGAATTTGTTATCGATCTTAAGGCGTGAATGCCACAGCGCACGGAAGGTGCGCGAAGTCATGCCCTTCAGTTCAGGATGCAAGGACAAGAGCAGAAAAACTTCCAGCATTGATGACGGGGTTACATCGAAAGTATCGTCATGTGCAATATCGATAAAACCGTTTACTTCATTGAAGCGTTCGTTGACCGCAACTGGCGAAGTCATCTGCGGGAATAATTGTGCTTCGATATTTTGCAGCAGGATGGCGTTCAATTGCGTGACCGCTTTCGCAGCGAGGTAATAGCGCTGCATAAGGTATTCGCTGGCGCGACGTGTTTCTGTCGATTTGAAACCTATCGATTCGGCTATCGCGGTCTGGATATCGAACACCAGTCGGTCTTCGCGACGATTAGCAATAATGTGAAGCCGCACACGTACATCTTTGAGCGCGCGTTCTTTTTGCTTGAGTTGGCGTGCTTCAGTTGGCGTGATCAGCCCGCGCTCAGCCAATGCTGGCCATGAGTCGCCGAGTCCTGCCGCTTTTGCGACCCATAAAATGACTTGCAGATCGCGCAGTCCACCTGGACTTTCCTTGCAATTCGGTTCAAGGCTGTAGGGCGTGTCTTCGTATTTGGCGTGACGTTGCCTGAGCTCCAGCGTTTTGGCCTGAAAAAAAGCACGTGGATTCATTGCGGCATCGCAGCTTTCTTTCATCAACTGAAATAGAGCAACGTTACCAACAACTAAGCGGGCTTCAAGCAAGCTGGTTTGCACGGTGATGTCGGCTGCTGCTTCGGACAGACATTCATCAATGGTGCGTATGCTGTGACCGACGTCGAGGCCGATATCCCAAAACAACTGAATCAGTTCTTCCAGTTTCGCCTGCAATGCGTCATCAGGCGCTTCCTGCAGCAATATCAGTACGTCGACATCGGAATACGGGAACATTTCTGCGCGACCGTAGCCGCCGACGGCGACCAAAGCGACGGACGCTGGCAAGTCGACGTTAGCCCGGGACTGGATCAGTGCTGCATCGACGTTTTTGGTTAACTCCGTCAATAACCGGTCTGTCTTGCCATCTGCCAAAAACCTGTCTAGGACAATTTGTCGCTCGGCTTTGAGCTGCTCTTTCAATTCGATGGCAAAAGACGGCATGGATCAGGCGTTGGCAGTTTGTGAAATGTCCGTAGATGGCGCGATAAACGCGGGCGGGGACGGGGTGCCTGCCGATTGCGTCAGGATTTCATAGCCGGTTTCCGTCACTAGTACGGTATGTTCCCATTGGGCAGACAGGCTGCGATCCTTGGTTTTGATGGTCCAGCCATCACCCATTTCGCGAATTTCGCGCCGGCCTGCGTTGATCATGGGCTCGACTGTGAAAATCATGCCGGCAGCGAGTTTTTCCAGCGTGCCGGGACGACCGTAGTGCAATACCTGCGGCTCTTCGTGGAAGACCTTGCCGATACCGTGACCGCAAAATTCGCGGACCACGCTATAACCAGCATTTTCCGCATGCTGTTGAATCACGAAACCGATGTCACCCAGATGCGCGCCTGGTTTGATTTTCGAAATACCCAGCCACATACATTCATAGGTGATTTCGCTCAAGCGTTTGGCCTGAATGGACGGTTCGCCGATCAAGAACATGCGGCTGTTATCGCCGTGATAACCATCCTTGATGACGGTGATATCCAGGTTAACGGAGTCGCCGTTTTTCAAAATCTTGTCACCTGGAATGCCGTGGCAAATGACATCGTTGACGGATGTGCAGATTGCTTTTGGGTAGGGTGTGTAGCCGGACGGGCAGTAATTTAGCGGCGCGGGAATCGTATCTTGTACATTAACCATGTATTCGTGACACAAGCGGTCAAGCTCGCCGGTAGTCACGCCTGCTTTAACAAATGGGGTAATGTAATCGAGGACTTCGGCGCCTAGCCGACCGGCGACGCGCATGCCTTGGATATCTTCTGCAGTTTTAATTGAAATATTGCTCATGGGAAGCCGAAAAATGCTGAGTTATATGCTGGAGTCATAAGCTGAGTAACAAGCCGAATTCTCAGCATGAATTAGAAATAGATGAAGAATTATAGACGAGCGGCCACTTATTCGCCGACGAAAGTGGCGCGGGACTTGAAACAAACAGCTATTTCGGGGTAGAATCTCGGGCTTGCCTGAATTGGTTTTCAAGCAAATTTTTTGTAAATCGCGAATCCACTCGAAAAGGGTGCCTGAATCAAGACTGAAATCAGTTTGATTCTGGTGACTGAGTGGATTCCAGACCCCAACCCTGGAGATATTATGTCAGTAACAATGCGTGAAATGCTGGAAGCCGGCGTCCATTTTGGTCACCAAACTCGCTTCTGGAACCCAAAGATGGCCCCTTACATTTTCGGCCATCGCAACAGAATTCATATCGTCAATCTCGAAAAAACCCTGGGCATGTACCAGGAGGCGATGAAGTACATCAAACAATTGTCTTCCAATCGCGGCACTGTGCTGTTTGTCGGCACCAAGCGCCAAGCGCGTGAAACCATCGCCGCTGAAGCAGCGCGCGCTGGCATGCCTTACGTTGATCAACGCTGGTTAGGCGGTATGCTGACCAACTTCAAAACGATCAAAACATCGATCAAGCGTTTGAAAGAATTGGAAGCATTGGTTGAAGATGGCTCGATCGAAAAACTCAGCAAAAAAGAAGCGCTGATGTTTGAACGCGAAAAAATCAAGCTGGAAAAAGCAATCGGCGGCATAAAGGACATGGGCGGCATTCCTGACGCAATTTTCGTGGTTGATGTTGGTTACCACAAAGGCGCGATCACTGAAGCAGCTAAACTGGGTATCCCAGTTATCGGTGTGGTTGATACCAACCACTCGCCAGAAGGCGTTACCTACATCATTCCAGGTAATGATGACTCGTCAAAAGCAATCATGTTGTACGCTCGCGGTGTGGCAGATGCGATCCTCGAAGGCCGCGCTACTGCGTCCAACGATCTGGTCGAATCTATCAAAGGCGGCGACGACTTTGTTGAGGTCAGCGAGCAGGCTTAATACCCTGGCTCTGATGGTTTGAGCGTCAGAAATCAAGGGGCAACAGCGGTTCGCCCCTTTTTTTCGAGCACATTTTGAATGTAATAAGATGGAAGGCGTCAAATGACGCCGGTCTGTCAGGAATTGTTAGGAGATTGTAATGGCCGTTATTACTGCAGCTATGGTTGGTGAACTGCGCGCTCTGACTGATGCGCCTATGATGGAATGCAAAAAAGCATTGACGGAAGCCGATGGCGATCCAGTCAAGGCAGAAGAACTGCTGCGCGTTAAACTCGGTAGCAAGGCGTCGAAAGCCGCTTCCCGCGTGACCGCTGAAGGCGTTGTTGCTGTATTCGTTTCTGGCAACATCGGCGCTTTGGTCGAAGTTAACTGCGAAACAGATTTTGTTACCAAGAACGATGAGTTCCTCGCCTTGGCAAATGCCTGCGCTAAATTGATCGCTGAAAAAAATCCGGCTGACGTCGCTGCCTTGGTAGCTTTGCCGCTGGATGGCAAAACAGTTGAAGAGCAACGCGCTGCGTTGATCGGTCGTATCGGTGAAAACATGTCTATCCGTCGTTTTCAACGTTTCGAGACAACTGGCAAGCTGGCTTCCTACCTGCACGGTACTCGTATCGGCGTGATGGTTGATTTTGATAGCGCAGACGAACAAGTCGGTAAAGATGTTGCGATGCACATCGCTGCAATGAAACCAGTTGCATTGTCGTCAGACAATGTTCCTGCTGATCTGATCGCTAAAGAGCGTTCGGTTGCAGAGTTGAAAGCAGCTGAATCAGGCAAGCCAGCCGAGATCGTCACCAAGATGGTCGAAGGTTCGGTACAGAAATACCTGAAAGAAGTTTCCTTGCTGAACCAGACATTTGTAAAAAACGACAAGCAAACCGTCGAACAAATGTTGAAAGACTCCAAATCCACCGTAAAAGCATTCACGATGTATGTAGTCGGTGAAGGAATCGAGAAAAAGCAGGACGATTTTGCCGCAGAAGTAGCAGCACAAGTCGCAGCAGCAAAACAGGCGTAACGAAAAAAATTGGGCCGGAAGGCCCGTTTTTTTAACGCCATCAAGTATGCTTTGATGTGCCGCCAAAGATTAAGATTTTGCTTCAGCATCGTCATCCACAATATGGCGATGCTGAAGCAGAATCTAGTAGGAACTGAAGTAGCCATCACCTCAGTAAAACCGGATAAAACAAGGAATTCTGCCCATGACAAGCCCAGCCTACAAACGTGTCCTCCTCAAACTTTCTGGTGAAGCGTTAATGGGAGACGATCCATACGGTATCAATCGCGCTACGATCGAGCGTATGGTGGCTGATGTATCGGAAGTCTCAAAGCTTGGCGTAGAGCTGGCGATCGTGATTGGTGGCGGCAATATTTTCCGCGGCGTTGCTCCTGGTGCGCAAGGCATGGATCGCGCTACTGCTGATTACATGGGCATGCTGGCTACTGTAATGAATTCGCTGGCTTTAGCGGACGCGATGCGTCAGGCGGGTATTACCGCACGCGTAATGTCGGCGATTGCAATTGAACAAGTGGTCGAGCCGTATGTTCGTCCCAAGGCCCTTCAATACTTGGAAGAGGGCAAGATCGTCGTGTTCGCAGCTGGTACCGGCAATCCTTTCTTTACCACCGATACGGCAGCTGCTTTGCGCGGCTCGGAGATCGGTGCGCAAATCGTGTTGAAAGCCACCAAGGTTGATGGCGTGTACAGTGCAGATCCACACAAGGATCCGGACGCAACGCGCTACTCCACTATCACTTTTGATGAAGCCATTTCCAAGCATTTGCAGGTGATGGATGCGACCGCGTTTGCCTTGTGCCGCGATCAAAAATTACCAATTAAAGTATTCTCCATCGTCAAGCCCGGTGCGCTCAAACGCGTGATCATGGGTGAAGATGAAGGTACTTTGGTGCACGTATAAATCAAATAAGTTTCGCGAGATAAGGTAAATCGAATTCAGCGAATTCAATTTATCGTTAACTCGTTGTAGAAGAGGAGAACAGTAATGACTGTTGCAGATGCAAAAAAGACTGCCGATCAAAAGATGCAAAAGTCTATCGAGACTTTGAGAGCGGATTTGGCAAAAGTACGTACCGGCCGCGCACACACCGGCATACTGGATCACGTCATGGTCGAGTACTACGGCAATCCAACCAATTTGACCCAAGTTGCCAACGTGACACTGGTGGATGCGCGCACAATTGGTGTTCAGCCGTTTGAAAAGAAAATGGTTGCAGTCGTTGAGAAGGCGATTCGTGATGCTGATCTGGGTTTGAATCCTTCGACTCAGGGCGAAATGATCCGTGTACCAACGCCACCCTTGACCGAAGAACGTCGCAAGGAAATGGTCAAGCTCGTCAAGAGCGAAGCCGAAGACGCAAAAATCGCGATTCGCAATATTCGTCGCGACGCTAATGAAACACTGAAAAAGCTTTTGAAAGAAAAAGCCTGCTCGGAAGATGACGAGCGTCGTGCGCAGGACGAAGTCCAAAAATTGACCGACAAGTTTGTGCTGGAAGTAGACAAAATGGTCGTCGATAAAGAAAAAGAAGTGCTGACGGTTTGAGTCGGCTATCGATTCTTTTGTCACTCATCTCATTTCTGGCCATCTATCCATGACGTCGTCGAGTTCAACTCAGGGCGTGCCTGACGTATCGCTGGTCCCGCGTCACATTGCCATCATCATGGATGGTAACGGGCGTTGGGCGACCAAGCGTTTTATGCCACGTGTGGCCGGTCACGTTAAAGGCGTCGAAGCCGTGCGCGGGATCGTCGAAGCCTGTGCGTTGCAAGGTGTGGAATACGTAACCTTCTTTGCATTCAGTTCCGAGAACTGGCGTCGGCCTAAGGATGAAGTGTCCTTGTTGATGCGCTTGTTCGTGACTGCACTGGAACGCGAAGTGTCGAAGATGCATGCCAACGGCATACGCTTGAAAATTGTTGGTGATCTCAGTCGTTTCGATGAGAAATTGCAAAAAATGATAGCCAACGCAGAACGTAAAACGGCTGCCAACGATAAGTTGACGGTCACCATTTGCGCTAACTACGGTGGCCGCTGGGACATCATGCAGGCGGTTAATCAAATGATTGCGACCAATCCCGGCGCTACCGATTTCACTGAGGAGCAATTAGCGCAATATCTGTCGCTGGCTTATGCACCTGAGCCTGATCTCTTTATTCGCACCGGTGGCGAAGAGCGAATTTCCAATTTTTTGCTATGGCAACTGGCTTATACCGAGTTGTATTTCACCGATGCGTATTGGCCTGACTTTGATGCAGCGGCATTGGAGAAGGCGATTACCTCCTATCAACAACGTGAGCGACGTTTTGGTCGCACCAGTGCCCAACTGACCGAACAAACCCCGGTGGTCAAATGTTGAAAACCCGCGTCATCACTGCATTAATTTTGCTGGCGGTGCTGTTGCTGGTGATTTTTTCCGGTTCATTTATTGTATTTACCATTTTCACTGGCATCTTCTTTGCCGCCGCTGCTTGGGAATGCCTGCGCTTGTTCGGCAATAAATTTCCTGTGGTCGGTGCTGTGTTGTGGACAGTCGCATTTGCCTATTTGGTGATAAGCGCCAGCTTCAAGCAAAGCATGCTGCTGTACGCCATGTGCGTTGCAATCTGGGTCTTGCGCCTGGTGCCATCGCTGGGATTCGGATTGCCGCCGCTTGATGGTTTGCGTAATCGCTTGCTCACTGGTATTTACGGCATTGCCGTCCTGGGCGCATTCATTGCCATTCTCAGTTTGTACAATCGCTCCGCGCTGTACATGTTTTCGGTAATGGCGCTGGTCTGGATCGCCGATATTGGCGCTTACTTCAGTGGCAAAGCTTTTGGTAAACGCAAATTGGCACCATCGATTTCCCCTGGTAAATCGTGGGAAGGCGCGATCGGTGGCGGTATTTTGGTACTACTCGCGAGTGCAGCGACGCTGACGGTGCCGGCCTTGAACGATACGTTTGCGGTGCAGCTTTATCTCAAATGGGGCTGGCCCGGATTTCTGGCGATATTGATTGTGATGGTTGCCGCCAGCATTCTCGGCGATCTGTTTGAATCCCAACTCAAACGCCGTGCCGGCATGAAAGACAGCAGCAATCTGTTACCTGGCCACGGCGGCGTGCTAGACAGACTGGATGCGCTGATCCCGACACTGCCGCTGGCAGTGCTGGTTGGCTACTGGATGTAAGGCGCAGATGCAGCAAAAAATGCAGCACGTCACCATACTCGGTTCAACCGGCTCCATAGGCGTATCGACACTCGACGTCATTGCACGCCATCCTGACCGGTATCGCGTCTATGCATTGACTGCGCAAAATCGTGTAGAAGAATTGGCTGCACAGTGTGCGCAATACCAGCCGAGTATCGTGGTTGTTGGTAGCGCCGAAGCTGCTCAAAAACTCCAACTCATCTTGCGACAGCAGGGCCTGCATACACAAGTCGAGTTTGGCGCAGCTGCCTTATGTGCGGTCGCCAGTGCGGCTGAGTGTGATTGTGTGATGGCAGCGATTGTGGGTGCGGCTGGCCTGGCTCCTACTCTGGCAGCAGCACGCGCCGGTAAAAAAGTATTGTTGGCAAATAAAGAAGCGCTGGTTATGTCCGGCCCTTTATTGATGGATGCGGTGGCTGCCAGTGGCGCGACGCTGATGCCGATTGATAGCGAACACAATGCTATTTTTCAATGCATGCCGGCCGCCTACCATCTGCAACATAAGCGCATGCCTTCCCAGCATGGTATCGAAAAAATTCTGTTGACCGCTTCGGGCGGGCCTTTCTTACATCGCGATATCAACACGTTGGATACGGTAACGTGTGCAGAAGCGATTGCCCATCCGAAATGGGTGATGGGACGCAAGATATCCGTGGATTCCGCCACGATGATGAACAAAGGGTTGGAGGTCATAGAAGCACACTGGTTATTCGGTGTTCCTGCAAGTCAGATAGAGGTCGTGATCCATCCGCAAAGCGTTGTACATTCGATGGTTTCGTATGTCGATGGCTCTGTGCTGGCGCAGCTAGGCAACCCTGATATGCGCACGCCGATTGCACATGCAATGGCCTATCCTGAGCGTATTGTTTCCGGCGTCGCGCCTATCAATCTGATCAAGATTGCACAGCTTACTTTTGAGGCACCTGACCTGGTCCGATTTCCCTGTCTAAAACTGGCGTATGATGCATTGCAAGCGGGCGGTTCTGCGCCGACAATCATGAATGCGGCTAATGAAATTGCAGTGCAGGCATTCCTTGATGGTCGTATCGGTTTCCGCGTGATCGATCAATTGATTGCACGCGTGATGACTGCCTTGCCTTCGGGCCCTTTAACGGAAATTGAGTCTGTTTTTGAGCAAGATCAGCGCGCACGCGATGTTGCCAATTCTTTTATATAAATATGCAATTTCTCCAAACTATCCTCGCTTTTGCAGTTGTCCTCGGCGTGCTGATTATCGTGCACGAATTGGGACATTATCTAGTCGCACGCTGGTGTGGCGTCAAGGTGCTGCGTTTCTCAGTCGGTATGGGAAAAGTAGTTTATTCGCGCCGTTTCGGTGCTGATCAGACCGAGTGGGCAATATCAATTTTGCCATTGGGCGGCTACGTCAAAATGCTGGACGCGCGAGAAGGTGATTTGAACGAAGTGTCGCCGGAAGATTTAAAGCGCGAATTTACCCGACAATCGGTATGGAGTCGTATTGCGATTGTTGCCGCAGGTCCACTTGCAAATTTCCTGCTTGCGATTCTGGTGTTTGCCGGTTTGTACCTCTATGGTATTCCGGAGCCAGCTCCTAAGCTGCGTGCACCTGCCGAACAATCGGTGGCTTATCAGGCAGGTTTGCGCGGTGGCGAATTGGTAACTGCTGTCAATGGCGAGCCGATTCAGATATGGAACGACCTACGCTGGCAAATGGTGCAAGGCGTCATTAACAACAAGCCGGTCAAGCTGGATGTTGAGCGTGCGAATCCGAACTTTCCTGCTGAAAAATTAATCAGTACGCTAACTATTCCGGTCGACAGTGTTTCTGCTGAAGAGCTGGAAGGTAATTTCCTGGCCAAGCTTGGCATCGACTTGGCACGTTCTCGCGCAATTCTTGGCCAGGTCGTCGCAGACGGCCCGGCGATGCTTGCGGGCTTGCAAGCTGGCGATTTGGTGACCGCGGTGAATGGCATGGCAATGTCTGATGGCGTGGCCTTGGTGGAAGCAGTACGCGCTTCACCGGGCAAGAATCTGAAAATAGATTTTTTGCGCGATGGTAAGCCACTAAGCGTAAACGTCACGCCGGAAGAGGCAAGCAAAGACGGTCAGGTTTTTGGTCGCATCAAGGTTGAGGTGCCGATGGCACCGGATATGGTATTGGCTAGCCATGGCCCAATCGCGGCTTTGGCGAAGGGCGCGCAGAAGACCTGGGATACCAGCGTGATGACACTGAAAATGGTCGGCAAGATGATCGTCGGCGAGGTCTCATGGAAAAATGTGACAGGGCCGATCACGATTGCTGATTATGCTGGGCAGACTGCTCGCATCGGACTAATTAGTTATCTGAGTTTTATCGCCTTCGTCAGTATCAGTTTGGGGGTCATGAATCTATTACCCATACCAGTGCTGGATGGCGGGCATTTGCTGTATTATGCTGTGGAAGTTTTGACAGGTCGTCCTGTATCTGAACGCTTTGGGGCAATTGCGCAGCGTGCTGGAATAGGACTATTAATGACCTTGATGTTGGTGGCCGTCTTTAACGACATTTCCCGCCTGATGTCCTGAACTAGGCAATATTTTTCACGAATCCAAGTTCGACTAGTATCTTAATCTACGATAGCCAATGAAATTATATTCAGAGCGTTTTTCTTTGCCGACCTTTCCCCGTCATCTTATCGCTGTTGCTGCTCTTGCATTTTGCTCTAGCTACGCGCACGCGGCTGATCCATTCACCGTAAAAGACATACGTGTCGAGGGTATTCAACGTACTGAGGCAGGCACGGTTTTCAGCTATTTGCCGGTACGGGTTGGTGAAACGTTTACCGATGAAAAAGCCTCAACCGCGATTAAGGCCTTGTACGCGACCGGTTTTTTCAAGGATGTACGTATCGAGGTTGAAGGCGATGTCCTGGTTGTATTCGTTGAAGAACGTCCTGCGATTGCTTCCGTTGAATTTACCGGCACCAAGGAATTCGACAAGGAACAGTTGACGAAAGCGCTGAAAGAAATCGGCGTGGGCGAATCGCGTATTTTCGACAAGGCCTTGGTTGATCGCGCCGAACAGGAATTGAAACGTCAGTACCTGTCACGTGGTTTGTATAGCGTCGTGATCACGACCACAGTGACGCCTATCGAACGTAATCGCGTAGCGATTACTTTTGCGGTTGAAGAGGGTGATGTTTCGCGCATCAAAAACATCAACATTATTGGCAACAAGGCGTTCAGCGAAAAAGAATTGATCAAGAACATGAGCTTGAGTACGCCGGGCTGGTTCACTTGGTATTCCAAAGCAGATCAATATTCAAAACAAAAGCTTGCGGGTGACATTGAAAAAATGAAATCCTTTTATCTGGATCGCGGTTATATCGAGATGCAGATTGAGTCGACTCAGGTTTCGATTTCGCCGGATAAAAAAGATATTTACATCACCGTCAATATTAAAGAAGGTGAGAAGTACACCGTTTCCGATATCAAACTCGAAGGTGAAATGTTTGGTCGGGAAGAGGAATTGAAGTCGCTGTTGCAATTGAAAAAAGGCGATGTTTATTCAGGTGCAAAACTGACTGCTAGCACCAAGACTATTTCTGAACGTCTCGGTAACTTCGGTTACGCCTTCGCCAACGTTAATGCAAACCCGCAACTTGATCGTGAAAAGAAAGAAGTGGCTTTCACGATCTTGATCGACCCAGGTAAGCGAGTCTACGTCCGTAATATCAATATTTCCGGCAACACCAAAACTCGCGATGAAGTGATTCGCCGTGAGTTGCGTCAGTTCGAAAATTCCTGGTATGACGGTGAAAAAATCAAAGCATCGCGCGATCGTGTTGATCGCCTTGATTTCTTCAATGAAGTTACGGTTGAAACACCAGATGTCCCTGGCAAGACTGATCAGGTCGATGTCAACTTTGCAGTCACGGAGAAACCGACTGGTAACCTCATGCTTGGGGCGGGATTTTCTAGTTCAGATAAATTGACGTTAAGTGGTTCCATCAACCAAAATAATGCGTTTGGCAGCGGTAATACTGTCGGTATTACCGTTAATACGAGTAAGGTTAATCGGACCATCGCGCTTTCCAGCACCAATCCCTACTTTACGGACGATGGTATCAGCCGCAGTTACGAAATATTTACCCGTACCACCCAGCCGCCAACTTCAAGCACAGGTTTTTACAGGTATCGTACGAATGGCGGTAACGTTAATTTCGGCGTGCCGTTTTCGGAATACGACCGCGTGTTTTTCGGTATTGGTGTCGAGCAAACTGACTTAGAGACTTATACTAATGTACCAGGCTACATTGGCAGAGACAGCCCTGATGCGTATAAACGTTATGTGGCGTCTTTAGATCCCTTGGCGAGAGGAGCTACTTATCCGAACGCGCCCGGCATTACAAAAGACGGCATCAATTCTGCATCTGCAACGGCTTTGCCTTTAACGATAGCGTGGCAACGCGATAACCGTGATAGCGCCTTGATACCTACAAAGGGCCGTTTTCAGCGTGCCAATTTTGCCATTTCGCCTGCGGGAGATTCAAAGTATTACCGCGCGACCTATCAGCACCAATGGTTCAAACCTATATTCGGTGATAACGCTACCCTCGCATTGAATGGTGAAATTGGTTATGGTCAAGCGCTTGGTGATAGTGTCTACCCCATCTTCAAGAATTTTTATGCAGGTGGTATTGGATCTGTGCGTGGTTATGACAGCTCTTCGCTGGG
>Ga0326733_1000234_pt1 | contig 17380 bp, 16 predicted proteins | sample 14_GP2_308_FD_207946 | JGI IMG/M metagenome (GOLD analysis project Ga0326733, IMG submission 207946) | Glacier ice microbial communities from Ngari, Tibet, China - 14_GP2_30.8 | ecosystem: Environmental > Aquatic > Freshwater > Ice > Glacier | place: China: Ngari, Tibet | collected 2018-07-17 | reverse complement strand
CCTGTGACGATCGAGCACCTCCCACCCGCCCGGATTCCTCTGGCGGTGCCCCCACTCCGGTGCCAGCCGCCATTCCCCCTCCACGTTGATCGTGCTGCACCTCGCCGCAGAAGAGTGCCAGCGAGCGAGCGTAGACTTCTCCAGTGATTCTTCAGGGCTTAATTCCGGCGCTTTCGCGCGCCCAGACGTTCGATGCTGCCCTGAAATACGCTCGCAGAAGCGCCGATTTCTCCCTCGTCGACGGACTTCGGGCTCCTCTCATCGCCGGACTGCTCGATGCCCGCGAAGGCCCCCAGTCGCTCTTTGCGATCGTCGCAACCGGACGCGACTCCGAGTCCCTCCGGTCGGCACTTCCCAGCGTGATGCCGCATGCCGAGATCGTCGAGTTCCCCGCCTGGGAAACCCTCCCGCACGAACGACTCAGCCCCAGCGCGGAGACGGTCGGCAAGCGCATCCACGCCCTCCGCCGCCTCCACGCCTGGCAGGAGCAGGTCGACGCGGGCACACCGGTGCGCGACATCGTCGTCGTCGCGAGCGTGCGGGCGGCCCTCCAGCCTCTGTCCGACAACCTCACCAGCCTCGAACCGATGTGCCTCGTCGCCGGGGGCCGCGGTTACAACCTCGCGGCGCTCTCCACCCAGCTCGTCGACCTGGCCTATTCCCGCGTCGACATGGTCACCCGCCGTGGAGAGTTCGCCGTGCGCGGCGGCATCCTCGACGTCTTCGCCCCCGATGCCGAGCACCCGGTGCGGGCCGAGTTCTTCGGCGACGAGATCGAGCACATTCGCCCGTTCTCGGTCGCCGACCAGCGATCCCTGTCCGAACAGCTCGTCGAAGCAGAACTGCCCGCGAGCCGCGAGATGCTGCTCAGCCCCGAGGTGCGTCAGCGTGCCCGCGAGATGCAGCACGAGTTTCCGAGCCTCGCGCAGATGCTCGCCAAGATCGCCGAGGGCATCCCCGTCGACGGCATGGAGTCACTCGCGCCCGCGCTCGTCGACCGGCTCGTGCCGATCACCCACTACCTTCCTGCGAGCACCGCGATCGCGGTGCTCGCCCCCGAGCGTGTTGCCTCCCGCGCCGTAAGCCTCGTCGAGACAAACCGGGAGTTTCTCAGCGCCGCCTGGAACGCGGCAACGGCCGGCGCCGAGGCGCCCATAGACCTCGACTCTGGCGACTTCCTCACTCTCCCCGCGCTGAGGGACGCCGCCGGCGCACGATCCTGGTGGACCTTCAGCGGCTTCAACACGGGTGCCGCCGAGCCGATCGCGCCCGTTATCCGCAGCGCGGTCCGGGGCGGTGCGACCACGAGCGGCGCGATCGACAACAGCACGGCAGCGGATGCCAGGCAGGCTGGTGCCACCGGCACCCCTGCGGCGGTCGACACCGCAGCATCCGCCGCCATCGGCGCCCTGGTCGAGGACGCCGGAGAGTACGTGCGGATCGCCGCCGACAGCGTGCCGAGCTTCGCCGGTCGGGTCGATGGTGCGATCGACCACCTGAGCGCACGGCTGGCCGACGGCTGGACCGTGCTCGTCGTGGCGCAAGGCTCCGGGCTCGTCGAGCGTGCCGCCGAAGCCCTCGGCGAACACGGCCTCGCCGGTCGAATCGTGGACGACTTCCCGGTGGATGCCGAACCCGGCGTCGCGTACCTCGTCAAGGCCTCCGTCGAGCACGGCTTCGAACTGCCCGAGTCCAAACTCGCGGTCGTCAGCGAGAGCGAGTTCTACGGCCGCAGCGCCGGTTTCGACTCCCGGCAGGTCAAGAAGCTCGCCAGCCGACGCAAGAACGTCGTCGACCCGCTGCAGCTCAAGACCGGCGACATCGTCGTGCACAACACGCACGGCATCGGCCGGTTCCTCGAGCTGGTGCAGCGTGAGGTCTCCACCGGTGGCCGGAACCCGGTCAAGAACAGCCGCGAGTACCTCGCGATCGAATACGCGCCCTCCAAGCGCGGCTACCCCGGCGACAAGCTTTACGTGCCCACCGACCAGCTCGACCTGCTCACCCGCTACGTCGGGGGAGAGGCGCCCAGCCTCAGCAAGATGGGCGGCAGCGACTGGTCCGCGGCCAAGGGCAAGGCCCGCAAGGCCGTGCGCGACATCGCCGTTGAACTCGTCAAGCTGTACTCCGCCAGGATGGCGAGCAAGGGCCACGCGTTCCCGCCCGACACCCCCTGGCAGCGCGAGCTCGAGGAGGCGTTCCCCTTCGCCGAGACGCCCGACCAGCTCACGACGATCGACGAGGTCAAGGCCGACATGGAGCGGCCCATCCCGATGGACCGCCTCATCTCGGGCGACGTCGGCTACGGCAAGACCGAGGTCGCGATCCGCGCGGCATTCAAGGCGGTGCAAGACGGTAAGCAGGTCATCATGCTCGTCCCGACGACGCTGCTCGTTCGTCAGCACATGGAGACCTTCGCCGAGCGCTTCGCCGGATTCCCCGTGCACCTGCGCGCGCTCAGCCGGTTCCAGACGGAGAAGCAGTCGAAGGAGGCCATCGACGGTCTCGCCGATGGCACCGTCGATATCGTGATCGGCACGCACCGCCTCCTGTCGAAGGGGATCGTGATCAAGGACCTCGGCCTCGTGATCATCGACGAGGAGCAGCGGTTCGGCGTCGAGCACAAGGATGCCCTCAAGAAGCTCAAGACCAACGTCGACATCCTCGCGATGAGCGCCACGCCGATTCCGCGAACCCTCGAGATGGCGGTGACCGGCATCCGCGAGATGTCGACTCTCGCGACCCCGCCGGAGGACCGGCATCCGATCCTCACCTTCGTTGGCCCCTATAGCGAGAAGCAGGTGAGCGCGGCGATCCGCCGTGAGCTGCTGCGCGAGGGGCAGGTCTTCTTCGTGCACAACCGGGTGTCGAGCATCAACCGGATCGCGTCGCAACTCGCCGAACTCGTGCCGGAGGCGCGCATCGCCGTGGCCCACGGCCAGCTGCCCGAGCACATGCTCGAGCAGGTCATGGTCGACTTCTGGGAGCGCAAGTTCGACATCCTCGTGTCGACGACGATCATCGAGACCGGTCTCGACATCGCCAACGCCAACACCCTGATCATCGACCGGGCCGACAAGTACGGGCTCAGCCAGCTGCACCAGCTGCGCGGACGGGTGGGCCGTGGCCGCGAGCGGGCCTACGCCTACTTCCTCTACGACGCCGACAAGCCCCTCGGCGAGGTTGCCCACGACCGCCTGTCGACGATCGCCGCGAACAACGACCTCGGCGCCGGTATGCAGATCGCGCTCAAGGACCTCGAGATCCGCGGCGCCGGAAACCTCCTCGGCGGGGAACAGTCCGGCCACATCGCCGGAGTGGGTTTCGACCTCTACCTGCGGATGATCGGCGAAGCGGTGAGCGCCTTCCGCGGCGACGTAGCGGAGGGCCAGACCGAGCTGCGGCTCGAGCTGCCCGTCGACGCGCACGTACCGGAGGAGTACGTCGAGAGCGAGCGGCTGCGCCTCGAGGCGTACCAGAAGCTGTCGGCGGCGAGCGGGCTCACCTCGGCCGACGGCGCGATCGACCAGGTGCTCGACGAGCTCAGCGATCGCTACGGAGAGCCGCCGCAGCAGGTGCACAACCTCATCGCCGTGTCTCGGCTGCGCCGGATGGCGCAGAAGGTGGGCCTGAGCGAGGTCGTCACTATGGGCGGCAACCTGCGCGTCGCGAGCGCAGAGCTCGCCGACTCGATCCAGGTTCGCCTGCAGCGGCTCTACCCCGGCGCACGCTATTTCGCGCAGACCAAGTCGGTCTCGGTGCCCCTGCCCCGGGTCGACGGGCAGGGACCGGACGACGCGACACTGATCGCCTGGACGAGCGGCCTGCTCGTGGCGATCTTCGGGGCCGAGCTCACATCGGCGGCAGCGACAGATCGGGAGAGCCCGGCGGGGCAGGAGGAGAGCGCCTGACCGGCTTCTTGTGCACCTTGTACACGATGACGGGGATGAGCACGAGCGAGCGCAGGTCGATCAGGGCGTGGACCGCCATCGCCACGAGGATGCTGCCGGTCGCGAGGTAGACCAACATCAGCAGGCCTCCGACGATCGTCGACCCGATCACCCCGGCGGCGCCCTGGTAGACGTGCAGCGCCCCGAACAGTGCGAGGCTGCCGAGAAGTGCCACGGCCGCGTTGCCGGTGACGCCGAAAATGAGAGCGGGCAGCGCGAGGCGGAACAACAGCTCCTCCACCACGCCCGCATTGATCGAGAGGAGCGCGCCGTAGCGGAGCTCGGTGCGGTTGCGGGGCAGCAGTGCCTGAATGTCGCCGATCGCGGGCACCTCGTCGATGTGCCTGGCGGCGTAGATCGCGAGCAGCATCCCCCCGACGAGGGCAACGAGGATGCCCGTGACGACGCCGATCGCGACCTGCGACCCGGCAAAGGCGGTGCGGGCCGAGTCAACCCAGCCGATGCTGTTGACGTCGGCGAGCAGCAACGGCACCTGGTCCCAGGCCAGCAGCAGCACGACGACTCCCGCGCCACCGAACGTGCGGAAGGAGTCGACGAGCCACTTGCGGTACATCTGCTGCCGTTTGAGTGTGCCGCGGAAGCGCTTGAACTGCTGGTACTCGCGGCGGTCCTTGCGCATCGCCCTGATGGTGAGCAGCGCGACGAGCGCAATGAGGGCCGCACCGAGCAGGATCGGGGTGCTCGGAGACGACGGAGAGAGCACGCGTCAGTCTCCCGTCTCGACAGCAACCATGTATCTATAGTGTCAGGCCGCGCCGAGTGTGCCGCACGAGTAACGGAATGGTAACGGACGGCAATATACTGAGCTAACCGCACTGCTGCGGGCCACCCGAAAGACCCGAACAGAACGGATTGTCAATGGCGACAATGCGCCCGCGGTTTCGCGTACCCCGCGCGATCTTCGACGATCCCCGCGCCGGACGGATGCTGCCGGCGGCGAGCGTCGCTCTCGTGCTGGCACTGGTGCTCGTGATCATCCTCGACCCTGGGCGCTCGGCTGTGCAGGCGTCGAGCGTGTTCGGCGGCCTTCGCGCGGCGGGGGAGCCCGCGTTCATCGCGGGACACCGCGGTGACCGCGCCGGAGCGCCCGAAAACACGCTCCCCGCGTTGCAGGCCGCGCTCGACAGTTCGATGGACTTCGTCGAGACCGACCTGCAGCTGTCCGCCGACGGCGTCCCAGTGCTCATCCATGACGTGACGGTCGACCGCACGACCAACGGCACCGGAGCGGTCGCCGACCTCACCCTCGCGCAACTGCAGTCGCTCGACGCCGGGTCCTGGTACTCGGCCGACTTCGCCGGCACGCGCATCCCGACCTTCGCCGCGTTCCTCGAGATCCTCGCGGAGTCCGACAAGAAGGCGCTGCTCGAGCTCAAGGGCTTCTGGACCGCCGATCAGGTGCGCCTCGTCACCGACCTCGTCCGCGACCATTGGGTGCAGGATCGCGTGACCTTCGCGAGCGTCGACTTTACGACTCTCGACAACATCGGCGAGGTGGGCCCCAGCTTCGGGCGCGCGATCATCCGCCGAGACCTGCCGAGGGACCCGGTCGGGCTCGCGACCCACTTCGGCGCGATCGCGATCATCACGAGTCCGAGGTCGCTCGAGGAGAATCCGGATGCGGTTGAGAAGATGCACCGGGCCGGCTTGGGCCTCATCGTGTACACGCTCAACAGCGAACGACGCTGGTCGGACGCCGTCGCTCTCGGGGTCGACGGCATCGTGACGGATCGCCCCAGCCTGCTCGACGAGTGGCTGGCAGCGACCGCCCCGGAGACCTAGGAGCACGGGGCGGCCGGCGGGCGCGGCGGGGTCAGGCGAGCTGGCGCCGAATGAACGCGCTCACGTCGCCGAGCTCGGCCGCGGACACTCCATGGGCGAGATCCTCGTAGATCCGCTCGGTGAGGGTCGAGTGCGACGGCAGCCAGCGCTGGGTGTGTGCGACGAGCTCGGCGGGGATGACCTCGTCGGCGGTGCCGCGGCCCCAGAACACCGGCGGCTGCACCGCGCTGAGGTTCGTGTCGTCCCGACTCTCGTCGATCGCGAACCCGGCGAGCACCGCCGCGTACGCGAATCGGGTCGGCGCCAGGCGCAGGAGCTGCAGCGCCATCGCGCCGCCCTGCGAGAAGCCGAGCAGCCCGACAGATGTCGACCTCGTCGTGCCGAGCCACTCGAGGAGGGCGTGAGCCGCGTCATCGGCGACGCCCTCGACGGGCGCCTCCTCGGTCGAGTAGGGGAACCAGGCGTAGCCAGAGCCCGCCCGCAGCGGTGCCCGCACCGAGGCGATGACCGGTTGCAGCGGCAGCTGGGGCGAGAGCCCGAACAGGTCTCCTTCGTGTGAGCCGTAGCCGTGCAGCAGCACGAGCAGCGGGCGTTCGGCCCGCTCGCGCTCCGGCGCGGACCAGAGCACGGCATCCGGATCGATTCGCTGTGCCCGCATTGCCGTCTCCGTCTGTTCGCCCGCCTGCCGCACAACGTTATCAAGACGGTCGACAGCGCTCCCGCACCCGGGTGGGAGGATGAGGGAATGACCGGCGCACCGCACCCGAAACTCGACGAACTCATCTCCGTGCTCGCGCGCCTGCGTGCGCCGGGCGGCTGCGCGTGGGACCTCGAGCAGACCCACGAGTCACTCGTGCGGCACCTCATCGAGGAGTCGTACGAGCTCGTCGACGCGATCGAATCGGGCAGCCGCGACGAGCTCATCGAGGAACTCGGCGACGTGCTCTACCAGGTGATCTTCCACGCCGACATCGCCGCCCACCGCAACGAGGGCAGCTTCGACATCGACGATGTCGCGGCGCGGATGACGGAGAAGATGATCGGGCGGCATCCGCATGTCTTCGCGGACGCGACAGCGGAGACCGCCGCCGACGTCCTCGCGGTGTGGGACGACCTCAAGGCGGTCGAGAAGCCCGGTCGCACGAGCGTGCTCGACGGCATCCCGCAGGCGATGCCGTCGCTGCTCCTCGCCGAGAAGCTTCTCGGTCGGGCCGAGCGCGTCGGGATCGAGCCAGTTCGGGGTGATCTCGCGCCGCTGGATCCCGCACCGGCGAGTGAGGAGGAGCTCGGGCAGACACTGCTGATCCTCGTGGCGTCGGCCCAAAGGAACGGACTCGACGCCGAGCGCGCACTTCGCGGCGCTCTGCGCGGGCTGCAGACCGACATCCGGCTCGCGGAAACGACCGGGAGAGATTAGCCGGGACAGATTGCCCGGGACAGGTTAGGGGACGCCCTCCCGCAGGGGGGTGGGGAAGGCGTCCGGGCAGTCAGGTCTCGAGATCCAGCAACGAGGGGGCTGTGCTGCCAAGGTCGGCACGATTACCCGAAAGCGCCGACCAAGCAAAAGGCAACCCGTATGCCTTTCGGTTTACATGGTATACGTACAGCCTGTGATCGCCTAACCCATTCACTTCGTGTCTAGTCGGTGTGTTGCGGCCGCACCGCCATCATGCGGCGGCGGCTTCTAGGCTCCGCAAGGCGCGCGTGAGGCGTGCTTCGGCGTCGTCAGCGACCTCGACGACGGAGGGGTTGCCGGTCAGCTGGACCATCGTCTTCGGGGCGATCGCCTGCACGACGGTGGCGTCGGCACCCGGTCCCCGACGCACCACGACGTTGCACGGCAGCAGCAGGCCAAGGTCGGGCTCCGCCCGCAGCGCGCGACTCGCGAGGCCGGGATTGCAGGCGCCGAGAATGACCAGGTCGCCGAGCTCGTCGCCGCTGTCCTGTCCGAGCTTGGCGGTGAATGTGGCGCGCACGTCGATTTCGGAGAGGATGCCGAAGCCCTGTTCCTGGAGTGCCTCCTTGGTGCGGCGGAGGGCCTCGTCCCAAGCGAGGGGAACGGTGATGGTGATGGCGTAGGTCATGGGTGTGTCCTTTCGTAGACGTGCATGTGGTGAAGAGGTCGGGAAGGTCACTGCGTGTCGATGACGCCCATCATGCCGAGGTCCTCGTGGTCGAGGATGTGGCAGTGGTACACGGAGGTGCCGGTGAAGTCCTCGAATGGAATGCGCACCTTCACCCGCGATCTCGCCGGCAGGTTCACAACATCCCTCCAGATCGGCTGGTCGATCGATGCGCCGGGGTACTCGACGACCTGCATCGGCCACACGTGCAGGTGGAACGGGTGATCCATCGGACTCGAGTTCACGAGGGTCCACTCCTCGACCGCGCCGAGGGCGACTCGTGTGTCGACCCGGTCGGGGTCGAACACGCGGCCGTCGATCGTGAAGCTCATCCCGCCCATGCCTCCGCCCATTCCCATCGCGAGGGTGATCTCGCGGCGGCCGGTGACCTCCTCGTCGCGGAGGTCGCGCGGGGTGCTCTGGCGCGGGACGGGCGGTGGCGCATCGACGGGGTCGCCGGCGACCTCGAAAACCGCAAGGTCGGCGCCGGTGGCGGTCGGGCTTCCCATCATGCCCGGCATCGACCCGCGGTCGACGGGATTGGTGCGCAGCACCGAGGAGCCGGATTCCGCGTCGACGAGCAGGTCCGCCCGGTTACCGGGCGCAAGCCGCACCTCGTCGACAGGTTCCGGCTCGGCGCTGCGGCCGGAGTCCATCCCGAGCAGTTGCAGGCTCTGGCCGTCGAGCCGCAGTGACAGATACCTCGATGAGCACGCGTTGACCACGCGCCAGCGCTCCCGCTCGCCCGGCCGCGCGGACAGGGTCGGAGCCAGCTGACCGTTGACGAGCACGAGCTCGCCCTCCCGTCCCAGCATCCGGTCCCTCGCGGATGCCGGTGCGACGCGTCCAGCCGAATCGAGGGAGAGGTCGGAGATGACGAGCACCCGCTCGCGGGTCACGGCGATGGGCTCGGGGTCCTCAACGATGATCGCGCCGTAGAGGCCCGCCGCCACCTGGTCGGCGGTGGTCTGGTGGTGGTGGGGGTGGTACCAGTAGATCCCCGGCGGGTGGTCGGCGGGCAGGTCGTAGGCGTAGTCGAAGGTGTCGCCGGACTCGATCGCCAGCAGCACGTTGTCGCCGTTTCCGGTCGGGGAGACATGCATCCCGTGCACGTGCAGGTTGGTCATGGCGCCGAGGCCGTTCTCGAGCGCGACCTCGAGCCGGTCGCCGGGCCGGAGCGCCAGGGTCGGCCCGGGGAGCGAGCCGTTGTAGGCGAGCACGGTCGCGTCACGCCCGCCGATCCGCACCGCAGCCTCGACCGACGACAGGCGCACCCGGAGCACGCCGGCATCGCTGCGCAGCACCTCGGGCTGGATGAGGTCGTCGGCGCCGGGGATAGCGCGGGAGCCGTCAGCTCCGCCGGGGAGCAGGGAGCGGGTGTCGCGCCAGAACAGACCAGCGCCGCCGACGAGTGCGGTGAGCCCACCGACGCCGCCGACGATCAAGATCGTGCGACGGCTGACCGGGGGCATTAAGGACCCTCGTGGAGAGCGTCCCGTCGGTCGCGATATTCCTGGGCGTCGATCTCACCTCGGGCGTAGCGCTCGTCGAGGATCTGCCTGGCCTTGCTCGGCCCGGGACCCTGCTGCTGGCCGGCGCCGTACGGCGGAGTGCCGCCGCTCCCGGACTGGCCGGTGCCGCTGTTGCGATTACTGCTGGTGATGGCCCAGATAATCGCCCCGATCACGAGGATCAGTCCGAGGCAGACCATGATTCCGAACAGCCACATCCCGCCCGACCCGTATCCGTTGTCCCACATCATGATTTGTCTCCTTGAGTGTTGTCGGTGTCGTCGTGCGAAAGTGTGCTGTGGTGCGAAGTTGTCAGCTCCAACGATCCTCTGTCAGGCGAGAGAGAGAAAGAGCTTTTCCAATTCGGCCTGGTCGATGCTCGGGTCGTCCTGCGTCATGCACTGCTGCAGCGCCGTCGCGATGATCGAAAACCCGGCCTTGTCGAGCGCGCTCGAGACGGCGGCGAGCTGGGTCACGACGCTCTTGCAGTCCTTCCCCTCCTCGATCATGCGCGTCACCGCGGCGAGCTGGCCCTGCGCCCGGCGCAGTCGGTTGATCACCGGCTTCATGTCGGTCGGATCGAGGTCCATCTGTGCCTCCTGTGCATTGGATAATTAGACTTCGATTCTATACCCTGCCGGGTATCTTGCATACCCCCAGGGGTATATGTACCATGGGGCCATGACCATGATCCTGAAGCAGTATTACCTTGGATGCCTCTCCCACGGCTCCTACCTCATCGCTGACAAATCCACGGGCCAGGCGGTCGTCGTGGATCCCCGCCGCGACATCGAGGACTACCTCGATGACGCCGCGGCATCCGGGCTCCGCATCGTCGGGGTCATCAACACTCACTTCCACGCCGACTTCGTCGCCGGCCACCTCGAGCTCGCCGCCGCGACCGGCGCCTGGATCGGCTACGGCGCAGCAGCCACGGCGGACTACGAGATCCGCTCCCTCGCGCACGGCGAGCGCATCTCGCTCGGCGGCGTCGAGCTCGAGATCCTCGAGACGCCCGGCCACACCTGGGAGTCCATCTCGATCCTCGTGCGGGAGCACGCCGGCGACGAGGTGCCCCACGCCGTCCTCACCGGCGACGCCCTGTTCATCGGCGACGTCGGACGGCCCGACCTCGCGGCATCCGTCGGCGCCTCGCCGATCGAGCTCGCCCACGCGCTGTACCACTCCATCCACGACACCCTGATGGTGCTCCCGGATGCCGTGCGCCTGCTTCCCGCGCACGGGGCGGGCTCCGCGTGCGGCAAGAATCTCTCCGAGGAGCTCGAGTCGACCATCGGAGCTCAGCGGTTCATGAACCCCTCGGTCTCGCCCATGGACGAGGAGGCCTTCGTCGCGATGATCACGAGCGGCCAGCCCGCGATCCCGCAGTACTTCGCCACCGACGCGCTGCTCAACCGGCGCGCGCACGCCCTCATGGGGCGCACGACGGTCGCGGCGCCGCTCACGGTCGACGCCGTACGCGACCTCATCACCGCCGGCGTGACGATCGTCGACGCGCGGACGCCCGACCAGTACGCGGCGGGCCACCTCGTCGGCTCGGTCAACGTCGGTATCGACGGACGCTTCGCCGAGACCGCCGGAATGGTGCTCGCCGAGGGCGACGACGTGCTGATCGTCGCGAACCCGGGCAGTGAGAACGAGGTCGCCCTGCGCCTCGGCCGCATCGGCTACGACCGTGCCGTCGGATTCCTGCCGGAGCCCGAGCGCGCCTTCGAGCAGCTGTCGTCGCTCGTGCGCACCACGAACCGGATCACCGCCGCGGAGCTCGACGAGGTCGCGGCACAGACCGGTGCGATCGTTCTCGACGTGCGCAACCCGGGGGAGCGCGAGGCCGGCTTCATCCCCGGATCCGCGTTCATCCCGCTGGCCGAGCTGCCGCAGCGACTCGACGAGCTGCCCACCGGGCGCGCCGTCATCGTTCACTGCGCGAGCGGCTGGCGTTCGAGCGTCGCGGCGAGCGTGCTTCGTGCCGCCGGCCGGGACGATGTCACCGACGTCGTCGGCGGCTACAACGAATGGGATGCCCTGCCCGTGTCCGTGTCCGTGTCCGCATAACCGATCATGATCGCCGTCCCCCTCGGGCTGCTCGTTGGCGCCATCCTCGGCCTCGTCGGGGCGGGCGGCTCGATCATCGCGGTGCCCGCGCTCGTCTACGGCACCGGGCTGAGCCCGCGGGAGGCGATCCCCGCCTCGCTCATCATCGTCGGGCTCGCCTCGATCGTCGCCGTGCTGCCGCGGCTGCGCCGGGGTGTCGACTGGACCGCCGCGGCGACCGTCGGCGCCGCCGGCATCCCCGCGGCCTGGCTCGGCGCCGCGGTCGGGCGACTGCTCGACCCCGACGCCCTCCTGCTCGCCTTCGCCGTGCTCATGGTCGCCGCGGGCGTGCGGATGCTCACCGCCGGACGCCGCCCCACGGCGCCGCGCGAGCCCGGACCACCCGGCATCCGCATCGCCAAGGGCATCGCCGTCGGGCTCGGCGTCGGCTTTCTCACCGGGATGCTCGGCGTCGGCGGCGGGTTCATCATCATTCCCGCTCTCACGCTGCTGCTCGGGCTCGGGATGGCGACCGCGGTCGGCACCTCGCTCGTCATCATCGTCGTCAACTCCGCCTCGGGTCTCTCGGCAACCGCTGGATCGCTCGGCGACAACTGGCCGGTGGTGGCGGTGTTCGCGGCGGCAGCGATGGTCGCGTCGCTCGTGGCCGCCCGATTCGCCGGCAAGCTGCCCGACCATCTGGTGAAGACCGTCTTCGCGGTGCTCATTCTGCTCGTCGCCGCCTTCACCGGGGTCTCGAGTGCGTACGCGCTGCTCGCCGGGTAGCTGCTCTCCTCGCGCGTGCGAGGTCGCGCGGCAGAGCGACCGGCCGCACGTGCGAGAGAATCGATGCATGGCTTCTCCCGTCAATCCTCCGCGCGGAATGCGCGACTTCCTTCCCGCCGACAAGGCCCACCGCGAGCGCGTGCTCGGCATAATCCGCGGCGTCTACGCGACGCACGGCTTCGACGAGATCGAGACGCCCGTCATGGAGGACAGCGCCCGGTTGCACGCCGGCCTCGGCGGCGACAACGAGAAGCTCGCGTTCGGTGTGCTCAAGCGCGGGCTCACCCCGGAGGACTTCGCGGCCGCGACCGACGCGCTCGACCTCGCCGACCTCGGGCTGCGCTTCGACCTGACGGTGCCGCTCGCCCGGTTCTACGCGAGCCACCGCTCCGAGCTGCCCTCCGTCTTCCGGGCGATTCAGATCGCGCCGGTCTGGCGGGCCGAGCGTCCGCAGAAGGGTCGCTACCGCCAGTTCGTGCAGTGCGACATCGACATCATCGGCGAGGCCGGGCCGCTCGCCGAGGTTGAGCTGATCACTGCCACCGCGGCGACTCTGCGCGCGCTCGGACTTGTCGGCTGCAGCATCCGCATCAACGACCGCCGCATCCTCACCGGCATGCTCACGGCTCTCGGGTTCGCCGCGGCCGACCACGACGCGGTCGTCATCACGATCGACAAGCTCGACAAGATCGGGCGCGACGGTGTTGTCGCCGAGCTGCGCGACCGCGGGTTCGGGGCCGAGGCCATCGACGCCCTGCACGAATTCTTCGCCAGGCCCGTGCCCACCGAGCCGCTGCCATTCGGGCACGCCGGGATCACCCACGCGCTCCCGGCGGGAGTGGATGCCGGGCTCGTCACCGAGCTCGCCGCGCTCGGCGATGCCGTGCTCGCGGCCGGCCCCGGAGTGGCCCTCGAGTTCGACCCGTTCCTGGTGCGCGGCATGGGGTACTACACGGGCACGATCTTCGAGATCGCGCACCCCGACTTCGCCTCCTCCCTCGGCGGCGGCGGACGCTACGACGACATGATCGGGCGTTTCCTCGGCGTCGCCGTGCCCGCGGCGGGCTTCTCCATCGGCTTCGAGCGCATCGTCGACCTCGTGCGGCTGCCGGCCGGCGACCCCGGCGACGCGGTCGCGCTGCTGCACGACGCGGACGTCGCCCCCGCGACGCTCGTCGCGCTCAAGACCGCGCTCATCGCGCAGGGTCGCCGGGTGCGGCTCGAGCGCAAGCCGCGTAACCTCAAGCCGCTGTTCGCGCAGCTCGCGGCATCCGGATTCACGAGCTTCGCCACCGTCGGCGCGTCCACGACCGCCGTCGACGAGCTCAGCTTCCGCCCGCTGGGCTAGTTTCAGTCTCGCTGAGCTTCTGCTGCTGGCTTTCATTATTCAGGAGTCGGGAGAGACGGGGTGGAGGTTTTTGCGCCGGAGGCTGTTTCGTGCACGAAAGTGCCACATCGGCATGGTCGCCCGCTGATTTCCAGCGCTGTGCTCGGCAGTTCCTGAATTCTGTCGCCCCAACTCCTGAATGATGAAAGCCCCAGTGACGCCAAACCTTGACTTGGTGGCCCGCCGTATTGTTAACTACTTAACAATATGGACAGCCTTCTCGACAGCACCGCATTCAAGCTCAGTCGCGCCACAGTGCTCATCGAGCGCATCGCCGACGACCACCTGAGGCACAGCCACGGAATCCGGTACGCGCCGTTTCTCGTGCTGATGATGGCGCGCCATCTCGGGCCGACGAGCCAGCGGGCGATCGCCGCCAACCTCAACGTGTCGCGCGCCTCGGTGACCCAGCGGGTCGCGGCGCTCGTCGCCGACGGCCACCTGGCCGTGACCATCGACCCGCGTGACGCGCGCGCGAACCTCGTGAGCCTCACGGAGTCGGGCAGCGAGCTGTTCGACCGCGCCTGGACCGGACTCGAAGGCCGCCAGGACGGGCTCGACGCTGGCGTCGACGAGCTGGCCCTCGCGACAGCGCTCGATCGGCTCATCGTCAATGCAGTCGCAGCGCTGGGGGAGGGGACGTGAAGCACCACGAGGCCCACCGGTCCGCGCGGGAGAGTGTCGTGTTCCTGCACGGAGGCAACGTGGCGGGCTGGATGTGGGGCGAGCAGCTGCCGGCGTTCTCCCGCTTCCATACGCTAGTGCCCGACCTGCCGGGCTTCGGCGAGAGCAACGCGGAGGCGTGGACATCGGTTGCGGATGCTGCGGACGCGGTCGCCGGCCTGATCGCCGACCGCGCGCACGGCGGGCGCGCCAACATCGTCGGGCTGTCGCTCGGGTCGAGCGTCGCGATCACGCTCGCCGCACGGCATCCCGGGGCCGTGCGCAGCCTGTTCCTTGCGAGCCCGACCGTGACGCCGGTGCCGCGCGGACAGCGACTGGTCGGCACCCTGATGATCCGCGCGTGGAACCGACGCTGGTTCTGGGAGGGGCTCGCCCGCTCCTACCGGCTGCCGGCCGACTCACGCGACCTGTTCGTCGAGACGGGCCTTGGCATCCGACAGGACACCGCTCGGCGGATCCTCGACGAGGTCGGCGAGGGGATGCCCGCCGACCTTCTCGCCACGGTCGCCGCGCCGACGCTCGCAGTCGCGGGGGAGCGCGACGCCGCATTCGTCCGGTTGGATTCGCTGCGCGCCATCGCCGAGTCGGTGCCGGCCGCACGCACCGCGATCGCGCCGGCGATGCACCACCAGTGGAACATCGAGAACGTCGACCTCTTCAATGCGGCCGCGCTCGAGTGGATTGAGCGGCGCACGGTGTCGGCCTCGCTCGCGTCCGGTCCGGTGGGGGCCGTCTGATCAGCTGTAGGACTGGCGTCGGGGATCGGATGCGTCGGGTTCGGCCCCCGCGTGTGACATCCGCGCCCGCTCGTGCGGGCACATTTGTCACAAACGGGGGCAGACACCTGTGGACCCGAGACTCGTGCGCGGGGCGCCGGGCGGCTGAGACAGCCCCCCTGCGTCTCGAGGCGGCGGTGTGCCCGCTCCCCGCCGCCGCAAACTCACGGCCCGTTTGCGGCGCGCGAGTAGGATATCCAGCGCACGTAGTTGAGGCGCCCGGAGCGCCGACCCCCACCATCCACGCACACAAAAGGAGATCACTGGTGTCAGCGATCGAGGTAGTACGAGCCCGCGAGATTCTCGACTCGAGGGGCAACCCGACCGTCGAAGTCGAGGTCATGCTCGAAGACGGAACCGTCTCGCGCGCCGCCGTGCCCTCCGGCGCGTCCACCGGTGCCTTCGAGGCCTACGAGCTGCGCGACGGCGACAAGAAGCGGTACCTCGGCAAGGGCGTGCTCAAGGCCGTCGACGCTATCAACGAGGAGATCTCGCTGCAGATCGAGGGCCTCGACGCCACCGACCAGCGCCTGCTCGACGCCGAGCTCATCGAGCTCGACGGCACCGAGAACAAGAGCCGCCTCGGCGCCAACGCCATCCTCGGCGTCTCGCTCGCCGTCGCCAAGGCCGCGGCCGACTCCTCCGACCTGCCGCTGTTCCGCTACCTCGGCGGTCCGAACGCGCACACCCTGCCCGTGCCGATGCTCAACGTCATCAACGGCGGATCGCACGCCGACAGCAACGTCGACATCCAGGAGTTCATGATCCTGCCGCTCGGCGCAGCGACCTTCTCCGAGGGACTGCGCTGGGGCGTCGAGACCTACCACGCGCTCAAGAGCATCCTGCACGGCAAGGGCCTCAGCACGGGCCTCGGCGACGAGGGCGGCTTCGCCCCCAACCTCGACAGCAACCGCGCCGCGCTCGACCTGCTCATGGAGGCCATCGCCTCGGCCGGATTCACCCCCGGCAAGGACATCGCCCTGGGTCTGGATGTCGCCGCGACCGAGTTCTTCGAGAAGGACGCGTACCTGTTCGAGGGCAAGAAGATCTCCGCCGGAGACCTCGGCTCCTACTACGCCGAGCTCGTCGCCGCGTACCCGCTCGTCACGATCGAGGACCCGCTGTCCGAGGACGACTGGGAGGGCTGGGCCCAGCTCAACTCCCAGATCGGCGACAAGGTGCAGATCGTCGGTGACGACCTGTTCGTTACCAACCCGAAGCGCCTCGCCAAGGGCATCGAGCTGAAGACGGCGAACTCGATCCTCGTCAAGGTCAACCAGATCGGCACGCTCACCGAGACGCTCGACGCGGTCACCCTCGCGCAGCGCAGCGGCTACACCGCTGTGCTGTCGCACCGCTCCGGCGAGACCGAGGACACCACGATCGCCGACCTCGCCGTCGCGACCGACTGTGGCCAGATCAAGACCGGCGCCCCGGCGCGCTCCGAGCGGGTTGCCAAGTACAACCAGCTCCTGCGCATCGAAGAGGAACTCGGCGATGCGGCGGTCTACGCCGGACGCAGCGCGTTCCCCCGCTTCACGGCCTGACCGCGCTTAGTCTGTAAGGCATGACGAGTCGGCAACGCACCAGAAGGATTTCTGTTGCGTTGCCGACCCTCGACACGGGCGCCGCGAGCTGGCTGCGCAGCATCCGCTTGTCCGGGTTCACCATCGCGGCCCTCACTCTCATCGTGCTCACCGTTGTCGTGCTCGCGCCGAGCCTGCGCATTCTCGTCGAGCAGCGGCAGGAGATCGCAGCCCTCACGGCCGACGTCGCCGAGCAGCAGGAGGCCGTCGATGAGCTCGAGGGTCAGCGGGCGCGCTGGGACGACCCCAGCTACATCCAGTCGCTCGCGCGCGAACGCCTGGACTACGTGTACCCGGGCGAGTTCAGCTTTCTTGTCATCGACGACGGAATGACCGTCACCGCCCCGGACGGGCTGCCCATCAGCGAGGAGATCCAGACGACAGAGGTCGACTGGATCGGCTCGATGCTCTCGTCGGTGTTGACCGCGGGACTGACGGATGCCCCGGCCGGCGAGATCGTCGCACCCCCGATCGACGGAGGCGAGCAGTGACGACACCCCCATTCGACCCGCCCACCGAAGACGACATCCGCATCGTCTCGCACCAGCTCGGACGCCCGGCCCGCAACGTGATCGGCATCTCCGCGCGCTGCCGCTGCGGGGCGCCGACAGTCGTCGCGACGAAGCCCCGGCTCGGCGACGGTACCCCGTTCCCGACGCTGTACTACCTGTGCCACCCCGCGGCGACCGCCGCGATCTCGACGCTCGAGGCGACACAGG